>Ga0114979_10000017_pt1 | contig 117726 bp, 103 predicted proteins | sample S_140625_EF_Meta_FD_87315 | JGI IMG/M metagenome (GOLD analysis project Ga0114979, IMG submission 87315) | Freshwater microbial communities from Lake Simoncouche, Canada to study carbon cycling - S_140625_EF_MetaG | ecosystem: Environmental > Aquatic > Freshwater > Lake | place: Lake...
GAGAAACTTCCGAGGAGTTTGGGCGTAAACTCACCACGAGCACCGACGTTCACGTAAACATCCATTGAATCATTGTTGGAGATATTTACTTGGGTGCCACGATACTGAACGCCAAGGCTGAGGTCCAACTTGGGCTGAACGGCAAAGTAGTAGTTCACCGGAACGACATAGGTTTCCCGATCCAGCAAACCAGCGGCTGACTTACCAATATATTGTGTGGAATCATACTGAACACCTACACCCACTTTAGACTTCTGGGTAAGGCTCACCTCAGCATTGCCACCAGCCGTGTAGACATCGGACCGAATCAAGCTGGCGCCAGTGCCAGCCAAATCACGATTGTTCTGAAACTGTTCATTGAAGGAAAAGTTCAAATCCAAGCGAAGCTTGGAGCCTTCATAAGTAGACTTAGCGAAGAGGTTGGCAAGCACCTCATTCAGGTCACTGTGATCAGTGTAAGTGGTGAAGCGCTGAGAATAGGCTACTGAACCTTTAGTAAGGGAGCTTTTACCGAAGTTAAGTTCAAGACCGGGAGCGAACTCAAAAATAGTGTCCTGAATCGTGGGAGTGTCCCTGCCGCCGGACGCAAAAGTGAGATTATCCTCGTAGCGCGCCTCCGAGCGAGCGGTCAAAAATAGTTCGGCATTATCACCGATAGCAAGGAACGGCGCAGCGAACGCAGGCGTGGCAGCTAGGGCGGAAAGGAGGGCAAAGCGGCTTTTAGTGGTCATAGTTGAATTTAGATTAATCAAAAGATCTCGATAGGAATTTAGCCGAGTGGCAAGCTTAGTTTAGCTGGCGAAAAGTGTGTTAACAGAAGTGTCACATTTTTGAAAGTGAAGCAAACAACCAGAATTAATGCAGTTTAAATGCAGATGACGAGCGATAATTATGGCCGTTTTAAAAAATCAGGCCCACCGGAAACACTAAAAAATTGCTAAGTGCCTATTATCAAATATTTAATACTTAAGGTTAAGTTCTGCACCTTTCAAATGTGTGTTTGCAGCCTTACGGCAAGATTACCTCAATCTCGTTTATGGCTGATACCCCGACGCCCACAACTGCCCAAAAGCCAAGACCAGTAAATTCATTAGGCGCGAAAGTGCCCGAGCCGACTCAACCCACAACGCTTGGAGCTTGGGAGAAATTCCTCCCGATCCGCTTGAAGCAGACTCCGCTGGGAACGAGCGTCCGCATTTTATGGCCCCTGGCCACACTATGGCTGGTCATGCTGGGTTTGGTGGGCTGGCTCGGGCTGGCGACCGGTGCGTATCTGTTCGTCAAATACCGTCGAGACTTCAGCGAGGTGCAATTCAAGCATATGCTGTTTTATCCCGCCGAAAGGGAAAATTACCGCCAAGCCCGTGGCGACTACCTCATCTCGGTATCCCAAAAGGAACTTGAGGCGAAAAAATTTCGCGAGGCGTTCTATCACCTGCGCGTCGGAGCCAATTTGGCGCCACACAACCGAGACGGACGAATGCTGCTAGCGCAATTTTATGTGGTTTGGCAGAGACCTGACCTCGCCCACAATCTACTGGTTGAAGGTCTGGAAGACCACTCCAAGGATAGGGAGTATCTGCAAACAACCTTCAGTTTCTTACTGCAGCGTCAAGCTGACTACGAGTTGATCCAGATCGCTGACCGCCTTTTAGCTGGAGCTGAGCGTAATGGCGTGCCCGACGAACGCCTCCGACTTATCGCCACCGCTCGCGCAACCGCCCAGTTTTTCCGCGGCAACTACGATTTAGCCGAGGACACCATTCGCGATTATCGGATAGCGGATTCTACCGACGGTCGCCTGCTCGCTATTCGCGTCGCTTGGGAGCGAGGCGAACGCGAGTCCGCTCTGGCCGCGCTGCAAAGCATGACTGAAGAGTTGCCGGACAACGAACAGGTCTATGCCCAATACACCGCCTACCTGCGGGAAGATAGACGTGACGACGAAATGCGCCGACAGGCCGTCCTCCGACAACTTTCTTATCCCGATCGGCCACGAGCACGCATCGACCTCCTCTATCTTTATGATAAAGCCAACGAGGAAAATAGCTTAAAAATGGGCGTGGAGGATCTTTTTCGCGATTTCAGTGCCAGCGGAGAGGTCATGTTGGCTCTCGGAGACTTCGCCGCCAATACCGGTCGCCCTGAATTAGCACGACGAGTCTACGACCACTGCAAGGATACGCAACTCCCGTGGGATGGCGCAGCGCTAATGACAGTCGAGGCCTACGTGGTCGCGAAACGCTACCGCGAAGCCCTCGAAGCGTGCACCGGCCTGCAAAAGGAAAATCCCGAGTGGGGAAAACGTTTTTATTCTGTCTTTAACGGTCTACAAGCCATCGCCAATTACGGCCTCTCTGACGTAGAGGCAGCCGAACTCTTCTTAAGCAACTTCCTAGCCCAATCCGGCGTTCGTGCAGAAAATCTTGTGGCCGTTTCGAATCGCTTACTAAGCGTCGGGGCGGATGATCAGGCGCGTCTGGTTTTAGCCCAGGCAGTGCGTTCGGACCCACTCAACCAAACCGCCCTTACCGGATTGATCCGCCTAGATCTCGCTTCGGGCAGGGCAGAGGCTGTGATTCGTCACATCGAGACCTTGCTCACGATGAGAACCCCTCCCCGCCTCCTGCTGCGGGAGGCTTATGATCGTCTGGCTAGCGACCGCTTCCTGCTCATTCCTCAACGATCAGCGCTGCTTAATGATATCAAAAAGAATCTTTAAGCATCCCTGCGCTTAAGTAGCGAACACCTGATCCAGAGCGGCTAAAAAACGTTCGTTTTGGGCGGGTGCCCCCACCGTAACGCGCACCCACTCAGGCATTCCGTAGGGCTTCATCGGGCGCACGATCACACCGCGCCGCTGTAACTCAGCAAACACCCGAGCTCCATCACCGACCCTGACCAAAAGGAAATTCGCCTCGCTAGGCACGATCTCAAGTCCGCGCACGATCAGGGCGGATGAGAGCTGGCGCAAACCAGTCGCGTTGGTCGCGCGCGCCCGAGCCATGAAATCCGTGTCGTCGAGGGCTGCGACCGCCGCCGCCTGCCCAATGGCGTTGACGTTGAAGGGTTGCCGCACGCGGTTAAGCAAACCTGCCAACTCGGCAGACGTGTAACCATAACCGACACGGAGAGAGGCGAGGCCGAAAATCTTGGAAAAGGTCCGCAATCCAATCACCTTGCGCCCCTCAGATAACAACGGTCGCAGGTCAGGCGGATTGTCCAGATACTCGGCATAGGCCTCATCGAACACAAAAACCACCTGCTCGGGCAAAGCCCGCACAAAAGCGTGGATCTCCGCCTCGGTATTGGCCGTGCCCGTGGGATTGTTCGGGCTGGGCAAAAAAACCAGCTTGGTGCGCGGTGTAACCGCTCGGGCGAGGGCATCCAGATCGTGACGGTGGGCGACCAGCGGCACCTCGACCGGACGTGCACCAAAAAGCAACGTGACCAACTTATAGACAATAAAGGCAGGCGCGCCCATCACCACCTCATCGCCCGGACGCAAGAAGACATGACCCAGTAGCTCAAGGAGTTCATTGGAGCCGTTACCAACCACGAATTGCTCGGCCGCCAGACCATGGCGCGCGGCAAGTTTTTGCCGCAGGACAAAACAGCCACCGTCGGGATAAAGCTCGCCGTGAGCGAGCGCGCGCGTGGCCGCCGCCACCGCGAGCGGAGAGGGGCCGAGCGGGTTTTCGTTTGAGGCAAGCTTCAGGATTCCGGCTGGATCCAATCCAAGTTCACGGGCAACGTCATCAATCGGCTTGCCGGGCTCGTAGACCGGCTGGGTTAGGACGCTGGGGTTAACGAGGGCAGAGAGGGTCATGGCGTAACCAGACAAACCCGCCAGATCGCGCGGGCCAAGGCGTTTTCACCGCAACCCGACCGGCGCGCCCAGCACCTCGCGCCAGACCATAGCAGTGCGCAGAGCGCGCGGATCGCGGAATTCGTCCGGTAAACTGCCGGCACCAACACGCGGAGCGACCGGAGAAGCACCCCGCAATGACTCCAAACCCGCCACCGCGCTAGCGCCGCGCGAGGCAGTCGACGCCGTTTGCAAGGCCTCGCGGCGTCGCTCCTCGAGTTGGCGCAACTGCTCCGATAGAGCGCGCTGCCGCTCGAGAGCGGCCTCGTCCGCATAGCCCGCGACCTCAACGGGCACTGGAGCTGGTTCCGGACGCGCTGCCGGCTTAAGCAGTGACGGCGGAGTCTCTTGGAATATAGGACGGAACGGATCCGCCATGCGCTCCCCGATCGTCTGCGGTGGCAGGGTGGGCGGTTGGGCCGACGCCGGACTTTGGCCTCGGCGTTCGGCGATTTTGCGGCGGATTTCCTCCTGGATACGCCGCACACGGTCTTCCTGCTCGGGATCGGTGCCATCGCGAGAGAGCGGCGCCAGTTCACGCACCTCGGCGCGCACCGGGGACCGGTTGTTTTCCGGCACACCGTCTTCGTCGTAATCGGCCGGCAAACCCTGTTTCTCGCGCTGGCGGTTGTTTAACCACATCGCGATCGAGCCGGCGATCACGAGGATGAGCTGCAGGTGTTGGAGTATCCAATCCACGGATGAAAAAATGGCGCGGCGGTATCGGTTATCAGCGGCGCTTACTTGCGCTCGTCGGTGCCGATGACTTTGCGCATCGAAGTATCCGCCTGGATATTTTCCATTTTGTAGTAGTCCATCACGCCTAACCGACCGGAACGAAAGGCCTCAGCAAGCGCGAGTGGAACTTGGGCTTGGGCTTCTACGACCTTAGCCTGCATCTCCTGCACGCGGGCCTTCATCTCCTGCTCCACCGCCACAGCGGCGGCGCGCCGGATTTCCGCCTGGGCCTGGGCGATGCTCTTATTCGCCTCGGCCTGAGCTTCCTGGAGCTTAGCCCCTACGTTTTCGCCTACGTCCACATCGGCGATATCGATCGAAAGGATTTCAAAGGCGCTGCCGACGTCGAGACCGCGCTTAAGCACGACCTTCGATATGGAATCGGGCGACTCCAGCACGACTTTATAGCTCTCAGCCGAGCCAATGGTGGAAACGATACCCTCGCCGACGCGGGCGATAATGGTGTCTTCCTTGGCGCCTCCAACGAAGCGGTCGAGATTGGTGCGCACGGTCACGCGTGCCTTCACCTTCACCTGGATGCCGTCCTTCGCAACACCGTCAATCGTGGTGCGGCCGGAGGCGGGGTTGGGGCAATCGATAACCTTGGGATCGACTGATGTGCGGACTGCCTCAACCACGCTCTTGCCCGAACCCTTGGTGGCGAGGTCGATGGCGCAGGCGCGGTTCCAATTGAGTTCGATGCCCGCCTTCTGTGCCGCGATGATTGCTTGCACCGTGGGAACGACGTTGCCGCCAGCTTGAAAGTGCGACGCCACCTCATCCGCGCTTAAGGCGATGCCAGCGCGGACCGCCGTAATACGGGCGTCGACAATCAACCCGAAAGGGATCCCGGCGAACTTCATCGCCAGCAGCTTGGATATCGGCACTGGGGCCTGATTGAACAGTGCCTTCACGTATGCGCCAATAAGGCCAAAAACCAGCGTGCCCAAAATCAAAGCAGGGACGCCAATGAGGACCAGTAGTATAAGGGTGGTTTTTTCCATGATAGAGTAGAAGAAGACGGAACAGCATGAAGAAGCCGTAGACAGAAAGCGATCAAACCGCGGTTACAATCAGACGGAAATTATCAACTGACCTCACCCGCAAGCGCGCACCGGTCGCCGCAAAGCCGTCCTGACAAAACGCCTCGTAGCGGCGACCGGCCACCTGCACGTAGCCGCTGGGAGCCAGCGTGGTCTCAGCTATCGCGTCTGCCCCGACTACTTCGGACGGCACCGCCACAGCCGGTTGGCTGCTTCCTAGCAGGGTGGTGCCCATAGAAAAAATCTTCGCTAGGCGCGAATTGGGTAACCAAGCGAACTCCGCATAAATCACCGCCACTAGGAAGAGTCCCGCGCCCAGCGCCGCCAGCCATCCGCCACTTGAGCCAAATTCCGAGAAGGCCACCACCACTCCGGCAAGCATAGCTAAGAACCCCGCGATGCCAAGGACTAGGCCCGGCACGATCAATTCCGATGCCAGCAAAGTGATGCCCGTGAAAAAAGCAGGATGATGACGCCCATGGGTAAAAGTTATTCCACCAGCCGCACCAAAACTGCGAAGGCCTTGCGCTCGATGACCCGCACACGCGCGCCGACCTCGACCGCACCTACCGCCACCTGCGCCTCGTAGCGGGCACCGTCCACCTCGACCTGCCCGCTCGGGGTCAACGCCGTCACCGCTACTCCTTCCCGTCCAATCAACGACAAGATTTCCCCGGCCCGCTCCGGCGCCGCGCCCGCACTCTGCGCCGGCCCATCGGGTGCGCCGCCAACCGCGATGCGAGAAAGAATCCATTCCTTGGGCAGGAAACGCCAGAGCGCCGCGCCGCCGGCCAACGCGATTGCCAGCGCCAACGCTACATTGAGCACCGGCTGAAAAAGCGTGCCGGCGTCCATAGCCGGCACCTCGCCCGGCCAGACATCCAGCATCGACCAGACCAGTGCGCAAAGCATCAGGGTCGCACCCGCCAGACCAGCGAGCATCGTCCCAGGAATCAAAAATATCTCCACCGCCACCAGCGCCGCCCCAAGCACGAAAACCAGCGCCGCTTCGTGGCCCGACAAACCCGCCGCGTAGTGACCAAAAAATACCATCGCAAGCAACAGGCCACCCGCGATGCCAAAAAAACCAAAGCCCGGGGTCTTGAATTCGATGAATACGCACAGTAGTCCCAAGCCCATTAATACTGGCGCGATGCGGTTAATCGCCGACGCCATCTCCTCCGACCAGCTCACCTCCAAGCGGGTGATTGTATAACGGTCGCGGCCAAACTTTTTCTCCAGCAAGTGCTCCAATGTGTCCCTCGTGCCTGCGGAAATTAGAGACGTGGGCGGATCGCCATAAACCTTCGCGGCCTCATCTGCCGTGAGGGAAAGGAGCTCGCCCTTAGGCTTCACCACCACGTCGCCAATCTTAAACTCGAAATCGGCGTCCATCATCGCGCGCACCGCGTCCGCCCGATACGCCTTGCCGGCGTTGAAAGAGCGCACCTTGGCGCTAAGGTAGCTGTTGATCTTCTGTTTCATGGTCGCGGCAATGTCCTCGCCCCCACCACTCACCGCCGCCGCCGCGCCGATCACCCCGCCGGGCGCGAAGTAAATCTCATCCGCCGCCGAAGAGATGATCGCGCCGGCGGAGATGGCCTCCTTGTTTACATAAACGATCGTCTCACCCTCGAATTTATCAAGCGCCGCCATGATTTCGAGCGTGGTTCCCAAATCCCCGCCCGGCGTCTCCATATCGATCAACACCGTGCCCACGCCCTCCGCCTGCGCTTCCTTCAAGCCACGTCGCAACACATACAATACCGGTGGCGCGATTGGCTCGCGAACTGGGATAACCTTCACCCGCGCCGGCTCCGCGACCTCACTGGCGCCACCCGCAGCCGCATCCAACCAGACCGCGCCACCAAGGAACAGTAAACCCGACAACACCAAAATCCATTTGCGGAACATTAACATGTTATACGCATCCAATCCCGGGCGGAGCAATCGCGCAAGCGCCACCGGTCCCCCTCATTTTCAAATATCCCTTTGCTCCTTATCGCCCCGCGCGTCATTTCACCCGCCGCATGCTCGATACCGTTCCCTATCTAGGCGAAACCCTGCACCGCTGGCGCGTGGGCCGCTCCACCTTCCTTGCCTCGCCTGAACGCGGGGCCCGACTCATGAACTGGAACCTAGCCCTCGCCGACGGTTCGGTGCGCGATGTCATCCATTGGCCTGAGCTCGCCTCCTTTGAAAACTTCGCCGGCGTGCGCGGCGGTAATCCGATCCTGTTCCCATTTAACGGTCGCTCCTTTGATGGTGGTGACATCCAATTCTGGCGCGATCCCGACGGCGTTCGCCGCCCTATGCCCATGCACGGCATCGCCCGCCAAGGCCGTTTCGAAGTCATCCGGGCTGACACCACCGGCTTCACTTCGCGTTTTCAACCCGACGAGACCGCACGCGAGGCCTACCCCTTCGACTACGAGTTCACCGTCAACTACCGCTTCGGCCCCGCCGCCCTCACCTGCGAGTTCGTGCTAAAAAACCTCGGCCTCCGCCCGTTGCCTTGGAGCGCCGGACACCATTTTTATTTCACCGTGCCCTGGGAACCTGGCCGCAGCCGAGAAGACTACCGCCTCTCGGTCCCTGCCACCCGCCGCCTGCGTCAGGATAAACAGGGGAAACTCATTCCCGGCCCAGACCTGCCCGCCGCCGATTCACTCGCCCGCCCCGAGTGGATCGATACCTTTCACCTCGGTCTGACTGGTCCCACCGCGACCCTGACCCCAATTGGCAGCGACCGCACCGGCGCGATCCAAGTCAGCCTGGGGCTGGATAAAAAAGCGGCGCCAGCGCCTGATGCCACCTTTGTTACTTGGTCCGCCGCACCTGACGCCCCGTTTTTCTGCGTCGAACCGTGGATGGGGCCGGCCAACTCGCTCGAGACCGGCGTCGGACTGCACCTCGTGCCCGCAGGTAAAAGCCAGACCTTCGTGGTCGAGGTCGAGCTCACGTCTTAATTTCACTCGCCCTCTTTTTTTAACCAACCATGACCACCCTCACGCTCCTGCCCCCCCGTCTCGCCTTGGGCTTCCTAGAGGGTATCGGAACTATGGAAATGATGCTGGTCGGGGTGATCGGCCTGCTACTTTTTGGCGGAAAAGGTCTGCCTGAGATGGCGCGAACCTTTGGTAAAGTCATTCGCGAGTTTAAAAAAGCCAGTGCCAACGTCGAGGACGAGGTGAAGCGGGTGATGAACGAGGAGTCCAACCCGCCACGACCCGCGCCCGTCCGCAAACCTGTCCAACTACCCTTACCCGCCTCCGCTCCGCCCGCCCCCGCCGTGACGCCGCCCCCGCCCGACCAGAGCAACGCCTAATTTTTCCCGCCATGCCCTTCTCCGCTTTCCGGTTCACCCTGCGGATCGGCGCCCTGCTCGGGCTGCTGCAATTCGCCACCACATTGATTGTTTACGCCTGCGGTCTGCACGGCTCTCCCGTCGACCTAGAAGCGGGGCATAAATTTGAAAGCCTAGGCGCCTTCATTGCCATTATGGCCTGCCTGTCGCTCGGACTGCGCCGTGCGCAGCGCGATCTACACCGCTACGGTTCGCCCTTCACCTTCGGCACGGGCGCACGCCTCGCCCTCGGCGTCGCCTCGGCCGGAGGACTTTTCACGGCCGCCGGGCAATACGTCTACGTCGCATTCATCCACCCCGCCTACTCCGGACACCTGCGTGCTGCCCTGGTGACCGGCGCCAAACTCGCGCCGGACCAAGCCGAGGCCTACGCCCACCAACTGGATTTCGCAGCCTCGGCCGTGTTTCGCGCCCTAAATCAGGGCGTCAGCACCTTGTTCTTCAGCCTGCTCATCGGTTGCGCCTACGCCCTGCTTTTTCGCGACCGCTCAGCCACGGTAACGGTGACCGTCTCGTAACCTAAGGACAACGCCGGCGAGTTGCGCCGCCCTAAGCCCGTGCGCAAAGTTCGCCAATGACCGCCAAGCCCGCCCGCTCCGAACGCACGATTCTGCTCACCCTCGCGGCAGTCCAGTTTACCCACATCCTTGATTACATGATCATGATGCCGCTGGGCGGAGGGCTCATGCGCCAATTCAACCTCGCCCCCGCGCAGTTCAGCCATCTCGTGGCCGCCTACGGCGGATCGGCCGCCCTAGCCGGACTGTTCGGCGGACTCTTTCTGGATCGCGTCGACCGCAAACGGGCGTTGATCGCGCTCTACCTTGGCTTCGCCCTCGCCACACTGGCCTGCGCGCTCGCGCCCACTCACCACGCCCTGCTCGCCGCACGAGTGGCCGCCGGGGTCTGCGGCGGGTTGGCCGGCGCGGTGGTGGTAGCGATGGTGGGTGACGTCGTTCCACCCGAACGCCGCGGTCGGGGCATGGCGTTCGTGATGTCCGCGTTCCCCGTCGCTTCGATCGCAGGCGTGCCCCTAGGTATAACTCTAACTAATCAATTTGGCTGGCACGCCCCATTTTTCCTCATAGCGACGCTCTCCGTTCCCATCGTGTTCGCAATCGGCCGTTTTCTGCCGCACACGTTACCAGCCACCAGCTCAGCTCGCTCGCCCTTCGTCCAGATGCACGAACTGTTGTCCGAACCGATCCACTGGCGGAGCTTCGCCGTCACCGCAGCGCTGGTTGCTGCGGGCGGTTGCATCATCCCCTTCATGGCCCCGAGCCTAGTGGCCAACGTCGGCGTATCCGACGCACGTCTGCCCTGGGTCTACTTTTTCGGGGGCCTCGCCACGTTCGCCACCACCCCGCTGATCGGGCGCCTCACCGACCGACACGATAAGTTCCACGTGCTCGCCGCGCTAAGCCTTCCGGCCGCCGCCGCCGCGCTGCTCGTAACCCACCTAGCGCCCTCCCCCTTGCCTTTGGTCCTGGTCATCACGACCCTATTTTTTGTCGGCATGTCCGGCCGCTTTGGTCCGGCCAGCACTTTGGTGGCGAATGCTATCGAACCCCGTTTTAGGGGCGGCTTCATGAGCCTGAACTCCGCCGTGCAACAGGGGGCGAGCGCGCTGGCCAACCTGTTGGGGGGCCTGCTAATCGCGCGCGACGCCGCGGGCCGCCTCACAGGCTACGGGCGCGTAGGCTGGGTGTCCGTCTTGGCCTTCGTCCTCACCCTAATTCTAGCCCACCGGCTTCGCGCCGCCGCGCCCCACGCAGCGCGCAACCTCGCTCCCGCCTGAGCCGTCGCCGCCTTTGCGTTTGCGGAGCAGCGTTTTCACCCCAGTCTATGGCCATGCTCGAAACCATTAAAAAAACCCTCCTCGCTGGAGTCGGCGCCGCCGTAATCACCAAGGAAAAAGTCCAGGACGCGCTCGAAGACTATGTGCGCGAAGGTAAGTTAAAGGCCGATGACGCCCGCATTATCGCGGACAAAATCGCGGAGCGCGGCCGCCGTGAGTTTGAAGAATTGAGCCACCAAACCTCAGTCAAGGCGGCAGAGCTGTTCAACCGCCACGACACCGCGGTCATTGCCCGCGTCGCCGCCCTCGAGGCCCGCATAGCCGCCCTCGAAGCCGCGACCAGCGCACCCATCGCCCCCACGCAGACCCGCAACAGCGAACCCTGATCGTCCCCGCCACCTGCACCGTTTCCTTTTTGTCCCCTTGACACCCTTCGCCCTCGTCACTCACGCCGTCCGCGCGAAGGAAATCATCGCCGTCGCCGCCCGCTGCGGCTTCGGCGAGTTGCTGGACCAGCTGGAATTACCGACCGGCTTCTGGCAGCGCTTCATTCCCCGACCGGCCCACCGCCTGCCCGCCTACGAACGCATCCGCGCCGGCCTAGAGGAACTCGGCCCCGCCTTCATCAAAGCCGGCCAGATGCTGAGTATGCGGCCAGATGCCCTGCCGCCCGCTCTCATCATTGAGTTACGGAAGCTGCGCAGCCACGTCGCCCCCTTGCCCTTCTGCGAAATGCGGCCCGTGCTGGAGGCCGCCCTCGGCCGCCCGCCAGCGGAAGTATTCGCCGCCTTTGACGAAACCACGGCCGCGTCCGCCTCGCTCGCTCAAGTCTACTTCGCACGCCTACATGACGGCCGCGAGGTGGCGGTGAAAATCCAGCGTCCCGGCCTCCGCCGCATCGTCGAGTCTGACCTGGCTCTGCTGGCTTTTTTCGCCGGTCAACTCCACGCCCGCATCCACGCCCTGCAACCCTACGACCTCCCGGCCGTGGTAGCCGAGGTCAGCGCGGGCGTGCTGCGCGAACTAGATTTTACTCACGAAGCCCGTAACCAACGTTTCTTCAACGCCACCAACCCCACCCCAGAGCACGTGTTCGCCCCTGAGGTGGTAGAGGATTTATCCAGCGAATGCGTGCTGGTGATGCAGCGAATCATTGGCCGGCCCGTGGACGCCTCCGGCCTAGAGCCTGCCGCCGCCCGCGAACTCGCCCGCGCCGGCGCCACCTCGCTTTTCCACCAAGTGCTCGTGGCAGGCTTCTTCCACGCCGATCCACACGCCGGCAACGTGCTCGTCGCCGCCGACGGTCGCCTCTGTTTCCTTGATTGGGGTCTTGCCGGCCACCTCACCCGCCGACTACGCCTCGCCCTGGCCGACCTTTTTCTCGCCGCCGTGGACCAAGACGCCGAGCGCATCGTGCAGATCGCTGCGGAGCTGGGAAGCCCCGGAGGCAGAGCCGACCTCCGAGCGATGGAACGCGACGTCACCCTCGCCCTGCGCGAAGACTTCAACCGAGCCATCAACCAGCTGAATCTCGGTCGCGCGATGTTGAAGCTACTGTTCATTTTCGGCCGCAACGGTATCTCCATCTCAAGCGACTACTCACTCATGGCCAAAGCCGTCCTTTCCATCGAGGAAGTCGCAACCAGCCTTGACCCGCATTTCGACCTGAAACGCTCCGCCCGCCCCGTGCTGGTCGCCTTGCAAAAAGAACGCCACGGCCCCCGTGCCGTTCTGCGCGATACCCGCGCAATGCTGCGCAGCACTTTCGGTAGCCTGCGCGACCTGCCCAGCGAGATCCACCGCATCGTCCGCCGCCTCGAGCACGACGAACTGACGATCAAGTTTCAACACCAAGGCCTCGATGACCTCGATGACGCCCTTAAGACCTCCGCTAACCGCATCGCGCTCGGCTTTATCGCCGGTTCCTTGCTCATCGGCAGCTCGCTCATCGTCGCTGCCAAAGGTGGCTCAGGCAACGCCCTGAGCACCACGGGCTATGTCTTCGCCGCCCTACTCGCCGCCTACGTCGGCTACGGTATCGTGCGCGAAGGACGCTGATGAATGGCCCCAAAAAAGCCTCAAAAACTTCTGCAAGTCTTTGAGGCCAAAATGGCTGCCCGGGTAGGGATCGAACCTACGACCAAGTGATTAACAGTCACCTGCTCTGCCACTGAGCTACCAGGCAATAAAACCCGTGAGGGGGCGAAGGAAAAACCAAGCCAGCTCCCCAGTTGTCAACGCCCTTTTCCCCAAAACCGCAGATTATTCGGAGCGCGCGCAGGTTTTGGTTGCCAAACGTCACCACAAAAGTTTTTGCTAAACCTCTTTTCCATTACGCCTGCCATCAATTCCGGTGCGACAGGGGGAACGAAACCATGAACAAAGCACTCAGCCTGACCATCACCCCGCGCGCCCAAACTGGTCGCTCGGCCTCCCGCCGTGTTCGCAAGGCGAACCAGATCCCCGCGATCCTCTACGGCAAACATACCACCCCGCAGACCCTTTCGGTCGACGCGCCCGAACTCGTCCGCCTGCTGAAGGCCGTCGCCGGCCGCGCCCTCCTTATCGAGCTCGTGCGCAAGGACAAAGCTGAGAAAGCCCTTTCCTTTCTGCAGGAAATTCAACGTGACCCCATCACCGATAAATATCTCCACGTCGACCTGCAGGAAGTAAAAGCGGACGAGAAACTTGAAATCAACGTCCCCATCGCCCTCATTGGTGAGGCTTTCGGCGTGAAACAACAGGCCGGCGTGCTTGAGATTGCCACCCACACCGTGCGTATCCGCTGCCTGCCCAAGGACTTACCTCCCGTCGTCGAGGTTGATATCTCCGAGCTGAAGATCAACGAGACCATGAAGATCGCCAACCTCAAAGCCATTGCTGGCGTCGAGTATCGTGACCTCCCTGGCCAGCCCGTGGTATCCGTGCTCAGCGTCGAGGAGCAAACGATCCCCGATGCCGCCGCCGCCACCCCGAGCGCTGGGGCCGCCGCTCCCGCCGCCGGGGCCGCCGCAAAGCCCGCTGCTGGTGCCGCCGCCGCCGCGAAACCCGCCGCCGGTGCCGCTGCCAAGCCCGCCGCTGGCGCCGCCAAGCCCGCCGCGCCCGCCAAAAAGTAAGCGCCCCCCGCCGCGTCCCCCGCCTTACCGCGCGGGATCCGCGCGATTGTTCTTTGAGTCATGTCCATTTCGCTCGTTGCCGGCCTTGGCAACCCCGGTCGCGCCTACGCCACCACCCGCCACAATGCGGGCTGGATGGTGCTCGAGGCGCTGGCCGGCACCGAGAAGCTCACTTGGCAAGCCCAGGATCGCTTCGAGGCCGAGGTTGCACGCTGGGACTTCGCTCCCGGCCACACCGTGTGGCTGGCCAAACCGCTTACGTTCATGAACGAAAGCGGCCGTGCCATCCAAAAGCTGGCGGCCTTCCACAAGGTGCCGCCCGCCGCAATCACAGTCGTGTATGACGACCTCACCATCGACCTCGGCCTGCTCAAGGTCGCAGTGAAAGGCAGCGCCGGGGGCCATAATGGTGTCGCCGACCTGCTCCAACGCATGGGCGATGGTTTTGTCCGCTACCGCCTCGGTATCGGGCCCAAAAAGCCATCGGAAATGGACCTCAAGGATTTCGTGCTAGGCCGCTTTACTGGCGAACAACAAACTCTTTTTAACCAACAACTCCCACACTTTGTCTCAGGCCTCCGTCTCCTGCTTGCCCAGGGGCCAGATCAGGCCATGAATCAACTCAACCGCCGCACCCTCCCAACATGAGCACCACCGCCCACCGCAATTACCTCGCCTCCTTCATCCTCGATAACCGAGGCAAGGAAGAGACCGTCGAGCAGATCGTCGAAGTCGTTAAAACCGAGATCGCCGCCGTCTCCGGCGTCGTCGCTACCGTAGAAAACATCGGCCGAAAAGACTTCGCCCGTGTTACCGACAACAAGTTCCCCGCCGCCAGCTACGTCCAAATCCGCTTCTCCGGCCCAGCCTCCGCGCCCGCTGCTCTCACCGAGCGCCTCCGCCTGAAGCACGCCGTCTACCGCACTCTCGTCGAGAACGCGTAAAGACCTCGCTTCGTAGTTTCATACTCCCACCCTCCCGCCATGGCCAACCTCAACCGCGTCCTCCTGATCGGAAACCTCACCCGTGACCCCGAACTGCGAGTCACGCCCAAGGGCACGGCTATATGCCAGTTCGGTCTGGCAATATCGCGTTCCTTCAAGGACGAGTCTGGCCAGACCCGCGAAGAGGCCACCTTTGTAGACATCGAAGCTTGGGGCAAACAAGGCGAGTTGATCGCCAAGTATTGCACCAAAGGCCGCCCCCTCTTCGTTGAGGGCAGGCTCCGTTTCGATCAGTGGGAGGATAAAACCACCCAGCAAAAGCGCAGCAAACTAAAGGTTGTCCTCGAGAACTTTCAGTTCCTCGGCGGCCGAGAGGGCGGCGCGACCGGTGCCGGCGGCCCACCCGCAGGAGCCGAGGATGCTGGCGTGGACCAAGTCTACGAACGCCCAGCCGCCGTGCCGCCTCGCGCTCCCGGCGGTGGCCGCCCAGCTCCGGCCCCCCAGCACGAGATAAACGACGACGACGTGCCGTTTTAAACCGCGCCCCTTAGCGCGTTGCCCGATTCCCTCTTTCTTCTCCGTCTACTTTTTAACCAATACAACCCATACACTCCCATGGCTCACCATGAAATCCTCCTCCTGAAACCCGTCGCCGGCCTCGGCGGCGAAGGCGACCAAGTCCGTGTCCGCGCCGGCTACGCCCGCAATTACCTGCTTCCCCGCAAGGACGCCGTCGCGCTTAACCAATCCAATCGCAAGCGCGTAGAATCGCTCAAAAAACAACGCGCCCAGCGCGAAGCCGCCGAACTCTCCGGCGCCCAAGAACTGGCTAAACAGATTGCCAAGGTCGCCCTCGCCTTCGCCGTAAAGACCGGCGAGGCCGGTAAGATGTTCGGCGCGATTACCGCGGCAGACCTCCACGCCAAGTTCGTCGAGGCCGGCATCGAGCTGGATAAGAAGAAAATTCACCTCCACACCCCAGTAAAGGCTCTCGGTAAACACGAGGTAGCCATCAAGCTCCACGCCGAGGTCAGCGTCGACATCAGCTTCGATGTCGTTTCCGAAAACCCGATCGAACAGGCCCCGGCCGTCGAAGAGGCACCTGCGCCCAAGACCTATAAGTCGAAGAAAAAAGCCGAGTAAACGAGCCCCGCAAGAGCCGCCCACTGGTTCTCCCTGACCGCGCCCATCACCGGGGCGCGGTTTTTTTGTCCAGCTCAACCACCCTGACCGCGAATAAAACGCCGGCCGGCGGCCTTGTCCCTTGCGCCCCTCGCACCCGCCCTCTTGCCTCGCCTTTTCGTTCTGATGTCCGACTCCGCCAGCAGCTCCCCCGCAGCCCGCACCCCGCGCCGCCCCCGTCCCGATTCAGCCGCGCCCGCCGCTTCGTCCGGACGCGTGCCCCCGCACTCCGTCGAGGCCGAAGAGCAACTGCTTTCCGCCTGTTTGCTCGACGGCGGCGATGTAGTGGCCCGCTGCCTCGAGGGCAAAATCGCCCCGGTCTCTTTCTACATCCCGGCTAATCGCGTCATTTATGAAAAGCTTCTTGAACTCTACAACGCCGGCAAACCCATCGACCTCGCCGTCCTAGCCGAGGAACTGAAGACCACCCGCCAATTAGATGAGATCGGAGGCTACGCCTACCTGACCCGCATCAGCGACCGCATCCCCACCACCGCCGGTGCGAGTTACTTCATCGAGAAGGTGCGTGAACTCGCCCTTCTTCGGGACATCATCCGGGCCGCCACCGGTGCAGTCGAAAACTGCTACAACTACTCCGGCGGCATCCAAGAGTTCGTCGATAAGGTTGAACAGGATCTCTTCAAAGTCACCCAAGAGCGCGTGGGCGACGGGGCCAAACCCATGCGCGAGCCCACTCGCGAAGCCATGGTCGTCATCAATAAGATGTTGATGAAAAAAGGCGAACTCACAGGCGTGAGCACCGGTTACAAGGATATTGATCGGTATCTTTTCGGCCTGCAAAAATCCGAGATGATCGTCTTGGCCGGGCGCCCCTCCTGCGGCAAGACCTCGCTCGCGATGAACTTCGCCGAACACGCCGCCCTGCCTGCCCGCGGCCCAGGTATCGCCACCCTCGTTTTTTCGCTCGAAATGAGCGCTGCCCAACTCGCGCTCCGCCTGCTGTGCTCTCGTTCCAGAGTAAACATGAAGCTGCTGCGCGACGGCCTGCTGTCCAAAAACGGCGAGGAACAACAAGAGTTGCTCCGGGTTGCCGATGAGTTCACCAAGTCCCCCTTGTTCATAGACGACTCCAGCTCCCTCTCAGTTATGGAGTTACGCGCCAAGGCTCGCCGGCTTCACGCCCGCCAACCCCTCGGCCTCATTGTGGTCGATTACCTCCAGTTAATTAGCCCCACGGACGGCACCGTGCCACGTGAACAACAGGTGGCCGAAGCCTCCCGCGGGCTAAAGTCCCTCGCCAAAGAACTCGCCGTCCCCGTCCTTGTCCTCGCCCAGCTGAATCGCTCCGCCGAAAAGGAAAACCGCCCGCCCCGCCTTTCCGACCTGCGTGAATCCGGCTCGATCGAACAGGACGCCGACGTCGTGCTGATGTTGAACCGCCCCAAGGAAGAAAACGACAAATTCCAAGTCGCCAGCGGCACGATGGAGCTTTTCATTTCCAAAAACCGCAACGGCGAGGTAGGCGACTTGAAGCTTACCTTCCTCAATTCGATCACCCGTTTTGAAAACTATACCCAGTAACCCCGCCGCGCGCTTGCTCGCCCGGATCCTCCTCGTCTGCCTTTTCGCAGCCTCCACCGCCGGTCCTATGGGCGCCCAGCCCGTTGCCGGTGGCGCCGTGCCCGCCGCCGCCTCGACTGCCCGCGTCGGCACCATCAGCGTGCGCTTCAATGGCCCCGCCAATGTCGCCGAACAAGTCGTTCGCGCCAACATGCAGCTCCAGGAAGGCTCCGCTCTAGAGGATGCGCTGATTGACCGCGATATCCGCTCGCTCTATCGCACCGGCCAGTTCGAGTTCATCGAGTTCAAACGCGGCGCCCTTGTCGCCGGTAAAGTCGATCTCGTCGTCGAGGTTACGTCCAAATTCCGAGTCGAATCAGCAACCTACGTCGGCAACAAAAAGGTGAAGGCCAAGCGCCTAGCCAAGGAAGCCAAGACGAAGGAAGGCCTCCCGCTCGATGAGCGCCAAGTGAAGGAGGATTCCGAAAAAATCCGCGAATATTACCAGAAGTCCGGCTACAATCAGGCCAAGATCGACTACCGCATTGAGCGCGACCGGGCCACCGGTCTAGGTAAGGTCTTTTTCGACATCACCGAAGGCGAGAAAGTCCGCATCAAGCGCGTCGTCTTCGAAGGGAACGAAAACGTCTCCACTCGCCGCCTCCGCAAGACTATCGAGACGAAAAAGTGGAACTGGTTCTCTTGGCTCACAGACACCGGTCGCTTCCGCGACGACCGCTACGAGACCGACTTCGACAAGCTTCGCGATTATTACCGCGACCAAGGCTTCCTCGACGTCGAAATCGACCCGGCCAAGGTAAAGTTTGAATACCCCCAGCCCAACCGCCTCGTGCTAACCTTCGTGATCATAGAGGGCCGCCGCTACAAACTCGGTGAAGTCACCATCACCGGTAACAAGCTCCACCCATCCGAAAAACTGATGGGCCTGCTTAAACTTAAATCAGGCGACACCTTCTCCCCCACCGCAGTCGAAAAGGACCAAAAAGCCCTTGAGGACTACATCGGCAAGGATGGCTACGTTGACGCCCGCGTGCGCATGGTTCGAAAACCCAACCTGCAAACCGGCGCCATCGACCTCGAATACCAATATACCGAAGGCGAGAAGTTCTTCGTCGAATCCATCCGCCTAGAGGGTAACACCAAAACCAAGAGCGTGGTCGTCCTCCGCGAACTAGCTCTCGGGCCAGGCGAGGTCTTCAACACCGTGCGCATGCAAAACTCCAAACTGCGGCTCGAAAACACCCGCTTTTTCGAGGAGGTGAACATGAGCCCTGAGACCACCAACCTGCCCGGCCGCCGGAACCTGAAAATCGCAGTCAAGGAAGGCCGCACCGGCAACCTCACCTTCGGCGCCGGTTTCAGTTCTCTAGAGAGCGCTATTGTGTTCGCCGAGGTCAGTCAGTCGAACTTCGACCTATTCAACCGCAAGAGCTTCTTTCAAGGAGACGGCCAGAAATTCCGCCTTCGCCTCCAGCTAGGTTCCCGCTCTAGCGAGGCCACCCTGAGCTTCGAGGAGCCTTGGTTCCTGGAACGGGAACTCGCCCTCGGCTTCACCCTCTACCGAACCAGCTCCGACTACTATAACAACGTCTACGCCGAAACCCGCACCGGAGCAGAGGTCTACCTCCGCAAACGTCTTTTCGAGCTGGTCGAGGGCCGCCTCGGCTACACCTACGAGATCGTCGGCATCGACAGCGTGGATCGTCGGACCGCCCCGTTTCTGCTCGACGAAGAAGGCAACCGCACGGTCTCTAAGCTTACCTTCAAGCTCCTGCGCGACACCCGCGACCGCCTTTACAACACTACCCGCGGCAACCGCGTTGAACTGGCCACCGAGCTGGCTGGCGGCCCCTTCTCCGGCGAAACAGACTATTACCGCGTCGAGCTTCGTGCCTCCCAGTATTACACTACCTTTGAGACCCTCAACCAAGTTGTCTCGTTCATCGGCCGAGCCGGCGTGATCGACGAATATGGGGACAGCAAGTCTGTCCCCTACTTCGACCGCCTCTTCCTCGGCGGCCCCAGCTCACTCCGTGGCTTCGAATTTCGCAAAGTCGGGCCGAAGGATGAAAAGGGCCTAGTCACGAAGCCTGATCCCGACGGCACCGGCCCCCTAACCGATCCCGATGGCGCCAACGTCCCACCCACCTACCAACCCATCGGCGGCAAGAGCTACGCCATGGGCAGCATCGAATACACCTTTGAGGTTGTTAACCCACTCCGTCTCGCCGTCTTTTACGACGTGGGCTTCGTCAACACCGACGCATGGGACTTCAACGCCTCAGGCTACAACGACAACTTCGGCTTCGGCATCCGCCTCATGGTCGGAGGAGCCCCCCTCAGCCTAGATTTCGGCATCCCCATCACCACGGACGCCCACAACAGCAACGGCATGCAGTTTAACTTTTCTTTTGGCACCCGTTTCTGATTTGCCTGTCATTTAACCCCGCCCGCTTACAACCATAACTTCCCATCGCATGAACAAGCTCCTATCCTCCCTCCTCGCGATCGTCGCCCTCACCGGCGTCACCGCCCCATCCGCCGTCGCCGAGACCGCCCCAAAAATCGCCACCGTCGATATGGCCAAACTGCTCGACGACCACTACGAGACCGTCGACCAAAACGCCAAGCTGAAGGGCGACGAAGCCAAGGCCAACGAGGAACTCGAGAAGCTGAACAAAGAAGGTCAGGATCTGGTCGCCCAACTCAAGGAACTCGAGGAAAAGGGCAAAAATCCCGCCATTGCAGCCGACGCCAAGGACAAGCTCCAGACTGAGATGCGCGCTAAAATCGAGGAGATCCAACGCAAACAAAATGAAGTCCAATCCTTCCGCGGGAATACCCAGCGTTCCCTGCAACAGCGCATCCAAAACTTCCGGAAAATCATGTTCGAGAAGATCAACGTCACCGTGACCGAGGTAGCTAAAAAGAAGGGTGCCAACCTTGTCCTCGATAAGTCCGGCTTCTCCCACATTGGAATCAGCCCCATCATTTATTCTGATTCCAGCTATGACATCACCGACGATGTGCAAAAGGAGATCAATAAGGGGCGCCCCGCCGCTTCGGCTACCCCCGCAGCCACTCCCGCCACCACCCCTGCCCCTGCTGCTAAGACTGAAGACGCCGCCAAGGTGACTTTCCCAAGCGCCAAGTAGGCACGCTGGTCCACTCAAAGCCTCCGCTCCCCACGGGCCCGTGCCTTGCGCACTGGGCCCTTTTTCTTTGGCTATTCCCAGCGAGCCTCCAAAGCATCGCCCAAGCCCCACAAACTCTGACACGTTTCAATTTTATCCACCTTCGGGCTTAAACATCCATGACCCTAGCCTTTAGCGACGACGAACTCATCGCCCTCCTGGCCCCCCGCGCCACCCGTGGAACCACCTCGGCGACTGTGACCCGCATCTCCGCGCTGAAAGAAGCCCTCCCGGGTGACCTCTCCTTCCTCGGCAACCCGAAATACAAGCCCGAGGTCGCCGCCACCCGCGCTTCTGTCGTGCTCCTTCCTGCTGACTTCACCGGAGAGCCGCCCGCCCCCGACCAACTTTTCCTGCTGGTCGACAACCCCTCCGCCGCCCTCGCCACCCTCTGCGCCCGCATCGAAGCCTCCCTCTGGCCCCGCCCTGCACCCGGCATCCACCCGAGCGCAGTAGTCGCGCCCGATGCCATCATCGATCCCGCCGCCACCGTGGGGCCCTTGTGCGTCGTGGAGTCCGGCGCCCAAATCGGCCCCTTCAGCGTCTTACAAGCCCAAGTATTTATCGGCCGCCAGGCCCGCGTTGGCGCAGGTTGCTGGTTCATGTCTGGCGTCCACGTCGCCACCGAGTGCGTAGTCGGCGACCGCGTGCGCCTCCACGCCGGCGTCGTCATCGGCGCCGACGGCTTCGGTTACGAATCATCCACTGGGCGCCACTTGAAAATCCCCCAGATCGGCCAAGTTGTAATTGATGATGACGTTGAGATCGGGGCCAACACCACCATCGACCGCGCCCGCTTCAGCCGCACCCACATCGGCGCCGGCACCAAAATCGACAATCTCGTGATGATCGGCCACAACGTGAACGTCGGTCGCCACTGCATCCTCTGCGCCCAAGTTGGTATCTCTGGCAGTTCCACGCTTGAGGATTACGTCGTCCTCGGCGGCCAAGCAGGCGTCGCCGGCCATCTGACCATTGGCAAGGGAGCCAAAACCGACGGCCAGACCGGCATCAACACCGACTTGGCCCCGGGCACCTTCTGGAAAGGCTCGCCCTGCCTGCCTTACCAACTAGAACAACGCATCAACGTCCTCCGTCAACGTTTGCCCGATCTATTCCGTAAGGTTGATGCCCTCGCCGACGAACTTGCAGAGCTCAAAAAAAACCACCCGGCCCACGTCATTAAATAAAACGCTGGTTTTGCACCTCGGCTGGCCGCGCCTTACCTGACGCTTCCCCCATGCCTGAACTCGCCGAAGTTGAATTCATCCGCAAACGCTGGAACCCCGGGCTCGGGCACGTGGTGACCAGCGTCCGCCTCCACCCCCGCGCTGGGGTCTTCAAGACCTGTGACCCTGCCGAACTCGCCCGCCGCCTGCTCGGCGCGCGACTCACTTCGTCCGCGGCTGCCGCCAAGCAAATGCTTTTCCGCCTCTCCGCCGCCGACGCGGACGGCACTACGCTATGGCTCGGCCTCCACCTCGGCATGACCGGCGAACTCTCAACCCGCCCCGCCGGCCTGCCCGACGCCCGCGCCGAACACCTCATCCTCGACCAGGCCGCGGCCGCCCACTCACTCGTATTTGCCGATTTTCGTATGTTCGGCCGCGTCCAGTTCCACGCCGGCCCCGACGCCCCCGCTTGGTGGGCGGACATCGCTCCCGCTGTGATTTCGCCAGCCTTCACCCTCACCGCCGTGACCGATTTTTTCCGGCGCCGTGCCCGCACCCCACTGAAAGCCGCCTTGCTGATGCAGGAACGCTTCCCAGGCATCGGTAACTGGATGGCCGATGAGATACTCTGGCGCGCCGCCCTCCACCCCGCCCGCCGCTGCGGCGATCTCGACCCCGCCGAGATTAAAAAGCTTCACCGCGAAACCGTCTGGGTCGCCTCCCAAGCTCTCGCCATCACCGGCGCGACTTTTGAGGACCCACCCACCTCCTGGCTTTTCCAACACCGCTGGAAGGACGGCGGCATCTGCCCTCGCACCAAAAAACCTCTCGAACGCGCCACCATCGGCGGTCGCACGACCTGCTGGTCTCCCGCTCGGCAAAAGCTCGCCTGAGCCGCACGCCCAGATTCACCTCCCACCATGCTCATCGCGCCTGCATCCAAATTCATCTTCATCGGAGACTCGATAACCGACGCCGGTCGTGACCCCGCCGGAGAGGCCACCCCGTGGAATCCACGCGCCGGCACGGGCCACGGCTACGTATCACTGATCGAGGCCTGGCTCGGTGCCACCCGCCCCGCCGACCAAATCCGCGTCATCAACCGCGGCACCTCTGGTCACACCGTTCGCGACCTCGCCACACGCTGGGAAACCGACGTCCTCGCCCCAGCCCCCGACTGGGTCTCAATCATGATCGGCGTCAACGACGTGTGGCGCCAATTCGATACCCCCCTCCGCACCGACCTCCAAGTCCACCTGCCCGAATACCGCACAACTCTAGAAAACCTGGTGGCCCGCACCAGGCCTCGCCTGAAGGGCCTCGTGCTCGCCACCCCGTTCTTTATCGAGCCCCACCGCGCTGATCCGATGCGCGCGATGATGGACGCCTACGGCGCGGTCGTGCGGGAACTTGCCGCCACCCACGACGCCGTGTTTGTCGACACACAGGCCGCTATTGACGCCGTCACCACCCACACCCACCCGATGACCCTCGCCTGGGATCGTATCCACCCCAACCCTACCGGTCATCTGATTCTCGCCCGAGCCTTCCTCGCCGCTCTCGGCGCGCTTTGATGTTTTAGCCATGCCTACCCTTTTCGAACGCATCATCGCCCGCGAGATACCCGCGAAAATCGAGCACGAGGACGAGCACTGCATCGTTATCCATGACATCGCCCCAGCCGCACCCGTCCACCTGCTACTGATTCCAAAGATCGCAATACGCCGCGTAGGCGAGGCCACCCCCGCGCATCAGGCTGCACTGGGCCATCTCCTGCTCACCGCCGGCCTAGTCGCAGAAAAAATTGGCCTGGAACGCGGCTTCCGCCTCGTGATCAACCACGGACCCGACGCCTGCGAAACCGTCCCCCACCTGCACGTCCACCTCCTCGCCCGCCGCCAACTAAATTGGCCCCCAGGCTGAGCGTTCCCATGCCCCAACACCCGCGTTCCGATTCCGCCGCCAACCCGCCGATCGAGCCGCCTCCGCCCTTTCCGGCCTCGCCGCAGGAAGCCGCGCGCGGCTTGGCCCCAGACGCCCTTGCCCGCCTCGACGCCTACGGCCGTGAGCTGGCCACCGGCGGCGTCATCCGCGGCCTCATCGGCCCACGCGAAGTCGCCCGCCTCTGGGATCGCCACCTCCTTAACTGCGCCGCACTCGCTGAACTGATCCAGCCCGGTGAACTCGTGGCCGATATCGGCACCGGTGCAGGCCTACCCGGCCTCGTGCTCGCCCTCGTTAGGCCCGACTTGCGCGTGATACTCGTGGAGCCCCTCCAACGACGCTGCGATTTCCTCGCCGAAATGATCAAACGCTTTGAACTCGGCAAACGCGTCTCCATCCGGCGCGGCAAAGCCCACGTCGTGCTTCCCTGTCAGGCCGATGTAGTCACCTCGCGAGCCGTCGCCGCACTCGACGAACTCGCCGCTTGGAGCCTACCTCACGCCCGCGTCGGCGGCCGCCTGCTCGCACTCAAGGGCCAGCGCGCCGCCGAGGAACTCGCCGCCGCCCTCCCTGTGCTCGACCGCTGGGGCGCCGAGGCGGACGCCGGCGTCGAGCTCTGCGGCGCAACCTGGCTGGAAACCCCAGTGCTGGTGGTCCGCGCCACCCGGCGGCGTTGAGCCCGCGGACTCAACGCGCCTCGTAGGCCCCGTCCACACGCTTCGCTAGTAGCCGTTTCAACTCCAGCATCATCAAGGTCGCCGCCAGCGCCGGACTCGCTAAACCGGTGAGCCCTACCAACGCATCAACCGAGAGAATGGCACCCCCCGCGAAACAGCTCAGCACCTGCACCTCGTCTGCTCCGAGACCCGACACCGCCGGCGACGCGACCACCTTAGCTGGGATCGGTGCCACCCCCGCTGGACCAAATCCCTCAAGATAGTTCAATTCGCTCAACACGTCGTCCACGGAGGTTAATAAGGTCGCCCCATCACGGATGAGTTGATGGCACCCCGCACTGCTTGGTTGGTCGATACGCCCAGGCACCGCAAAAACCAACCGGCCCTGCTCGCCGGCGAACTTCGCGGTGATCATCGAACCGCCGCTAACGTCACTCTCTACCACGATAACCGCCCGACTCATCCCCGCCACAATTCGGTTACGCATCGCGAACGACTGCTTATCCGCCCGCCGTCCGAAGGGAAACTCCGTGAGCACTGCGCCGCGTTCCTCAATGCGCCGGAAGAGCCCGAGGTTCTCGGGCGGGTAAACGATATCTATACCGTTGCCCAAGACCGCTGCCGTGAGCCCACCCGCTTCCAGCGCGCCCTCATGAGCGTGACTGTCGATCCCGCGCGCCAGCCCGCTCACCACGCAAAAACCCAGCTTGGCCAGATCATATCCCAATTTACGCGCCGTAGCCTGACCATAGAGTGTAGTTCGCCGCGAACCTACAATAGCGACGCAGGGCGCATTAAAAGTGTAATCACCGCGTCGATACAAACCGAGTGGCGCATCCGGCAGTTCCCGCAGCAGGGGCGGATAGCCCGGGTCGCGCATACTCACAAAAGTCGCCCCTGCTTTCGCCATCCGTTCCTCTTCTTTCGCCAAGTCGACCAAGGCCCGCCAACCGCGTAGATTCGCGCTAATTCGGGGGCCCACACCTTTTACCGCTTCCAGCTCCGCCAATGGCGCCTCGAAGAGCCGACGCGGATCATCGCCAAACTCCGCCAGCAGGCGATTAGTAGTAACCGGCCCAATATCGGGTAGCGCATTCAAAACCAAAAACGCCTGCGTTACGGTCATTTCCCCCATTTGCGCCAAAGTGCCGGGTCCCCGCTACAGGAGGCAATTCCGGAAACGCCGCCATTCCCGCAGTCTACGCCAACGCTTTCTCTAAAATCATCTGCACAAACGTCTTATCTCTATTGCGCCGCTGTCACTTGCCAGCCTAAGACCCGCGCACTAGCGCCGCGACTGCCATGGCGGTCGTCTCGGTATGGCTGAGGGTCAACAACACGCCGACCGCACCCCGGGCCGCCAGTAATGCCTCACCCTGCGCGTCGAGCTTTACCCTAGGCGCGCCATGCTCGTCGTGAATCACCTCGATGGATTTCCAGCCCAGCTCGGCGCCAATCCCAGTCCCAAAAGCCTTCGCCACCGCCTCCTTGGCCGCAAATCGTGCCGCGAGGAAAGGCGCTGGATCACGCATGCGGAGACAGTAGGCGCGTTCCCCTTCGGTGAAAGTATACCCGAGAAACCGCTCGCCCTGCCGCTCCCAAACCCCGCGCAGGCGCTCGACTTCACAGAGATCACAACCGAGACCGAGAACGTATCCGGCAATCATCACGCAAGCCTTAGCCAGCCGGGTTCATACGCGTCTTCATCTCCCGCACCGCCTCCTCGATCCCCGTGGAGAGTGCGCGGGCGATGATGCTGTGGCCGATATTCAGCTCGTGGACGCCGGGCAGGGTCCGGATCTCGGCAACGTTGACGTAGTTGATGCCGTGGCCGGCATTTACCACAAGACCAGCGGCATGGGCCTGGCGGGCCCCTGCGACTAGGCGGGCGAATTCCTCCGCGCGCCGCGCGCCGTGCCAAGCGTTGGCCCAGGCGCCGGTGTGCAACTCAATCCACGGGGCACGCACCTCCGTCGCCGCGTCGATCTGGACCGGATCGGCGTCGATAAAGAGACTCACGAAGATGCCGGCCGCACGCATCGCCTCGCACACCGCGCGCACCCGGTCGCGTTGCCCGGCGACGTCGAGCCCGCCCTCAGTGGAAATCTCCTCACGACTCTCGGGCACCAAACAAACCGACTCGGGCCGCACTTTCAGCGCAAATTCGGTCATGGCCGGGGTGCAGGCCATCTCTAGGTTGATACGCGTGCGGGCAACCTCGCGGAGGCGCCATACATCGCGCTCCTGAATGTGACGACGGTCCTCGCGAAGGTGAATGGTGATGCCGTCTGCACCCGCCCGCTCGGCGAGTGTGGCCAGTTCAACTGGATCCGGCTCCACTGGGCCACCAACCGTCGCGGCGTAGCCGCGATAGCGCGCCTGCCGCACAGTCGCAGCGTGGTCGATGTTAACGCCAAGGAGTATCATGGAATGCAACCTTAACAGGCGGACCGCGTCCGGAAAGAAAGGATTTCGCTTTCGCCTTGTCGCTCGCCCCCTTTGCTTAAGCCCGATGTCGTCCGCCGCCCCCAAACAGGAAAACCTGCTGCTCAACCTGGCCTTCAATTTAGCGATCCCTTGGGCCGCGCTATCCTACCTGAGTAAACCGGAACGCTTGGGGCCGACCTGGGCGCTGGTCGTTGCGGTAGCCCTGCCCGTAGCCTACGGGATCTGGGATTTTCTGGCCCGTAGGAAAATGAATTTCATGTCGATCCTTGGCCTAGTGAGCGTCACCGCTTCCGGCGGCTTAGGCCTGCTCAAGGCCGATGGTATTTGGTTCGCAGTTAAAAGCGGGATCGTGCCGGCCCTAATCGGCCTTGCGGTGCTTATCTCCGCCCGCACGAAACGCCCACTGGTGAATGAATTGCTGTATAACGAGCAGATGATCGATGTCGCGCGCATCGACGCGAAATTGGCTGAAACCGGAGGCCGGCCCGCGTTCGAGCGACTACTCAGCCAGTCCAGCCTCCTCCTCACTGCCAGCTTTCTCGGAAGCGGTGCACTTAATTTTCTCGTGGCCTACTTGGTTATTAAAAGCCCGACCGGCTCGGAAGACTTCAACAAAGAGATGGCCCGTCTGCACGTCCTCGATCTGTTTTTCGTTACCGTGCCGAGCATGGGAATGATGATGTTCGCACTCTGGAGACTTTTAAAGGGTATCCAGCGGCTAACCGGTCTCGAAATCGAGGACATGTTTCACCCCAAACCGGACAAAGCCTCCTCCCCCTCAAAAACCTGAGGGTTCCCTGATGTTTTCCGGCACCGAGCTCATTCGCTACCAGCGCCATCTTGGTCTAGCCGGTTTCGGTCCCGAGGCCCAATCGAAGCTAAGAGCCAGCTCCGTGCTGGTGGTTGGCGCGGGGGGACTCGGCTGCCCCGCCCTGCTTTACCTCGCCGCCGCCGGCGTCGGACGCTTGGTGGTGATCGACCCCGATCGCGTGGAGTTGTCCAATCTGCAACGTCAGGTGCTTTTCACCACGGAAGAGATCGGTCAGCCCAAAGCCGAGGCCGCCGCCCGCCGTCTCCGCATGCTGAACCCAGAAATCGCGATCGATGCCATCGTCGCGCGGCTCGATCAGGCCAACGCCCTAGCCCTCGTGCGTGCGGCCGACCTGGTTGTGGACGGATCGGATAACTTCGCCACGCGCTACCTCGTGAATGATGCCTGCGTGCTTACCGATCGGCCCTTCGTGCACGCCGCCGTCGAAGGATTTGAGGGACAAGCGAGCGTCTTTAACTGGCGCGGCGGTCCCACCTACCGCTGTCTTTTTCCAGCCCCGCCTCCACCGGGCGCAGCACCGAGCTGCACCGACGCCGGCGTGCTGGGCGTGTTACCCGGGCTGCTTGGGACCATCCAAGCCACGGAGGCGATCAAGCTACTCACCGGCATCGGCGAACCGCTGGCCGGCCGCGTGCTACTCTGGGACGCGCGGAGTCTTGCCGTCCGCACCATCACCCTCGTGGCCGATCCGCGCTCGCGGGCGATCACCGAATTACCCCTGAACCCGGTCGGCAAAAGCTGCGACGAGGAGGATGAAATTTACGTTGCCGCCCTGCGCACGCGGCTTGGCGACGTCCAGCTGATTGACGTGCGCGAGGCCCCGGAAAGAGCGCTCGGTGCGATCGAAGGGTCGGTGCACGTCCCGCTCGCCCAACTCGCGACTACCGATTTGACCGCGCTAGGTCTCGACCCGGGCCTATTCACGGTGGTGTATTGCGGCGCCGGCCTGCGCAGCCAACACGCGGTGCCAACTATGCGAGAACTGCACGGGTTTAGTGAGGTGCGCAGTCTGCAGGGTGGTTACCGGGCTTGGACCGAGCGACCAGCGGCGGACCAACACGATCAGCGCGCTCAACCGCGCTGATTGGCAGGGACAAATTCGCGCAAGGGCGCGCCCACGTAAACCTGACGCGGGCGGTAGATTTTGAGTTTCGGATTAGCTGCGACTTCGCGCCACTGAGCGATCCAGCCGGGCATGCGTCCGAGAGCAAACATCACGGTAAACATGTTCTCGGGTATACCAAGGGCGCGCATGATCAGGCCGGAATAGAAATCAACGTTGGGGTAGAGCTTCCGCTGAACGAAATAATCATCGTTCAACGCGCACTCTTCGAGCTTCATGGCGATGTTAAGCAGCGGGTCGTCCTTGATGCCGAGGGAACCGAGTGCCTTGTAGAAGGAGGCCTTGATAATCTTGGCTCGGGGGTCGTAGTTTTTGTAAACGCGATGACCAAAGCCCATCAGGCGGTCGCCCTTGCCGGACTTGGCGGCGGCGATGAAACGGGTGCCGTCGTCGCCGTCGGCGTGAATGTTTTTAAGCATCTCGATGACAGCCATGTTGGCGCCGCCGTGGAGCGGACCCCAGAGGGCGTTCACGCCAGCGGAGACGGAGGCGAAGACATTCGCTCCAGCCGAAGCTACCATGCGCACGGTCGAGGTGGAGCAGTTTTGCTCGTGGTCAGCATGGAGCAGAAGAAACAGGTTCAGCGCCGACGCGACTTCAGGGGTCGGGGTGTAGGTGGCGTAGGGCTCCGAAAACATCAGGTGGAGGAAATTTTCGCAGTATCCGAGCTGTGGATTCGGGTGATTGATTGGCAGACCGCGGGACGCCCGATAAGAACAAGCCGCAATGGTGCGAACCTTCGAAATCGCAATGGCCGCCGCTTCGTCAAAATGCTGAAGATCGGCTTGGTGGTTATTGCTCGCCAAGTGCGGATGATAGGCGCCCAGCGCGTTCATCGTGGCGGAGAGGATCGCCATCGGATGGGCGCCGGTGGGAAACCCCTCAATGAACCGAATCAGGTCCTGGCGCAACGGGGCGTGCTTGGCAAGAAGGGCAGAAAAAGACGAGTGCTGCGCGGGCGTGGGCAGTTCGCCGTTCATGACCAGCAGAGAGGTCTCAATGAAGTTGGATTTCTCGGCGAGTTGCTCGATGGGATAGCCACGGTAGCGCAGGATGCCGACCTCACCGTCGATAAAAGTGATCTTGCTTAGACACGAACCGGTGTTGCCGAAACCATCGTCGTAAGTGATGCACCCCGTGTCGCCACGCAGCTTGCCAATATCGATGGCCTTCTCGCCTTCGGAACCCGTGATAATCGGGAGAGAAAGTTCCTTGCCGTCGATATTCAGGGTAGCGTTGTAGGCCATGTTGAAGCGAAGAGAGCAAATAGGGTGGGCCTTGCAAAGCAAAGTCGCCCAGATACAGGGAATTGACTGGGAGCCATTAGACAGGGCGCATCCAAGGGTAAGCTAAAGTTACACTCGACGGCTTACGCCTGAGCCGGAGCGGCAACCGAGACGAAGTTGCGGTAGATCCCCAAACCCTTGGCCTGACTTTTTTCGGGGTGAAACTGGGTTGCGAAACACCGACCGCGCGCAATCGCGGCGGTGAAGACACCACCGTAGTCACATTCGGCTAAAACGAGGCTCCGGTCGTTTGGCACGCAATGATAGCTGTGCACAAAGTAGAAAGCCTCACCCTCCTCCGCCAAGCCCGCCCGGAGCGGTGAATCCAGTTGGGTAAAACGCACGGTGTTCCAGCCCATGTGGGGAATTTTATAATCGGGAGGACGCACAAAACGGATCACCCGCCCAGGTAAAATCCCAAGCCCGCCAGTGCCCTCCAACCCACCCTCTTCAGAGTGATCAAAAAGCGCCTGTAAACCCAGACAGACCCCGAGAAATGGCCGATCAGCCGCTATCCATTCCCGCAACGTGCGATCCAGACCAGTGGCGCGCAGCGACGCTACACAATCGCGAAGCGCCCCCACTCCGGGCAAAACGAGACCGTCGGCGCGGGCGTCCGCCACTTCACTTGGCGTGCGCACGATCCGCAAGTCCGCACCCACCGCCTCAAGGGCCTTAGTGACGGAGCGAAGATTACAGATACCGTTGTCTATGACCGCGATCATGACAGCGAATCAGATCACTCCCTTTGTGCTGGGGATTTGATCCGCACTGCGGGGATCCATGCGCACGGCGGCATCAATAGCTCGGGCCATACATTTAAAAATGGCTTCCGCGACATGATGCGGTTCCTCGCCGTAATCGAGTTTCACGTGAAGATTACAGGCTAGCGCATTGCTGAATCCACGGCAAAATTCTTTGACTAATATGAGGTTAAAGTCGCGCACATACATGGTCGGAGCGGTAACATCATACACCAGCGCGGCACGCCCGGAGAGATCGATGACCACACGCGCCAGCGCCTCGTCCATGGGAACAAGGAAAAAACCGTAGCGGACAATGCCCTTCTTATCGCCGAGCGCTTTTTTAAAGGCCTCCCCAAGGACTAAGCCCACATCCTCAACGGTGTGGTGGTAATCCACCGCAACATCGCCCACGCAGGTGAGCTCGAGGTCAAAGTGACCATGCTTGGCAAACAAGGTCAGCATGTGGTCGAAGAAAGGCACTCCAGAGGCGATGCTGGAACGGCCGCAGCCATCAACATTGAGGGCGAGTTGAATATCGGTCTCAGCAGTCTTGCGGGCGATGGAGGCAGTGCGGGAGGCAGGCATACGGAAAGGCTAAAAGATAGAAGGAGAAAAAGTCGAAGATCGAAAGTGTAGACAGAAGTCTGCCGCAAAATCGCCCGAGGCAGCGGGACGAGCCCCAACTTTCACCCGTCAGGCTGGGAGGGCGCTACCCAAGGGGGTTGCCCCCACCTGTTTATCCGTTATCTTTGCAAAATGATGCGCTCGACGCTCTGCCGTAATTTGCCCAAGCATCTGGTCATCTTGTCTGAAAAACATTCACAAAAACTAACGGTGATATCGTTGGAACCTTAAACATGTTTACAAGAACCTCACCCCCTGAACGAGTTTGACTGAGCTGCTTTAAGATTTTTCGCCCAAAATGAATGAGCGCCCCAGAAACCCGGAAGATAGTCTGCGTGGATTCCCACCTGCCACCGTCGCCGCCTGCCTCTCCTTCCGCGCCCAGGGTAATCCCGAAGCCCTTGATACCGCCATCAACGGTATAATCGAGCATCTACTCCCCAAACGCCCAGCCCAACCCGTGGGCACCCTCCCCGGTTCTGCCCTCCTGGTCGAAGACCTCGGGCTGGACTCCTTTAGTATGGTCGAAATGACATTTATTTTTGAGGACGTCTTCGGCGCCCCTCTCGCCCAAGAGGAGTTGGTCAAGGTCCGGACACTCGACGACCTCCGCGCTCTCATCCAACGCTCCATTCCCTCGGGCAAATGACCGCCACGGCCAGGCCCTCCGTTCCCCGCGTCGTCATTTCCGGCCTTGGCTTCATCACCAGCATCGGCAACGAACAATCCGCCGTTGCTCAAAATCTCCGCGCCCTCCGCCATGGCTTCGCGCCCATCGAGTTTATCCCCGGCTGCGATCTCCCGATTAAAATAGCCGGCACGATCAAGGATTTCGACACCCGCTCCCCTCATTTCGCCGATTGGAGCTGGCCCACCGCCCGCTATCCGTTTGGTCGCGAGGTGCTTCGCAGCATCCCGCCCCACGGCCTCCATGCCTTTTGCGCCTTGGACCAGGCCATCGGCGACTCCCGCCTCGCCTCCGCCGATCTGAAGGCCGAAGACACCGGCCTTTTCACTGCCTCCGCCGGTTCGCCCTTTCTCCAGCGTCACATCCTCAACGGCATGCACGAGTCGCAGGGCGGCCGAATGCAACCGCTGGGCATCGTCAGCACCATCGCCGGCACCCTGAATTTTAATCTCGCCGCCCACCATGGCATCCGCGGCGGTGTCTGCGGCTTCGTCTCCGCCTGCGCCTCCACCGCCCACGCCCTCGGCTACGCCCACGACGAGATTCGCCTCGGCCGTCATAAACGCATCCTCGTCGTCGGGGCCGAGGATCTCACCGCCGAGTCCACCTACTCCTTCCACGGTATGCGCGTCCTCTCCCGCAACTCGGACCCCGCCACCGCCTCCCGCCCTTTTGACGTCGCCCGGGACGGATTTGTCGGCACCGGCGGGGCCACCGCACTCGTCATCGAGGAGGCCGCTTCCGCCGAGGCTCGCGGCGCGCCCATCTACGCCGAATTCATCGGCTGGGGCCAGGCTTCGGACGGCCATCACATGGCGGTCTCCGATCCCGCCGGCCAGGGCCTCGCCCGCGCCATGAAACGAGCCCTGGCCTCCGCCGGCATCGCCCCCTCCGACGTTGATTACATCAACGCCCACGCCACCTCGACTCCGGCCGGCGACCGCTCGGAAGCCCTCGCCCTCCACGCCGTCTTCACCGTCGCCGGCGCCCACCCCGCCATCAGCAGCACCAAGGCCCTGACCGGCCACGCGCTTTCGATGGCCGGCGCCATGGAAGCCGGCTTCTGCGCCCTCGCCCTTCGCGAGGGCTTTATCCCCGGCCAAGCCCACCTCTCCACGCCCGATCCCGTCTGCGACGGGCTAAACCTCCCCCGCGAAACCCTCGAACAAACTCCAGAAGTAGTATTGAGCAACAGCAGTGGTTTCGGAGGCAGCAACGTCGTCCTCGCCCTCCGCCGCTGGCGCCCCTAGACAGCACGTGTCCACCGCCTAGCATGGTCACCAAGCTGCTCTGCTATGCTGCCGGCCCCAAGGTTTACACTTTAAACCAAAGAGCCCTGACCGCCTCCGCCCGGCGCCATGGGATAGGCCAGGTGGCCTCCCTTTCCCGCTCGTTGCTCGCCACCTTAGAAAAATCAAGCCACTTGGACACGCTTTCCGCCTCCGTCGGCGCGGGCTACTGGCTCTGGAAACCCCTCATCATCCTCGATGCCTTGGACCATGCCGATGAAGGCGATGTCATCGTCTACCTCGACGCTGGAGCCGACCTCCGGCGCAATCTCGATCCCCTGGTCGCCGCGGCGCAAAAACACGGAGGCGTGCTTTTTTGGAACGATTACCCCAATCGCATGCACGTGAAGCGCGATTGCTTCGTGCTCACCGGCACCGACACCCCCCGCTACCACGACGCCCGCCAACTCGACGCCGCTTTTCTGCTCATTCTAAACACCGCCCGCAACCGCGCCTTCGTGCGTCTCTGGATTGATCACTGCACCGATCCGCGCCTCCTCACCGACAATCCCAACACCTGCGGAAAACCAGATCTGCCCGGCTTCACCGCCCACCGCCACGACCAATCCGTGCTCACCCTCTTGTTCCTCCGCGAAATGCACGGGCTCGGCTTCAAGACCTTCGCCCGGCGCGTGAAACACCGCTACATCCGCCATCACCGAAGGCGCGTCCCCTGGCTGCCTATCTGGGCTTGGCACGCCTTTCACGACGGCGGCGAATTTTTCCTCGCCACCACGCGCCGTCGGCTCCGCGTATGGCGCAAACGCCTGCGCCCCGCGTTTAGACCTCGTCTCGACCCACAACCCAAGCGAGATGCGTTTTCTGCCTGATCACGCCCTCTATTCAAGCGTCGACGGCTGCCTCGGCTTTTTGCGCACGCTGCCTGAAGAGACGCCTTCGAGCGTGGGCACAACCGCCCCCGTCCCGGTCCACTTCTTTTGGCAGGGCCGCTTCTCCGCCAAACAAGCCCTTTGCCTTAAATCGTTTTTCGCCACCCAGGACCTTTCCCGCTTCTCCTGCTGGCTCTGGCTCGGCAACTCCGACTCCGTGACCGGCGCCGCCGCCAACCCCCACCTCGCCCCCTTACTTCCTTTTCTTAAGCTTCGGCTTTTCGATCCCGCCGAAACCTTCGACGGAACGCCTTTCGCCAACCAAGCTTGGCTGGGAAAAACCCACCGCGCCATCCCCCTTTCCGATTTCGCTCGGCTCGCCATCCTCCATCACCACGGGGGCATCTATTCCGACCTCGATGTCATTTTTTTGCGCGACCTCGGGCCGCTCCTCCGTCTGGTCGGGGACGCGGAGCTGTGCTTTCAGTGGTCTTACCTCGCCCGCGGAGCCAACGGCTTCCTCCGCCTACATCGCGGCGGCCAGATCGTCCGAGACCTGATGGAATCCGCCTACCGCAACCGCAGCGGCCACTCTTCGGGTATGTTAGACTACGGCCGCGATACGGTCGGCCTGTTAATTTTGCCCTCCGCGTTTTTTTCGCCGCTTTGGCTCCACGCCGATGGCAAAAATCGCAGCACCCACGCGCCTTTCCACCGGTTCGCGGATTTTTTTCGTCCTTTCCGGTGGTGGTTTCGCCCCGTCACCCGCGTAAGCTCCCATCGCGAGCTCTTTCCCGGCGCCTTTACCTACCACTGGCATGGTTGTTGGCAGGCGCCCGAAACTCGCACTTCCTGCGCCGGCCTCGTCGCCGCCTCGCTCGAGGCAGAACTCCACCTGCGCCTCCCCGCCCTCGACCGCCTGCCTCCCTACGGCGCCACGCATTGAGCGCGGCAACTTCCCGCACCACCTCTCCTGCGTCCGCCTCCACCATGCCCCGCCGACTCCGATCCCCGTTGCCAGCGCCCCGCGTAAAAGACCGTATCCTCGTCGTCCACGACCGGCGCGAAAGCCTTTGCGGCCTCACCAAAGCCCAAGGCCTATTTTCCGAATTTTTCGCCGTTCTCGGCGCCCTGCGCTACGCGGAACGCCACGGCGCAGCCGGGGTTCGCGTCTGGTTCGCGTCCGATCTCTACCGCGACGACCGCCTCGGTCCGAATTGGTGGGCCTATTTCTTCGCCGACCTCATGCGTCTCGACGGAAAATCCACCCCCGCGCCCGAAACCAACTGCAACGGTTGGCATCGCTTCGGCCCCCACGCCTGGAACGAATCCTGGACCTCCCAGATCATCCCCCGGAACTCCAACCTCCGCCCTTACCCCCTCGACTCCGCCGACGAACTCCGCGAGGTCGCCCGCCTCACCCAACGCCACATCCGGATGCATGCCCCGATCACCGCAAAGGTAGATGCGTTCATAAACACGCATGTCCCACCCGGTGTTTTTCTCATCGGCCTTCATTTTCGCGGCACCGACAAGGTGCTGGCCTACCCCTACCGCTCGCCTTCGTTCGCGGAGTATCAGGGCCAGGTCGATCGCGTTCTCACGGAATTTAGACCGGCCGACTACCGCGTCTTCATCGCCACCGATCAGACCGAGTTCGCGGAGTGGGGCCGCGCCACCTACGGAGACCGTCTGCTCCTCCAGGAGGACGCCCCCCGCCTCGCCTGTTCCGATGTGGCCGGCCGCAGCCAAGGCACCCACAAACACCGGCAGATCCCCAGCCACCTCAAAGGCATCGCCGCCGTGCTTGAATGCCTCCTCCTCGCCCGCTGCGACTACCTCATAAAAAACCGCTCTAGCCTCTCCGACATTGCCCTCGCCTTCAACCCTCGCCTACCTTGGACCTTCATCCTAGACGACGGCCAGATCTCCCATGGGGCCCCCCTCTCCCCGCCGCCATGAGGCCTCCAGACGTGCCACCCGTCCCTTCGAGCTCAGGTCTGAGCGATCGCCTGCGAGACTTTCACGCAACCACCCTCAGCGGGCTCTATCGCTGGCCGCGCGAGCACTTTCAGGTGTTTGTCGGCCGATCCGACACCGGGCAGGTTCTTCCGCTTCCCGCTCCCAGATGGAGCTACTACGCCGACCCTTTCCTGTCCCTGCGAAACGGCCGGCTCTGGGTCTTCGCCGAGCAGTTCCTCTACCTTGAAAACGCGGCCCGCTTAGTCGCTATCCCTCTGGATACATCCCTCCGCCCCGCTGCCGCCCCGGTCGAGATACCGCTTCACGACCGCGCGCACGCCTCATTTCCTTATGTCTTCGATCACGGCGGCGACCTCTTCCTCCTGCCCGAGACCTGCTCCCGCGGCACCATCGATCTCTTCCGCTGCCTCGGCCTCCCCGGACTCTGGCGCCACGAACGTTGCCTGCTCGACGGTATCGACGCCGCCGACACCGTCCCTCTTTTCCACGAGGGCAAATGGTGGCTCTTCACCTCCGTGCGCCAATCCCGCGCGGACGGCGGCCATCGTTCCCTCGCCATTTTCTACGGCGACGATTTGCTCAGATCCGTTTGGCACCCACATCCCGTGAACGCCGAACAACGCTACGCCCTGTCCCCTTTTTCCTGGGGTCGCTGCGCCGGAGCCTTCCACTTTTCTCCCGACGGAGCCCTCCTCCGCCCTTTCCAGGCAAACCTAAGCTACTACGGCGAGGCCTTGGGTTGGATGCGCATCGAACGCCTCACCGTCACCAAGTTTTCCGAAAGTCCGGTGTCGTCGCTACCTATCTGCGCGTCCCCCGTCCGCAGGGTCTCGCCTCATCACTTTTCCTCTGCCGGCGATTTTTTCGCCTACGACGTGCGCACCCGCGTCAGCTACGGCCAACATTTCCCCGGCCTGCGCCCCGGCGCTTTGCGCCCCACGCCCGCGCCGCTTGAGGGTTGCCCGACCGCTCACGACTCGGTGCGCTGACCCAAGATGCAAATCCTCTTCCTGCTTTTCCGCACCTCCCGGACCGATGTGGTCATCGCGGCGCTGGCGGGCGTCGCAGGCGGGCTAGCGACCAGCGGCTTTGCCTTGGTTTTGCAAAGCGCCATCGCCGTGCGCGGGGAGGATTCCCTTCGTCACATCCTGGCTTTCGTCATCTGCTGGATCGCCTACGGCGTGGGCTCCGTCGTCACGGCCAATCGCATCACCCGAGTCTCCCAACGGGCGATCCGCGAACTGCGCGTCTCCCTGAGCCGCCAAATCCTGGAAATGCCCCTAGCCAGGCTGGAACGCGAGGGCAGCCGCATTTTCCCGGTGCTCACCGAGGACGTCCAGGTTATTGCCTGGGCCGCAGAAAACATGCCCGCCACCATCACCGGCCTAGTGACCGTGATCGGCTGTTTGGCCATCCTCCTCACCATCTCCTGCCCCCTGACCTTGGCTTGCATCTTTCTCCTCGTGCTAGCCTTAGCGCTCTACTCCGTCCCACTGGCCCGTTTTACCCGCCACCTTGATCGTTGGCGTTCGGAGTGGGATAAGATTTCCGTCCACATCGACTCCTTGGTTCACGGGCAGAAGGAACTGCTCCTAGATATTCGTAAGCGCCACGCCCTTCTTACCCGCCACATCGAGCCGACCGCGCGCCGCCAAGAATCTGAAATGGTGCCTGCGTCCACCTGGGAGACCTTGCTCCGTCGCTGGGGCGAAATGCTTCTGCTCCTGGGTGTCGGCATCCTGCTTTTCACCATGCCGCTGCATGGTCTCGCGACCTACGAGCAATTCGGCCGGTTCCTCTTCGTGGCACTCTTTATCCTCGCACCGTTGAGCACGATTTCCGGCGTTGGCACGCTGCTCAGGCGCGCAAACATCGCCGCCAACCGTGCTCGCGAGCTTGGCGTGCTGCTCGGTGCGCCGCCTCCCGTCCAACCTCCCCCGTCCAAGGCATATCCTTCTTCTTTTATCCCGTTCTCCCTTCGCGACGTCACCTACGACCACCTACACGAGGAGGGCAACACCTTCGTCCTCGGCCCGGTTTCTCTCGCCTTTGATCGCCCCGAAATCGTTTTTATCTGCGGCGGAAACGGAAGCGGAAAGACCACCTTGCTCAAGCTGCTCTGCGGCCTCTACGCCCCGGCCTCAGGGGCCATCCACCTCGATGGCCATCCCCTCGACTCTGCCGACTTTATCTCACATCGGCAACGCTTCGCCGCCATTTTTTCCGACCTTCACTTGTTCTCCTCCTTGCTCGGTTACGAGGACGCCTCCCCCGAGCTCGCCAACCAACTGCTCGCCACCGTGGATCTGGCCAAACGCGTAAGCGTGGACGCCTCGGGCGGCTTTTCCACCACGGCCTTGTCCCAGGGCCAGCGCAAACGCCTCGCCTTGGTCGCGGCCCTTCTGGAGGACAAACCCGTATACATCTTCGACGAGTGGGCCGCCGACCAGGACCCGGAATTTCGCCGGCTCTTTTACGATAAGTTTCTTCCCGACTTACGCGATCGCGGACGCCTCGTCATCGCCATCACGCACGACGAGGGTTATTATGACCGCTGCGATCGGCTGATCCGTCTCGGCGACGGCCGTATCCTCGCGGACGAAAGACCCTCCTGTTCCACCTGAATGCTCCGTAGACCTCGCCGGCCCAACATCCATTAGGCTGGGGGTTTTCCCGCTTTGGCCGTCTGGCCTCAAAAGGATTCCTGAGGTGCGAATCTTCGGGCCGCATCCCGCCAAACAAACGCCGCCCGTCCCGCCGACCAGACCAGCCCCACCGCGATTAACCCATCCACTGCCAACGGCCAAATCAGCGCACCGAGTAACAACACGCTCCCGATGCTATCGGTCTTCATTCCTCGGCCTTTGCTCAGATGACAGACCCGCATGCCCACAGCTGCATCCGCCGTCATCAGCGTGAGCCCTGCCCAGACCGCTCACTACGGCAGCCCCCACCCGCCGGCCACTACCATTGCCCCCGCCTTGGCCGCAAACCACCCCACCGTCCAACCCATTGCCCGTGCCCGTCTCCAGGAGCTCAACGTCAAGACTAGGCTGCCCGCCGCGCCTACACCAAAGAAAATCTCCGCCCAGGTAACCCGCCTTCAAACGGCACGGCGCTCCACCCCTCCGCTGCCCACGGAATACTCCAGCTGGCTAGGAACATCCCTCCTAGCGCCACCGCTTCCAACGGACCCGCTGTCCCCCAAAAAAAATCCCCCTCGCCACCGTTAGTCGGCCCACGTCGCGGCCGTCGCCAGCCCCGCTCAGGCCAGGGTGATTGCGGTCACTAGCGGGTCGACTGCCACCCGCCCACCACCGCCATGACTAGCAGCATAATGGAGCCGTTCCACGCATCCAAGCCATGGTTCAGAAACTCGCCCCATGGCCCGCTCGTCCCCCTGAACTGCGCCCGCTTCCCGTCCACATGGTCCAGCACACTGTAAACCCATAGCAACCTCGCCCATATCATGCCCGCCGACCCGCGCAGACCCGCCGGACAGAGGATCACCCCTGCAAGCATGAAGCACATCAACCCGGAGCCGGCCCAAGTCACGGTATTGACCGACCAAGCGCGAAACCATGCACGCTCCACCCCCGGCGCCACCTTCGCCCCTATCTGGTCCAAAACCCACGATTCATTCACGCATTTTGGAAACGTAGCCCACGTCTCGCCTCGGCTCACCCAGGGCGCCAGCCACCCGTCCGGAACGCACATCCTCGTTCGCTGAGACCGTCTCGTTTGCCCCCACGGTAGCCCTGGCCCGCTTGCGCCTCACAAATCGCACCACGACCACCGCGATGGCCAGGACCGCCGCTCCGGCCGCCGCCATCTTCAGGTTCCCGCTCAAGATGCCTTTCCCCACCACCACTCCGCCCACCACCCAGGGCACCGTCACCAACCAGGAAACCGACAGGTATAAACGAAAAGGCACTTCGGCGATCGCCAGCGCGCAACTGCCCAAAATCATGGGCGGCCCAGGCGTCAACCTGACCAAAAGCGCCACGCTCAACGCGTTCTCCGGCGTCACCTTCGGCATCGCGAATCCTCTTCCTTTCAAAAGCCCTCCCAGCGCGGGCCCGAACACATATCTCGCCACACCATAACTCAGCGTGAGCTGAAGCGCGACCGCAGCCAGCGCCGCCCCGATCACACCTAGGGTCGTCAGCTGCGCCGCGTAGACTTCCCCTGCCGGTATGGTGAACCATGCCAAAGGAAGAGGTAACACAGCCATCGCCAAAAAATACCAACCCGGCCCCAGCTCCCTCAAAGCGACCAATCCCGCCTCAAGCCATGCCCCGACGGCCATATCCCCGCCTTGGAATAAACCTACCTCCACGAGCAAAACGGCTAGCCCAAGCGCCGCCCACCATCTCGGCCTGATCCGACACAAACCCGCGCGTATCACCATAAACGCAGGCAAAGCCACAAATACACTGGATGCGAGGCGGGATTTGTGCGGCGCTCAGCATCGCGCCGCATGCCTGCTTCTTTCCCGATCGACGTCGTTTATACTTGGGTGGATGGCAGTCGCCCCGACTATCGCGTTTTGCTCGAACGTTGGTCCGGTCGCCCTCGCGACCTCAACCCGGAGCGCTTTCGCGACCCGTTCGATCTGCTCCGCCACAGCCTCCGCTCCCTATCCCTCTACGCCCCGTGGGTGCGCAACGTCTACCTTTTCACTTGCCGGCCTCAGGTCCCCTCTTGGCTCCGCCTCGACCACCCTCGCCTCCGTATCGTCCACCACGACGAAGTCGGTGCCGATCCCGCCACTCTCCCCACGTTCAATAGCAACGTAATCGAATCTTACCTTCACCTCCTTCCGGGAATTTCCGATCGATTCCTCTATCTGAACGACGACTACTTTTTCGGCGCGCCCGTCAGCCTAGAGGACTTTTTTACGACTTCCGGCCGGCTCAAAGTTTTTGGCACTCTTCTAGGCCTCCCGCTGCGTTCCCGGGTCTACGAGCGCCAACGCATCTCCTTTGGCCTCGTCGAACACGGACCTACCCTCGTAGACCGCACCGAGTGGGCCGCCATGCAGAACGACTCTCCCAGAGAGTTCGCCCGCCTGCGCACGCACCGTTTTCGCCAACCCGACGACCTCCGTCCCGATCGTCTCTATCGCTGGCATCTACTCGCCCGTCGCCGCGCCCTTGCCGCCGCCGTTCCTTTTTGGTGCTATCTCCCCGACGCCTGTTTCATTAAGATCACTCGCGATATGCCCCGCTTTGAACGCGCCGCCGCCCAACTACTCCAGTCTCGTCGGAAATTCATCTGTTTGAACGACGATCAAGGGGAAGCTCCCAATCCCGCCGTCATAGCCGCAGTCCGTGCCCTCCTGACCAACCTTTACCCCAAGCCCAGTTCATTCGAACGCGCCGAGGCATAAACCTCCATCACCCGGGCTGCGATCAAGTCCCAAGCATACCCCGCCGCCACTTCAGGCCCCCTACGTGCCCATGCCGAGTAGGTTTCCGGCTCCCGCACGACCTTGCGCAGGGCCTCCGCCAGCGCCTCCGCATCACCAGGCGTCACCAAACATCCCGATCCGGTCCCCGCCAGCCAATCCTTATACCCGCGTATCTGACTAGCAATTACTGGAACGCCGTGCGCCAGCGCCTCTAAAGCGACCAACCCGAAACTCTCGCCTCCGCGTGAGGGCACCACGCACAAGTCCGCTGCCCTATACTCCGCCGCGAGTTCCGAATCCGTCAGCCGTCCCGCCATACGCACCGGCAAACCCTCCGCCCGCTCATGCCAACCCTCCGCCCCAGGACCCGCCACCGTGAGCTGAAAGTCCCCTGGACACACCACGTGCAATCGACGCAGCGCCGCCAGCAACACCGCAAATCCCTTTCTCGGTTCATCCGCTCTGCCGACAAATAACAAACGCACGGGCTTGCCCAGCCCCCCCTTCAATCTCCTGTCGTCCGGTCCCGGCAGTCGGATGCCGTTGGGCACGACTTGATAGGCCCCCGGATGATACCGCGCCGCAAATTCCTGAGCCGCCCCCGAGACCGCGATGCGCGCGCGCAGCCTACGCGCCACCCACCGGCAATAGGGCCACGCCCAAAGGTAACCCCGGCTCGTTTCCGAATAGGTATGAAACGTTCCCACGCAAACCGCCCGACCCGCGCCCGCCAAACAAAACGTGTTCAGCAGCGGCAAGAAAGGTTCCTGCAAATGAATTACGTCCGGTCGAAACTCCCGCAACTGCGCCCTGACCCGCGCCCCGATTCGCCAATCCAAAGTCACCCGACTGCTCGCTCCATTAAGGGCCCGCACACTTACCCGACCCACCGTCCGAATTCGCTCATCCGTCATTTCAGCTTGCTCAGAGGAAGGCCCCAGCAACCGCACGTCTACACCCCTTCGGTCAAGCGCATTGAGCAAGCCCAACGCATGGCAGTTCACTCCCCCCGGGACCGCTAAATCGTAAGGAGTCGTTAATAGCACCCGCATAGTATAGCCCCAAAAGGCGAATCTCATTTCACCAGGTCAATCGCTTTGCACTATACTGATTATCAGCATGGGTTGACAAAAAATTAAGTGATTTTAAAAAATAATATCTTGAAGATTATCAGCCACTTTCTGTTCGGCACTTCTCTGAGTCTAATTTCCTTCTCTTCCCGCGCCGCCACGGTTTCGCCTGCGCCGCCCGAGCTCCCAAAATACACCCTTGAAGCAGCCGTCCAGCAGGCCCTCTCCACCAGCCCTGCCATACGGATACAAAACAAGGAAATCGACCGCCGCCTCGGTCTTAAAGAACAAGCCTCTGGCGAATTTGACTGGATCGCCGCGGTCTCGGCCTCCAGCAGCGAGACCAAGACCCCGAGCGTCGACAAATTCGGAGAGTTTGAAGGCAAAACCCGCAACAACGGTTACTCCGCCAGCATCACCCGCAAACTCCGCAACGGCGTCATTCTCCAGCCCAGCGTGGAGGTCGGCGTCCCCGAAAACGTTGTCCGTTTCGAGCCCACCTACGGCGCGTCCAAGCTCAACCTTCAGATCGTCGTTCCGCTGCTCAAGGGTCTCGGAACCGATAGCACTGGCGCCACCGAGGCGGCTGCAAGGGGCGATTGGGAAGTCGCCCGTCTCCTCTATCGCCACGGCCTCGCCGCCCGCGCTTTCGAAACCGCCCAGGCCTATTGGTCCACCTGGGCCGCCCGCGCCGTGCTTCTCGTGAGCCGGGACGATGAACGCCGCGCCCAAAAGCTCCACGAGGGTATCCGCGTCCTCGTCAATGCCCGCATCTTCCCTCCCAACACGCTCCTCCAGTCCGAGGCTAATCTTCGCCAGAAATCGACCAAAAGCCAGGAAGCCGAACTCTCCGCCGTGCAATCGGGCTTCGAGCTCGGAAGCATCATCGGCCTCACCGGACTTGAGATGATCAACTGCCCCGTTCCCGATCAGATCCTACCCGAAGAAATCACCACTAAATTCACCAGACCAGACGACCCGGCCCGTCTTAACTGGATCAGCCGCGCCTACCTCCAGCGTGCCGACTACCTGGCCATACGCAAAAGCGAAGTCCCTCTACGCGCCCTCGCACGCCAAGCCCAACTCGATCTAAAACCCTCACTAAATCTTAGCCTCCGAGCCGGTTACCTCGGCTTGAATTCCGGTAACGACTTGGTCGCCCCCCTGGCCGAACGTATCACCGGGCCCAATGGAGAAATCAGCCTGTCGCTCGCTTGGCCCGTGGCCAACACTTACCAGCGCGGCCTGCTGCGCAGCCGGCGAGCCGAACTCACCCAGGCCGAGCTTTCCACCGCCCAGGCCCAAAGCGACATCGCCTCCGAAGTCTGCACCACCCTCGAGGAAGTCCGCTTGCGCGCCGCGACCACGAGCGACGCCGCCGCCGCCGTCGCCATCTCGCGCAAGGCCGTCGAACAAGAGCAACGCCGGCTCCAAACCGGCGAAGCGACCGTGCTGGATGTCATCAATCTTGAAAATCTTCTAAGCTCCGCGCGCGTCAGCCAGGTCAGGGCACAGTCCGGCTACGCGATCGCCGTCGCCCACCTTCGCTTCGCCGTCGGCGAAATCTTCAGCTCCGACGCTTCGGACCAATCCTTCCAGCTCAACGACCTCACCCAGCTCCCCCCCGATGAAAAGTAAGCTCCCCCTCCTGCTGGTCCTCGGCGCCATACTCACCTCCGGCACAGCGCTCCACGCCGAGACCATCTCGGCGATGGGTCGCGTCCTCCCCTCCTCGGGCGTGTTTGATATCTCTGGCCCCGGCGGCGATACCGTCGAGACCGTCCTCGCAAAAGAAGGTGAATGGGTCGACGCCAGCGCTTCGCTCGCTCGCCTCAGCTCGACCAAGGTGAACGCCGAGCGTGTCGCCAACGCCGAAAGCGAACTCGCCGCCACCCAAACCCGCGTTACCGGCGATATCGACGCGGCTAAGGAATTCCTCGCCTCCGCCGAGGAGGAATTCAACATCTCTGTCGCCCGCCTCAAACGCATCGAATCCGCCCGCGACAGCGAATTCATCTCACCCGACACCGTCGAGATTCGCACCCTCGCGAAATCCGCCTCCCAAGCCAAATTTGCCCAGGCCCGCCAGGATCTCAAGAAAACCGAGACCGAGGGCCGCAAAGCCGTCCGCGCCGCCGAGGCCGAAGTGCGAGAGGCCCGCGCCGCCCTCGCCGCCAGCAGCGTGCAGGCCCCCATCCGCGCCCGCGTTCTCAAGGTCCTCGCCAAACCCGGCCAAACCTGCGGACGACAGGAGCTCTTTAAGCTCGGCGACACCACCAGCATGAAAGTCGTCGCCGAGGTCTACGAATCCGACATCCTCAAAATCAAGGAAGGCCAGCGTGCGACCATCTCCTCCGTCGCTTTGCCCAAACCCCTCGACGGCGTGGTCGAGAATGTCAGCCGAATCGTTTATCGCAACACCGTCCAAAGCATGGATCCCAGCGCCCAAGTCTACGCCCGCGTCGTCGAAGTCGTCATCCGAATGGATGCCGTGGAACCGCTGGACCGCCTCGTTTATCTACAAGTTGACGTCAAGATCGCGCTGTAAATCGAGCGTCTCCAGCCCCGATGCGCACTCCCGTAGCCTGGCTCAATACGATCCAGAATCCCAAGCGCACGGCCACCGCCGTCGGCGGTATTTGTTTCGCCGTCCTCCTAATCTTCATGCAGGCCGGCTTCCTCGGCGCCGCCCGCATGAACGCCTCCCTCGCCTACTCCATCCTGGACTTCGACCTTATCCTGGTCTCGCGCGGCTACCTCACCATGCCCAGGAGCGAAACCATCGACCCTTATCGCGTCATCCAGGCCTCCAGCGTCCCCGGCGTCGCCCAGGCAGCCGGACTCTACATCGAGGGCGGAGACTGGCGCAACCAAAGCACCGGCGACTCGGCCAGTTGCTTCGTCTTCGGCGTCTCAACCGAGGCCCGGACGTTTCTGGATCCCGTCGTCAACGCCAACACCCTTCGCCTGAAGGACTCGCTCACCGCGATGGTGGATCTGCGTTCCCGTCCCGCCTACGGCCCGTGGTCCGTGGGTGGCACCGCGAAAGTCAACAACCAGAGCCTTAAGATCGTGGGGGACTACTCCCTCGGCATGGGCCTCCTCGCCGACGGTAGCGTCGTCGTGAGCCACAACACCTACGCCCGTCTCTTCGGCCAAAACGCCGCCGACCGCTACAACTTCGGCCTCATCAAGGTGAGCCCCGGCGAAAACCCCGAGACGGTCGCCGAGCGCCTCCGCGCCACCCTCGCCGACGACGTGGTCATCTCCACCAAGGCCGAGATCATGCGCCGCGAGGAACGTTACTTCGTCTCCGTCAAACCCGTCGGCATCATGTTTCAGGTGGGCATGGGCGTGGCTTTCATCGTCGGCGCCGTCATCCTCTATCAGATCCTCTCCAGCGAAATCTCCAACCGCATGAAGGAATTCGCCACCCTCAAGGCCATGGGCTACACGGAGCGCTACATCTACGGAGTGGGCATCACCCAGGGCCTCCTCTTTTCCCTCATGGGTTATTTTCCCTCGCTCGCGCTCTCCTTCATTCTCTACCGGGTGCTCCGCGCCCTTTCCGGCTTCCCGGTTTACATGGACCTGAACCGGGCGCTTTTCGTCTTCGCCCTCACCCTCGGCATGTGCGTCATCGCCGCCGCCCTCTCCCTCGGCAAAATCAAACGGGCCGACCCCGCCGACCTCTTCTAGTATGGGCATCTTCCGGCAAATCCCCATCGCCTGGCGCATGCTCTCAGACAAGCCTCCCCGGCTTGCATTCTCCATGCTCGGCGTCGCCTTCGCCGTCGTCATCATGTTCATGGAGCTCGGCTTCTTCAATGGCACCAACGATAGCTCCGCCAACCTCCCCCCTTACTTCGACTGCGATCTCATTGTCTCTCACCGCGAGAAAAACCACATGAAGACCGGCGAGGAATTCGCCGCCCTTCGCCTCCGGCAGATCACCTCCGTCCCCGGCGTGGCCTCCGCCGTCAAGTTCAACACCCAAGCCTGCTATTGGTGGAACCCCCAGGACCGGACCCGCAACCGCGTTCTGGTCATGGGCGTCGACCTCGACGACCCGATGTTCTCCGTCCCCGGAATCATCGAAAACCGCAAAGAGCTGAAACTTCCCGAAACCGTCCTTTACGACCGCCTCTCCCGCCACGACCTCGGTATGATAGGAACCGGCGACCGCAGCCAGCTCGACGCCACTCCCGCCCGTGTCGTAGGCCTTTTCGAACTTGGTCCCAACTTCACTTACGAGGGCCATATTATCGTCGGCATGGATAACTTCTATAGGATTAGCGGCCAATCCCAGGACGCCGTCGATCTCGGCCTCATCCGCGTCACACCCGGCGCCGACATCGAGGCCGTCCGCCGCGAGATCCTAGCCCGCCTGCCAAACGACATCATCCTCCTCACCCCCAAGGAAATCCTCAACCGGGAGATTATCGTCACCACCCAGCGCAGCCCGGCCGGCGTCGTATTCGGCATGGGCCTTCTCGTCGGCTTCGCCATCGGCACCATCATCTGCTACCAAATCCTCTTCAACGAGGTGAACGACCACCTGCCCCAATTCGCGACCATGAAAGCCATGGGCCATCCGCCCAGCTTCATCTCCGGCATCGTGCGCAGCGAGGCCCTCCTCCTCTCCATCGCGGGCTACATCCCCGGCCTGATCGTCAGCTTCGGCATCTACTGGATCATCGAGCATTTCACCCAGATCCGGATGTTTCTGACTGTCCCCCGCGCCCTGCTCGTCATGGTGCTTACTTCTGGCATGTGCCTCTTGGCCGCCCGTTTCGCCGTAAAACGCGTCCACTGCACTGACCCCGCCGACCTCTTTTAACCACCGTCCCGTATGCCCACCTTCTCCGCCCCTCTAGCCGTCGAAATCAACGGCCTCAACCACTACTTCGGGCGCGGCGAGTCCCGTAAACAAGTCCTCTACCAAAACCGCCTCGCCATCAAACCCGGCGAAATCGTCATCATGACCGGCCCTTCTGGCTCCGGTAAAACCACCCTCCTCACTCTCATCGGTGCCCTCCGCGCCATCCAAGAAGGCGGGGTAAAGCTCTGGGGCACCGAACTCGCCGGCCTCTCCCCCCTCGAACAGGTCAAGATGCGCCGTAACATCGGGTTCATCTTCCAGGCCCACAACCTCTTCGATGCCCTAACTGCTCGGCAAAACATCAAGATGGCCATCGAACTCACCGACGTCCCCGCCGCCGAACGCGACGCCCTTGCCGACGCCACCCTCGCCTCCCTTGGCCTCGCTGAACGCGTAAACTACAAACCCCGCAACCTCTCCGGCGGCCAACGCCAACGCGTCGCCATCGGCCGCGCCCTCGTTAACCGCCCCCGCCTCATCCTCGCCGACGAACCCACCGCTGCCCTCGATAAAGACAGCGGTGCTAATGTCGTCGCCCTACTTCGCAAACTTGCAGACGAGAATGGCACCACCGTCATGATCGTAACTCACGACAACCGCATCCTCAGTGTGGCCGACCGCCTCGTGAACATGATCGACGGTAACATCGTCTCCAACATCCAAGTTAAGGAGAACATGGTCATCTGCGCCGTTCTTAAGAAATGCACCGTCTTCAAGGATATGACGCCCTCCGACCTCACCGACATCGCGCAAAAGATGGAGCAGGAGGAGTTCGCCCCCGGCGCCGACATCATCCGCCAAGGCGAGATCGGCGATAAGTTCTACGTCATCGCCAGAGGCACCGCGCAAGTCATCATCCAGTCGTCCGACGATGCCTCGCGGCCCGCTCCTGTAATCAAAGACGGCTCCTTTTTTGGCGAGGTCGCTCTCCTCCGCGACCAACCCCGCAACGCCACTGTGCGAGCCTTGGAGGCCGTCACCACCTACACCCTCTCCAAAGAAAACTTCCTCGCTGCCGTGCGGGCCCACAAGTCCTTTGAGGAGCAGCTCGCCACCCAACTTTTCCATCGCGGCTAAACTATGCCCCTCCTACCCGCCCAACTTTCCCCCGAGCAGATCGCCTCCTTCGAACGCGACGGCGCGCTCATCATCCCTAGTTACTTCTCCCCCGACGAAATCGCCGCCGCCGGCACCGCCATCGACGCCCTCGTCGCCCGCCCCCCCCGCGTTGGCCACGAAATGGTTTATTTTGAGCCTAGCGTCATCGACCCAGCCCAAAAGGTCCTCCAGCGCATCGAGAAATTCGTCGAGGAGGACGAAACCCTACGCGCCATGATCTGTGGCTCAGGCCTAGCCGAGATTAGTGCCCAACTCCTAGGTGCCCCCGCCACCCTCTTTAAAGAAAAAATCAACTTCAAGATGCCCGGCGGCCAAGGCTTCACCCCTCACCAAGACATCCAGCCCGGCTGGGATGACTACGCTCCCTATTTCATCTCCGTTCTCGTCACCATCGACCCCAGCACCTTAGCCAACGGCTGCCTCGAACTCGCCCTCGGTCACCACAAACGCGGCTGGATCGGCGAACGCCTTAAACCCCTCACTCCCGAACAACTTCAAGGCATCAAATTTGAAAAAGTTCCCACCGCCCCCGGTGACCTCATCCTGTTCGATTGCTTTGCGCCCCACCAGTCCGCGCCCAACCTGACCGACCGCCCAAGGCGCAATCTTTACCTCACCTACAACCGCGCCGACCAAGGCGACTACCGTAGCCGCTACTTCGCTGATAAACGCGCATCGTTCCCACCAGATTTCGAACGCGCCCCCGGGTCCAACTACACCTTCAAGGTCTGACGCCGCACCCACGCTCCCATCATAGCCCAAGCTCCCGCCGCGAATACCATCCCCACGACCCCGTCCACCAAGTAGTGATGGTTCAAATAGACCGAACCAAAGACCACCGTCGCCCAGAAACCGGTGACAAGCGTGCGCAACGACCGAAATTGCCACGCATACAACACCGCCAGAAAAGTCTGCCCAACGTGCAAGGAGGGAATCGCGCCGAAAACATTCGCGTTTTTCCCATAGTAGTCCGCAAACCATCTCACGTGGAACAAGGCGTCAAACCGCGCCGCCCCCCCCGCCTCCGGCAAGGCCGACAAGACCGCCTCCCCGAGTCCATAACTCGTCACATACCACGGCGGAGCAGCCGGATAAACCAGATAGGTCGCATAGGCCGCGAGATTCAAAAACAACATCGCCCACATCACTTGCTCCCCCTCCGCGCGCTTTTCCCGAAACCGCCACCACGCCGCGCAGCCCATAAACACGGGGATAAACAATAAATATGCGGCCCCCGTCAGCGCATCCAAAACCGTATGGGTATGTGCCTGCCACCACTCCGCCGGCGTCGCGCGCCCGGTTTCCGTCGCCACCCCAAACCAAGCTAACTCCCATGCATGCGGTTCTGCCACTCGCACCCGCCCGCGCCATCCCCCTGCCCAATAACGCTGCGCATCATACACCACGGCCATAATCAACAAGGGTAGCAAAAACCTGCCCGCCGCCCGCAACCTCGGCCCAGCGTAGTATACCGCCAAACCCGCCGCAGCGAGCGCGAGGTGATCGCCCCGCAACTTCCCCAGCGCCGCATGCGACCCGCCATAAGCCAGCGCCAACCCGAGCGGGCAGACGCGCGCCCACCCGCTCAAGCCCCTCCACCATCCCGCCCATTCCGTCTGAAGTTCACGCCCGGTCATCCGAGTTTTTTCTCGTAAAGCCTCAAGGTTTGCACCCGCCGCCCGCCCAACCGGTCGATCAAACTCAAGGTCTCATGGTTGTCCTCCAGAATCCACGAAAACTCCATTTCCCGCACATGCGACGCCCCGGCCAACACCTTGTGGTAATGACGCATAAACAGCACGGGTAAACCCAGCCGGCGCGCTTGCGGTCTCACCCCGAGTAAAAACAAGCGCAACGTGGTCACCCGCTTTCTCTCCCGCCACAAACGCCACCACCCGAACGGCAGGAGTCGCCCATCGATCCGCTGAATGATTTCATTCACGTTAGGGATCGCCACCATCATGCCCAAGGGCTCGCCGTCCCGCTCGGCAAACAGGATCAGTTTCGGATCGATAAACAATTTATACTGCTCCCCGTATTTTAGAAATTCCGCCTGCGAGATCGGCTGCGCGCCCCAGTTCTCGCGCCACGCCTCCGCGAAAATCTTCGCCATGCGCCCCGCCTCCCCCGGCCAATCCTTCATGTTGATCTCCCGCACCGTCACCCCCGGCGCCATGCGATCCGCGATCCGGCACAACCGGTGAAGTTCGGCCTCCCGCCATGCACGGTCGATTCGGCAAACCAGCAAATCCTTCGCCTTCTCGTATCCGGCCTTCTCCAACAAGCTCCGGTAATACGGCGGGGTATATCCCATGCCCGCCATCGGCGCGTGTTCAAAACCATCCAGCAACACCCCGGCCTCGTCCTGAATGCTGAAGTTCGCCGGTCCGCGCGCCACCGCCAGCCCGCGTCCCCGCAACCAGGCCTCCGCCGCCGCGAGGAGCGCTCCCCCCGTAACCGGATCGTCCTCGCACTCGAAGAAACCGAAGAACCCGGCGCCGTCCGCATGCGCCGCGAGATGCCTAGTATTGTGCAGCGCCGCGATCCGGCCCACCGGCTCCCCGCCGCGGTAGGCCAGAAAAAACTCCCCCGCCGAGTGTTTAAAGAAGTCACCGCGCGACGGATCGAGCTGGGATCGCACATCAAACAACAGCGGAGGCACCCAAGCCGCGTTTCCTCGGTAAAATTTCCACGGCAGTCGGAGAAAAACATCCCGCGCCCCCCTCGTCCGCACCCGTTCGATCCGCACCTCGCCACTCATAACTGTAGCTCAGCCCCAAGCGCCTCCGCCGTCAGGCGCAACTGCTGTTCCGTGTGCTCCGCCGAAATGAAAAACCGCAACCGTGCCTTCCCTTCCTCCACCGCCGGATAAAAAATGGGTTGCACATTGATTCCCCGGCCACCCAAGGCCTGCGCCAAACGCAAGGCGCGGCCCGAATCCCCGACGATCGCCGGCACCACCGCCGAGTCCGCGCTCGCCCCAATGTTCACCCCCCGCTCTCGACACCTCGCACGGAAAAAATCACTTCGCCACCGCAGCCGCGCCACTCGCTCCGGTTCCTTCTGCAACAACCTCACGGCCGCTAGGGCCGCCGCAGCGTTCGCCGGCGACAATCCCACGCTATAGACAAAGCCCGGCAGCGTAAATCGAAGGTAGTCGATCAAAACCTCGCTCCCCGCCAGGTAGCCCCCGCAACTCGCCAGAGTTTTCGAAAGCGTCCCCATCCAGAGATCCACGTCGCCCCTGGCGACCGCAAAGTGTTCGCCGACCCCGCGGCCCGTCGCCCCCACGACACCCAACGAGTGCGCCTCGTCCACAAGCAAGATCGCCCCGTGCGTTCGCTTCAACGCCACGATTTCCCCCAGCGGCGCCAGATCCCCATCCATGCTGTAAACCCCCTCCACCGCGATAAAAGTCCGCCTCGCCTTGGGCCGCTCCCGCACCAGCAAAGCCTCCAACGCCCCCGGATCATTGTGCGCGAAGGCCAACCGCCGCGCCCCGGATAGGCGCGCCCCCGCCACTATACAATCATGTGCTAAGGCATCATGGAGCACCAAATCCTCCGGCCCCAACAAATGCCCAATCACCGCCACGTTCGTCGCGTGCCCGCTCACCATCGCCAGAGCCGCGTCGCACCCTAGAAAACCCGCCACCGCCCGCTCCAATTCGCCGTGCAAGGGCCGCTCCCCCGAAGCCACCCGGCTCGCCGACACCGAAGGCCCATATCGCGTCACCGCCTCTAAGGCAGCCGCCTTAACCTGCACCGACCCCGCCAACCCGAGATAATCATACGAGGAAAAATTGACCAACTCCCGCCCGCCGATCCGCGTCACCGCCCCCGCCTGGCCTTCGTGACTTTGAAAATAGGGCATCGCCAAACCCGCGTGGGCCAAAGCCGCCTTCCGCGCCGCCAGATCCCTGACCTCCGGCCAGTCTGCGAATCCCACGGTCGACCGCTCCCTCATTTGCGCCCTCACCCCGCGCCACTGCGCCAGCAAGTCGCCTTCGTCGTCATAAAAATCAAAATCCCCCCTGAGTTCATTCTCGATCTCACCCGTCAAAACCGCCCGGCAACTCACCTGCGTCTCGCGTGGAAACTCCCGTAACCGCCGAAACTCTTCAAACCCAAGCACCACCGCCGAACGCTCCCGTCGCACCGCGATCCAATACAAAGCCAGCTGCAGGCCTCCGTCCAGAATCACAACCTCGTCTCCACCCGCCCGCAACCTGCCCGCGACAGTTTGCCCACCCAGGCGTGGTATCTCCGCCAAGGCCTGCAGCGCTGGACCGTGAAATCCAAACTCGGCGTAAAAGCGCGCCAACGTAAGCCCACCGGGCTCGTCCACCTCCGCCTCCACATGTGCGAGTTGACCCTCGCCGACTCCGCTCGCCGCACCGGCCAGCCAGACTCCACCCGGCCATGCGCGCAAACACACCTCGTCCTTCGATCCCGATTCGCGCCTCACGACAAATTCGTCGCCCGCCAGCTCCACCGGACCGGTCATCCGAAAATCGCGCAAGCCCACCGCTCCCGTATCCGTGGCCGACCCCAGGGCCGCATGCACCAAGGCCGCCAAAGGCAACCACGATCTACCCTCCGGGCGATGTTCTCCCAACCAAGGGTGAATGCCTTTTTCAAAACGCACGCTCACACCCGCCGCTTCGTCGCCTTCCGCCGACTTTAAATCATCCCGCAACGCAGCCACCAACTCCCCCACGGTCAAGGTCGGCGTGAACAACGCTCGCGCCGGCGGCGGCGAACCCGGCCGGTCCCGCCCCAACGCCGTCACCAAGTCCAGGGTCGTCAGGGAATCAAAACCTAGATCGCGCACGAACGCCTGCGTCGGCTTCACCGACGACGCCGACCAAGCCGTCACCTCGGCGATCGCCGCCGCGACACGACGAAACCCGTCAGCGTCCGTCGCCGTTTGTGCATATTCATCCTCCTCGTTCACGGCGGGCTCCGCTTCTCCCGCCGCTTTTCGTTTGTTCTCATCGATCAACCAAAAGCGTCGCTCGACCAATTTCGAGGGCGCCAGCGTGACCAGATCCCCGCGTGTCGGCACCCGCCCGCCCGCTTCCGTCGACACCTCCTCCCCTCGCTGAAACGCCGCCCGCGCCGACGACAGTTTGTCGCGCAACTCGGCCGCGGTCCGAGCCACCACGGCCAGCGCCGTCGCCTCGACCCGGCGCCGCGACAAAGTGAATGCAAAATCCGCCAGCCCGGAGTCCGCCACCACCGCCTCCACCTCCTCCAACAGGCGCTCCAGCCGCGTCCGGTCCGCAGCTGAAAACCCGAAACGCCACCCCTCCGGCGGCATTTCCTCGGCCGCCGCCGTCCGCGCCGGCGCCTGCTCCAGCACCACATGGACATTCGTTCCCCCAAACCCGAACGCGCTCACACCCGCCCGCCTTGGCTCGGCATCACACGCCGCCCAGCTCTCGCCCACCTTCGGGACACGCCACCGCACCGCCGCCTCCGTAAACTCCCCGCGCAAAACCCCTGCGCACGGCTGGGGAAACACCTCCCCTCCCGCCACCGCCAAAGTCGCCTTGATCAGGGACGCCATACCGGCCGACGACAAACCATGCCCGATATTCGCCTTCACCGAAGACAGAGGCACCGCTCTTCCCAGATGCGGACCGAAAAACGCATTCAAGGCCTCTAGTTCGATCCCATCGCCCACCGCCGTCGCCGTGGCATGCGCCTCCACCAACCCCACCTTCGCGGGAGCCACCCCCGCATCCGCCCACGCCAGCCGCAAGGCCTCCGACTGCCCCTCCGCCCGCGGCGTCAGCGGACCGCCGCCCCGACCATCATTGTTCATCCCGACACCCTTCACCACCGCCAACACCCGGTCCCCCGCCGCCTGCGCATCCTCCAGGCGCTTTAACACCACCACCCCCGCGCCCTCGCCCAAAATAAACCCGTTCGCCCCCTCCTGAAACGGCCGGCACTCATCGGTAAAAGAAATCGCGCCCACCCGGCTGAAACCCACCATCATCGATGGATCCAACAACACATAAACTCCGCCCACCAACGCCGCGTCCACCAAACCCGCCCGCAGGTGACACACCGCCTCGTGCAAGGCCGTCAACGCCGAGCTGCAAGCCGTATCGACCACGAACGCCGGCCCGCTGAAATCAAAAGCCTGGCTCACGTTGGCTGCGATCATGTTCATCTGCTGCCCCACGATCGTATAGGCTTGGATCGCCGGCAGCGCCGCCGTCACCTCCTCCGGCGTGATTCCCGAAGCCAGCCCGCTCCGCCCCGCCAAATCACACGCCATCGTAACCGGCGCCGTGCTCAACCCGCGATGATCCGAAGAACTCGCACCCACATAAACGCCCACCTTCCCCTCCGCCAACCGCCGCGCCGCATAGCCCGCATCCTCCAACGCTTGCCTCGACACCTCCAAAATCACACGCTGCTGTGGATCCATGATCCGCGCCCGCTTCGGCGTGATGCCAAAAAAGTCTGGCGCAAAATGGAGAATATCCGGCATCAACGCCGCCTGCCGCGCCGGCGTGCGATTCGAATGCCTTGGATTATCGCTCTGCACTCGCGCATGATCCCATCGCTCCATCGGAATCGGCGCCTTCTCCACCCGTCCCTCCCGCAACAAACTCCGATACGCGATCAAATCAGCCGCACCCGGAAACCGTGCGCCCATGCCGATGATCGCGATATCTTGTGCCATGAACGAGGAAGAAGGGTGGGGCGAAAGTAATTGGTAAGATTTCCTGAAGAAACCTTTGTTAAGATTAACCAGAGCCCGCCGTCCCGTGCGAGGGCATTTTGTTTTTTCCTCGGGAGCTACACACCTTGCCCGTTGAACCCCGACCAACCTCGTGTTCCCGTTCCTCGGTTTCCTTTCATGTCACCCCGCGATCAACACGTTCTCATTACCGGCGGTTCCAGCGGCATCGGTCTCGCCCTAGCCCGCCAATGCGCCGCCCAAGGCGCGCGCCTCAGCCTCCTCGCCCGCGATCACACCCGTCTCGCCGCCGCCCGCACCGAACTCCTCGCCGCCAGTCCGGGTGCCTCCGTGTTCACCACCTCAGTCGATGTCGCCCTCGCCGCCGACTTGACCGCCGCCCTTACCGCCGCCGAACAAACCCACGGCCCGGTCGACATTCTGATAGCATCCGCCGGGATCGCCCGCCCCGGCTATTTCGAAGATGTTCCAGTCGCCATTTTTGAACGCGCCATGGCGGTCAACTATTTCGGCACCCTATACGCACTTAAGACTCTGATTCCCGCTATGCGCGCCCGCCGCCACGGCGCCGTCGTCCTGATCTCCTCCGGCGCGGGACTGCATGGCTTCTTCGGATATACCTCTTATTCGCCCACGAAATTCGCCCTCCGCGGCCTCGCCGAAGCCCTTCGCGCCGAACTCAAGGACTCCGGCGTCGGTATCACCATCGTGTATCCGCCCGATACGGATACCCCGCAACTAGCCGAGGAAAACCTCACGAAACCCATCGAAACCAAAGCCATCACCGCCGGCGGCGGACTCTGGAGCGCCGACGCCGTTGCCGCCCTCACCCTCGCCGGGCTCGCCCGCGGTCGCTTCTCCATCACCCCAGGCTGGCAAATCACCGCTCTCGCCTGGCTACACAGTCTGCTCGCCCCCGTCCTATATTGGAGCTTCGACCGCACCGCCCGTCAGGCCCGCGCCCAGCAAGCCAAGTCCCCCGCACGATGACCCTCGATGCCTCCGCCGGGCTCGCCCTGCCGGCCACCGCCCTCGCCCTGCTCGCCCTCGCCGCCCTCGGCCCGGCCCGGATTCACGCCCGCGTCACCCGCGAAGGGGGAACCATATTCCTTGGCGAACGCGTCATGCAGCAGGCCTACCGGTGGATCGATCTCTGCGCCTGCGGCTGTGTCAGGCTCGATTTGCGGGCCGATACCATCACCTGGCTTTCCCTCGTCCTCGGTCTCGTCGCCGGAGTTCTCGCGGCCCTTGGCCATCTCGGCTTTTCCGCCTGGGCCCTCGCGCTAAGCGGACTTTGCGATGGGCTGGATGGAGCCGTTGCCCGCCGCACCGGCACCGCCAGCCCCGCCGGGGCCGTGCTCGATTCCGCCCTGGATCGCTACGTGGAGTTTTTTTTCTGCGCCGGTGTCCTTGTGCTATGGGCCGGACAAACCACCGCCCAATTGCTCGTGTTTGCGGCCCTGTTTGGCGGTTTCATGGTCACCTACTCGACCGCCAAAGCCGAAGTCCTCGGCATCCCGCCGCCCCGCGGCTGGATGAAACGTCCCGAACGCCTCGTCTGGCTCATCGGCGGCGCCACCTTCTCGGCTGTTTTCACGCCTTCCACCCTGCCGCTCCTCTCCGCCCTCGGCGTCATCGCCCTCTTCGCCCACCTCTCCGCCGCTCTCCGCCTCCGGGCGCTGATCGCCGCCAGCGCCCGAGGCTAAGCCCAAGGACTGCCTCCATAAAACACCCTTCACAGCCAGCCGCGTAATTTATTTTGGATCACCTCGATCTGTAGACTGAAATCGTTGATCACGGCCTCGCCCGTCCGCGCCGCCGGGCTCTTGAAATATCCACCTAACCAAGACTGGATACCCGTCTCACCTTTGCGCGCCGCTAAATCCATCAAGAGGGCCAGATCCAGCACCAAAGGCGCAGCCAGAATAGAGTCACGACACTGGAAGTTGATTTTTATCTCCATCGCATAACCCAGCCAGCCAAAGAGCTGAATAGAGTCCCATGACTCCTTGTTATCCCCCTTGGGCGGGAAGTAGTTGATGTGAATCTGGTGAACCAGATCTTTATACAGAGCGGGCTGTTCCTTCGCATCGAAGATATCCTCCAGCACGCCGCCCTTGGAAATTTCCTTGGCACGAAAATTCTCCGGCACGTCGAGCACAAAGCCATCGCGGTTACCCAGAATGTTCGTGCTGAACCAACCGTTCACGCCGAGCAACCGCTTCGCCAGACCGCCTGCCACCACCGTCTTCATCAAGGTCTGCCCGCTCTTTAAATCCGACCCCGCGAAGGCAACGCCTCGCGCCGCCGCTCGTGCCTGCAAAGCCGGCACCTCCAGCACTACATTCGGCGTGCAGTTAATAACCGGATATCCCGCTTCAAACGCCGCCCAAGCATAAATCTGCGAAGGTGAAATCTCCGGATCATTCGCCTTTAGTCCCGCAATAAATGCCACCTCGTCCTGGTGACACTTCGCCAATGGACGCCAAGCCTCCGTCGAAAGCGTCAGCAGCACCACTCCGCTTTCACATGCCTCCTCGGCGAAAAATTTCTTAAAAACCCGAGTCATCGCCTCCGCTTGGGCATGCTTGTTGGTCTCCGGTAATGTCTGCATCGTCTCCAGCGTGCGCACATAGATCGCGTCGTGGACTCCAGGCCCGGCCTTCACCGTCGCTAGATAATCACCGACCAAAGCCAGATCTTCCGCGCTCAAAACCCCTGCCGTCCGCGCGGCATCGAATGCGTTGTTCTCGATCAAATCCACTCCGCCGAAGATTACGCGCCCCAGATCTCCAAATCCAAAGGCATCAACAACCCGCCTCCTTTCACCATTCTTATCTGTAATCCATCCGGTTTGAGTGAAGGCCCCGATCGGCTCCCGTAAACCCCGCCGGCTAAACTCCACTCCCGCCATTAAAGTTGTCGCGACCGCGCCCATCCCAACCGTGAACAAACCCAAACGACCGGGAACAGGAGGTATATGCATCAGGGTAAGCAATGAAACTGCAGGACAACGCCAAGCCAAGAAATTGCTTTGCCCCAATCATCGCCCTACGGATGGTCACCATGATGACGGGCCAGCCATCGCATTCCTTTGCCAACTTTCGCCGTCAATTCCGTCTCCTCCGCCGCCACTTTCGTTATGGTCCACCCGGCTGGAGAATCTCGAACTCGACCGCCCGTGCCTACGCCCTAGCCACTCTCTTCCGCGGCGTAAACGACCACCTCCAGACGCTAGGCGGCGACTACTGGATCGTCTACGGCACGCTCCTCGGTTGGCAGCGCGAAGGCCGTATTCTGCCTCACGATTACGACGTAGATTTCGGCGCGCCAGTCGCGCGTTATCAGGAAATATTAAACTCCGCGCACCGGCTGCCAGAAGGCTTCACCCTGCATGATACCACACACCGCCATAACGGCCCGAAACTCTACATCGAATATCACGGTTGGGAGGCCGATATATATTTCTACAGGGAAAAGGACGGCCTGCTCCAGTCGACTGAACGCAGTCTGAACCCCGGCGAAACGCTCCCTTTTCCACGCGACTTCTTCTACCCTCCCCAACCCGCCCACTTTCTAGGCGAATCCAGCTGGGTCCCCGCACGCCCGATCGCCTACTTGGAACACGTCTACCACTACATAGGACCTGACGCCGTCCGCGACCCCAGCACGCGCTACTTCCGGCCCCGTGCCTAGCCCGCCTTCAACCAAGTCTGCAACCGGGTAAACACCTGCTCCGGCGTCACCTTAGGCCGAGGTAATTTATCCGGCGCCCCCGGCCGGATCCGAAAGTGTATAAAGGTCGGCCCCTCCTTACGCTCCAACGCCAAGGCCGCCGCCAACTCCTCCGGCTCGTCACTGGACACCACACGCGTGTAACCACACGCCTGCGCAATCGCTGCAAACGCCACCCCGCGGCTCACCGTGGTCTGCCCGCCCGTGGAATCGTGGGCCTCGTTATCCAGAACCACGTGTAATAAACTCGCCGGGGCATAAGCGCCCAAGGTCGCCATATTCCCCATCCGCATTAAAACCGCACCATCCCCTTCGATGATGGTCACCGCATGTCCTGAATGCTGCAAGGCCAGCCCCATACCAAACGCCCCCGCCGATCCCATCGAACCGACCATATAAAAATTCCATACATCGTCCCCCAACGCGTAGAGCTCACGCCCTGTATAACCAGTCGTCGCCACCAACACCTCCTTCGGCCTCCGCGCTGCCCTGATTATCTCTAGGGCCTCCGTCCGCGACACCCGCTCCGAGGGCTTGCGACGTAACTCCTCTACCAAGCCCAGTGTTCGACGCCTCGGCACCTCCTCATTAGGTCGAGTCTTCAGCCCATACAGCACCACCGCATCCTTGCTCATCACCAACGCGAATGAACGGCCCGACCCCGCCATCGCGGCCAGCGCCTCGTCCAAAATCATGGCCGCCCCCTCTGCCTCTGTCGGAAATCGCACCCAACGTATCTCGAGCGTCTCTAACAAAGCCGTCGTGATCCGTCCCATTTGCTCATGCTGCGGCTCATCCGCTTCTCCACCCGGTTCCGCCCGATGTGTAATGACCAACAAGACAGGCACCCGAAATGGATAACAAAGCGAAGTGAGCGCGTTCACCGCATTACCCAAACCTGAATTTTGAAACATCACCAAAGGTCGAGCCCCGCCCAACGCCGCCCCCGCCGCCATCGCCACGGCATCCCCTTCATTCACCGCATCCCGAAAGGTGAACCGCGCATCGTCGATGGCCGCGTTGATCAAGGGCTTCAAATAGGAACACGGCGTGCCGGTAATAAAGTTGATCCCTCGCGCCTGACACAGATCCAGAAACTCCAGGGCCTTGATCATATAAAATGGTTTAAAGGTTACTCGCCTCCGCGAGATCACAGGCATCCTCCACCGTCGTCCAATCCCCTGACACCACATGCACCTTCACCTTGCGCCCCTGAGCTAGTAACCCGGCTAACAAATCAATCACGCTCCATTGAATAAAGTCCTCATTTCCTCGATTCGACTCCACCCACTCTCGTATCCAACCCGCCCCCGCGGTGGAATACTTCAATAACCCGATCCACTCCGCATCATAGTCCCCGTAATCGGCAGAAAACGCTGCCTCCACCGCCTGACATTCGGCATCTAAGAACGCGTGGGCGGCCGGCGCACTTAAACGCAATAAATCCCTCCCCCGACCGACCTTGGCTCCCGGTTGCCTAATACGCCGATCCGCAGCCACTACCAAGTCCGCCTCGTCATCAAGCAAAGACGCTAAGATGTGACGCCGGCATAAAATATCCCCGAACGCCAGCATGCCCGGCCCGTTCAAGGCCCCCGCCGCAACCGCCAGCGAACTCAATTCCCCCGTGGTCTCCCAGGCATCGTTCTCAACCAACCGCACCCCCGCACGCACGATCGTCGCCGCCCGATACCCCGCTACCACCGTGATCTCTCGAGTATTGAGCGCCGACAGATTATCACAGAGCCGGTCCAACAACGAAACCCCACCCACCCGCAACAAGCACTTCGGGATCTCCTCGGTTAGCGGATGCAAGGCCCCGCTGCCCCTCGTTGCCGCCAATACAATCGCACTACGCCGAGGCGATGCCGCCAAAAAACGCTCCTCCGCGCTCTGCAACTCCGCATCCCCCTGCAAACGGAAAACCTCTCGCAACGGCGCAACCTCCTCCTCCACTCCGCTGATTGTGTTGTCCCGCCGAATCTGTTTCGCACACCGCTGCATTGCCGTCAGCGAGGCACGCATCAAGTGATTCGCCCAGATTAACGCCGACACCCGCCGCTGAGCAAAGGCCTCCGTCGGGGTGGTATGATACTTGGTCGGGATCAATATTACCGGATGCCGCCCCGCCCACGCCTCCAAAAAGGCGAAAACCTCATCCGGCTTCGACTGCGCGCTGTGAACCACGATCGCATCCGCCCCAGCCAACCGATACGCCTCCGCCCGCCGCACCGCCTCCGCAAGACCCCAGCCCGCGATCAAGGCTTCGGTCCGCGCCACAATCACGAAATCGGCGTCCCGCTGACTCTCCTTCCCGGCGCTAATCTTCCCGCAAAACTCCTCCACCGCCGCCAAAGGCTGCGTTTCTCCGCGCAGAAAGCTATTCGTCTTCGGGAAAACCTTGTCCTCGATGCACACTCCCGCGATGCCCCGTTGCTCCAATTTCTGCACGAACCGTCGGAAATTATTAAAATTTCCGTGCCCGGTGTCGCCATCCAATAAAATGGGCACTCGCGTGGCGTCCGCCATATACTCGGCTATCTCCAGCATCTGCGTCCAACTTGCCTCATTGTTGTCTCGAACCCCCAGCGAGGCCGAAATCGCCAGACCGCTTGCCCAGATGGCCTTAAATCCCGCCTCTTCGGCGATCCGCGCCGAGAGGCCGTTATGCGCCTCCAGTATAAAGTCCAACCGACTAGGATCTAGCAAAGCCCGCAACTGCTTCGTTTTGGACATAAAAGTATTAACCGGCATGGAAAAAAGCCCTAGTCTCAGCGATGAACCCCGCAAGATCCGCCGGGGTTAACGCACCTATGTTCGCCACGCGAAACGTGTCTGTTCCAGGCAATTTGCCCGGATACAATGTGTAACCCCGCGCGAACAGATAGTCATGCAACCGCTCGAACGTGAAGCCTGGCCAATCCGGCGTATGAAACGCCGTCAATAAACCCGAATGCCACGCCACCGGCAACAAAGCCTTGAAACCCAAATCCTCCATCCCTGCCAGCATCACTTCATAGCAGGCCCGATACCGCGAGGCCCGGCCGACCAACGTCTCAGCCCGCGTCTCGTCGAGGGCGTGTGCCAACGCATACACCACCTGCACCGGCGGGGTAAACGGAAACTGCCCCGAGGTCAGGCTCTGCTCGTGGCGCGCTAGGTTCAACGAATAACCACGCCCTGTCGCCGCGCTCGCCTCGATCAGCGCCGCCGGCCCGATCACAAAACTCACGCCTGGCATACCCTGCAGGCACTTGTTTGCGCTCCCGATCACAAAATCTACCGCGCTATCGACCTTCCGCCATGGCACTCCCGCAAACGACGACATCATGTCCACGACCGAAACCACGCCTCGCATCCGGCACTCCCGCGCCCATTCCTCCAGCGGGTTCAACATCCCCGTCGTTGTCTCATGATGCACCCAAAACGCATGGCTGAAACGCCCCGCCGAGCCATCCAGCCGGGCCGCGAATTCACCCTCGCTCGGACGCTCCGTCCAAGGCAGGCGCCACACCTCCACCGGCACCCCCAAGGCCGCCGCGATTTGCCCTGCCCGCTCACCGTAGGCCCCGTTGTTTACCACAAGCAAGCGCCCGTCCGGCGGCACCAGTGAACCGATCGCCGCTTCCATCGCAGCTGTGCCCGGCCCCGTGATCAAAACCGCCGTGTCAGAATACTCATCCGCACCCGCCACCGCCAGTAAATCCCGTCGCACCCCCGCCACGACCCGAGCAAACTCCGCCTCGCGCGGGCAAATATCCGCCACCACCAAGGCCCGCTTAACCGCATCGCTAGTCGTGCCCGGCCCTGGATTGAGCAAAATCTTTCGCACCGGCATCCCGCCTCGCCCTTGCTCCGCCTCCAAATCAGCAGCCACGATCCGCGGCCAGATTTCATGGCGCGCCCGTTCCAAATGCGCCCCGTCGTCGATTTCGCACCAGACCAAACCGGGTGCCCGCAACAACGCCACCGGATGCTCAGCCGCCACCGCATTCAAGCCGTCTTCATAGTGAGCCACCGCAGCTAACCCTTCCGCCGCCAGCCGTATTTTAGCCAGCAAAGTGGCCGACATCCGCGTCAAACCCACCAACTCCCCCACCGGACCCGGCGCCACTCCCCTGGTTTTGCTCAAATAGCCTAAACGCCCCGCGTTCTCCTTGGTTGCGTGCAACCAGACCTCATCCCGGCTCGAAGTAAAATCGCTCATCAGCACCGTGTCCGCGCTCTCCGCCGCCAAAAGCAACTCCGCCGCCCGCCGCTCATACAACAAATCGGATTCAACCACCACCACCTCGCAGCCCGGCACCGCCGCCGCCCCCAACAACAAGGAACGCAGACTGCCGGTGGACGCATAGTCTACATTCTCCACGCAAACGGCCTCAGGGCAAAAACGCGCACACCACTCGAGGTAAAACTCTTTCTGCCATCCCACCACGAAAACGAAGCGAACTACCCCCGCACGTCGCAATGCATCGACCGAACGCGCGATGATAACCTCATCTGCAATCTCCACAAATCCCTTAGGTTTATCGGCCTGCATCGCCCTTAATCGCGACCCTAATCCTGCCGCCAAAATTAGGGCGACCCTGTCAGATTTTTTGAGCACGGCGTCCAATCCCATGCAGCGAAACTGCACCCACTTCACGGTCAACCCCGAAGTCGATCCCCCGCTCGGCGATCCGTGTGCCTTAGGGTGAGGTGTGACTGCCGAGAGCGCCTCTTTCAATATACATAACCCGAAAAATCAGCGCGCGGACAACTCCCGACTCTCGCCCACCGGACACAAAAAAGCCCGCGAACGCCTTTCGGTATCCGCGGGCTCCCTGTCGCTCAGAATGGTGGAGGTGGCGGGAGTTGAACCCGCGTGCCCCTGGCCTTCGCATATGGCGTCTACCCTTATAGTGTCGTTTTAATTTCGCCGGCGTCTCGCGACTGCACGCGCAAGGACGCAAACTAACCCCCGGATCGAAGATACGGCGCCCACACCGCGGGTGGCTCTGGGCGCTATGTCCACTGTCGTCGATCACGTCAGCTAGTGGACGTCACTGGGCGATCGTCACAGCACTTAGGCTGCGAGGGGCATTTCTTCGAAGGTGCCGTTTATTTTTGTGTGCAGGAGTTTATAACGCGAGACCTACACTCGCGAAGGGCAGCCAAACACTCCAACCAAGGGTCGAATCCAGAACACCCCCGAAAGTTTTGGCCTTCGGTGATCTTCCGGGATCGAGCCTAGGCCCGATCATGCCGGTAATCTGAAAGAACGAAAGAATACCCTCGCCCCGCACCGCCCCAATTGCAAGCGCCGCACTAAAAAGCGTTCGCGTTTACCCGCCCGCTCGGGCCAAAGCCACCCACTCGGCTACGATGGGCCCGTCCGCCGCCGGCATCTCCAACTCGCCAATCTCCGCCCGCGTCACCCAGCGCAAGGCCTCATGCTCGCTCGCCACCGGCTCCGCCCCCGGCGCTAGCCGCGCCAAAAACGGCGTCAGCCGCACCGTCACCGTCGCATAGGCGTGCGTGACCGCCCTGAGCCGCGCACCCGGCAGCGCCTCGCAACCCAGCTCCTCGCGGATCTCGCGAACCAGCGCCCCTGCCGCATCCTCGCCCGCCTCCACCTTGCCACCGGGGAACTCCCACAACCCACCGAGGTGCTTGTGCGCCGGTCGGCGCGCGACCAGCAAGCGGCCCGCGTCATCCTCAATTAACGCACATACCACCTCGACCACGGGTCTTGATTCCATACGGCTACTCAACTAGCAATTTACCCGCCGACAAGGCCCGACCCGCCCATCCCTAACCGCGGTCACTTGCCTGCCGGCGTTTTCGCCCCGTCCTCCATGCCCCGCCATCGCAAAACTTCCCGCCGCCCATCGTCCGCGACTTTGCTGCGGCCTTGGCTGGTTGTCGCCGGGACAGGCTTAGTCCTGGGCGCACTCCTCCTCCTCCTTGATTCCAGCGAATCCACCCACCCTTTCATCGACTTCGGAGCGCGCGCAACCTTGGCAGAGGCCGAATCCTTCCGCCCGACCGAGGCGATGATCACGCGTGCCGAGACCGAGTTTCAGGACGCGTTCACTGACCCCGCCCCGGTTCCGCGCCTCACCCTCCCGCCAATTTCCGCCACAGTAAAAACACCAGAATCTGCGCGCTAAACAAGCGCAGCAGCATCAAACCGCTGCATACGCCACCGCCCGGACGTCGCTCCGAGTGGTCTGCTGGGCAAAGGTCAGCGCCAGCGCCGGCAGATCAATGTTCGAAACAGCCAGCAGTCCGCACAGCTCAGCGTAGTTGAGTTTTGCCGATGCGCGCGCGACTAGCCCCACCAAAATCGACGGCCCCGCCGTCACCACCCCGCCGCGCCAAAACCGCGAGATAAGCACTCCCGAGGAAGGCAAACGCGGGCTGTCCGCAATGCGGCGCACAGCCAGATTCGTATTGAGCACCTCGAAATTCCGCGCAACCAGCGGCGGCACCGAAGGCTTGAACGTCACCTCCGCCGCCCGCACCTCCGCCGCGACATCCGAACCTGAAAACCGTGCGGATAAGCACCATCGCCAAGATGATGCCCAGCACGGCACAGGAATAGACCACCGCGTAGACAAGCCCTCGGCTCAACACCGCGTCCGTTTGCGCCGCAACCTGCTGGAAAGCCGTGCCCGCCGCGCCCGCGAAGGCCAACAGGATCACCGTTCGGGCAACCGATTCGTTGGATAACAAATTTATCAACCAGCCCATGCGCCGACTCTAGCACCTCGCCACGCCCGTAGCCTCTTTATAATTTGGGTAAGTTGCCTCCCTTCGCGACCAAACCCGCTTTGAAAAAGCCGATGCAGGCCACGCCCGACGCGCATTTAGCCTTCTCCCCGCCTCACTAGGCGCCAGCCTACGAGCGTGTCCGAGACTCTTCGCATCCTTATCGTCGGCGGCGGCGCTGCCGGTTTTTTCGCCGCTATCCACGCCGCCGAAACGGCCCCCGGCGCGCGCATTTGCCTTTACGAGGCCACCGCCCATCCCCTCGCCAAAGTCCGCGTATCCGGCGGTGGACGCTGTAACGTTACCCACGCCTGCCCAGAACCCCGCGAGCTAATAAAACGCTACCCGCGCGGCGGCCGTGAACTGCTCGGCCCCTTCACTCGCTTCGGCCCGCGCGACACCATCGCTTGGTTCGAGACTCGTGGCGTCACCCTGAAGACTGAGGCCGACGGGCGCATGTTTCCCGACACCGACGATTCCGCCACCATCATCGCCACCCTCCGCAGTGCTGCCGACCAAGCCGGCGTGCGGCTCTTTACCAGCATGGGCGTGCGCAGCCTCACACGCACTCCCGGCGGCGTCGGCTTCGACGTTACCTTCACCGACGATTCCGCTGCGACCTTTGATCGCGTCCTGCTCGCCACCGGCGGCAACAAGGGCTCCGCCGGTCTCGCCATCGCCGCCGCCCTCGGCCACGCGATCGAGCCGCCCGTCCCCTCTCTGTTCACCTTTCATATCGCTGATCCGCGCCTCGTGGGGCTGGAAGGCGTCTCCGTGCAAGATGCCGCCGTGTCCGTCACCGGCGCAAAACTCGCCGAGCGTGGCCCCCTACTGGTTACCCACTGGGGCCTGAGCGGCCCAGCCATCCTGAAACTCTCTGCTTGGGGCGCCCGGGTCCTCGCCGCCCGCGACTATCGTTTCCCCCTGGTCGTTTCCTGGACCGGCGAAACTCTCGCGAAAACCACCGATACCCTCGCTGCTTGGCGCCTCGCCAACCCCCGTAAGCAAATCACCACCCTCAACCCCTTCGCGCTCCCGTCCCGCCTGTGGGAACGACTCGTGGCCGCCGTGCCCGGCCTGGCCCCCGAAGCCCAATGGGCCGGCGTCTCCAAGGAAAACCTCCAACGTCTAGCCGCCAGCATCGCCGCGTCGGAATTCACGGTCGAAGGCAAAAGTCTCAACAAGGAGGAGTTCGTGACCTGCGGCGGCGTCCGCCTGCGCGAGGTGGACTTTAAGACCATGGAAAGCCGCCTCGTCCCCGGCCTCCACTTCGCTGGAGAGATGCTCGACATCGACGGTGTCACCGGTGGCTTCAATTTTCAGGCCGCCTGGACCACCGGTTGGACCGCCGGTCGCGCCCTGGCCGGAGCGAGCAGCCAAGCCAGCTAAACACCCGCGCTCGCCTCGACGACCTTTCCAGCTTCCATCGTTGCCGTGAATGTCCTCCGTCCGCTCGCCCTCGCCGCCGTAGCCCTGCTCGCCGCGTGCGCTCCGCGCCAAGTTTCAGACATTGCTGCCTCGCCTTCCGCCCGCGTGGTGGTTTTCGCGGTGGAGAACGGCTACGTGCCCTTCAACTTTATCCGCACGGATACCCGCACGGCCGAAGGCTGGGACTACGAGATGGGGGCTGAACTCGGCCGCCGTCTCGGCTTCACACCGTCCTTTCGCGAGATCGCTTGGGACTCCATGGTTCAGGGCGTCGCTACCGGCCAGTTCGACCTCGCCGGCAACGGCATCACCATCACCGCGGAACGCGCCCGCGTGGTCGATTTTTCCAACCCCTATATGCGCCTGAATCAACGCCTGCTAGTCCGCCGCGACGAGGCACGCTTCGAAACCCTCGCCGCGTTCGCCGCCACCCCTGCCGCCCGCATCGGTGCGCAAAAGGGCAACACCAACTACACCAAGGCGGAAACGCTTGTCGGCCCCGCTCGCGTCGTGGCGTTCGACGGTTTCGGTGAACTCATTCAGGCTCTGCTCAACTCGGATTTGGACGCCGTCCTGATCGACGACGTCGGCGGTCAGGGCTACGTGGGCGTCCACCGCGAGAAGTTAAAACTGCTCAATGGCGGCCTCGATGGTCAGGACCTAGGCTTCATCTTCCCTAAAAACTCCCCGCTGCGCGCCGAGGTGGATCGCGCCCTTACCGAGATGCACGCCGACGGCACCCTAGCCCGCATCAACGGTAAATGGTTCGCGCCCGACTTCGTCCCCGCCGGTGCCCCAGCCTATTGATTTCGCGCCCATGATAGGCCCCGACAGCGAACTCGCCCCCGACCAGCCCTCGCTGCTGGCCCGCGCACCCTGGTGGTTGCTCGCCCTCGCACTGGTGAGTGTGCTGCTCGGCTGGCGCATCGCAACTAACGAGCTTTGGCGCGACATCGCTGCCCGCCTCGCCTCCGGCCTGGGCATCACCCTGCTTGTCACCGCTGTCGCCTTCCCCCTCGCCCTCGCCCTTGGCCTAGCCTCCGCACTGGCCTTGGTATCTCCGCATCCGCTCAGGCGCCAAGTCGCCACGCTCTACGTCCAAGTCGTGCGCGGCCTTCCGGTTTTAGTGCAGATTTTCCTCGTGGCGTTTGTCCTGGTCCCGCTCGGGGTCGAGGCCGTGCGCGCCCTCGGCTCCCTACTCGCTCCGCTGCTTGGAGTGGAAAAAACCCTTGCCGGCCTGCGCGCCACCGACGTGCCCATGGTTGCCCGGGTGGTCGCCGCCCTAGCCTTCGCCTACGGCGCCTTCGAAGCCGAGACCCTGCGCGGTGGCCTGACCTCGCTCGCCCGCGGCCAGGCCGAGGCCGCTCGCGCTCTTGGCCTTTCGCGCAGTCAAAGCCTCCGCCACGTGCTTTTGCCTCAAACCTTTCGCCGCGTGCTGCCCACCCTCGGTAACGACTTGATCTGCCTACTCAAGGACTCCGCTCTCGTGTCCGTGCTCGGCGTGCGCGACATCACCCAGGAAGCCCGCCTCTACCAAAGTGCTACCTTCCGCTACGCCGAGAGTCTCGTGCTGCTGGCGTTTTTCTACCTCGCCCTGACCCTGCTCGTAGCCCTCGCCGTGCGCGTCCTAGAAAATCGTCTCCGCCGCCATGCCGCTTGAGTCCGCCCCCGTCCTCGAGGCCCGCGCCTTAGTCAAACGTTACGGCGCCCTCGCGGCGCTCGACAGCGTCTCACTCGCCATTCACCCCGGTCGCGTTGCCGTCATCCTCGGCCCCAGCGGCTCGGGTAAATCAACCCTGCTGCGCTGCCTGAATTTCCTCGTGCGCCCAGAGAGCGGCGAGGTCCTACTGGACGGCGTCTTATCCGATCTCGACCAGGCTCGCGCCCTCGACGCCCACCGCGCACGGGTCGGCATGGTTTTCCAGCAATTTAACCTCTTCCCGCATCTACGCGTCTGGGAAAACGTCGCCCTAGCCCCCCGCGTGGTCCGCCGCCTCGCTCCCGCCGCCGCGCGCGCCTTGGCCGAACGCCACCTAAACCGCGTCGGACTGGCCGCCAAGGTCGAAGCCTTTCCCGGCGAGCTCTCCGGTGGACAACAACAACGCGCCGCCATCGCCCGCGCACTCGCGATGGAGCCAGCTGTGCTGCTTTGTGATGAACCCACCAGCGCGCTCGATCCCGAGCTGACCGGCGAGGTGCTGGCCGTGCTCCGCCAACTCGCCGCTGAGCACGTGACGATGGTCGTGGTCACCCACGACGTCGCCTTCGCCCGTGCCGCCGCGCACGAGGTGGTGTTCATGGACGCAGGCCGCATCGTGGAGCAGGGTCCGCCAGAGCGTGTGATCGACGCTCCCGTCACCGAGCGCGCCCGGCGTTTTTTTAGTCGCGAAGCCGCGGATTGATTCCAGGGCAAAACGCGTCTCCCCTCCGCCCGTGCCCGCGACCCGCAGCCCTTGGCCAGACCCCCACGCGCTCGCCCGACAACGCGCCGAGGAGGGCGCCCGCTTGGTCCTGCGCGGGGTATTCGCCAACCTCGCCCTCGCAGCAGCAAAGTTTACCGGAGGGATTCTCGGCCACACCTACGCGCTCATCGCCGACGGGATCGAGTCGTTGCTGGACGTCTGCTCATCCATCCTAGTGTGGGCCGGCTTTCGCTACGCCGCACGCCCGCCGGACGACGAACATCCCTACGGACACGGCAAGGCCGAACCCCTCGCCTCAATCGCGGTCGCACTGGTCATCTTTGTCGCCGCCGGTTGGATCGCCATTCACTCCGTCCACGAAATCCTGACCCCACACCACGCGCCGCATTGGGGCACCCTTCCCCTGCTCGCGACGGTTGTCGTGATCAAGTGGGCGCTTTCCCGACGGCTCGCCCGCGCGGGTGCAACGAGCGGCGGCGTCGCCCTCGGAGCCGAGGCCTGGCACCATGCCACCGACGCGCTGACCTCAGCTGCCGCCTTTATCGGCATCACCGTGGCCGTGGTCGGCGGGCCGAAATACGTCGCGGCTGATGATTGGGCCGCGCTGGCTGCGTGCGTGGTGATCGCTTTTAACGGCCTCGTTATTTTGCGCCGCGCGCTCGGTGAAGTGATGGATACCGCCGCATCGGAGCAGATCCACGTCGAAGTTCGCCGCCTCGCCGCAGTCGTGCCCGGTGTTCGCGGCATCGATAAGTGCCGCGTCCGCCGCAGCGGGCTCGCGCTGCTGGTAGAAATCCAGATCGAGGTGGACCCCGCCATCAGCGTGCGCGAGGGCCATGACCTCGCACACGCCGTGCAGGACGCTTTAGTGGACGCCGGCCTCGCCATCAGCCACGTCGCCGTGCACGTCGAGCCCGCCTGCTAAGCCGCAGCACCCGCGGCCAAAGAAACTGTAAGGGTTTGATATTTACCCGCTGGTAGCGCGGTCATACTATGTAAGCGATGACTGTAATCCGTGACCCCGGTGCCCCGCTCACTGTAAATCGTCCCCTGCTCCGCTGGATCGAGAAAACCGCCGCACTTACACAGCCCGCTGCCATACACTGGGTCGACGGCAGCCAAGCCGAATACGACTCCCTGTGTGCCGGACTCGTCGCTGGAGGAACCTTCACGAAGTTAAACGAAGAAGCCTGGCCGGGCTGTTTCCTCGCCCGCTCCGACCCCTCCGATGTCGCCCGGGTGGAAGACCGCACCTTTATTTGCTCACTCTCCAAGGACGCCGCCGGCCCCACCAACCACTGGGTTGAGCCCTTCGAGATGCGCAAAAAACTCAAGGGCCTCTTCGCCGGTTGCATGCGCGGCCGCACGATGTATATTCTGCCTTTCTCCATGGGCCCGGTCGGCTCGCCCCTGTCGCAAATCGGCATCCAGTTAACCGACTCGGCCTACGTCGTGGTAAACATGCGCATCATGGCCCGCATCGGACTCCCAGTGCTGGCCGAGATCGACAAAGCTAAAAAGCGCGTGGTCCCCTGCCTGCACTCGGTTGGCCTCCCCCTCGCCGACGGCGCCAAGGACGTCCCTTGGCCCTGTAACCCCGACAAATACATCGTTCACTTCCCCGAGACCCGCGAGATCTGGTCCTACGGCTCTGGCTACGGCGGCAACGCACTTCTAGGTAAAAAATGCTTCGCCCTGCGCATCGCCTCCGCCATGGCCCGCGACGAGGGCTGGATGGCCGAACACATGCTGATCCTTGGGCTGCAAAACCCCGAGGGAGAAAAAACCTACGTCGCCGCCGCCTTTCCCTCGGCTTGCGGTAAAACCAACTTCGCCATGCTGGTGCCCCCGGCCCCCTTCGCCGCCGCGGGTTGGAAAATCACCACCGTGGGAGACGACATCGCCTGGCTCCGTGCTGACGCCACCGGCCATCTGCGCGCTATCAACCCCGAGGCCGGCTTCTTCGGTGTCGCCCCCGGCACCTCCCTCAAAACCAACCCCAATGCGATGGCCGCGCTGGCGAAAAACACCATCTTCACCAATTGCGCCCTTACCCCCGAAGGCGGCGTATGGTGGGAGGGCATGACCGACACGCCTCCCGCAGTCTGCACTGATTGGCAGGGCCAAACTTGGACCCCGGAGATCGCCAAGGCAACCGGGGCCAAGGCCGCGCAACCAAACGCCCGCTTCACGGCCCCCGCTTCACAGTGCCCGACCATCGATCCCGAGTGGGAAAATCCCGAAGGCGTCCCGATCGCCGCCATCATCTTCGGCGGTCGCCGCGCCACCACCACTCCCCTTGTCTACCAGACCTTCAACTGGTCCGGCGGCGTCTACGCCGGCGCCACCATGGGCTCCGAAACCACGGCCGCGGCCGTCGGCGCCACCGGTCAGGTCCGCCGCGATCCCATGGCCATGCTGCCCTTCTGCGGCTATCATATGGCCGATTACTTCCGCCACTGGATCAAGATGCAGCGAGATCTGGTCGAGACCCCGCGCATCTTCCACGTCAACTGGTTCCGCAAAGACGCGAACGGTCGTTTCCTTTGGCCAGGCTACAGCGAAAACGTCCGGGTGCTGCGCTGGATCGTCGATCGCTGCCAAGGCCGCGCCCGCGCCCATGAAACCGCCCTAGGCTGGATGCCCAGCCACGAAGATATCGATTGGACCGGCCTCGCCTTCCCCCGCGAAACCTTTGAACAACTCACCGCCGTCGATCGGAAAGCTTGGCGCACAGAACTGATAAACCACGAGGAACTCTTCCTCGACCTGCATTCCCACCTGCCAAAAGAAATGATTTTCGAACGCGAATTGCTGATCTGCCGTCTGTAAAAAAGCGGGCACTCCACGCTTTTAATCGCGGCAGCTAAAGTTCGGCTGACGTCGAAAGCGGATTCAATCTTTGACCGCTTACTACGTAGTCTATTCATGGCTTATTTTAGGTAAGCCAACTGCATGTGCTTGCGGATGTTGGAAGTTATTACTAATGTTTTGCCATAAAGACGTGAAAAGTATCCCTGAGGCTAATTTAGCCGCTTACCGTCGGCACTCCCGCGCGATGTCACGGTTGGTCTCTGCCATCCTCACCCTGAACGCCGCACTACCTGCCCAAACTACATTTTCGGAAAGCTTCACCGGCACGTCCGCCCCAGGTTGGGTCTTTGGCTCCAATACAGGAGATAACAAACCCTTCTTCACCGCCGCGACCGGCTCCGGAGGCTACAATGGGGCCGGCGACGCAATCGGGGCCGCGATCGACCCTTCTGGTAATGGGTGGCTACGCATGAACTCGAACACGGGAAACCAGTCTACCTACGCGCTGCTGGACACCGAGATTTTCTCCGTCAATGCCCGCATGGAAATCGAGATGGAGTATGCCTTCTGGAACGGCACGGGCGCCGATGGCATCACTTTTTTCCTCGTCGATGGCTCCAGAGACTCATCGACCTTCACGCCCGGTGCCTACGGCGGCTCCATGGGTTATGCTCAACGCAGCGGAGAAGTCGGCATGCCCAGCGGCTATCTAGGCTTCGCCCTAGATAACTACGGCAACTATTCAAATGGCAACGAAGGCCGCGTCGGCGGAATCACCAACGACGGCACTCTCTACCCTAACCGCATCTCCGTGCGCGGCCCAGAGTCCAGCAACTACACCTACATTGCCTCTAACTCCACCCCCCTCCCCGGGCAGATGGACTTCCCCAGCACCACGAGCCGCCCCGATCAAACCGGCGCCGACTACCGGGCTTTAAAAATCATTTTCGACGCCAACAACCAGCTCACCGTCCAGATGAAATTCGGCGCCGGGAGCGCCTTCACCACCGCGTTCACCACTGACCTGTCTGCCTACGAACGCCCCGATACATTCAAGATAGGCTTCACCGGAGCTACCGGTGGCTCGACCGAACTGCACGAAATCCGTAACCTGACCCTCACCTCCACCCCGTGGTCCACCGGCTCCGGTGCCTACGAGTGGGATAACGGCACCGGCACCACCACTTGGGGCACACTCGCGGGGGGTGAAGCCAACTCCAACTGGTATTCCACGGAGGCCGCCGCAGACAATAAGACTCCCCTGCGCGACTCCGACGTCCTGTTCGGGAACCGACCGACCAACAACGGAACAAATAACACCCAGCAAGTCGCCTTGGGTAACAACGTTGAGGTCCGCAACATGACCTTCGATACCGGCATAAACTACAGCATCGGCACCGTCGGCGACGGCCGATTGATCACCTTCGGAGATACCGCACTCACCGGCCTCCCTTCAATCAACGTCAATGATTACAACGGCGTATACGGCCGACATAAAATCAACTCAGACCTCTCCATCGTCGAGAATATCGCGGTCCGGAACTACTCCTACTCTACCCTCTGCATCAACGGCGCCATCGGCCTCGGCGCCCATACGCTCACCACCTCGGGCTACGGCGCGACTAATCTAAACGGAGTGATCACCGGCTCCGGTCCCATCGTCATCAACGGAGCCACCTTTGATCCATCCATCGGCGCCGGCATCGTCACTATCGCCGGCGACAACGCCGCCACTTATACCGGCACGATCACAGTCAACAACGGCCAACTCGTCGTGCTCGCCAACAACGCTCTCGGCAACACCGGCTCAACCACCAGCGTGAACGACGGCGGCACTCTGTCCTTTCGCGGAGGCGTAACCTCACCCGAAAACGTCACCATCGCCGGCGTCGGCACCACTCTCGGCCGCGGCGAATACGCCGGCGCCCTTTACAATGACGGCGGCGATAGCACCCTGTCCGGCAACATCACCCTCAGCGAAAACACCGCGGTCGGCTCCCGCTCCGGCAATCTTACCCTTTCCGGCGCCATATCCGACGGCGCCTCCGATTTCTCTCTGTCCAAGCTCAACGACGGCGTGGTCACCCTTTCCGGCACCAACACCTACTCCGGAGCCACCATTCTTTCTGGCGGTGCTCTCCGCTTGATCACCGGAGCCGCACTGTCCGCGAACAGCAATCTCCAGCTTAGTGGCGGTGTCCTAGAAATCGCGGGCGATCTCAATGGCGGCACCTCCGGGGACTTTTCCCATAACCGAGGCACCGGTGCCGGTGCCATCCAATGGATCGGCGATGGAGGCTTCTCCGCCTCGGGCGCCAACCGCACCGTGCGCCTAAACAACGGCACCAGCAACGTCACCTGGGCCTCTTCTACTAATTTCGTTGGTGATGGCTACGCCCTGCTTTTGGGATCCGACTACGCCGACGCAACCCTCACCTTCGCCAACGCTCTATCCCTGAACGATGCACAACGCGAGATCCGCGTGTCCAACGGCTCAGCCGCCGTCGACGGCAATCTTTCCGGTCGAATCCGCGGAGGTAACAACGGCACCGGCACCGGCGGACTTATCAAAACAGGTGCCGGCACCTTAGAGCTGTCCTATAGTGGCGCCGGTGCAAACGACTACTCAGGAGACACGGAAATCCGAGACGGCGCCCTACGCGTGACTACCGTAGACAGCCTATCCACAAATTCAAATTTTCAGCTCAATGGAGGCGTCCTCGAAATCGGAACCGACCTGAACGGCGGCACCGGTGGCGACTACTCTCCTAACCTCGGCACCGCCGCCGGTAACCTGCAATGGACCGGCTCCGGCGGCTTCTCTGCCGCCTCAGCCACCCGCACCATCACTCTTAACGGCGGCGCCGCCCTCATCTGGGGCACTACCAGCAATTTCGTGAGCTCAAGCAGCTCCCTGATTTTTGGCGCCACCGGATCGGACAATACTGTCACCCTGTCCAACGCCCTATCTCTTGGCGCCAGCGGCACCCGCACCATCCAGACCGTTCAGGGCACCAACTCCGCCGTTTCCTCCGCTACACTTTCCGGCGTGGTTTCAGGCACCGCCAGTCTGGCCGTTGAAGGCAACGGCCACCTCGACCTCACCGGCAACAACACCCTGACCGGCGACGTCACCATCGAGGGGGCCGAACTCCGCTTGTTGGGCGCCTCGGGCGACCTCGCTCAGGCCTCTGGCTTCAGCGTTCGTCTTGGCGGAACTATAACCTTGGACAATACCAGCGGCTTCGCAGACCGCATCGGCGCCGTCGGCGTCACCCTCGCCGGCTCGACTCTGAATTTCTTGGGCCAGACCGGTAACATCGACACTTCCGAAACCATCGGCGTTCTCACCTTGGCTGGGTCCTCCGCCACCGGCGGCACCACCGGCAGCGCCAATACCATCAACATCGCCCGCGGCGACGCCACGGGCTCCGCCACCCTCACCGCCGCCGCCCTCACCCGCAACAACGGCACCACCGCTAATTTCACCAACCCCGCGGGCACCCTAGGCACAATCGGCGACAATCCCCGCCTAGTCTTCACTTCCGCCCCCACTCTCGACGACGGCATCCTTGCCTACGCCACCATCAATGGCACCGACTTCGCCACCTACACGACCGTCAACAGCGTGACCCCAGATGGCCTCAGCGCCTACACCGGCTACCTCACCGGCGCCCAGACAGGCTGGACCATAACAAGCGACAACGCCGCCCCTGCCGCCGACCAGACGCTAACCGGCGTCCGCACCATCAATTCCCTCAAACTTGCTTCGGGTATCGACGTCGCCCAAGCCGGCTTTGCCCTTACCCTCCAGTCCGGCGGCATACTCTCCACCGGCGGCATCGCCACGACCATCTCCGGCGGCATTCTCACGACTGGAACCGCTACCGATATCGTCATCCACACCTATAACACAGCGGATACCGTCGTCTCCTCCATCCTGACTGGCTCCAACGGCTTGGTGAAATCCGGTAGCGGCACCCTGACCCTCTCCGGCGCCTCAGCCAACACCTACACCGGCATCACCCGGGTGAACGAAGGCACCCTCGTCCTAGGCAAGTCCGCCGGCGGCGTCGCCATTGCCGGCGACGGGAGTCCCTCTAGCACCGACCTTTTCGTCGGCGACGGCCGCGGCATTGACACCCTCCGCCTCGACGCCAACGAGCAAATCGCCAACGACGTAAACGTCGTGCTCCAGGGCGGCGCGGTCGGTAACGACGCCAACAAGGCGGTGCTGGACCTAAACGGCACCAGCGTCATCAACGGCGCCGCCCGCGCGGAATCCTTTCACTCCCTAAGAATCGAAGGTAACTCCGTTGTCGACTTTACCGGGGGCACCGTCTGCGCACCCACCTTCCTCTACCTCGATACCCTCGACGTTGCGAGCAATGCCCTTCTAACCGTGGGCAACTGGATCGAATTTACGGACTTCCTACTGGTCAATAAACTCAGCTTCGACTCGACCGAGATGCCTCGTATTGTCTTCGATGGTTACGGGGGCAGCGCTAACTGGAAGGTATACGACAGCTCCTTTTACCAAATCACACCCTACGCCCCCGTGCCCGAACCCTCCACCTACGGCGCCCTCGCCGTGGGTGGGCTCACCGCGTTCGCCGCCTACCGCCGCCGCCAAAAACGACACGCGGCCTGAACTACCCGCACGCTCCGGCCGCAAAAATCAGCGGGTTGTTATCGGCGCGCCCGAACCACCAAGATTCTTCTCGATCTGATAAAAAATCTGCCGAGATAACGCCTTATCCCCCGCCGCATTAACCCGGATGGTCAGCTCGCTCTGGCGACTGTTAATCTCCTTAATCTTTATCGTAACCTTGGCGTCCTTCGGCGTCCGCCCCACCAGCAAGGCGTCATAAATGCGCAACTGGTTTTGGATTTCAAAATAACCCAGCTGACGGAAAGCCTCACTGGTCGCCTTAGACGTGGCGCGGGCATCCGCATTCATTAACATCTGGAACTGGCCCGAGATATAAACCGCCTGCATCTCCCCAGTTTCATCCAGCGGCACAGTGCTGCACCCGTTGAAAAAAACGGCGGTCAAGCAGACCCCTGAGACAATCGCGAATCGTGAAAAAAAAGTGGCGTCCATGATACCAAAATCTGTGCGCCTGCACCTCCCGCCCGTCAACGTCACAGCAACCACGTTTTCATTTTCTCACCCATCCGACGGTTTTGTGCTTTTTGCACCGTGCTCTCCCGTCCCATAATACCACCCTTATGTCGCAACCGCTCGTCGGCCTCATCATGGGCAGCACCTCTGACTGGGAAACTCTGCAACACGCCGCCGCCACCCTTGAGCGCCTCGGCGTGCCCTACGAAAAAGACGTCGTCAGCGCCCACCGCACGCCCGATAAAATGGCGGATTACGCCCGCGCCGCCGAAGGCCGCGGACTGCGGGTGATCATCGCCGGGGCCGGCGGCGCCGCCCACCTCCCAGGAATGACCGCCGCCTTCACCCCCCTGCCCGTCCTCGGCGTGCCGGTCGAAAGCCACAGCCTGAAAGGGCAGGACAGCCTGCTCTCCATCGTTCAAATGCCCGGCGGAGTGCCCGTCGCCACCTTCGCCATCGGCAAACCAGGCGCAATCAACGCCGCCCTCTTCGCCGCCGCCATCCTCGCCGCCGATTCCCCCCTCATCCGCGCCGCCTGGCACGCCTTCCGCGCCGAACAAACCGCCGCCGTGCTCGCCGCCAAGCTCCCCTGACCCGCGCCCGTCTCCGATTTCAACTTATCCGTTTTCCGCTTTCCGTTTTTCCCGATGATCCCTCCCGGCAAAACCCTCGGCGTCCTGGGCGGTGGCCAGCTCGGCCGCATGTTTGCCCACGCCGCCGAACGGCTAGGCTACCACATCCATATCTACGAACCTTCGCTCGAATCGCCCGCAGCGGAGGTCAGCGCGCACGCCGTCCACGCGCCCTACACCGACCTCGCCGCGCTTGAGGCCTTTGTCCGCGGTTGCGCCGCCGTGACCTACGAGTTCGAAAATATCCCCGTAGAACCCCTGCAGCGTATAGAAAATACCGGCGTTTTCCGGCCGAAATGGCAGATTCTCGAAATCACCCAAAATCGACTCCGAGAGAAGACCTGGCTGCGTAAAAACGAATTTCCCCACGTGCCCTTCGCCGAGTGCGAGGCCAACGCCGACCTCGCCGCCACCATCCGCCAGATCGGCATACCCTGCGTGGTAAAAACCGCCGACTTCGGCTACGACGGCAAGGGTCAGCAAAAAATCTCCGACGAGGCCTCCCTCGCTCACGCCGTAACTAGCTTTCAAGGACAACGCGCCGTCGTCGAGCGCTGGGTCGATTTTAAATGCGAGTTATCTGTGCTCGTCGCTCGGTCCACCCAAGGCGAGACCCGCAGCTTCCCCGTGGCGGAAAATATCCATACCAAGCATATCCTCGATTTCTCACTCGTGCCCGCCCGCGTGTCCGCGGCGGTCCAGGAACGCGCCCGCGCCTTGGCGGAGGCCATCGCCACCCGGCTTGACCTCGTCGGCCTTCTGGCAGTTGAACTTTTCCTCACCAATCGGGAAGAAATTCTGGTCAATGAACTCGCCCCCAGACCCCACAACAGCGGGCACTGGACACTCGACGCCTGTGTGACCTCACAGTTCGAACAGCACGTGCGCGCCGTGGCCGGTCTACCCCTCGGCGACGTCTCCACGACCGCTCCCGCCACCGTGATGGTGAATATCCTCGGTGACGCTTGGAAATGGTCCGACGGACAATGCACAGGCGCACCGGATTGGTCGGCCCTTCTTCACGAGCCTCGCGTCCACCTCCACCTCTACGGCAAAAATGAACCGCGCCTTGGCCGGAAAATGGGCCACTTCACCGTCATCGGCAACGACCCCGAAGACGCCTTAGAACGGGCCCGCCGCCTCAAGACCGCCTTGTAATGTCCCGCTCGACACCGAGCGTGCAGCGCTACTTGCCTAGCAATTTATTGAAAATTCCCTTGGTCGCTCCCGTAACGCCGTCCGCCGCCCCGCCCAAAACGCCAAGCCCTAATTTTTTGAGCTCATCCGCCGCCGCCGGGATCATCTGGGCCAAAACCCGCTTCAAAACTTTGCTGGCTAGCTGATCAGCGGTAATACCGCCCTCCGCCACCCCGAGATCCGTGATCGTTAGCGGGGGCAAGGGCACAGGCAGCGCCTGACCCGCCACCATCAGAGTCATCTTCGCGTTCTGCAGACGAAAGGATTTCACCGAGAACTTAATCGGTTTGGCGGGCGCTCCCGATTCGGCGGAACCGGGCGGGCGTGTGCCGCCGCCCGTGTTTTCCTCGATCTGCCTGAGCAAAGTTTCGATATTACTGCCCCCGGTCAGGCTTTTCTCAAAAACGAATTCCGGACTGTCGATAAAGACCTCGGTCACCTCGATGCAGTCATTCAGTAGCGACAGGGGGCGCACGCTCGCTCGCAACTCGCCAACGTAAATTGCCTTGTCGCCGGCCCAACCCTTGGGGTTGCCCACGAAAAAACCAGCCAGCGTGCCTCCGCCCGATAGCGGCAGGATCTTGGCGGAGTCCAGCGTCACCGCCGTGCCCGTCACGCGCGGACCAATGGTATCAACCGCCTTCACGATGATGGGGCCGATCCAAAATCCCGCCGCGACTACCGCAATCACCGCAAGCAACACCAGCACCAGCACGATTTTCAGAAGGGATTTCATGCTCCCGAACAAAATACTGAGCTAGTCCAGCGCAACACATTTACCCTCGCCTCCCTGCGCCCGCGCGGGCCTTTTTCTAAAAATATGATCGAGGGCGAATGGCGCATCCTAGCGGTGGACTTCGGCGGTGAAACCGTGCCCGCTCGCACCGGTTCACTCCAAATCCTCGGATCACGTTTCTCCCTCCAAGTCAGCGGCGCCCCGCGCGAGGTTGGCTCGATCGAGCATAATTTCGCCGCGAGCCCAGCCGCCCTTGACCTGGTGTGGCACCATCCGGACGGAAGGGAAATACGACGCCTCCGCGCCATCCTCCGCCGACGCGGGGACTTGCTACAGCTTTGCTATTTCCCAAACGAAAATACCGGACGTCCCTCCCTTTTCGAATCCCGCGCTACCGACGCCACCCCACCCGCCATCCTCGTCCGCTGCCGCCTCGCGTCCCCACTCGCCTCCGCTTAACCCGCCACGCGGGACTAAACTCCCCGCGCTCCACCCGCCGTCACTCGCAACCTCCTTTCCCATGCCCTACAACGCCGCCCCCACCCGCTACGACAACCCCGCCTTCTTCGCCCGCTGCGGCCGCTCCGGGCTTTTCCTGCCACGTATCTCCCTCGGCCTCTGGCACAATTTCGGCGGGGTCGACGCCTTTGAAAATGGCCGCGCCATCGTCCGTCGTGCCTTCGATCTCGGAGTCACCCATTTCGATCTCGCCAATAACTACGGCCCGCCCCCGGGCTCCGCCGAGGAGGCCTTCGGCCAGATGCTCACCCTCGACCTCGCCCCCTACCGCGATGAACTCGTGATCTCCACCAAAGCAGGTTACCGCATGTGGCCCGGACCCTACGGCGAATGGGGCTCGCGCAAATACCTGCTCGCCTCGCTCGACCAGTCCCTGAAGCGCATGGGCCTCGATTACGTTGATATTTTCTACAGCCACCGCTTCGACCCAAGCACCCCGCTCGAGGAGACCATGGGAGCCCTCGCCAGTGCCGTGAAATCCGGCAAGGCCCTCTATGCCGGCGTCTCCAGCTACGACGCACCCACCACCGCCCGCGCCGCCAAAATCCTCCGCGAACTCGGCGTGCCTGCCCTCATTCACCAGCCCGTCTACAATATGTTCAACCGCTGGATTGAGCCCACCCTGCTCGACACCCTCGCCGCAGAAGGCATGGGCTGCATCCCCTTCTCCCCGCTCGCCCAAGGCCTCCTCACCAACCGCTATCTTCAAGGCATCCCCGACGACGCCCGCGCCGCCAAAGCCCACGGCTTTCTCAAGGCCTCCGGCGTCACCCCGGAGGTGCTCGCCAAGGTCCAAAGCCTCGGCGACCTGGCTCGCGAGCGCGATCAGTCGCTCGCCCAGCTCGCCCTTGCCTGGGTGCTGCGCGACACGCGCGTCACCACAGCCCTCATCGGCGCGAGCAAGATATCGCAACTCGAAGACTGCGTCGGCGCCGCCGCCCACACCCACTTCTCCGCCGAGGAACTTGCGCGCATCGACGCCATTCTCGCCTGAGACATCGGCCCAAGCCCCATTCGCTCGTGAACCTCGTTCTCTTCGACGCCGAAGAGCTGGCGGCCCCGCTGCCCCTCACCGACCCCCGCGCCCAACACCTGCTGAAGGTGCTGCGCCGCGCCGCAGGCGATACCTTTGTCGCCGGGCTGGTCAACGGCCCGCTCGGCGAAGGCACCTTGGTCAAAATTGGCGACGACGCACTCACCCTTTCCTTCGCCCCGACCCACGAGCCTCCCCCCCTCCCTCTGGTCACCCTGATCGTTGGTCTGCCCCGCCCGCAAACCGCGCGCGACCTTCTCCGCGACGCCACTACCCTCGGTGTCACCGCGATCCACTTCGTCGCCACCGAACGTGCCGATCCCAACTACGCCGCCGCTACCCTCTGGACCTCTGGCGAGTGGCGCCGCCACCTTCTCGCCGGCGCCGCCCAAGCCTGCGATACTCGATTACCCGCCATTCACTGGTCGGAAAACCTCGAAGCGGCCCTCGCTAATTTGCCCTCCACCAGCTGCCGCCTCGCGTTGGACAATTATGAGGCCACCGCTTCCATTACCCATGCGTTGATCGCCCGGCCCGGCTCGGCGACGACTCTGGCCTTCGGTCCGGAACGAGGTTGGGGTGCACTCGACCGCGCCGCGCTCCGCGGAGCTGGTTTTACCCTTTGCTCGCTGGGCGGACGCGTGCTGCGGCTGGAGACCGCCGTCACCGGCGCCCTCGTATTGACCCACGGCCTTGCTACCGGCATGGCCTAGGCTCGGGCGCGATCAGTTACCGGCTTCAGGCTTGGTGCCCGGCAACGGCGCGTTGGTCTTGCCGCTGGTGGTGATCGTCGTGCGCACCTGCGCGGTCACCCGGGGCGTTTCCGCCTTAGGAGCGGGCGGCGCCGGAGACTTCCGTGCCGGGGCAGCGAGCATCGGGGCGGCCGTGCCGGCTGGACCCTGGGCGCGGGCACCCTTGGCCAGCATCGCGAGCATATTTTCGAAAACCTGCACGTTCGACGCACTGCGGAACAGACCGGTGCAAATCTGCAACCGCACGTTTTGCATCAACTCCTCGAAATACTTGTAGGCCTCGGTCTTGTATTCGACCAGTGGATCCTTCTGGCCGTAGCTACGCAGGCCGACCGATTGACGCAGGCTCTCCATCTCGGTCAAGTGCTCCTGCCAGTGATGGTCGATCGCGTTAATGACCACGTAACGCTCGATCGAGCCAAGCGCCTCGGCAATCTCAACGGACTCCTTCACCGCATAGGCCTCCCGGACCTTCCCAACCACCAGTGCGGAAACCGCCTCGAGCGATTTACCGGTAATGTCCTCGATCTTCAGTCCGACCGGGAAATGGGTATTGGCCCAGCCCACGAAGCCCTCGGCCGCCGCCGCCGTCACTGCCGAGGCCCCGCCGCCGTAGCCGGCCGTCTCGAGGCGGGCCGCGACCTCCTCCTCGACCTGCTCAAAGATGATGTCTTTCGGCCGGTCGGCGTGGATGGCTCCATTGCGGATGCCGTAGATCACCTCACGTTGCTGATTAAGGACGTCGTCGTATTGGAGCAGGCGCTTACGTTGCGAAAAATTCTGCTGCTCGACCTTCTTCTGAGCGCTCTCAATCGAGCGGTTTAACCATGGGTGCTCCAGCTCCTCGCCCTCTTTCATCGAGCCCTCCATCATACGGGAAGCCAGATTACCCTGGAGAAAGAGACGCATCAACTCGTCTTCGAGAGAAAGGAAAAACTTGGTCATACCCGGGTCGCCCTGACGCGAACAACGGCCGCGCAACTGGCGATCAACGCGACGGCTCTGGTGGCGCTCGGTGCCGATCACGAGGAGGCCGCCCAGCTCACGCACACCCTCCCCCAGCTTGATGTCAGTGCCGCGGCCGGCCATGTTAGTGGCGATGGTAACGGCGCCGCGCTGACCCGCGCGGGCCACGATCTCGGCCTCCTGCTGGTGCATCTTGGCGTTCAGGACCGTGTGCACGATACCGCTCCGCTTGAGCATACGGGAGAGCACCTCGGACTGCTCGACCGAGACGGTGCCGACCAGCACCGGCTGGCCCTTCTTATTGGCCCCCTCGATCTCCTTGAGGACCGCGTTGTATTTGTCCCGGCGCGTCTTGAAAATGGAATCGTTCTTGTCGATGCGGATGCAGGGTCGATTAGTCGGGACGACTTGGACGGTCAGCTTGTAGATGTCGTGAAATTCGGTCGCCTCGGTCTCAGCCGTGCCGGTCATGCCCGCGAGTTTTTCATACATGCGGAAGTAGTTCTGAATTGTGACCGTCGCGTAGGTGCGCGTCTCGCGCTCGATGGTGACGTTTTCCTTGGCCTCGACTGCCTGATGTAGGCCGTCCGACCAGCGGCGACCGGGCATAACGCGGCCGGTGTTCTCGTCGACGATCATGACCTTGCCCTCGGCCACGACGTATTGCACGTCACGCTCGTAGAGTGAGTAAGCACGGAGCAGCTGGGAGATGGCGTGGATCTCTTCCGAGATCTGGGCAAATTCCTCCTGCATGGCAGCGCGGCGCGCTTCCTTTTGCTCGGGCGTCGGCCCCTGCTCGCGCTCAAGATCGCTAAAAGCGGTCGCAAGGTCGGGGAGGGTGAAGGCGTCGGGGTGATCGGGACGGAGCAGCTTGCGGCCGATCTCGCTGAGGTCGGCTTGGTGCTGGCGCTCGTCGATCGCGTAATAGAGCTCTTCTTTGAGCTGAAAGAGTTCAGTTTTCTGGAAGTCGGAATTGTATTCCACCTCAGTCTTATCGAGTAATTTGCGCCACTCGGGCGTCTCCATGAGCCCACGCAGGAGCTTGTTTTGAGGATTACCGATCTTCACCTGCAGCATACGAAGCGCGGCTTGGGCGCGGTCTTCGGGGCTAAGTGGCTCTTTTTTGAGCAAGGTCTGGGCCTCGCCAATAAAGCGGTTACACAGTCGGGTCTGCTCCTGCACCAAGCGCGCCACCTGAGGCTGAAGACGGGTATAGGGCTGCTCGCGCTCAATCGGCGCAGGGCCGGAGATGATCAGCGGGGTGCGGGCCTCGTCCACGAGGATGGAATCGATCTCGTCCACGATACAGAACCAATGGTCGCGCTGCACCTGATCCTCGCGGCGTGTAGCCATGCCGTTGTCGCGGAGATAGTCGAAGCCGAACTCGGAAGCGGTGCCATAGGTGATGTCGCAGCCATACATCTGGCGCCGCACGTCGGGCGACATCTGCTGCTGGATACAGCCAACCGAGAGCCCGAGAAAACGATAAAGGTAACCCATCCACTCGGAGTCGCGGCGGGCAAGGTAGTCATTAACCGTAACAAGCTGGGAATTCCGGCCGGTAAGGGCGTTGAGATACATCGCCGTGGTGGCGACGAGCGTCTTGCCCTCGCCGGTCGCCATCTCGGCGATGCGGCCTTGGTGGAGCGCTATGCCGCCGATGAGCTGCACGTCGAAGTGAACCATGTTCCACTCCAGCTCCTGCCCGCAAACCTGCCCCTTCATGCCGACTAGACGGCGGGCAGCGTTCTTCACCGCCGCGAAGGCCTCCGGAAGGATGGCATCGAGCGCGACATTCTTGTCCGGAGCGGCAGCCACGCGGGCCTTAAACTCCGCCGTCTTGGCCCGCAGTTGGTCGTTGGTCAGCGCCTTGTAGGCCTCGTCGAACTCGTTGATTTTGGCGACGAGAGGTTTGGCGCGCTCAATGAACTTGCGGTAATGACGACCGGCAAAACGCTTGAAGAAAAACGACAACATGGAACCGCAAATCGTAGAGCGGCGCCCCCCCTTGGCAAACGGCAAATCAGTCAGGGTCGCCAAGACCGCCGCACCCACCACCCAGCCGTTTTCTCCCTTGTTCCACTCAACGACGGGCCGCATACCAAGCACTGCCCGGGTGGCAATTCCATGAAAGTCCTTCCCCCTGACGTGCCCCGTCTAGACCCCGTCCCCTTCGTTATCGCCGACATCGTGCTGGTGGGCTTTGCCGCCTTTATCGGATGGCAGGCCGAAGCACCGCTGGGGGCCGCCCCCCTCGCCGCCCTCGCCGCCTGCGTGGGCCTGGGCGCCATCGCGGGGCTCTATCCCTTCGTCATCAACCACGCCCGCCGCCAAGAAGAAGCTCTTCAAGAGCGCACCGACCAGATCGAAGCCCTCGCGCGCACTATCGCCGCCTCCGCCGAGCAGATCAGCATCGTCGCCACTAGCCTCCCAGCCATCGCGGAAAACGCCAACCGCCAGATCAAGGCCTTGGAAGCGCTCCCCACCGCCCTGCAAACCGAGTTACAGGCGCTCCAGCTCCAAGTCGCCACCACCACAAACGAGGAAAACTCCGCTCTGCGCCTGCAACTTGAGACCCTGCGCTCCACCGAGGCCGAGAAACTCACCCCCATACTCGAAAAGCTGACCCGCACCACCCAGGATATAACCCGTCTGGAAAGCCTCTCGTCCAGCTGTAGCGGAACCCTCGACGAGACCCTCGCCCGGTTGCCCCGTATAGCCGAAACCATCGCCGAGCAGGCCGCCAGCACCCTGCGCCGCGAAACCGCTCAGGCGGTCTCCACTCTCGAGGCCGCCACCGAGTCGGCTCGCACCAAAATCGAAGCCTCCGCCCAAGCCAGCCAAGCAAGCCTCGGCGCCGCCGCGGAAGCAGCCCGCACCACCCTAGAACGCGCCGCTACAGATACCATCAGCGCCTTGTCCGCCGCCCGCCTACCTGCACCACTAGCTGCCTTAGCCGCACCCTCCAGCCTAGGTTTTACCGCACCGGAACCAGCCATACTAGTCCCGTCAACTGGGCTCATCGACGACAACGGCCTCGACGAACCCGCTGCGACTGCCTTGGTTGAAGTCACCCTAGAGTCGGAACCCGCCCCGACTACTCCGACCCGTGCTCCTGCAACGGAGCCTCAAGCGGAGCCCCAAGAAACCACTGCGGAGCTCCCGCCTCCCCCGACGGCGATTGAGGAAGAATCCCAGTCGGAAGCTGAACAGGCCCACGCGGAACCCGCCTTATCGAACGACGGCTTCACCCGTCTCATCGCCACCGCCTACATTGGTATCGGCAACAAACTCTTTATCCGCGGCGACGGCCCCGGCCTGAGACGCGACAAAGGTGTTCCGCTCCAGTTCATTTCCATCGGCAAATGGCGCTGGGAAAGTGCCGAGCTGCTTTTTCCAGCTAGGGTGCGCCTATATAAAAATGACCAGACCGAGTGCACCGCGCTAGGCGAATTCGCCTTGGAGCCGGGTTACCACCATGAGGTCAGTGCCTCCTTCTGAGACCCGCCCTCGCGCAACGATTACAAAAGCCCGCTTGACGCCCGCATTCCCGCGAGCCTTAGCTTAACAACTGTGATCTTCGCCTCCTCCGCTTCCGTGAAAGCCTCCGCCCACATCGTATCCGTGGTCGTAGCCATTTCCGTGTCCGTAACGGGCACACCGCGAGGCTAAAGAAAGCAACCACTTTCCGCCCCCTCCGGTGACCACCGGAGGGGGTTTTTTGTTTTAACAAAACCCCGGCCTCCGGGAAAAACCGCAGGGGGTGGTGAACCTCTCCAAATCACCACCCATGACCGACCAAGACCCGACCCTCCCGCCACTCGCCCTCGCGCTCGGCCGCCTCCGGCAGCCCAGGACTTCACCCCGACCGGCTTGGCCCTTCGCGCCCCGCCCCGCCGGTGATCCGTTACCCGAGGAATTCCCGCCAACCACCGCGCCGGGCCACGATTTCCTCCGCGTGCACCCTGAACCCGCCCTCACCGGTGAATTGCCCGCGCCACGCCGCACCCCCGCAAGCCCTCTGAACCGGCCCTACTGGTTCGATTTGTGAACCATCGGACGCAAAAAATCCCCAGACCATCCGGTCCGAGGATCGAAAGTGGCTGCCCGACTAGGACTCGAACCTAGACAAAGCGAGTCAGAGTCGCTTGTGCTACCATTACACCATCGAGCAGTAAAAACTGGGAAACCTTGGAGCAAGAATTACGGCGGCTGGAGCCGGCGACTGGATTTGAACCCGCAACCGCCTGTTTACAAAACAGGTGCTCTACCGTTGAGCTACACCGGCGACTAGTGCCGTTGATGCTGCCAAGAACTGAAAAGAACACCGCCAGATAAGCTGAACCGGCGGAAAATGGTGGTTCCCCCGGGACTCGAACCCGGAACCAATTGATTAAGAGTCAACTGCTCTACCATTGAGCTAGGAAACCAAAAAACGGAAGGGAGAACAGTCCGGCCGAAGCCCCCCCTGTCAACGTCGTTTTCTGTCAAAACCCAAAGTTAACCGAATTTGCCCTTGCCACACCTGACTGCGTTCTCTGCTTTCTTCCGCCCTTCCCATGCAAAAGACCAAGAAGTCCGTCGCCAAGCGCTTCAAGCTGACCGCCAAAGGTAAGCTCGTGCGCCGCACTCCCGGCTTCCGTCACCTGCTTGCCTCCAAGAGCACGAAGTCCAAACGACGTGCCTCACGGGACAAACTGGTGGCCGAAGGCCACGCCGCGCCTCTGAAGCGCTGTCTCCCGTTCGGTCTGTAACCCTACAGCGCCGCACACCAACCCAAACCGCCCCGCAGGTGATCCTAACGAGACGACCTGCAGGCCCAAACTAGAAAAAATCCAACATGCCTCGTGCCACAAATGCCGCCGCTTCCCGCCGTCGCCGGAAGAAGGTCCTCGGTTACGCCAAAGGTTACTTTGGCAACAAGTCCAAGCTCTTCCGCTACGCGAAAGAAGCCGTCCACCACGCCTGGCTCTATGCCTTCCGTGACCGCCGAAAGAAGAAGAGCAATTTCCGCGCTCTCTGGGTCGTCCGCCTCAACGCCGCCGCCCGCGCCAACGGTATGAGCTACAGTCGCCTCATCGAAGGCCTGAAAGCCGCCAATATCCAGCTCGACCGTAAGGTCCTGTCGGACATCGCTATCCGCGATGAGGTCGCCTTCACTTCCTTGGTGGGTAAAGCCCAGGACGCCCTGAAGGCTAAAGCCGCCGCCGCCAAGGCCGCCTAAGCGTCTCCCGCTCGGCGAGCCCATCCGGCTCGCCCCCCTCGATCCCCGGAGGACGGCCCTTTCCCAAGGCGCCGTCCTCTTTTTTTGCCCGCTTGCTCCGCCCGTCGGCTCCCCGCCCACTCCAGCTCCCCGCCCGTCCATGCAAGACCAACTCGCCGCCCTTCTCGCCAAAGCCTCCGCCGAACTGCCGACGCTCGCCTCACGCCCCGATTTCGAGGCCGCCAAGGCCCGTTACGTCGGCCCCAACGGCGAACTCACCGCACTCATGAAGCAAATGGGCGCAGTGCCTAAGGAACAGAAACCGATCGTCGGCAAACTGGTGAACGAGGCCAAAACCGCCCTCCAGGCCCACCTCGATACCGCTCTCGACCGCCTCGAGGCCGCGGAACTCGCCGCCCGCCTCGGTCCCTCCGTAGACCCCACCCTGCCCTCGCCCGACCGCGGCCTCGGCAGCCACCACCCCCTCACCCTCGTCCGCGAAGAAATGACCCGCATTCTGAGCAAGGTCGGCTTCACTGTCGTCGAAGGCCCCGAGGTCGAAACCGAGTATTATTGCTTCGACGCGCTCAACACCCCCGCCGACCACCCCGCCCGCGACGCCCAAGATACGTTTTACCTACCGACCTCCGCGCGCTTCGGCAACGTGTCCAAGAAAAAAGCCGATGAGCGCTACCTGCTCCGCACCCACACCAGCTCCGTTCAAATCCGCACGATGCTGAAGGGCAACCCTCCCATCCGCATCGTGTCCCCCGGCCGTGTTTACCGCCGCGACACCACCGATGCAACCCACTCGGCCAATTTCCACCAACTCGAGTGCCTTTACGTGGATAAAAACGTCACCGTGCGTGACCTGAAGGCCCTGCTCGATTACATCTTCGCCTCTCTACTCGGCAAGGATACCAAAACCCGCTTCCGCCCCCACTACTTTGGCTACACCGAGCCGAGCTTCGAGGTGGACTTGTCCGCCACCCACCTGCCCAAGGTCAACAAACCCTGGATCGAAATCGGCGGCTGCGGCATGGTCGATCCCGTGGTGTTCCAAGACGTCGGCTACGACCCCGAAGTCTGGAGCGGCTACGCCTTCGGCATGGGCCTCGAACGCCTCGCCATGCTCCTCTACGGCATTGATGACATCCGCTATTTCTACCAGAACGACGTCCGCTTCCTGCGCCAATTCGCGTGAGGAAACTGCCTTGAAGTAGCGGGTAGCCGGTAGCGAGTAGCGAGCATATCGAACCACCGTTCCGCCGTCTCCTCCGCTTCCAACCTACTCACTACCCGCTACCCACTACTCGCTACTTTAGACCATGAAACTCTCCCGCTCCTGGCTCCAAGATTACGTCGATCTGTCCGCGATCACCGACGACGAGATTTCCCGTGCCATCACCTTCCTCGGCTTCGAGGTCGAACAAGTCCTCCGCACCGGCGCGCCCCGCCTGGATCTCGTCGTCTCCGGCCGCATCGTTACCCGCGACAAACACCCGAACGCAGACAAGCTGTCCGTGTGCACCGTTGACGTCGGCCCAGCTCACGGCGGCGTCCGCACTATCGTCTGCGGCGCGCCCAATTGCGACGCCGACAACCACGTGCCCGTCGCCCTGCCCGGCGCCGTGCTCCCCGGTGATTTTGTCATCAAGGAGGCCAAGGTCCGCGGCCAAGCTTCCTCCGGCATGCTGTGCTCAGCCAAAGAACTCACCCTCGCCGAGGACGCGCAGGGCCTCCTCCTGCTCACCGGCGAACCCACCCCGGGCACGCCCTTGAACGAACTCCTCCCGCCCGGCGACGTGGTGTTCGATATCGAGATCACCCCCAACCGCCCCGACGCCCTCAGCCACCTCGGCGTCGCGCGCGAACTCGCCGCTTGGTTTAAAAAAGAACTGCGCTATCCGGCGGTGAGCTTTACCCCCGCCGCCATCTCGGCCGCCCCCCGCCTCGACTTGCTTTCCTCCGTCCGCGTGTTGGCGGAGGCTGAGTGCCCGCTCTACACCGCCACCGTCGTGACCGGCGTAAAAGTCGGCCCCTCACCCGACTGGCTCCAACGCCGCCTCACCGCCGTCGGCCTGCGCCCGATCAACAACGTCGTCGATATCGGCAATTACGTGATGCTGGAATATGGCCAGCCCGTGCACGCGTTCGACGCCGCCCGCCTCGCCGGCACCGAGATCGTGGTGCGCCCCTCGACCGAGGGGGAAAAAATCACCACGCTGGACGGCAAGGAGCGCACCCTCCCCGCCGGCCTGCTGGTGATCGCCGACGCCCACAAACCCGTGGTGATCGCCGGCGTGATGGGCTCAGCCGAGGCCGGCGTCTCCGCCAACACCACCAACCTCGTCCTCGAAGTCGCCTACTTCAAACGCCAGGCCGTGCGCGCCGCCTCGAAACGCCTCGGTCTCGCCTCCGATTCCTCTTACCGCTACGAGCGCGGCGTCGATGTGCATTCACTCGACGAGGCCACCCACCGCTTCATCGACTTGATCCTCGCCCACGCCGGCGGGACGGTCTCCGGCCCCAGCCACCGCGTCGGCTCCGTCGCGCCGTGGGAACGCGAGATCACCGTAACCCCTGCCTACCTAAACGAGAAACTTGGTTTCGAGATCCCCGCCGCCGAGATGCGCGCCGCTCTCGAGTCTCTCGAGCTTGTTGTCACCCACGAGGAGCCGACCGCGACCCGCGGCCCAGCCTGGACCTTCTCCATCCCGAGCTGGCGCGACGACCTCGACCGCCCCATCGACCTGGTCGAGGAAGTCGTCCGCCTCTACGGCACCGAGAAAATCCCGACCTCCGTCATCATCGGGCCCGGCCTGGTGGGCAACGACGACCCCATCGTGCTCTTCAACCGTCAGGTGGCCGACGCCTTTGTCGGCCAAGGTTTTAACGAGTGCGTCAACTACACCCTGCGCCCCGCCAAAGAAATCTCCGCGTGGGCCCCGCCCACCCAGGTCGAGGCCCTCGCCCTCGCCAACCCCTTCGTCGAGGACCAATCTCACCTCCGCTCCACCCTCGTCGGCGGTCTACTCGAGTCGCTTAAACTAAACCAAGCCCGCGGCGTCGCCGCCTCACACCTGTTTGAAACCGGTCGCGTTTTCCTCGAGCGCAATGGCTCGCTCTCCGAGTGCGTCGCCGCCGCCTTCGTCATCGCCGAAGAGACTGGCGAACGCTCCTGGCGCCCGCGCGAGGCCGCCGATTTCTACACCGCCAAACGCCATACCGCGACCCTCGCCGCTTTTGCTGGGATTGAGTTGGAGCGCCAGCCCACCGCATTGGTCGCCGCGCCCGCCCTCGGCTGGCAAACCGGCCACGCCGCTACCGCCGGTGACATCCGCCACGGCTGGACCGCGACTTTTGGCCTAGTTGACCTCGCCCATCTCAAGACCCTTGGCCTGACCGGTAAAGTTTACGCCGGTTTCTTCGCCATCGTGTCGGAAAAAGTCCCGACCGACGCCGATCGCCGCAGCTACAAGCCCTTAGGCCTGCACCCCGCCGCCCTGCGCGACCTCGCCCTCCTTGTGCCCAATACCATGCAGGCCGCCGAAGTCCAAAAAGCCGTCGCCAAACACGCCCGCGCCGCCGCCGGCCAAGCCTTCGCTCTGGAGAGCGTCGAGCTGTTTGACCGCTACATCGGCAAGGGCGTGCCCGAGGACCACCAAAGCCTCGCTTACGCCCTAGCCTTCCGCGCTCCCGACCGCACCCTGACCGACGAGGAGGTCAACGCCGCCTTCAACCGCGTGCAGGCCGACCTCACCGCCGCCGGCTTCCAAATCCGGAAATAAAGGCCCTCGCGCCGACTTCACCCGCTTGGCATTGCTCTTCCTCCCCTCGTGAACTTCGTGGTTAGCCCCCTCTGATTATGTCCGCTCCACACATCGATATCGACCACCTTGCCATGCTCTCGCGCCTCGCGCTGACGGATGCGGAAAAGACGAAGCTGACCACACAACTGGGCGACATCCTAGGCTACATCGAGCAGCTCCAGCAGGTAAACGTCGACGGCGTAGAACCCACCGCGCACGCGACCCCAATTTTCAACGTCCTGCAAGCGGATGAGCCTCGCCCCGGCCTGTCCGTCGAGGACGCCCTGCGCAACGCCCCCGCGCAGCGGGACAACATGATCGTCGTCCCGCGCGTAGTGGAATAGGTTAAGGCGTCAGGGCTGACTGACGCGCAGTCGAAGGAACTTGAGCGGCTCGCCCGTTGTGAAACTTACCGTCGCTCGACGGATTTCATAAGCCCCTTGATCCGAAACCAAAGTATCGGTGACGCCTTCCGCGGACCACACCGGCGCCCCGGCTAGGCTAGTGGTCCATTCAGCGGCGGCGCTCACGCCGCTCAACGCCTTGCTCCGGCGGTAGTCGATGCGCAACTCGGACCCCACAAGGGAAACCTGCGGGGCGACTGCGTCGGCAACGGCCGCGTTTAAGCCAAAGAAATACTCCAGCAAGTTGGCTAATCCATCGTGGTCCGGATCCGCGGAGGCGGCAGGATCAACTAGACCAGCCGACCACTCGGCGAAAGTAGGCGCGGTGACGGTGAGCACGCCCGGCAGGTAGGACACGGCGTAGTTGGTCGCCGTGAAAGTCCCGCCGATGGCACCGGAGGGCGTGATGACGTAGGTGCCGGTCGCATCGTTCGCAGCCATGCCGCCGCTGGCCGAGAGGGTAACGGCTCCGACCGTCTCACCGAGCACGAGACCGTTCGCATCAAACGCCGACGTGCCCAGTGTCAGCGTGGTGCCGAAGGGTTTGACGCGATTCTGGGCAGTGACCACGAGGGCCCTGGTGGAAACCGAGCTGGCAACGGTAGCGACATTAACGCTGGTGGCGCCTGCGCTGGAGCACACGACATTACCGGAATAGGTTCCTACCGTCGTTCCAACCGCGAGCCTCAAGTAAACGGTAGTGGAGGCGATCGTCCCGGAGGTGCCGATGGACTGGGTGGCGGCGTAGCCCGAGGCGCCGCCGACCGATTGTGAGACCTCAAAACCAGACGGAGGGGTCACCACGATGGGGGCGGTCATGTTCGCGCCCGAGACGGCGAAGGACGTCGGGGTGGGTGAAGCCGTGCCATAGGTGGTATTGACGGCGGCGAGGATGCCGCTGGTGGAGATAGCAGGAGTCAAAGGCTGGCTGTTCGTGGCAATTACTACGTCATCGATAAAGGCCCGCTTGGCCGTGGTGCCGATCGTAATGACCGTGCTTGAAGTGCCACCGGTGAAGTTGACTGTCTTGCTCTCAAAAGTGCCGGCCATGACCTGCGTGTAGGTGACCGTTTGGGCCGACTGTCCGGTCGCACTCACCGTGATATTTCCTTCAACGGTGGTCCATCCCTTGACCTTGAAGGTGACGGAGAAAGCGCCGCCGCCACCGCTTAAATCGAGTGCCTTGGTGGTGATCGAACCGGTCGCTGACGAACTGCCTAATTTGACCGCGCCGCCCGCTTGGTAGGCTTTTAACAAGGTTGCGGTGGGGAAATTGGTGTTTCCTGTCCACGCGGTGGACGACCCACTCGTCGTAGTGTTGTCTCCACTGGTTATACTGGCGAAATCCTCGGACAAGGCGGTGGCGCCTCCGCCCCCGCCGCCGCTCGCAGCGATGGTGATAGTCAGCGTGGCGGTGCCGGTGCCGGTGGCGTTGGTGGCGGAGATCGTGACGCTGGATACGGCGGCGGTGGTCGGCGAGCCGGAGATCAGGCCCGTGGCGGTGTTGACACTCAGGCCGGCGGGCAGGCCGGTGGCGGCGAAGGAAGTCGGGGTGTTGCTGGCGGCGATCTGATAACTAAACGCCTGAGAAACCGTGCCGCTGGCCGTGGTCGCGCTGGAGATGACGGGGGCGGCGGGCTGGCCGGCGGTCGAATTGCGCGGGTTGGGCGCGGAGGCGGAGAAGTCGGCGGCGTTATTGGCGGTGTCGGTCGCCCCGCCGGCGGCGCGGAAGAGGGCGGTGGTGTTGGAGCCTGCCGGCGCGGCGGAGCCCTCGAAGGCGTTGGCCGTGCCGTAACCTACGAGGTCCAGCAGGCCGGTCTGGCCCGCCGGGGTGGAGCCGGTGAAGGCGGTGGCGGTGTTGCGGAGGGCGACTTTGCCGTTGGTGCCGCTCATGTTAATCGTGCCCGTGGCGTCGGCTGTGGGCAGGGCGCTGCCGACGGCACCCCCGCTCCCGAGTTTCACGAGGTAATATTTACCTGCCGCAATCGTGCCGCTGAGGGCGGTGGGCGTCCAAGTGGTGCCGGAAGCGGACCCATATTGAACTGACCAACCGGCGAGGCTGACGCTCGTGGCTCCGCGGTTGTAGAGCTCGACGTAGTCTGAGTTGTAGGGAGCCCCCGAATTGCCGCCACCGCCGAAGATCTGGCTGATAAGGATGGGGTTTTGGGTGACGGTAAACGAAGTCGCGCTGATGGCGGTGCCGTAAGGCGTGGTCACACTCAAGGTGCCGGTGGTGGCGGTGGCGGGAACGGTGGCGGTGATCGACGTGGCGGAGACGACGGTGTAAAAGGCGTCAACTCCATTGAATTTAACGGAGGAAACGCCGGCGTAATTCGTGCCGGTAAAGGTGATGGTATCACCGGCAGTGCCGCTGGCGGGACTAAATGAAGCGATCGTCGGGGTGCCGTCGCCGGTGAGCACGGTGAGATTGGCGATAGCAGAGGTGCCGATGGCGCCCTCGGTGTCGGTGGCCTTGGCAGTGAGCGCGTAGGCACCGGCGGCAGGAGGCATCCAATTCAGAGTGTAGGGGGCGGTGGCATCGACGCCGAGAGAAGTGGTGCCGTTAAAAAACTCCACGCTGGCAACCACGCCCGCGCCGCCGCCCACAATTTTATCCGTGGCGGTGGCCGAAAGGGTGACTGAAACGTTGGGCAGGAGCACCGAGCCATCCACAGGCGTATCGAGGGTGACCACTGGCGGGGGATTGGTTTCCACGTTAGTGCCGCCCGTGACTGCGAGGGAGTAAACTTGGCCGGAACCCGTGAGTATGCCCGGAAGAGTGACGGTAATGGTGTAGTTACCTGCCTGAGCGGGAGAGGAAATGTAAACCTGCTCAACATTATCCACATGGTTCACACCTGTCGTCGCCGCTAGCTGCATCGAAGCATCGGTCCAGGTGCCGACAAAGGGCATGACGTAGGGTAGTTTGACGGTGCTGCCATCCGGAGCGGTGATTTTGAGGTCGAGGTCGTTAACGAGATTGGGCGTGCGCACATCGACTTGCGAAGCGATGGACGGATCGAGGGCGGTGCCAGCTGGATCCGTCCAGCAAAGGGTGGCACGGATGGGCGTGACCCCGTCCCAAGTAAAAACGTGTGTCTTGGTCTTGGAGGCGGAGGTCAGGGTGCCTTCGATCAGCTTAGGACTGGCAAGGCTGGCCTTATGGGCGAGGATGAGGTCAGCGGCGGCCTTCGCATTCAGATAGCCCCAGCCGTATTGGTAATCGGGACCAGCACGGCCCACGTCGTCGGCGGTATTGATCAGAAGAGCCTTGAGTGTGCTGGCCCGAATACGCTGACCAGGAAACTCGCGGGTGTAGAGTTGCTCGATGAGAACGGCCGAACCAACCGCATTGGGCGTGGCCATGCTGGTGCCGCTGTAGGTGCCGTCGTAGGAAGTGGTGCTGGCGACGGTGCCGGCGGGGGGCGTGAAGGCCACGCTAGAGTAAAGATTAACGCCATTGGCGGTGAGGTCAGGTTTGATGCGGCCGTCGTCACAGGGGCCTTCGCTTGAGAAGTAGGCTAGAACGCCTTTGGTGACGTCACGCTGGCCGCTGGTCACCGCGTCGTCAGCGGCGGCGATAGTGATGATATTTTTGGCCAGACCGTTGAAGGTGATGGATTGGTAGCCCCCCTTGGTAAGGAGGTAGTCTTGCTCGTTGCCGGCGGCCCAGAAAATCTGATAGTAAGGTAAACTGACGGCGAGGGCATCGGTAGTCTGCGCCTCAACTTCGTAGGCGCCCATGTAGGGCACGTATTCGGCGGCCGTGTTAAAACCGGCGCCGTAAGAGTGGTTGGATACCGTTATCCTGGTCAAATCGGTCGCGGTCGCGGCGCCTGCGGCGGTCATTTCGGTGTAGTCGCTATTCCAGTCGTAGGAATCGATGGAGACCTTCGGGGCCATGCCCTTGGCGAGCGGATCCGTGCCCGCAGCGCCGATGGTGCCGGCGACATGGGTGGAGTGGTCTGAGTAGGTGGTGGCGCTGTCTTTCAGGACGACGCGGGTAGTCGTGAACTCGCGATGGGTATTGCGCACCCGGGCCTCATCCCAGACGCCGACTTTCATCCCAGTGCCGTCGAGACCATAAGGGGTGGTCTGATCGCGCAGGAGATTCGCGCCGGTGGAAATGGCGGCGTTGACGTTTAGGGTCACACGGTAGAGCGGCTTGTCGCCGCGGAAATCATAGAGCACGGAAACCTTGCGACCCGGCCCCTCGATACGCACCGGGATACCCAAACGCTCGGCCTTAACGAGGGCGGCCTCGTGTTGCTCGTCCTGCAACTCGGACATGCGCGCGACCACCAAGGCCCGCACCTGCGGATCACTCAGATCAGCATCGCGCAACAACTCGGCGGGCGTAGTAGCATGGGCCAAACGCGCGGCGAGGGCATTAGCCAACGCGCCGGACGCAGGCAAAGAAGCGACCACGGCAGGAACTGGACCCTGATTCAGTGCCGGCCGAAGGATTGCAGTGCCTTTATCTGGAGCGGACGCAGCAGGGGACGCGTCAGGGTGCCCTTGCATCGCAATATTCAAAGGCGCCTTGGCCCTCAGTGGGCCCGATTCGGCGGGGGCGGATGCATCGAGGCTGGTCGCGACCGCAACCAGCGACGGCAGTCTCCCCGATCCAAAATAGGCCGCCAAAAATGCGGCAAGAAAAACGAGGACTGGGAGAAAACGAGTTTTTTTCACGTTTAAAAAAGTAAGAGGGCTATGGTGAAACCTGAACGAAGGGTCAGGCATCGACTAATTAGGAGCGTAACTCAGTTATTAGGCCTAAAGGCGAACAACTTCCCCTCTCTTAACGTGAAAGTTGAATACGGTCGTTTTAAGACGAAAGAACCTCGTTGTGGGAAAAAACGCTCGCCGCAAACCCTTGGCGAGGGGCGCTAGACGAGCCTGCACATCCTTGTTGTCCTCGCCGCCTCCTAATCGGCATAAAGACGGTTTACCTTTTACCGTGTCTGACACCCCGCTCCATTTTAAAACCGTCGCCGAACTGTCCAGCTTGCTCGCGAACGGCTCGCTCACCTCCGTCGCACTGACCGAAGCCGTCATCACCCGCACCCTCGCGGTTGAAGATCGCGTGCAGGCCTTCAACTCCCACGACCGGGAAAGCGCGCTCAACCAGGCTAAGGCCTCTGACGCCCGGCGCGCCGCCGGCCGGTCGCTCGGGCCGCTGGATGGCATCCCCATCGGGCTAAAGGACGTGATCGCCGTCCGCGACCAATCGCTCACCGCTTCGTCGAAGATTCTCGCCAATTTCGTCAGCCCCTACGACGCCACCGTGACTACCCGGCTCCGAGACGCCGGCATGGTTTTCTGGGGCCGGCTAAACATGGACGAGTTCGCGATGGGCTCCTCGACTGAAAACTCGGCCACCCGCATCACCGCCAACCCCCACGACCTGACCCGGATTCCGGGCGGCTCCTCGGGCGGCAGCGCCGCCGCCCTCGCCGCCGGCCAACTCCCCGCCACCCTCGGCTCCGACACCGGCGGCTCAATTCGCCAACCCGCTGCCCTTTGCGGTGTGGTTGGACTCAAACCTACCTACGGCCGTATATCGCGTTACGGCCTGATCGCCTACGCCTCCTCGCTCGACCAAATCGGCCCCTTCGGCCGCACCGTGGAGGACGTTGCGATGCTACTTCAAGCAATCGCAGGTGCCGACGACCGCGATTCCACCTCTTTCGACGCCCCCGTGCCCGACTACCGCGCCGCCCTCTCAGCCCCGCGCGAACGCCCCTGGCGGATCGGCATCCCCAAGGAATATTTCGGCGCCGGCCTAGACCCTGAAGTCGCCACCGCCGTGCAAAACGCCATCGCGCACTACCGCTCACTCGGCGCCGAGATCCGTGAGATCTCCCTGCCCCACACCGAATACGCGCTAGCCGCCTACTACATCATCGCTACCGCCGAGGCCTCCTCGAATCTCGCCCGCTTCGACGGCGTGCGCTACGGCCACCGTAGCCGAGAGGCTGAGACCCTACTCGATATTTATTTTAAATCCCGCGCCGAGGGCTTCGGCTCTGAGGTAAAACTACGCATCATCCTCGGCACTTACGTGCTGAGTTCGGGCTACTACGACGCTTACTACGGTCGCGCCCAGAAAGTCCGCACCCTCATCCGCCAGGATTTTACCCGCGCCTTTGGCGAGGTAGACGTTATCCTTACCCCCACCGCGCCCACCCCCGCCTTTAAACGTGGGGAAAAATCGGCCGACCCGCTAACAATGTATCTGGCGGATATTTACACCATCGGCGTAAACCTCGCGGGTCTCCCCGCCATCAGCATGCCCTGTGGCTTCACCACCGCCGGCCTGCCCATAGGCCTGCAACTCATCGGCCGCCCTTTCGCCGAAGCCGACCTCCTCGCTGCCGCCCACGCCTACGATCACGCCAACTACTGGAGCAAGCACACCCCGAACCTCTGAGATTTTAACCACGGAGAACATGGAGGACACGGAAATGGAGAACGAAGCACTGACCGAGAAAATCATTGGCGCAGCCATCGAAGTTCACCGCGAGCTGGGGCCGGGCTTGTTGGAGTCGGCGTATGAAGCTGCGTTGGCCCATGAACTTTATCTTCGTGAGATCAGATTTGAGCGGCAAAAGGAGATGCCGGTTCGCTACAAGGGATTCCTCATCGAGGAAGGTTACCGCCTCGATTTGTTGGTCGAAAATCAAGTGGTCGTGGAGCTCAAGGCGGTAACCGAAATGCATCCGATCTTCGAGGCTCAATTAATCACTTACCTCCGTCTTTCTGGTCATCGGGTCGGCCTAATTGTAAACTTCAACGTTCCCCGCCTCAAGGACGGCCTCATTCGCCGAATCGTCTGAACCTCCGTGGCCCTCCGTGCCCTCCGTGGTTAAAATCCTCACTCTGAAAAAATGAATTACGAAGCCGTCATCGGTCTTGAAGTCCACGTCCAGATTAAGACCCGCTCTAAAATGTTTACGCGCGTGGCCGCTGGCTACGGCCAGCCCGAGAACACCCTTACTGACCCCGTCGTGCTCGCCCTGCCCGGCGCCCTGCCGGTGATGAACCGCGCTGCCGTCGACGCCATCATTAAGGCCGGCCTCATGCTCGGCTGCGCCGTCGCCCCGGTTTGCAAATGGGATCGCAAAAACTACTTTTACCCCGATAGCCCGAAGAATTATCAGATCTCGCAATACGACCAGCCCATCTGCGTAGGCGGAGCGGTCGAAATCGAGCTGCCCGGCTCCGCCCGCAACATCATGGGTGAGCATAAATCCATCCCGCTCACTCGCATTCACCTCGAGGAGGACGTCGGCAAGCTCAATCACGGGGACGGTGGATCACTGATCGACTACAACCGCGCAGGCACTCCGCTAATGGAGATTGTATCCGATCCGGCCTTACGCTCGGCTGAAGAGGCCTATGCTTATCTGCAATCGCTGCGGACCAGCATCATATATGCCGGCATTTCCGACTGCGACATGGAGAAGGGGCAGCTCCGCTGCGACGCCAACGTCTCGATCCGGCCCGTAGGCGACACGCGACTAGGCACCAAGGTCGAGCTGAAGAACCTTAACTCCATCGCCTTCGTGCGCGATGGGATCGCCCACGAAATCGCGCGCCAGCTCGCCGTCGTGAAGGCCAGCGGAGTGATCGTGCAGGAGACCCGCGACTACGACGGCCTCACCGGAACCAGCCAGTCGCTACGCTCGAAGGAAATGGCCCACGATTACCGCTATTTCCCCGACCCCGATCTCATGCCGGTCAAGGTGGACGAAGCCTGGAAGACCCGCCTCGCCGCCGAGTTGCCTGAGCGCCCCTTTGACAAGCAGCGCCGCTTCATGGCCGCCGGGGCCGAGGGCGGCTACGCCCTGCCCTACACCCTAGCCAGTGTGCTCGTCCCCGACCGCGAGCTCTCGGACTGGTTCGAAGCCGCTGCCAAACTCGCCGGTCCCTCGCTCGCGCAAGCCGTAGGCAACTGGATCGTCAACGATCTGCAACGTGAACTCGCCGCCGCCGGTATCGCGCTGAGCGAGGCCAAAATCACTCCCGCCGCACTTGCCGATCTGGTTAAACTTATCGCCGCCGGAACCCTCCTGCAAAATACCGCCAAGGAAGTCTTCGCGGTAATGTTTGCCTCGGGAGAGGCCCCGACCGCGATCGTAACCCAACTCGGCCTCGCCGCCACCCCGACCGACACAGCCGAGCTGGAGATCTGGTGCCGCGAGAGCATCGCCGCCAACGGCAAGGCCGTAGCCGAGTTCAAATCCGGCAAGGAAAGCGCACTCAACGGCCTGAAGGGACCAGTGATGAAAGCCGCCAAGGGCAAGGCCAACCCGAAGGCGGTCGACGAAACCCTGCGCCGACTCCTTGCCGCCAGCTAGCCCCACCTGTCCACAAGAACGCTCAGGCCGCGGTTACCGCAAAGACTGACCCTAACCGCTCAGATGTTTGCACCCAGCCAGTCATTCCGCTTTCATAGCCCCATGATGCGCTCCACCACCCTGGTCTCACGTCGGCAAGTCTTGCAATCGCTAGGCCTCGGGGCCGCCGTGATCGCCTTCATCCGGCCGCTGGTTTTTGGTGCCACTCCAGCCAACCCCGAAGCCACCCTCCAGCCCTTTACCCTGCCCCCCTTGGGCTACGCTTACGACGCCCTCGCGCCCTACATCGACGCTAAGACGATGGAGATCCATCACGCCAAACACCACCAAGCCTACATCAATGCCGCCAATAAGGCTCTGGAGTCCCGGCCCGATCTGCGTGAATTGTCCGCCGAACAAATCATCGCCCGCATCAAAGCCTTCGAAGAACCCCTCCGCACCACCCTTCGCAATCACGTGGGTGGTCACCTCAACCACAGCTTTTTCTGGAAAATCCTCGCCGCCCCTGCCAACTACCCGGCTGGCCCTCTGCAAGCCGCCATCGCCCGGCGCTTCGGCTCACTTGAAGCGTTTCAAAAAGAATTCACCTCCGCTTGCCTGGCTCGCTTCGGTAGCGGGTGGTGTTGGCTGATCGTAAAAGACGGCGAGCTCGATATTGTAACCACTCCCAACCAAGACACCCCGCTGCTCGAACGGGCCCAGCCCCTCATCGCACTGGATTTGTGGGAACACGCCTACTACCTGAATTACCAAAACCGCCGCGCCGATTACGTGCAGGCTTTCTGGAAGGTATTGAACTGGAACACTGCGGAAAATCTCTACGCCACTGGCGGACTACTTTGAAACGCGGCTTTAGAACCGCCCGCTTGGCCCGCCAACTCGCGAGCCAGAGCGCGCCACCCCTAGCGGCGCGAGGCCTGCACCGGCTTGTTACGAGAACTTAAAACCGCCGCCCCGACCGTATGCTTGGCGAAAAAACCGAGCACATGAGTCACATTTTCGTAACCATTAGCCCGCAATTCCTGCTCAACCGCGCCAATCAGTTCGGCCAGACGCGCGCTGGTTGCCGTATCAAGCGCCTGAATGTCACCCGTTTCCTTCGAAACGACATGATAAACTACCTCATTGCGGTCGCTTAGCTGATACAAACTAGTGCCGTTATGCAGGAAGGAACGTCGCACAATACCGATGTCTTCAAACGCACCCAAACAACGATAAACCGTCACCAGATCACACGATTTTCCATCAAGCTGTGTATGAATTTTTTCGATACTAATGGGTTGAGCACTGTTAATCAAGATGTTGATTATGGCGATACGGGGCTGGGTGATTCGTAGGCCAGCTTCACGCAAACGGTCATAGGCAAGAGAAAGACGCGACCCGATGACTGCGCGATCATTAGGAGAACCCTGCATTGGGTGATTCGTTTGGGTTGAGGCTATCATAAGATAATTACGATTAAATGCACAAATTGTCTTGTTACAATTGTCGTATCTAAATTGCAAAAAATTCATTTTCCCAGCAGTATATGGTCACTAAAACCACCTAGTATTTAGTGTAAATTTTTAACAATCAACGTTCAGCGGAGCATTGCACCTAGCGATATTCTTGCCTTCACTCCAACTAAAATGGCCGATTTCGACTTTGCACAAGTTGTCACCCTGATCAGAAAGGAAGACCCACGGTTTGATCGACAGGCCTATAAGTTCGTGTGCGACGGCTTAGACCACGCCGTCAAGGAGCTGAAAAAAAAGGACGCCGCCCGCGCCAAAATTTCCCGCCACGTGAGCGGTCAGGAACTCTCGCAAGGCCTGCGCGCCTACGCTCTGGATCAATTTGGTCCTCTGACCAAGACCGTGCTCAATTCTTGGGGCGTGCACGAGACTATTCATTTTGGCGACATAGTTTATAACCTTATTGAATATAATATGTTCAGCAAAACTGAATCCGATCGGCGGGAGGATTTCCTGGATGTTTTCAACTTCGATGACGCCTTCCTAGCCCCCTTCGCGCCACGCGCCCGAAAACTCCCGCTACCGAGCTTCGCAGAGAGCGAATAACCCGGCCACGCCTGCCTGACTTTGCCCCGCGCCCCACGTCCGCACCCATGCCCTCCCTGCTCGCCCCCGCCGACCAACAACTGCTCGCACGCCTCTGGGCCCAGCCCGTCCATCGCACCGAATTGCGCAATGGGCTTGTGCTCCTCGTCCAGCCTGACGACGCCGCGCCTGTCGTATCCGTTCAGGTCTGGGTCCGCACCGGCAGCCAGCACGAAGGCGCCCTGCTCGGCGCCGGCCTTTCCCATTACTTGGAACACCTGCTTTTCAAAGGCACCCCGACCCGCGCCGGTCGCGAGATTTCCGCCACCGTCCAGGCCCACGGCGGCTCGATCAACGCCTACACCACCTACGATCGCACCGTCTACCATATCGACCTGCCGGCGCCCCACCTCGAGATCGCCGTCGATCTCCTCGCCGACATGACCCTGCGCAGCACGCTGCCAGCCGATGAGGTCGCCCGCGAACGCGATGTTATCTTGCGCGAAATTGCAATGGGCGACGACGACCACGACCGTCGCCACTGGGACGCCCTCGCCCGCACCGTGTTCAAGCAACACCCCCTGCGCGAACCCGTGATCGGCCACCGCGACGTGTTCTCCGCCGTCACCCGCGACGAGTTGATCGCATATTACCAAGAGCGCTACGCGCCCAACAACCTGGTGGTGGTGGTGGCCGGCGACGTCTCCGCCGAAACCGTCCGTGCAAGCGTGGAAAAACACTTCGGCGCCGCCCCCCGCCGCCGTCTCGCGCCGGTCTTCCAGCCGTCCGAGCCCGTCCAACTCGCACCCCGCGTCCACCGCGAGACTGGAGAGGTCGAGCAATCGCGCGGCGCCCTCGCCTGGCCCACCGTCGCTCTCACCCACCCCGACGCGCCGCTGCTCGACCTGCTGGCAGTCGTGATCGGCTACGGCGACAGTTCCCCGCTTTGGCGTGAACTGCGCGAAAAACGCCGCCTCGTGCATAGCATCGACGCCCACCACTGGACCCCGGGCGAGGCCGGGCTCTTCGCGCTCTTCTTCAGTTGCGATCCGGACAAACGCGCCGCCGCAGAACGCGCCGCCCGCGCCGAGTTAGAACGCCTGTCCCGAAAAGGCGGCTTCACCCGCGACGAACTCGCCCGTGCCGTGCGCCAACTCGTCGTGGGCGAAATCGGCGGCCGCAAAACCGTCGCGCGCCGCGCCGCCCGCCTTGGCTCGGCCGAGGTCGTGGCCGGCGATCTCGACTTCAGCCGCACCTGGTTCGAGCGCGTCGCGAAAGCCACTCCGGGAGACCTCCGGCGCGTGCTCCGCGAGTGGCTAGTGGCCACCCGTGAAAACACCGTCTCGCTCGACCCTATGCCCAAAGCCGCGGCGAAAAAATCGGCCGCCGCTCCCACCCGTAAACCCGCGCCCGTTTGGAAGCTCAAGACCCTACCCAACGGCGTGCGCCTGCTCCTCCGACGCGACGACCGCCAGCCCAACCTCCACCTCCATCTCGTCTGCGAAGGCGGCTCGCTCCACGAAACCCCCGGCAAACGCGGCGCCACCGCTCTGCTCGCCACTTTGCTGACCAAAGACACCGCTACGCGTGATGCCGCCGCGGTCGCCGCCGCTATCGAGGCAGTCGGCGGCAGCTTCTCGCCCCTGCCGGGCAACAATACCCTCGGCCTCGCCCTCGAAGTCCTGCCCGGCGACGCCGAACTCGCGGTCGAGTTGCTGCGCGACGCCGTGCTCACCCCGGCCTTCGCTGCGCGCACCTTCACAATCGAACGCGACGCCGAACTCGCCCAACTCCAGCAGGACGAGGACGACGTCGTAAACGCCGGTCACCGCCTCGCCCGCGCCCGATTTTTCGGCACCCACCCACTCGCCCTCGACGCCCACGGTGACCGCGCCGGCGTAGCTGCTCTCAAACCCGCCGACCTACGTGCGCTGTGGACCAAACTCCGCGTTGGCGACAACGTGGTCCTAGCCGTGGCAGGCGATTTTGACGAAAAAAAACTCGTGCCCGCACTCTCCGCCTGGCTCGCGAAAATCCCCAACGGCGCCGCGCCCGCCCGGCCCGCCCGCCACACGCCCGCCCGCGCGGCCACTCTCGCCCATACCCGCGAGTGCCAGCAGGCCCTGGTCTTCGACGCCTTCCCCGGCCCCGGCGCGCTCAACCCAGCCGACACCGTCGCCGCCGTCCTACACGAGATTCTCAGCGGCATGGCCGCGCGTTTGTTTGAACGAGTGCGGGAAGAAAAAGGCCTCGCCTACTTCGTCAGCGCGAGCCGTGTAGTCGGCATCGATGACGGCATGTTCTACCTCTACGCCGGCACCCAGCCAGGCAAGGAGACCGAGGTGCTGGCCGAGTTCGACGCCGAGCTCGCCCGCCTCGCCGCCGGCGGCATCGAACTCGCCGAGTTGACCCGCGCCGTCACCCGACTTCAGGCCTCGCGCCGCATGCGCCTGCAAACCAACGCCGCCCACGCCGGCGAGGCCGCCGTCCGCCAATTGCTTGGCCTGCCTCAGGAAACCCTCACCGACTGGGACGCCCGGCTCGCCGCCGTCGATCGGCCCGCGCTGGCCTCGTTTGCCCGCACTTGGCTGACCGCCAGCAAACGCCAGCGCTTGGTGGTGCGCCCAAGCTGAGTTACGCCAAAGCATAGTCCATCTCCCTCACCCCATGCCTAACTCTCCCTTCCTGCTCCGCCTCGCGGCCGCCGGACTTCTCACTGCCCTCACCCTTTTGCGCGCCGAGGATACCCCCGCATCTGTTCCCGCCTCCGTGCTGAAACGCTACGATAAAAACAAAAACGACACCCTTGAAGCCGCCGAGGTCGCCAAGTGGGAGGCGGATAAAGCCGCCGCCCGCGCCAAACATAAAACCGAGCGCGATGCCCTGCTCGCGAAATACGACGCCAACCACGACGGTCGGCTGGACGAAGCCGAGACCGCCGACGCCAAGCTGGGCATGGAAAAGGTCCGCGCCGAACGGATCGGTGAAAAAATCATGGCGCGCGCCGCGGCCGAAAAAGCCGCTCGCGAGCCCGAAACTGCCGCCCAGCCCTCCGCACCCATTGCGCCTGCCACGGAGCCGGCGAAGGATAAATCCGCCACGCCCGCCATGACCGAGGACGGTGACGCCATGATGATGAAGTGAAGCGCCCCCGCTGGCGCACCTGTTTAAAAAGTCTGATCCCGGGGCTGTAAGCCGGGTTATGTAGCCGGCGCGTTGCCGCGCCGGTTGACGGCCATTTCTCTCAACGCCAGCCTCGCGGCCGGCCTGCCCGCCCCTCGCTTGCGCGGAGGCGGATGCGGCATACCCGCGACCATTGAACGAGCAGCCCGGTCGCCTATTTTGCCTTGCACCGGACGGGGTTTACCGTGCCGCCGACCTCACGATCGACGCGGTGGGCTCTTACCCCACCTTTTCACCCTTACCCTCGGGTTTCCCCTCGGGCGGTATATTCTCTGTGGCACTTTCCGTCGACGCACCTTGACGCGCGCCGCCTGGACTTGGCCCTTGCGGACCTCGGCCAGCATCCTGCCCTGCGGTGTCCGGACTTTCCTCTCCGACGAGGTTCTCTGCCGGACGCGGGCGTTTAACCCGCGTCTTGGGATGCGAAAGAACATCGGAGCGGCCATCCACCCCGGGATCAGGCCGTCAGACTCCCCCATCCATCCCCGCGCTTCAATCCGATTCAACCCAGCGCCAAAACTTACGCGTAATCCCAATACAAGATGCGTCCGCACTGGTCGCAGATACCGAGCTTGGCCGGATCGGCGCTGCGCGAGCCCGATTCCGCCTCGCTGGAAACCTTGAGATGGCAACCGCCACACTTGCCGCCGCGCAAGGGAGCGACGACCGGCCACTGCCGCGTCGCTACCCGGTCGTAAATCTTGATCGTGGGCTCGGCCAGCCCGACCCGCGACTCCGCCATCGCGGCCCGCGCCTCGACCAGCTCAGCCGCGAGGTTTTTCTCCCGCTCGGCCAGCGTGACTAAGCGGCTCTCATGTTTGGAAATATTGCCCTTCAGCACAGCCTCGGCCTCGGCAAAACGTTTTTTCGCCTCGTCGATCTGATACATGATCTCCAGCTCCTGCCCCTCCAGCGTGCCGATCTCCGCGACCATGGTGGCGATCTCCTTACCGAGCGCGTGATACTCGTCGTTTTTTTTCACCGATAGCTGCTGGGTGCGATACTTGGCGAGCTTCGTCTCGGCGGAGCCAATCTCGGTCTCGAGCAATTTTTTCTTCGTTTCCAGCCCGCGCAGTTCGTCGCGCGCGCCGTCAATGCCGGCCTTGTCGGCCGCGATGTCTTTCTCCACCCGGGCACGATCGCCAGGCACAGCGGCGAGCTGCTGCTCGAGCTGGCGACGACGGGCGTCGCGATCCTGCACCACCAGCAACTGGGTTAACACGGCATGCGGCATGATTCCCTTGCATGCCCGCCCCCGCGCTGGGTTCAACGCTCGATTGCGGAGGGGCCCGAATCTCGCCTGAGCCTGATTAGATGTAATACATTTCGCCGCCCGCTTTGGCCGCGAGCTTCTCGAGGGTTACCTCGGCGCACTTGGCGGCCAGCACCGCGCGCACCTCGCGCCAGGCCTGAGCGACGCGTTTGCCGGAGGCACCCTCGGCCGCGCCACCGAGGTCGAGCACGTCGCCCTCGATAAGGGTGACAATATCGAGCAACGAAATCGCCGCGGGCGGGCGGGCCAAAGCGTAGCCACCCTGTTTGCCGCGCCGGCTGGTGATAAGCCCGCCGTTGCGCAGTTCGCCGAGGATTTGAACGAGATAAGTCGCCGGGACGGCCTCGATGCGGGCCAGCTCCTCGATATGCGCTAAACCCTCGCGACCATCCATACGCGCAAGCTGCACCAGCACGCGGCAGGCATAATCGACTTTGACAGAGAGTTTCACAAGGCGGATGGGAGAATTTTGCCCGCACCGTGGCGAGACGGCGAGCGACCCGCAAGCTTTTGACCGGCCCGATCTCCTCAAGGCCGCGTCACGAATGTGAAACCGGCGCGACGCCCAACCAAACACATTGCCGTCAACCCCCGCGCCTTCGTCATGTGATCGACGTGTGCCCGGACAATCCTATTCCCCGCCGCACCGCGGTGCGCCAATTGATGCTGGGCACAGCTGCTTCCGTTTTCGGGGGCATTTTCCGCCCCGCGGTTTTGTCGGCGGCGGATCCCGTCGAATCGATCGGCACGCTCAACCTAAAAACCAGCGACTTCCCGGCGCTGTTGAATGCGGGCGGCTCGGTGCGGCTCAACGTAGGCCTCGACGCTCCGATCGTTCTCAGCCGCGCGGCCGCTGGCGTGTTTTACGCGGTCTCCGCTAGGTGCACGCATCAAGGCTGCATCGTCAACGCCTATGACGCCGGCTCGGATCTTATTCGCTGCGGTTGCCATGGCTCCACCTACCAGATCGACGGGACCCTTGCGGGCGGTCCGGCGGAGCGTTCGCTGGACACCTACGCGGCGAGCTTCGACGGCGTCGACGCCATCTCGGTGCGGCTACCCGGGCTGACGTTCGCGGCCCGAGAGATCGCGGTTGAGAGCGCCGCGGGCGAAACCCGCCGGCTCCGTTTGGTCTTCAATCCACAGCCCTTCACGACCTATCAGGTCTGGCTGCACGAGGATTTGAACGCGACCGCGCGTCTGGTTCCCTTCGGCCTGAGCGCAACGGGCGTGTTGAGCCAAACCGGCTACGTTAATCGCAATCTGGCCGACTTGACGCCGGTGGTGACGCTTTATGTCGAACTGACGAGGTCGAAAGGATTTTTTCAGATCGTCCAGGTGGTCACGAAATACTGACGATCGCGACTTTGGCCGGGGAGAGACGGGCCCTCAAAATCGACGGGAGCAAAAAAAACGGCCGCCCGCGAATGCGGGCGACCGTCGAGAAGCACGTAGCGCGAGGCGGATTAGGCGTTGCGACGACGGCGGGTAACCACGGCACCGGCAAGGGCCGCGACGGCGGCAATGGCGGCGTAGCTGGAGGGCTCGGGAACAGGCGAGGCTAGAAGGAGCAATTGGCCACCCTCAACGTTCGCCGTCGAGATACCAGTGGTGTAGTGCGCCTGGTCGACCGACAAGAGGTAGGTCTTGCCGTCGTTAAGACCAAGGATCGAGGTGATATCGATGACGCCGGAGGTCTCCTCGTCGTTGGTAAAGGGAGAAGTCGGGGTAACGCCGACGTCGCCGAACTTGGCGCTGTCGTGCTTGAAGATCTGCACCAAGGAGTCGCTGGTGGGATTGTAGGCCCAAACCTTGCCGTTATGGTCATTGCCACCAACGTCTTCCTGAAGGTAAATCATGCCGTCATCGGCCACGGTGAGGTTGTCGAACATTTGCACCTTCTGGCCGTCGACGGTGCGACCATCGATCAAGATGTCGACTTTGCCACCGGCATCGGGGTTGGTGATGTCGTCGAAGGTCAGACGCCAGAGGCGACTGTTGCCAACCTGGGTGCCGAGACCATCCGCAGCCAGATCAACGCGGTCGGTGGTTACGAAGTAGAACTCATTGTAATTCTTGACGTTCCAGGCGCCGTCCTCGGGCCGGAGGAAGGTGGTCGAGGTGGTGTCGCTGAGGCTGAAGCGGGTGCCGTTGGCGACGCTGGCGGGAGCAACCGTCGCGCCACGGCTAGTGGAGCCTTCGGTGGCCATACCGGTGACGTTGACGAACTTCAACGTGCCGTTGGTCAGGCCGGCCTTCTCGATTTCGCTGCCGGTGGTCTGCTTGTCGCCGACATAAACGGCAACCGAGTTAGTCATAATGCCGGTGCCGCCGTCGTTGTTGCCGATGACTACGGTCTTGTCCTGAGCCAGAGGATTAACGAGCAGGTTCTCCCAACCGCCGACGTCGGTGGAAGTGGAGGTGGCGCTGTTGGTGGCGAGGTTAAACTTACCGAGGATGTAGGTGTTGCCCTTATCCGCGCCGGTGGCAACGTTGGCCATGCCCCAACCGGAGGTGGTGCCACTTTCTTCGCCATTCATGAAAATGCGGGCTTGGGTGCCCTTGCCGCTGGCGCTGTTATAAAGACCGGTGGTGGGAGCGAGATCGGCCGAGCAGAGGCGGTTAAAGGCCAGACCGGTAGTCGCGGTGGTGTTGGAGGCCTGGGCCGCCTTGTTCCAACCGTAAACATTCTGGATCAGGTTGGCACCGGAAACGACCGACAAGTCGGATTTGTTGATCACCCACTCGGAAACAAAGCCGCCCTTGGAAAGAGGACCGCGAGCAACGCCCTTGTTGTTGGCGATCTCATGGTTCATAAGGACAGTGAAGGTGCCGTTGCCGTTGTCGTAGGCACCGAGACCGTCGGGAATGCCGGCCATTTGATAGCTAGTGGTGGAAGAACCGGTATCACCCACGGTCAATATGCTGATGGAGTTCCAACCGGAAGCGACGGGCAAAACATAGGGGGAAGCGGAGGACGAGGGTCCGGTGACTTGAGCGTGCGCGGAGACGGCAGCGAAAGCGGCGAGCAGAGTCGCGGCGAGACGAGACGAGGAGGAGTGTTTCATAATTTAGTTAAAGGACGCCGTCATCATAATTGCGCTATGTGTCGAACACGTGAGCGAATCGTAACGAACGGGGAAAATCCTCGTAACGGGACTGTGGCGACACGTGTTTAAGGGCTCCCGCGCGGGTCAAAAAACTACCCAGAATAAGGGTTGTCCCGCCTCAGCTTTTCGCATGATTTTAAGGACTCCTTTTTTCTCCCGCCGACCTCCTTCCCCATGCCCGATTCCCTCGACCCAGTCCAGCCCCCTATCTCGCACGAATTCAACCCTTTACCCGAAGCATCAAGTGCCGCGGATTACGATGCATCCAAGTTAGGTAAACTCGAGGGCCTCGAGGCCGTCCGCAAAAAGCCCGGCATGTATATCGGCGGCACCGACGAACGGGCCCTCCACCACTGCGTCTCCGAGGTCCTCGACAACTCCGTCGACGAACACCTCGCCGGCCATTGCCACCGCATCGAGGTCGCCATCCACGTCGACGGCTCCATCTCCATCCGCGACGACGGCCGCGGCATCCCGGTCGACATCCACCCCGTCTACGGCATCCCCGGCGTCGAGATGGTTCTCACCACCCTCCACTCGGGCGGCAAGTATGGCCAAGGCGGATACAAGTTCTCCGGCGGCACTCACGGCGTCGGCGCCAAGTGCGTCAACGCCGTCTCCGAGTGGTTCGAGGTCGAGGTCTCCAAGGGCGGCCACGTCCACCACATGCGCTTCGCCCAAGGCAAAGTGGTCAAAAAACTCGAGGTCATCGGCGCCGCCAACTCCACCGGCACCCTCGTCACGTTCAAACCCGACCCGGAGATCTTCAAGCTAACCACCGTCTTCGTCGCCGCCACCATCGCCAAGCGCCTGCGCGAGTTGTCCTTCCTCAACTCCGGTCTCGAAATCCGCTTCGTAGACGAACGCCCCTCCGTGCCCACCCCGGAGGTGTTCCTCTACAAGGACGGCGTGGTCGAGTTCGTGAAGCAGCTCAATCAGGGCAAAGAAGTCCTCCACGCCGTCCCGGTGCGCATCCACAAGGAAATGACCACCACCCTCGACGACAAACCCATCGAGATCCACGTCGAGGTCGTCCTCCAATACAACGACACCTACAACGATCAGGTCCTCTGCTACACCAACACTATCCACAACCCCGACGGCGGCACCCATCTGTCCGGCTTTCGCTCCGCCCTCACGCGCACCATCAACCAGTTCGCCAAGGCCAACAACCTCCTGAAGGACAAGGATCCCCAAATCACCGGCGACGACGTGCGCGAAGGCCTCGCCGCTGTCATCTCGATCAAACACTCCGACCCCAAGTTTGAGTCCCAGACCAAGGTCAAACTGCTCTCCCCGGAGGTCGAGGGCATCGTCGGTTCCCTCAGCTACGAGGGCCTCACCCAGTATTTTGAGACCAACCCCCAGGTCGGCAAACGTATCGTGGACAAGTCCCTGAACGCCGCCCGCGCCCGTGAGGCCGCCCGTAAGGCCCGAGAGACCATTCGCAAAGGCGCCCTCTCCGGCGGCGGCCTGCCCGGCAAACTCGCAGACTGCTCTGAACGCGATCCGCAAAATACCGAGCTCTACATCGTCGAGGGCGACTCCGCCGGCGGCTCCGCCAAACAGGGCCGCGACCGCCGCTACCAGGCCATCCTCCCCCTCCGCGGCAAGTTGATCAACACCGAGAAGGCCCGCCTGGACAAGGTGCTCTCCAACGAGGAAATCCGAACCCTGATCACCGCCATCGGCGCCGGCATCGGCGAGGGCGGAGAGGCCATCGGCGGCTTCAACGCCGAAAAAGCCCGTTACCATAAGATCATTATCATGACGGACGCCGATGTGGATGGCTCGCACATCCGCACCCTGTTGCTGACTTTCATGTATCGCCAGATGCGTGGCCTGATCGAGCGAGGCTACGTCTACATCGCCCAACCCCCGCTCTACAAAATCAAGCGCAAGAAACGAGAGCAATACGTCGACAACGACGACCAACTCAATCGCATCCTGCTCGAACTCGGCTCCGAAGACGTCATCCTCACCCGCCTGCGCGACGGCCACCTGTTCCCCGCTGAACAAGTGGAGCAACTAGTCGAAAACCTCGCCCTGCTGGAAAAATTCGGCGCGGGCGTCACTCGCTACGGTGCCGAACTGTCCGCCTACCTCGACGCCCACCACCCCGAGACCCGCGCCCTCCCCCGCTATCTCGCCCGCATCCGTGAGGGTAACAAGGAGGCCCACGAGTTCCTCGCCGACGAACACGCCCGCTCCGCTTTCCTCGCTCGCGAAGGGCTCGCCGCCGACTTCGGCCAGCCCGTCACCGCCACGCCTCTCCCGGCCGACCTCGCTGCCGGCACCGAATCGCCGCAACCCGCGGCCGCACCCGCGCCGCGCACCGGCCCCGGCGCCCAGCGCCGCGTCACCCTGCACGAGATCTACGAGAGCAACGAGATGACCAAGTGCCTCGTGGCTCTCGCCCGCCTCGGCCTAGACGGCCACCGCTTCACCGCCACGCCGACCGAACCGCGCTTCCTCGTCACCGAAAACCCCGGCCTCAAAACCGAACTGAAAACCGAACTCCACGGCCCGCTCGAGATCGTCGCTCACATCCGCGCCAACGGCCGCAAGGGCCTCGGGATACAGCGCTATAAGGGTCTCGGTGAAATGAACCCGAAGCAGCTCTTCGAGACCACCATGGACCCGGAAAAACGCCGCCTGCTGAAGGTCGACATCGCAGATGCCGCCAAGGCCGACGCGCTGTTCACCCTCCTCATGGGCGACGAAGTCCCCCCCCGCCGCCAATTCATCGAGGACAACGCCCTCAACGTCCAATTCTTGGATGCATGAGTGGAAGCACAAAGACGCGAAGTCGCAAAGGTCGATCCACTGAGCCTTCTTTTCCGACCTTAGCGTCTTAACGCCTTCGCGCTTTTATTCTGTTTTTATAAAAATGTCCCGCGTAGTCGTCCCGTCCGAGATCGAGGAACTCGCCACCCAAGCGGTGGACGCGGCCTTGGTCGTGCATCGCGAGTTCGGACCGGGGCTGCTCGAATCCGCGTATCGCGATTGTATGGTTCTGGAACTCACTTTGCGCGGCATGGCCGTAGAACGTGAACTCAACCTTCCGATTACCTTTCGCGGCCACACGCTGCCCAACGCCTACCGCGTTGATCTGCTGATTAACAAAACCTTCCTCATCGAACTGAAAGCGGTCGAGTCCCTGCACCCCATTCATCGCGTGCAGCTCAACACCTATTTGAAGCTGCTACGACTGCCTCTCGGTCTCCTGATCAACTTCAATGTCCCGCTCATCAAGGACGGCACCCACCGTATCCTAAACCTCGATTTCCAATCCCAAACCTAAAACCCAAAGCCGCGAAGTTCGAACCTCATACTCCTCCCTAACGCCCCCTTCCTCCGACCTTAGCGCCTTCGCGTCTTCGCGCTTCAACCCATTTCCGGCATGTCCTTCACCTCCAACGAAAAACTCTCCAACGCCAACATCACCGACATCATGCAGTCGGCCTACATCGAGTATTCGATGTCCGTGATCGTGGCCCGCGCCCTGCCCGACGCCCGCGACGGCCTCAAACCCGTTCAACGCCGCATCCTCTACGCCATGCTGCGCGAGGGCCTCCTCCACAACCGCGCCTTCGACAAATGCGCCGGCGTAGTCGGCGAAGTGCTAAAGAACTACCACCCCCACGGCGACTCGTCCGTTTACGACACCCTCGTCCGCCTCGCCCAACACTGGGTCATGCGCTACCCGCTGATCGACCCCCAGGGCAACTTCGGCTCCGTTGAGGGCGATCCGCCCGCCGCCTACCGTTACACCGAGGCGCGCCTGAAGAACATCTCCGAGGAGCTTCTGGCCAACATCGACGAGGACACGGTCGATTTCGCACCGAACTACAAGGAGTCCACCACCGAGCCCACCGTCCTCCCCTCCGCCCTGCCCAACCTGTTGATGAACGGCTCCACCGGCATCGCCGTGGGCATGGCCACCAACATCCCCCCGCACAATCTCCACGAGCTCATCGCCGCCATCGTCAAGGTCCTCGACGAACCCCAGACCACCACCCTCGACGACCTCTGCGGCTTCATCCAGGGCCCCGATTTCCCCACTGGCGGCACCATCGCCGGCCGCGAGGGCATCCTGTCTTACCTAAAGACCGGCAAGGGCATCGTCCGCATCCGCGGCAAGGCCCACACCGAGGAATCCAAGACCGGCGAACAAATCGTCATCACCGAGATCCCCTACAACGTAAACCGCGCCAACCTTGTCGTCCGCATCGCCGAGCTCGTGACCGAAAAGGAGATCGAGGGCATCCGCGACGTGCGCGACGAGTCCGACGAAAACACCCGCGTCGTGATCGAGCTGAAACGCGGTGAACAGGCCTCGCCCATCCTCAACCAGCTCTACCAAAAAACCGCCCTCGAGTCGTCCTTTGGCGTCACCCTGCTCGCCCTCGACAAGAAACGGCCGAAGCAGATGAACATCCGCGAGCTGATTGATTGCTACGTCGAGCACCGCCGCGACGTCGTCACCCGCCGCACCAAGTTCCGGCTAAAGGAGGCCGAGGACCGCGCCCACATCCTCGAAGGCTACATCATCGCCCTGGATAACCTGGACGACTTCGTAAAAATCATCCGCGCCTCCGCCAGCCGCGACGAGGCCAAGGACCGGCTGATGGCGAAGTATCCGCTCTCCGAACGCCAGACCATCGCCATCCTCGAACTCCGCCTCTACCAGCTAACCGGCCTGGAACGCGGCAAGATCGAGGCCGAATACCTCGAACTCCAGACCCTCATCGCCGGCCTGAAGGAGATCCTCGAGCACGACTGGCGCCTGCGCGAGGTCATCAAGACCGAGCTGCTCGCGATGAAGGAAAAATACGGCGACGCCCGCAAAACCGAGATCGTCGGCGCCCTTGGCGATTTCCGCATGGAGGACGTTATCCCCAACGAGGGCTGCGTCATCACTATCTCCCACCTCGGCTTCATCAAACGCACCCCCTCCGCCGACTACCGCTCGCAGAAACGCGGCGGCAAGGGCGTGATCGGCGCCGAGACCTACGACGACGATTTCGTGGAGCATCTGTTCACCGCCTCCACCCACGATTTTATCCTCTTCGTCACTACCCACGGACAGTGCTTCGCCAAGAAGGTCTACACCATCCCCGAGGGCGTGCGCACCGCCAAGGGCAAGTCCGTAAAATCCTTCCTCGCCCTCGACGAGGGCGAAAAAGTCGCCGCCATGCTCTGCTTCGGCGACTTCGCCGGCGACCGCTTCCTCGTCATGGCGACCAAGGCCGGCACGATCAAGAAGACCGCCCTCGCCGACTACACCAACGCCACTCGCGAAAACGGCCTCATCGGCATCAACCTCGACCCGGATGACACCGTAATCGGGTGCGTGCTCACCACCGGCGCCGACGAGCTCCTCCTCCTCTCCCACCAGGGCCTCGCCGTGCGCTTGGCCGAGAAGGACGCCGAGACCGGCGAGATTCTCTTCCGCGACACCGGCCGCGCCACCGGCGGCGTCCGCGGCATGAAGTTTAAGCTGGAGAGCGACTACCTGGAGGTGCTCGAAGTGGTCGACCACCAGGCCCGCTTCCTCGTCGCCAGCCAGGCCGGCCTCGGCGTGCGCACCCGCTTCGAGGACTACCGCCTGGTCAACCGCGGCGGCAGCGGCGTCTGGGCCATCGACCTGCCCGAGGATGGCTCGATCAACATCGCCGGCGCCCTCAGCGTGAAGGACACGGACGAGGTCATGTTGTTGACCGCCAAGGGTCAGAGCGTGCGCACTCCGGTCAACACGATCCGCGAGGTCGCCCGCGGCGGCAAAGGCGTGAAGTTGCTCAGCCTGGCCGAGGGCGACAAGCTCCTCAGCATCGCGAAGGTGGTCGAGACCGAGGAACAACAAGCCGCCGCCGAGTCCGCCCCGCCCGAGGCCTGATCGAAATGTAGCCCCGACCGCTGGTCGGGGTCTGGACTTTTGTTGGTTAGGGGAGCACAGTAATTACGCGTGTCGGGGGCGGCGAGACGACTGCTGCCACACCCGGGACGGGTGCGGCTCCCCAGACCACAACCCATGCGGACTGAACGCAAAAAAGGCCGGCGAGGAAATCCTCGCCGGCCCTTACCTTAAATCGAATTCAGACGCCTAAGCCCGGTTAAACCGAGCGACGGCGGCGAGCGGCAACGCTGAGGAGCGCCACGCCGCCCAAGATCGCGGCATAGGTGGAGGGCTCTGGAACGGCGGTAGTGATAATATCCACTCCCCGAAAAGCATTATTAAATCCGGCAGTAGCGAGCTGAGTCCAGCTAGTAGGGGTGCTAGTGCCGGCATCAATAATCTTAATTAGCTTATTATTGTTAGTTTCGGTAGTGGTCGCATACAAAGTAAACCCGGTCACGGGATCGTAAGAGCCGGCAAGTCCACGAATGCCCTGGTTGCCACCCCCTGCGGTGGAGGAAAGCGCATGCGAATTCCCTGCGGAACTCACAAGCAAACTGTAACTATTGGTCCAGGTGGAACCATTAAAAGTGTATTTATTGAGACCTCCGCCGGCAGTGGTGCGATCATCGGCAATAAACGCTGTATCGAGTGCAGTGTCAGCATTCGTATCAAACATAACAAACCCA
>Ga0114979_10000018_pt1 | contig 114113 bp, 122 predicted proteins | sample S_140625_EF_Meta_FD_87315 | JGI IMG/M metagenome (GOLD analysis project Ga0114979, IMG submission 87315) | Freshwater microbial communities from Lake Simoncouche, Canada to study carbon cycling - S_140625_EF_MetaG | ecosystem: Environmental > Aquatic > Freshwater > Lake | place: Lake...
GTATTACTATTTCTATTTGTACATATTTCCTCCCTTTTTTTTATGAGGAAGACCTCGAGTTGTTCCATAATCTTTTTTAGAAAACTTAGTTTCTTTTTCTCTAGCTTCAGCAGCTTTTTTTCTAAGGCCACTTGCTTTACTAGTTCCCATTGCATTCACTGCCTTTGCACTATAATCATCAAACTGCTTACCGTAGATTGCAGCACTATCCTTATAATTAGGAGACTTTGTGCTTTCACTAGTAGTTGTACCAAGTTTAGCCTTTGTTACCTTCCCACCTGCTTTCATCATAGGACCAGCCATCATTGGAGCAGCTTTCTTAGCTGATTTTTTAACCATAGACTTTTTAGCCATAGGCTTTTTCATTGTTGCCATTTTAAATTATTTAGATTTTGATTTAATCTTTTTTTCCTGTTGAAGCATTTGTTTAGTGGGCTTCTTACCACTTCCTTTGTTAGCACGAATAGAGTCCCACAACCCATGTTGGGATGTGGAACCATCTTTTCGTTTAATCATTTGCTTAGGCATCTAATTTTTTTACATCTTGAGCAGCAAATCCTAAGAAGAACAATCCTACAGCTTGCATGACTTGTCCAACAAGATTTAACACTCCTGTTTGAGAGTTTACTAAAAATGTTCCAGCAGCAGCTAAAAGGCCACCGATTGTTGTTTTCCAACTTTGATTCATAACTTGAAGTTTAATTGTTACAGAATAAATTATTCACTAACTTCTTCAGGAGCTTCTTTAACAACACCAGCTTCAACAGCCTTAGCTAATGTAGCTTCAACAATTGTATTAGCTTGGTTTGCTAATAAGATTTTACTTGCTTCAGGTGTGCTAAGAATAGCTCTTAAAGTGTTTAAAATTACACCAAATTCTCCTCCAGATAGGATGAATGAATCTTCAGGTGTCCATGAGTACTTTTTGTTTGGATCGTAGGTGATCTTTTCCATGTTGATTTATTTTGGTTTAAAATACGAATATATGTAATTGATTTGATATTTCCAAATTTAATTTAGCTCTATGTCAAAAGTTATCGTAGCAGAAGTTTTTATACTCTTGCTCATATTCAACTTGATTTGGAATATGTTATGAAACTTCAACAGTTCTTCCAATAGAAGACTGTTATATTTAGGAACAGATGTTGCTATTCTAAAATGATAGGAATGTGGACCTTTAACCACTTCCATAGCACTTAGCTCATCTATAGAATCAATAAGTCCTTCTAAATGTGAGAAGTATGCAAGCTCATTGTCTTGCATAACTTCAGGAAAGAATTTCTTATGTATTTGCATTTAAGACAGTGTTAACAAATATAATGTTTTAGCTGCTTCTCCAGATAGGGATTGAGCAATGTTTTCTATATCACACATGTTATTAGCTTCTCCATATTCTTCCAATTCTTTAGCAAACATTTTAAGATCGTTCACCACAGACTTTGTTATTCCTATAGAATAGTCTCTTAACATTTCGTGCTTCATTGCTTTAGGACGTGTTCCAGAATAGCCCATTATTTTTTCTACAATCTCATCTTTAAGATCAAACACCTTGTCATACAATCCACCAAGAGCTTGGTGTTCTGCAAAGCTAGTTGTTTGCCAATGCAATAGATGCAATTGATCTACAAAGTGTGTAAGCTTAGCAGCTATGCTGTCTAAGTTTAGAGAGCTTCCTCCCATTGATTCCATCATCTCTTGAGGGAATAGCGATTTGATTGCCATGATTTTTGGTTTTAGTCTGGTACAACATCAAATGTTAGTGTTCCTACAGGACAAAGTGCTGTCTTTTGATCACCACTCATTACTAATTGAACAATGTTTCCACTAGGATTTGAGAATGTTCCTAATACATTAAATGTATTATTTAATATAATGATTAATGATCCAATAGTAGTAGAATCACTTGGTGTAAACAAGTAATGTATTTGTGTACCATTACAAAAAAGTCTTAATGTTACATCAGTGATCGTTGGATTAGCAACTGTATATGTAAGTGTTACATCATTACAGCATTGGTATCCTTGGATTTCTGTCCATTTACCAACTTTAGGTTTTTGTCTTCTCAAGATCAATGATCCTGCAACAACTCTTCCACTACCATCGTAGCGAACAAAGGCTTTTAAGTCTTTCTTATTGTTTCCATTCATAACTAATTGTTTTTAGGGGTTATAGGTTAAATTATATTTATTTTTTAATTCGATAAGCTGTGATAAGTAATGATGTGTACAATACTTTTTACTTTTTTCACTCTCCAACACAATGTTTAAATGAGGATCGTTAAAAGGATTTTTACCAGTGTGATATTTTCCTTTGTAAAAAGCTGGATAACCGTTTGAATGATCTCCCACTATCCCTGCATTATGGAGAATTGTACAAGTTTTTAGTTTTTCAATAGGATCTGAACTCCAGGCAAATTCCATTTCTGAAATATTCTTTGTTTCTTTTCCTCTCTTCCAAAGGTTCCAAAGAACAGCCCACATATCAGCGCACCAACTTTGAAATCCTGTATTCTCATCCTTAAAAAACTCTTTATTTATATTTTGTAAATACACTCTTAAATAAAGACAATGATTTTTAACATCTTCCCAAAAAGAAGCATCTATGTTCTTAAGGAGATATTGTGCTCCTCCTGAATGTAGATTGTTCTTTTCACATGTTGCTCTGTCTATTCCTACAAGACTAGCAGCATTAGCAAGAATGTCATGTGTTTTATATTCTTCTAGTTTATTTGGAAGAACATCTTTAATCTTACTATCAAAATATGAAGCATTTATGTAGCTGTTTGTATCAGATAGGTAGCAAACATCATCATCTATAAATTTAGAAACATCAAACTTTTCTGTAAAAACAACATCTGAATCACAATATAACACAGCTTTGTCTTTCATATCAGGATTGTCTCTAAAATATCTTGCAAGACAATATGGCCTAAGAACAGGTATATAAACACCAAGCTTATCACTCACATCATTCTCTTCATCTTTGTAGAAAACAAACTCTGCTTCTGGATAGAGGTTCACCACCTTTTCCCATCTTGTAGCTTTGTTTCTAAAGGAAGGAGTGAAAACAAGAACAATAGCCTTATCTGACATTCCTAATTTCTTAAGACTCTCCATCCATAAATGCACTTGCCATACGTAATAATTATCATCAGGTTGAACTGATACAATTTTTAGTTCCTTCATATATGTAGTTTTGGTTTTAATCTGTTGTGACTGACCACGATCTATCGTTCACTAGTATAGTTTTACTAATCACTCCTTGACCTGTTGGAGGTGCTGGAGGTGTTTGAAAAGATATGTTTAACGCTCCACCATTAATTCCATTAGCAACTGCCTGATTTAAAAGTTTATTCACTTGTGTAGAGGATAACTTGTTACCATACAAATAAAAATTACTAACGTTTACCAATCTACTATAATCAACTTCTAATATTTGAAAATTACCATGATCACTAGTGCTATCAACATATCCTATAACTGTTGGATCTTTCATATAAACTTTTACATCAAAGATATCATTAGAAGTAAATGTATGACTAATAATTTGAGGATGATTTGAAATATAATATTGTAAATTACTACCATCTCCCCAATCAATAAACATTTCAATGTTTGATTGTACTAGTCCATCATATTCTGCACCATCTGGACCACCAGCATTCCCTGCACTATTATCTACTTTAAATGTAAACCCTAAAACGTATGAAAAATCTATAGATCCCTGTACACCTATAAATGGGTTACTTGGATCATAAACTCCTGTAACATTTGTTATTGTATATCCACTTCCAGACTGGTCTGTTATTTGATCAGACAATCTTGTTCCTTGGAACATTAATAATTTAGTTGAAGGTAGGACAGTCAATGGGCTTGTTGGTGGAGTGAAATCTGGATTAGTAGTGGTATATAACCACTCATTACTCCATCTAAAATTAGTTATTTTACCTTTATACACATTACTATTTCCTTTAGATCCTAAATATAATGGAAGACCATTAGTTGGAATAGCGCCAGGATAACCTACAGATGTTAACGATATACCATTTTGCCAAACTCCTATTGCATCTTTATATCTACCTATAGTGAAATAAGACCATTGTCCTATATAAGGTAGGGGTAGAGTAGCTGATGAAACTACACTTCCACCAACCCAATAAGTTATCACCCCACTCTCTATACTAACAGCATGTGTTAAATTAGAACCTACACTCCAAACTACACAATTACTATCATCAACATCTAAATTAGACCACCATTCTATTGTAAAATCACTTATAGAAGGATCTTCTCCTCCATACGCAGGAATATCAAAATTTGGACTGTTATCTATCATCAATGTAACATTAGGGATGACAGGAACAGGAGGAACTAAAACAACTTTAGATGTTACACCAATCAATCTATCAAGTTGTTTAGAAATTTGATAGTATAAATTAGCCTTAGGGCTCCATCCTATTTGTTTTGATATTCCCATTATACAGTTGTGGTGGTGGTGGTTGTTAATGCTGCTGTCACCTTGATCAACCTATCTAATTGCATAGATATTTGATAAAGAAGATTTGCTTCAACACTTTGTCCTATTTGTCTATTTGGTACTCCCATTTTAATATTTTATTTTACAAAAGTAAACACTTTATTATAATTAACAATGTAATTGAAAAAGTTATAGTAATTAAATTAATTAGATCTTATGTACACTAACTGTTTTTCCCAAGATAGAGTGTTTCTTGTAGTGTTCCACCAGAGAATAGAAACAAAATGTGATTCTGTATAGCATAGATCAGTGATTGTTCCTGTCCATTCTGATTTTGGATCTTTTTCAAACAACCTCACTAAATATGTAGTGTCACCATTAAGAGGGGTAAAGAAGCTTCCTACAGCTCTGTTCCCATTATATATACTAACACCATGTGGACTATACCCTTTATATGATTGTGCATTTACGCACAGCCCTACTATTAGAAACAGTAATATTAATAGTATAGTTTTCATATAACAAGTTTATCATATCTTGGCTAATTGGAAATGCATCCCATCTTTTCTTTGCCATAGACCTCCCCATTCAAAACCATTGTCTGTAAAACATTTTACAAATCCTGGAGATAATTTAGGTGTCATATTAAGTCCATTCTCAAATGCATTAAGATCTACAGCTATTCCCCAAGAGTGTAAGCTCATAGAACCTAATCCTCTTTTCTTTCTTATATTAAAACAACCATCCCATGTCTTTAATTCACTAACATGTCCTGTTGTTATAAGAGCTTGTAAGGCTGCAGCTAAAGGAATAATCATGTCTTTGTTACAATAAATCTTTTTAGGAATCACTCCTATTTCTAAATATCCTGGAACATCCCATAAGATTAGTGCAGATTGTTTGTTAGGATCTCCGTATTTCTTTAATGCTTGTGCTGATGTTACCATTATTTATTATTTTTAATTGGTTTATAATATGAAACTCCGTATGTCAATCTTCCACCATCCCAAGAAACATTTCCTCCATATATTCTATTCTTAAGATCTTTGTATAAGATTCCTCCACCTACACCAAAAGTTGTGGGAGATAGAATTCTTAATGAAGGACCAATATAAAATTCTTTTTTATTCACTACAACATCATTAATTACAAACGTTGTCTTTTCAGGAATCTTTATGTTCTTTATAAACTCTCTTCCTATAAGTGTATTCTTTTGAACAGTGTCTGTTATTTTCACCCATCCAAGGCTATCTAGATAAAGTGAATCCTTATATATATTCCTAGATAGAAGATCTTGTTTAAGATTCTCAAACTGTTCTAACAGTTCAGAATATCCTTCTGCAGGATAGTATTCTACATAGCTTTCAAATAGTGTATCTCTTATTCTTTGTACAAGTGTAGGTTTGCTCCTAGTTGTATCTTTATAATAGACATAATGTACATGTGTAACAGTGTCTGATTTAACATGACCACCATTAGTATTCTGACGTTTACAAGTCACATATAATATCATTATAAGCAGTGCTATTATAAGAATGTATATTATATTAGTCTTTTGCATTAGTTACGTTTAATGTTATAATAAACATTTACAAAGTATTGTAGCACTAATGCTACCCCCACCACTATACCAATAGTCCAGTAAACTCTGTTTTTGAAGTTTTCATATTGTAATTGACTTTTCTCTAACACCTCTATCTTCTGCTTCATGATGTCAATATCCTGCATAAGTCCTCCAATTTTAGTAAGAGGGTTACCAAGGATAGCATCTACCACTTGTGTTAGCTTTGTATCAATTACATCAATTTTACTCTCCATATCAGTTAGTCTATCCTCCATTTGTTCAAGGTGTGCTTTAAAGTTGTCAGTGGGTTCCATTGGAAAAGTTTAAAAAAAAATATTCCCATTCTCAGAAGAGAGGGAATATGTAGTTTATTGAGAGTTTTTGCAAAAATATGTGTTCATATTGAAATTACCAAATTTATTTTATTCATCTTCTTCTATGGCCTTCACACTATGATTTTTATCTAGTAGCTCTAGAATACAATCTAAAGCAATACCTAATCCAGTTAATGTATTTGTACGTTTATTTTTCCCAATAACACCACTAATGGTTTCATCTTCATTTCCAAACTTATGTCCTATTATATCTATAAGGAAGAAGTTAAACAGTCTAGCACAAATAACATTTCCAAGTTGATCTATTGATAGGGCTATTTTATATATGTATTTTTTTCTTCCTGGATAGAACATTGCAAATATAAAGCCTATTGGGAACAGTATAATAGATATTACTATTGCAACTATAAGAATCATATTTGGTCTATAAGAGTTTTACCTTGTTGAATAGCATTATCTCTAGCAATAGTATTGTTTGTTTTAGTTTCTGTAATGTTTGCAGCTATATAATGCCAATCCCCCTCTATACCATTAGCTGTTTCAAAAATATAACCTACTTCTATTTGAGTTGTTAAAAGGTCATCCATCTCAACATTTATTTTATTTGCTATACCTTCAGGAAGAACAGTTAGCATTCTGAACATAGTGATAACCTCATCAGCACTTGCACTAATTGTAAAACTAAGATTAAGATCTGTATTCCCTGCTAAAGTAGTTTTAATTCTGCTAATCAAGGAAAAATATTGATCTATTGTACCATTCTTTAAATGGTACGTTATAAAATAAAAATGTTTTGCTTTTAATGTAATGTCTACCATAATTTATATATTTACTATTACTTGACCTCTTATATTTTTAGCACCAGTTATACTCCAAGTATTTACTGTAGCTGTTACTGCACTAACACAAAGACTTACAACATTTGAAGATGCATTTATAAATCCTAAAGACGCTGCAACAGCAGTTGTGTTTGTTGATTGAGCTATAAAATATTGTACACCCCAAGCACTTGCATTATTAGGAAGTGTAAATGAAGCAGTTAAAGCATTGCTAGTTCCCTCTATTTGGAATTGAACAAGCAACGTGTTAGCACCAAGCACTTTATATTGAAGTTTTTTAGTTGTAAACGATGTCCACCCAACAAATGTAGATGTTGCAGAATAATCCACCCAAGAGTTATCAGTTATTTTAGTTCCTATCTGTGTTTGTATTGCACTTGTAACACCCTTTACATAACTAAGTTCTGTAAGAGATGGATAGGTTGCTACAGCTAAAGATTGTATGTTTCCACTACCATCTAATGCCAACACCTGTGAAGCAGTAAGAGAGCTTAATATAGGTGCAGTAGAAAAAGTTTTAGCACCTGCTAATGTTTGTGTTCCTGTTGTTATAACACCTCTTGCTGTTGCTGAAGCATCAGGAAGATTTAATGTATGTGTTGTTCCTGTAGAACTAACTGCAAAATCAGTACCACTTGTACCTGCAACTATTGTTTGTGAAGCACCTGTTAAAGAGTTAATAGCAGTTATACCTGTACCAGCCATAATACCTGACTGTTGTGTAACAGTTAAAATTGTTGATGGTATTAAAGGATGTGCAAATGGAGATGTTTGTGCTGCTTCATACAATATTCTAACGTGTGTATCAGGTGTACTCCACATTATTTGATAATAATCACCCGATACTATATCTAAAACATAGTTCCAAGCTGCTATTATTGCAGATGCTGCTGCTCCTCCTGTTAATATTATTTTCCCCGCACTTCCGGGTACATCTACTCCATTTTTTCTAAGCCAAATATCTACGGCATCAGTACCACTATTTGTTCTATCAAATTGTGCAGAAAACTGTATGTTATAAATTCCTGTATTAGCTATTGTTATTCTTGTTAAATTACTACCATCACTTGCTATTGTAATTCCATTACTTAAATCATTAATACCAAACTTCATTGCATATGGAGTATTTATTGCAGCAGCAGTCTGAATAGTATTATCTTGAAATGCTCCATAATATCCTGTTGGTGTAGGAGTGGCTGTATTATTTAAAACACCTGCTCCTGTTAGTGTTAATCCTGAACCTACAGTTATCTCTTCCATAACACCTGTACTTGCTGAATATCTACCTACAAGTTTACCTGTAGCCATAGAAGTACTAATAGTACCAGTTCCTGTTATAGTTCCACCTGATATAAGTCCTGCTGTTGCTACACTTGTAACAGCTGATGTTAAATAAGTACTATTATCATAAGATATAGTTGTACCACTAGCTTTTACAAAACCTGTACCATTAAGTTGGGATTGTTTAGCATTCCATGTACTAGCACTAGCTATTCTAGCATCAGCTAGTGTCCCACTCCATGTAAGAGTGTGTGTAGTTCCTGAAGAAACCATTGTAACATTAGTATCATTACCAAATGTTTGTGTTGTTCCAGTTAATCCACCTAATGATGTTATAGCAGAAGTTAAATAAGTGTTTGTATCAAGAGCAAATGTACCAGCAGCTGTCATCTTTACAAATGATGTAGAAGCATACGTAAGTGCTGAGAGAGATGTAAGATTTGTAGCAAGAGGTTGTCCTCCTAACCCACTCAATGTATATGTAGGAACATTTAACACTCCTGATAATAATGTACTTGCTCCGCTATTACCTGTAACAGTGAGAGATGAAAAGGTTGCAGATGGGGGAGTTGGTATGTTTAAAACATTAGCAACTAATGTTGCTGCTCCTGAACCAGTGGTTGTAAGACTCGTTATACGATTGGTAAACGCAGAATCCCAATTTGTATTATTGTAACTAGCTGTTGTAGGTATTAAATATCCTGACGTAAGGCTAAATACACCTGTAGTATTTGTATATGTAAGTCCTGTAGCTGTTGAGCTAAGAGAAGTAAGAGTTATACCACCAAGTCCTGCAAGTGTGTATGTAGGAACATTTAGTACACCACCTATTAAAGTTGAAGCTCCTGATGAGCCTGTAGTGGTAAGTGATGTGAATGCTGCAGTTCCAGGAGTAGGTATATTCAACACATTTGCTATGAATGTAGCAGCTCCTGTTCCTGTAGTAGTTAGTGTTATTGGATCTTGTTTACCGTTAAATGTAGTCCAATTTGCAGAAGATAGGTAACCATCTTGAGAACCATTAGCTTGTTGTATAGTCATATTAGGAGTGGTTCCTCCTGAAGAAAATAATGGAGATGTTGCTGTTACATTTGTTACATAACCTGATAAATCAGAGATTAATGCAAACGTTCCACTCTGACTAGGATAACTTAACACAAAACTGCCAGAATTATTTCCAATAGCAATTTGATTTGTGTAATAAGAAGCAGTTAAAAGAGGATTACCAACATCTTGAAGTGCTATTATGCCAGTCTGAAATGAAGCAGATGTATTATGTACAATATCAAATATACTAATATTTGGAAAAGGACTATACGTTCCTGTATTATCTAATACAATTTGACCACCTGTATTAGATAATGTTATTGAATTAGTTGTACTAGATCCTTGATCTGTAACTTGTTGAAGATTAGGTGTAGAAATACCACCACCTATAGCCACTTGACTAATTGATGTAATTAGTCCTTTGCTGTTTACATTTATAACAGGAATAGCAGATACACTTCCATAAACACCAGGTGTAGCAAGTACATTTACTAATGTTAAACTAAAAGGAACTCCTGTATTTCCATATCCATAAACATCTCCATTTATAGAAACACTACTTGAAGGAACAGATATTACAGTTGTAGTGACATTTGTAACAAGCCCTTTTGCATTCACTGTTATAATAGGAACTCTTGTTGCACTTCCGTATGTAGCAGGAGCATTAAAAACTGTAGCTAATGTAAACACAGAACTTCCTGGTCCACTAGCTGTTCCATCTCCTGTTAAAGCTGTAATATAATTTCCTGAAGGTTGATAAGGACCACTGTCTAAAGAACCATCACCTTTAACAAACTGTGAAGATGTTCCTCCTGTTGTTATAAATGCACTAGCTCCAATTGTTCCAGATAGACCAAATGTAAATCCTTGACTGTTGATTGTAGTGTTCTCAACTAACAATCCACCAAGTTTTACTGGCTGTCCAGGAGCAGTTTGTACCACACCATTTGTAAACACATATCCAAGACCAGCATCTCTGAACTTGTTGTCAATCTTTTCTAATACAAGTTGAAGATTGTCATTTGTGCTCACTCCTGTATATACAAGATTAGCACCTGAGTAGAATACACAAGTGCTATCTAATATTATAGGACACGCAGGTGCTGAACAAATATTATTCATATTGTATTATTATGGGTAGATTCTAATTTCTATTGTAGTATTTTTTAATACGTTATTTTGACTAGGATTATTAAGCGTTGCTGCAAATATCTCTATTAAATTATTACTATAACCAACTCCAGCCATTAAACTTATATTTTGATTAAGACTCATAGAACCAGAACCTATTAACACAACTGTTTTTTGAGGATCAAATGTTGAAGAGTAATTACCTATATAATAACCTAAACCTCCACCATATACCCAAGTAATTGTTTGTCCTGTTGTATTTTCTAAAACTATAGCAGTGGGATCAGCTGTTCCAACTTGAGTTAATAGTGCTGTATAAACTGTATATTTCTGTAATGCTAATGTTCCACTATCAGCAGGAAAATCAATAGTTTGATTATTATTATTATAATTTATAATCATTTGATTACCACCAACTATTTCATCTATAGTGATTCCTGTAGGAGTGTATTGTGTATAACCATTACTATTTGTACTATATATGTCAATATATCCTGCACCAACTTCAGAATATTCTAAAGGAGTGACTAATGTGCTTCCAATTACAAGATTTGTTGTAGAAACAGCTCCAACAGTTAACACTTGATCAAGAGTTGGTGCATTAGCAGCAATATATGTTGCTACAGCACTTTGTGTAGGAAACAATACACTTGAAGGAACTCCTGAGTTAAATGTACCATCAGTAGATTTGTTTGCTGAATTCTCAGGAACAAATCCTATTCCAACGTTTGCAATAGCCCAATCAGCATCAGTTGTTGGTCCTGCAGCATTTATCAAAGCACGAACACTATATCCAACTAGAACAGCATTACCATTTATTGTACCATTTACAGAAATGTACCAAAGATCTCCCACTTGAATAGGTCCTCCTGAAAGAGTGTTTGCTGATGTAGGGTAGTCACTTGTAATTGTAGGATCATACTGACCATTGTCTTGTAACAATCCTACAGTGACACTATCAATATAATCCTTAACAGCTTTAACTGCTGGATATTTAACAACACTAGTTCCATTAGAAATGAAAGTGGCTTGTGTAGTGATCTTGTCTGCAATGTTTTCTTTTAATAAAAGACTTCCGTTTATAATTAACACTTCACCATCTACATAAGTTTTCACTGCACTTTGTGTAGGAAATAATGTAACACTAGTTCCTATTGCACCACTGCTTTTATTAGAAGAGTTTTCTTTTAATGCAAGATTTGCAGTTAATGCAGAAACATTACTGTTGGTTGCTATAATACTTGTATTAAGACTTGCCACACTAGAGTTTATTACACCAGTTGCAGTGTTAATATTAGCTAAAATTGTATCTAATGCATCTAATGGTGATACATTAATGTTTGATAGGTAGACTCCGTTATAAACAACACATAAAGAATTTATATATGTTGTACAGGTTGGACAAATTTGGGATGTTCTCATAATAGTAAAATTAATTGTTTTTAGTGTATTTACAATGTGGTGCTATATGATTTTTGGTATAATATAGCGTTATCTAATAGAACTTTCTTTCTGAATGGTTATATCAAATTCTTTTGCAAAGTCAGAACTAATCATTGCTAAATAAGTCATTGCTGATTTGAAAAGAGGTAACATTCTTGCACCATATTTAATAGGTTGAGCTTTTTTTCTAACATCGTCAAACGATGTATCAGCATCAAAATCTAATCCTGTTGTCTGTAACCAGAAATGATGAAGAAATTTAGTCATGTCTGTAATAAGACCAATTGCAGGGAACATACTACCACTAAGTATTTTTTCAAATTCAAGTGGATTATAGAAGAATGAAATCTCACTTACAAATTTATCAATCACTTTTTGAGTGTATCTGTAAAAATTCTTGGTGGCTTTATCTGCATCTTCTGGAGGTTCCATAAATCCTACAGCAAGTGTTGCTCCTATTAAAGACCCTAATATTGCAAGTTCTTTAAGCTGATTTCTTAAATTATTTCTCACCATGTCTGTAAAATCATCTTTAGTCATGGTGAATTCTTCTCCTGTTCTTTTCTTATAACTCTCAGCAAACTCTAAATATAACTTATCTATTGCTTCAACCCCTGCATCATTCATCTCAAGGATGTTTATGATGTTTGAAGCCTTATCTCTAAAAGAAGTCATCATTACATATCCTAAAAGTCTAAGTCTACCCATATCATATTTCTCCCCAATAGCTAAACCATCTTCTCCTATTTCTACAGAAAAATCATCTGATATTTTCCTAAGTTCAGAGAAACGTGTATCAGCAAGTTTTGGAATCCATCCTTTAAACACCATCATACTTTTGGTCCATATAGACATTGACATTCTATTAACATCACCATCTGATACACCACCCATAGCATTCCTTGATATACGTCTTGTTAGGTTTGTAAGTCTTTGTGTTTCAACTCTATCTGAAGTATCAAGTCCTGGAATCTCAAGTTTACCATCCACCAACTTTCTTGTTACTGCTATAGACTTAGTGCTTTTTAAATTTTCTACTTCTTGTTCAATTTTATCTTTTGCGTTCTTATATGCACTAGATGAACTACTTCTTCCTTTATATTTTCTTTTAACGTATTCTCTAATGTTTACAATTTTACCATCAACCACCATTGAGTTTTCCAATAATGTAAGGAATGTAGCTTTCTCCATGATTTGTTCAGGATATCTCATAGTGACCATTAACATATCGCCAAGATTTGCATTTGTAAGTTTTGATATACCTGCTTTTTTATATTCCTCATATGCAGGATCATCTTTCATTGGCATAAACAAGTCCATCATTTGAATAAAGATTTCTTTATCTTCATCATTTTTAAACTCCTGAGATAGTATAACTCTTTCATTCTTTAAAAACTCTCTATATTTAAAGTAGTTACCAGCCTGCGCACTCATCTGAGCCTGCCCACCAAATAAGTTTACCAATCCTGGAATAATCTCAAGACCAAGTGTCTTTATTTGGAATCCTCTATTGGCAGCATCCATTGTTTTTATTAAAGATGTAGGATTAGCTTCTTCATTTTCTTTCCAAATTTCTCTACCAGCCACTTTATTTACACCACCTTTAATAAAATTCAACACCTTTCCTAATTTTAAAGGAGTGTCAGCATCTGAAAGAACATATTTTTGATCATACAAAAGTACTCTAAGAAAATCATCATACATTCTTGTATTCTCTTCATTACCTTTAACTTTTTCTGGATTGTTATTTTTATCCATAACAACATCTCCACTCTTATTTGTTTGAAGATGATATCCTTTAAATTCCTCAACAGTCTTTACAAGCTTAAGCTGTCCTTCCACCTCAGTCATATACTTATATTTATTAACTTGTTGTATATAAAGGATTAAGTTTTTGAAAAGATCTTCACTTACATCAGAATAATCATTTACACCATTCTCTGTTCTAGAGAAATCATGTGTGTAATATTTAGGAATAGAGTTTTCAAGTGCACCAGTGATTTCATTTATCTTTCCATAGCCTGCATCATCTACATTTATTTGAAGACTATTTCCAAAACGATCCATTACAGAAAGAATATTATTAAAAGCAATTTTTTCAGCCATTGTTTTTCTAACAAATGGAAGAAACGTTTTCATTATATTATTATTAATATATCCAACGTCTTTTGCCTTCTCATTAAACGTAGTGATGAAATTATATAGTTTTAAAAGATCAGAATCACTTTCAACAACTTTGTATGCATCTGAATACCATATAGGAAGAGGATGTCTTTTGATAATATAGTTATCTCCACCAGTGAAATCAGCTCTTGTTATGTCATATTTTAAAAGTACTTCTTCAATAAGTTGTTTCTTCTTAGCCTTAACCTGAGCCTCAGTTCCTGGGAAAGATTGTTTCTTAATCTGATTCACCCTGTTTGTAATAACAGGAAGTGCTTCTTTTTTATATCCTTCTATATCTATATTAGCAAGAAGCCATTTTCTATCACCACCTAGTGCAAACTTTTCATCTACAGTTTTACGAAAATCTTCTTTATATTTATATATCAACTTGTTTACAAGGCCTCCCTTATCATCTTTTTGATAAATTTTTTGTATAAAGTTTCTAACGTCTACACCTTTGTTCATTATAGATTCACGAATAGCCATTAGTTCTTTCACTTCAACTAATGCATCTTGAGAAGCTTTACCTTGAGCAAGTCTTGTCACTTTATATAGAAGGTTTAAAGATGCTAATGGAAGCTCACTCACTCCTCTAAATAAAGAACTAAGTCCTTTTACAACAGCTTCTGCTCTTGTAAGTCCTGTAACAAGATTTCTCTGACCAATATGTTTATCTGCAAACGCTAATGAAATTTCTTTAATCTCGTTTCTTGTACGATATATAGCATCACCTTCTTCATTCAACTTTTTAAAAGCATCTTCTCTATCAGCAAGTTCTTCTTTTTGCTTTTTAGTTTTAGCTTCTGCTTTCATCTTCTCACTATATATAAGATGTCCCACTTCTCTACCAACGTTTGCAAAAAGTTCAGAAAGAGCTATGAAGTTGTTCATATCATCTGAGAAATCAGAAAGATCTTTATCAACAGAATCTTTAGATGATGCAGGTCTGTTCTTATATGTAATTTCATAATCATTAACCAGTCTATCACCTTCTCTTCTCATCACCTCAATAGTGTCTATAAGAGGAACAATATTTCCTGTAGCTTGAACAACTCTTATTGTTTGTCTTAATGTGTTAAGTCTTTCTATTTTAAACTCTCTTTCATTTTCTGTAACTTCTTCTTTTTCAATTTGTCTTAAAAGAGCATTCAACTGAACAATTAGTTTATCAAGATCTTTTTCCCCTGTTGATTCTGTTTCTTCAGAGATGGGAACCAAATGTAGTTCTTCTATGTCAGAAGCTTTTGCAGAACCTATTGCTATTCCACTCAATCTAAATCCTAAAGATATGTCGAATTTATTCTTTGGTTTGAATTCCATGGATATAGGAATAGCTCTTGTCATTCCAAACTCTTTTATACCATAGTTGTCTTTAAGCATTTGCTTATATCGTCCAAGCTGGATGTTGAATGCTCCTTGTTTAAACCAAGCAACATCATCTCCTTTTATATGCATAAATTTCCAATCGAGAATATGTGCTTTTCCAGATGGTTCTATGGCTAAGAAATCCAGTGTACCTGCTTCTTTTTCTTTTTGATCATATATAATCACCTCAGACATTATAAGAGTGTCTTTAGGAAATGTTTTTATAAGATCTTTATAATACGTCTCAAGTTTTGAATACATTTCCTCACTAGGAAGATTAAACTTTTTAGGACGTGCACCTGGTTTATCTCTCTTTGTACCATCTTTATTATAATACCTACCATGTATTTCTTCAAGATCAGCATGTCCTTCAACACCAAACTTTCTTTTAAGTTCATTAAAAGCTTGTTCCTGTGGAGTGAATGTCTTATTACCAAACCTTTCTTTATACCAAGCCTTCACTCTATCTGTAACCCTTTTTGCAATAGTTAATTTTGTACCATCAGCATTAGTCATTTCATAGAAGTTATTTGCTTCTTCTGAATCAAGTAGTAAAGGATCTGCTTTATCAGGATCTCCTAAAACTTTATCTATTGCATTTTTTGTAGTCAATAGTTTTGTTTGTATTTCCTTTTGAACATCTGATAATTGGAAGAACACACCATCTGCTACAATATCATTCACTGTACCACCCACTTGACCTTCACCAATTTGTCTAGCAGTAGTTTCAAAAATATTTACATTAGAAGATTTATACATACCTCTAATTCTATCAAGAGCACCATCCCATAGTCTTCTTATTAATGATCTATTTATTTCTTCTCTAAGTTCAGGAAACTCTGTAGATCCTTCGCTTTCATTAATAATAAGTTCAGCTATAAGTTTATCTACAGCCTCTTTCTTTATTTTACGAATATCTGGTTTCCCATTAGGAAGTTGATATGCTTTATTGTTCTTATAAGCTTCTAATGTTTGTTTGTAGATTTTAAACCTGTCAATCTTAGCAATCATCTCTGTAACCATCTTAGGATTGGTTTGTTCCAAGATAGCTGTAGCTAAATGCACCATCTCTTCTGTAAGAGAAACACCTTCCTTACCTTCAGCTATTGCAACAATTCCTCTAACAAGATCAGCAACACCATTGATTGTTTTTGTATCAAGGCCAGTCTTTTTAGCATATTCAACAAGAGATTCAATCTTAATTCCCATTTTCTTACAAGCCTCTTTAATCTTCTCTATTGTAGAAGCAGAAGCTTCAGACATAGGCATATCTTCTAATTGGAAAGACTGTTGTTCTTCTATTTTAGGTTGTTCTTCTGTTTCTTCACCAGCAACTTGATAGAATATATATTTATTATCTAATAAATCTACATTCCTTCTGTTCTTAGCATAAATAAGATCTAACGAATCTTTAGGTCTACCATATCTTAACTTCTCATCATAACTATGTACGTAATGTGCAAGCCCTTTATCATCAGTAACAAAGTTACTATCTCTATTTTTTTCAATAAATAAGTCTATTAACGTACCTTCTCCATACACATTACCTTCATCATCTCTACCTGTTTCTTTAACTAATTCCTGCGTAGCAATGTTTACAACTGTGTGGGGCATTTCTCTTCCATCAGGAGTCATTGCTATTTCATAATCTACACCAATCTTTCCTATAAGCTCTCCTCCATAATATCCTGTAGCTACAAACTTTCCTGGTTCTTCCCACATCTTCTTACCATCTTCCTTCGTTCTACTATTTATAAAATTTGGAATCCAGAAACCAGGAAGAGCTTTTTCAACAGCAACAAGAGCTTCTTCCATGGTTTTATATTCATTTGAAACAAGATCAAGATCATGTATTTTTTCTCCTTTTCCTCTATATGTGTCAAGCTGATTTCTATAAGAAAGACTACCTGTAGGAATAAACCCTATGGGTACGAGTGCATCTAGAAGTTTAACAAGTTGAGGATTGTCTTCTAAAGTTTGTTCATATGATTTAAGTTCATAGTTCTCAGGAAGAGATTGTAGCAGCTTTGAATCTTCCGATAGAATATCTTCAGCAATATTGTCTAATATAATATCTAAGTTTAAACCTCTTTTCCCTTTGAATATTTTAACAAACCAATTTATTATATTATCAATTTCTTTCCAGAAAGGATTATCAGACGTTCTTGCTTTATATTTAATAACAACTCTTTCTGCTATAGCCTTTGTAAGAATCTCTATATTAATCTTCTTTACGTTAGGAATCATTACACCACTATCGTTCTTCTCTTTATATCTATCTAGCTTTGAGTATTTTAAATATTCCTCATCGTATTTAGGATAGTTTTTAATTTGTTTAAGTGCACTACTTACTTCTCTATTTTCAGTTCCCAGCATAAACACCATCATTGTAGCCACTTCTTCAGCCATAGTGGTAACATTTCTATCTTCACTATTTGCTAAATAGATGATTTTGTTTATCACATCAACTGCTCCAGATAAGGATATTGTTTGAGCGTCAGCAAAATCTTTTATATTCTTGATATCAATGTTATATTTCTTGGCCCAATTAGTTAGATATTCATCTAACCCTTTGTCAACCTTCTCATCTACAAAGTTTATATCTGCAACAATACCATTCTTCAAAGCAGCAGGTATCATTGTTCTTATCACTCTACCAAGATTTACCTTGAGGTTTTTTTCTTCAGGCTTCGCAAATCTTCTAGCAACCTCTAATTCATTTTGAATAAGTGAATACATGTAATCACCATTTTCTTTTCCTAGTTTAGTATATATTTTTTTAAGTAGTTCTTCATTACGTTGTGTAAAAAACTCATTTTCAGAAACATCATACCAATCATCATTTTCAAACTCTTTAAACTTATTTGTAAGTTCAAAGAATTCTGAAAGCTTTCTCTTCTTCATCTCAAAGTTTTCATTGAGAGAAAGTCTATTTAGGATTTGTACAGAAGGACTTCTTCTAGCAAGTTGAAGTTCTGTTTTTGGTTTGAAATATAAATAATCTGTAATGTGCTTACCCTTAGCCATCAATAGCTTATTTGTAAGCATGTCCGTAATAATCTTTTCATTGTTCTCAAACTCTTTTGCATAAGAAGAATTTGTTCTTACAAACACATCCACTACAGTGGTTCCTTTTTTATAAGTGAGAGTAACAGATTTGTTTCCTCTGTGCTCGTTTCCAACAAATGATTTTTCAAGAATATATTCTTTACCAAGTTTTTCTGACATTACATCACTGAGCTTTTTAATATACTGCTCCTCAGGAACCTGTGAAAGTTCTTTATCAGTCATCTTTGCAAGATCAAGATCAAGCTTTTTAAACTCCTGATAGGACATAATGAAATCAAGATCATTTATCACCTCATCTGCTGCACGATAAAGATCTCCTAACATTCTAAGCATAGCAGAACCTGTAAGAATAAATCCTTTATTCTCCATTTCAATCTTAATATCATTGTCTGCTTCTGATAGCTTTATTGTATTCTTAAGAACGTAGTCTTTGTTTATTTCAAAATTGATAGAGTTGTTTAATATTTCAGCTGCTATTTTTTTAGCTGAGTCCTCAGCCTGTTGAAAAGAAGGCTTTAATACAAAAAGCTTCTTCATTAATTTATTGAAGAAGTTGAATGCTTTTTCTATAAAGGAAACTTCTTTAAGCTTTTTTACAACATCACTTTCTTTTCTATATGTTTTATCTGCTTGTAAAAGCTTGTCGTAATTAGGAACAATGTAATTCTCTACAAAGTCATACATTACATACATCTCTGCAATCTCTACAGCATCGTTTCCAAAAATCTTACCTTTATTCTTTATCTCCTGTATATAGAATCTTTTCTTATCAGCATATTGATCCCATGCTTTGATGTGATTGGAAAGCTCGAAAAACTCTTTTGTCTTTTTCAATAACGTAACACCAAGAACCGCTGCCTCTTTTGTAGGAACAAAGTTTTCATCTGGTAAAAAGACTTCCTTTTGAATAAGATCTATTCCTGATTTAAAATCAAAGAATTCACGATAGTCTTTAAGAACATCCATACTTAGCTTAAAACCATTCTTGTTAAAGAAGTTTGTAAGCAAGTTCATAAAGTTTCCATCAGGAGGAACATTTTGATGAGTTTTTGATTCATCTTTCACTTGATAAAATATACCATCACCTTGTTGACGAAGATCGTATTTAGTTTGTAACTCAGTGAACATTTCCTGATTCAACACTGCTTTATTAACAGTCTTTGTATCCTCTCTATTATAAGGTGTATTCCCTAAACGAGGGATCTCTTTTACCTGTTCACTAAATAAACTTCCTTGGTTGTTTACATTGTACTTAGCCCTAGCTAAATCGGAATATTTATTATTAAGTTGATTAAACAAAGGTCTGTCTACAATTGTCAAGGCCTCATTAATAGCACCTCTTTTTTGCATGTCAGCAATTGTATTCAGTCTTATATCACAAGTTTTCATTAATTATTAGTTTTATGAACATTTAAATGGATCTTTCTCATCTTCCGCTGGGCCAACATCTATTCTTGATGTATCACCTGCGTGGTATATTTTAAAAGGAGCTCCTATTTCCTGAAGATAGTCTATGAATGCACCATCTGTTCCTGGCATATCTCCCACTATAAAGCTATATCCTGCAGACAGTGCATTTCTAATTGCCTTTTTAGTAATCTCACTAAGTGGGCCTTTGAATTCACCGTTTCTTGCTAACATTATAAATGAGAATCCAGGTAGAGCCTTATCAAAAGCTGCTGCAATTATAGATTTAGCACCATCTTTCTTTGTCTCAAGTTTTAAGTTTTTATTTTTAGCAATGTAAGTTGCAGATGTATTACTTGATGTCTGACCTTTTGGATCTAACACTTCAACAATTACACCATCTGCTATCTCTCTCATTGCCTTATCTTTACCATCACCAGCAACAGTTCCTTTACCAGCACCTGAGAAACCTCCTACATATCCAGTGAATTTAGAAGTATCTTTTCTGTTAAGATTATTTTCATTCTCTGTATCAACTTTACCACCCTTATCTACAAAATATGAAATCACATCTAAAGGAGAAACTTCTTTCACCTTAATGAACCCATTATCTATTTTAGACTGTCTAGCTGTAGAATAGAATTCATTTGCTCTAAAAGAATCACCCCAAGCATTAATAGCTTGATATACATAGTTTACATACATTGTTCCTGAACGTGATGTACTAGTTTGCACCAATGCTTCTCCAAACTGATCTTTCACTTTCTTAAACAATCCTTTATTAATAAAAGAAAAATCACCCCTCTTACGCATTTCTTTTCTTTCATTAATTGTATAAGCTTCATTCTCCCAAGTGTAAACAATTATATCTGAAGCACCTTCTCTGCTAAGAGATGATAGAGTCATCACTTGAGGAATTACTTTTTTATTAATTGCACGTCTCACATTTGCTGGTAAGAAATTCATATTTGTATTATAATACCATTCTTGAGTGTTTTCAGAATAGAACAACTTAGCTCTTGTATTAGGAATGATGTCATCATTATTCCAGTTATTCCTTTCGAACACATTCAATTTGTAAAAGTCCTCTAAGTTAGGAATAGTTTCTAACTTAGACAAAACTTCATTATAAATCTTTTTAAAATCTTCATATGGCAATAACGAAGTAAATGATATTGGAGAAGTTGAAAGACCAGATTGTAACACTGCCACTGTAACTAGTTTGTTATACAACCCTTCTTTGTCAGCTTTTAAATAATCTTGCAGTTCTTTAAATCCATATATCACCATATTTTGGTCATACACTTTGTTATCCCTACCTTTAATTTTTAAATTATCTACGCCACCCACTCTATCTGAAAGAACAGGTTCTAATATTTTAACAATCTGATTGTTATGTAAAGGATGTTTAGGATTGTTCTTTACAGTTTCAATAAAGTCATTTATCTGTCTTACATAGTTATCATCAGCTAATAATGCTTTTTCTATATAAGCATTAAGTCTTTCTTTTGATTTAGTAGTTACATCTGACTGTACCACCCAATCAAAAAGATCTGTTACAACCTTTTGAGCAATCTTAACAAACTCTCTATCTGAAGTGTTTATATAATTATACAATACGCTTTGAACAATGTTTCTCACTCTAGACTTATCAGATGTAAGAATTTCAGCAAGCGCATCTCTAAACTTACTTATATTATATCTAAGTGTAGTTAAGAATGAGTTTTCTAAAAGATCATCCACTGAAGATATAATAGTCTCTTGAGCTTTAATTAACTGTTGTTCCTTTTTATATACAAGATATGGATCGTTGAAATTAGCTGTATCAAAGTTAGACCCTTGTGTTACGTGGAACATGTGTTCGGCTAACTTAGCATATTTTAAAAACTCTCTTAAAATAAATTGTTGTTCAGCTTTTTCTCTAAGATTAAAATCTTGTTGACCAAGAAACCCTTTAAGACGTTCTTCTGTAGGAAGAGATGATATGCTTCTTACAACATCATCACCCACTTTATACTTGTAGCTATCACACAAACTATCTACGTAAGAATCAATGAACAACCAAGAATATCCAGAGTTTTCTAATGAACGTAAATAGTCACGAATGATTGGTTGATTCATGAAATACACAACACTCTTAATAGGAACACCTGCCTTAGAAAGGAATAGGAATGTACTAGCAACGTTTGGTGTAGCACCAAGCTGCATAATCCAAGGACCTTTAGAAATATCCACATATCCATCTATAAACTGAGCAATTATATCAGAGATGAACTCACCTGCTCTATCCTTAATCATAGACAGGGTGGTTACTAGTTTACCGTTGATAGATATGTTATTGAAGTTTGGATTACCTTGTTCATCAATAAACTTAAGTTTTCCATCTCCTAACCAAAATTTATCAGTTTCACTTACATTATCCATTCTATCAAGATCAATGTAAATTGGTTGTCTTTGGTTTAGAGAATGGTTAGTTTGATTCACCGCAGCAATACCAATAGCATATTTACCTGTTACAAACGCATGTCTTAATGCAGACATAAACATTCTGTTTAACATGTTTCCTGCATTGCTGTATTCAAACTTAGGTAAGTTTAACTTCTCTACAATCTCTTCTGACAACTCTTTCAATTGATCTGCAGAGTTTGGTTTAATTAATTGATCAAAGTTTTCTCTACTACCAACTAATGCCTGACAAGATTCTATGTATGCATTCTCTAATGCTGATTTACTATTTTGTTTGTATTCAGAAAGTTTACCAAACTCTTCAATTGACATTAGATTAAATGTTTCAGCTAATGTCCTATCAAACAACGAGTTAAACTCTGCTATTAAATTTTTATTAGGATTTACAAGTGCATCAATCTTAATTCCTTCTTTCAAGTTTTTGTATGCTTCTACATTATCTTTTAACTTGGTAAGGTTATCGTTAAACTCAGCTATAGTTTCTTTAGTCCATCCTATAGATGTAAGGTAGAAATCATAATTTGTAATTAGTTTATTCAATGTCTTTGTTACCTCTCTAACATTAACATCTTCAACATCTTGAGAACCATCTTTCTTTCTATAACCAATTTCAATTACATCACTATCTTTTATAGCATCAAGCCATTGTTGTGCAAATATTTTAAAATATACAGTTTTGTCAAAAGATTGGATAGATTTATCATCAATCATTTTTTCCAACTCACTATTTCTATCAAGGAACTGTTGTCTAATAGATTTAGGAAGTTCTTTAAACACATCATACCCTTGTTCAAATATATCTTGAGAAGCATCTTTACCTAGCTCAATCTTAGCTTTTATTTCATCAAGTCTTTTTGAATAAGGAGATATTATTTCTTCTTTTGTTTCTTGAAGTTTTTCCTTATATGAATCAAATGTACTATTCAATTCATCTTGAAGTTGCTGATATTCAATTGAGTTTTCTCTTACATCTCTTTTAATAGATCCGTAGTCTTTAACCTTAGATTGAATAAATCTTTTATATCTTTCTTGTAATGTAGAATTAGAATCTGTAAGAAACTCAACAAGACGAGGTTTACCAAACTTATCAGTGAATACATTCTTAAGATACATTGACAATTTATCAATATCAAAATCCGATCCTGTTTTATGAACAAAAGCAGCAGGAACAACTACAGAATCACCAAACTCTCTAGGAAGAAACTTCTTAATAACAAAACGATCTGTTGAGTTTTGTTTCTGATTAGGAATACGATAACCAAGTCCTGATAAGATTCTCTGACCTTCTGGTGATTCGTTTAAATATTTAAGAAGTTCATCATCTGACATATCAGAATCAAACCATCTAGCTATCATAATTTCACATACATTAACTGTCTTACCATCCTCTGTAAGAGAATAGAAATTTAATATATCTGATGTATATGCTATTTTTTCCTTACCATCTTTTGTTACAATCTTCTCAGGTTTAACTCTTTCTGATTCCATTAATGTAGAAGGAATCTGTACCTTCATACCACCAGAAATCTTTTGAGAGATAACCTCTTGATCTGCAATAGAATATAGAACGTTTCTAATTTGTTGGTATGCAGGAGTGGCTTCAAGTATAACATCACCATTCTCAAATCCTGTAAGAGCACTAATAATGTTATCATTAATCTCTCTTTTCATCATTTCTTCTTTAAGAGTTTTTACAACTTTTTTGAAGTCTTGAATTTCAAATCCAATTTTACCATTAGCATCTACAACTTCCTTAATAGCAAATCTATTTAATAGATTTTCATATCCATTTTCTATAAGAGCGTTTAACAAGTTTTCATTGTTCTTTATTTCTTTATACAAACTAGAAGTGTTCAATCTTTCTTGCTCATTAGGAATAGCAAACCAAGCTACATATCTTGCATTGAAATCTTCTACATCAGTCATGAAGTCAATAGGAACACCTGCTTCCATAAAGTCCATTGTAATAAGCTTAGTAACCTGTGTAGCTCTTCTTGTTAAAGGAGTGTCCTTTGAAGGAACCTCTGCCTGAACACTCATGATAGCAAATGGAACTTTAAACACACCTTTATATGGATCGTTATTAAATGCTCCAGTCTCTTCATTGTACACTTTATTAATTTCTTCAGCTCCCACTTTTCTGCCAGATTCAAAGATTACATAATCTATGTCTTCTTTCTGCATCTTATCATAAAGTTTGATTGCATTTGCTGTTTGATTAATCTCCATCATCACTCTTAATGATAGAGGATAAAGGGCGAACTTATCAAGCATTACATCATTGTAAGACTTTCCATTATCTTTATTACCAGCTACAATAGGTTTGATTGGGGTGTATGCACTCTTAACATGTGGGTTTCCTGCATCATACACTTCTCTTTCATAATCAGAAAGAGTAAGACCTCTTTTTGCTTTTTCTTTTTCAGATAGGTCTTTACCTTTATAAATCTTTTCCCAAGCTACATCATACACATATTGTCTTTCTTCTGAAGGATTCCATTCTCCTGAACGAATTCTAAAGTTACGATTACCTTTCATTGTAATAATACCAGAACCATCAGTTTCTTTATATAAAGCATCTGTATATCCTGGAAGATTATGAACTCCTATTACATCTTCTAATGTTGTACTTCTAAAATAATCTCTTGTAAAATCTGTATATCCAATATCATTTTTATCAGAAAACAATCTATTCCACACTTTATTCATTACAGCATTCATCTTTTTAGAATTAGCCATAATTGCTTGACGTGGTGAATTAAAGTTTTTAATACGCTTCAACTCATCAGAATATTGATATGGATCTGAATATAAAAGCTTATGAAGTTCTATATTGTTAATCATGAAATTAACAGTGAGACCTTGTAACTCTCTTTGTAAAGTTGAATCTTTTAAATCTTCTTTCTGTGCAAAATCAATATCTTTTACATACCAATTACCATTTTCATTCTTTTTTATTATTTCATAAAGACGCATTGTTATTTCTAATTCCTTAGACTGGTTCTTTATAAACTCCTCTGTAGCAGAAGTAATTTCTTTCTCATACGCTTTGTACAACTCTTCTGCAGTTTTTTGTGAGTTTTGTTTATTCAAAGACTTGTTCTTTGATTGACTAGTGATTTCATCATGTAACTCTTGGCCAAGAATGCTTTCAAAAAATCTTAAGTTCTTTGTGTTTCTATTCTTAGCTGTAGAACGATTCTCTCTAGCAAGACTCACCTCAGAAAGGAAATATCCTTTGAATATTTTATGAACATCTCCAAATCCACCTAGCAATTGTTTTTGAGAAATATGATTACCCATGTTTAACATCCATTCCAAAGATGCATCTCCAGGAACAAGATTTAAATAATATCCTTCTAAGTTAAGATTGATCTCTTGGATCATTCTATCTTTATAGTTTAATTTAGAAGATTGTTTTTTCTTGCCATTAGTAGCATTGTTTGTACCATCTACAATATCAGGTCTCATTAACTCTTCAGCTCCTGCTTTTCTATTTCCTGTTTTTATATTGAACATCTCATTAAGAATAACAGAACCTTTTACAAATGAATCTGTAAGTAGATAGGAAAGATGAGGATATAATTTAGGAATATCATTCAAGTTTTCCACTTGAGATATTGCATCATAAAGATCACTAGCTGCGTTCGTTCCTATAAAAGTTTGTTTTCTTTCACCACTGATTCCAAAGTATGTACTATCAAAGTCTGGGTTTTCAATGGCAGCTTTTATTTGAGCAAGTTGTGATAGACGCTTGTTAATATTTAAAACCTTACCACTAAGAGTTGCTATCTTACCAGCTTTTCCTATACTATCTCTAAGACCATTAACAGCTTTATTGAATGTATCTAACTTATCTTTTCTAAGTTTCATCAGATCACTTCCTTTAAACTGAATACCAAGAGTTTTTAAGAAAGCCACTCTATCAGACACACTACCTAATGCTCTAGGAACAGATCCTTGAACACCATCAAATGTTTTTGTGTCTTTATTTTCTTTAAAATATGGACTCTTTCCTCCTTTAATAATTTTTATAATAGACTTAATCATGTCAGACTTAGCTTGGTTGGCAGCACTTGCTAAGTTTGCATCACCTATCTGTATATCACCATTCTCTAATATGTAATGAATCTTTACATCAGGGTTTTGTTTCTTAAATGATTTCCATAGAGCATTTAAAAGATCAAGATCGTAGTCTTTTGTAAGATTGGATAGATCAACTGGTCCTGGAGTATCCACCTTTCTTCTAGTGATACGAGTGTATAATGTTCTAAAATCAGGATCTTCTTTTGCCATCTCTCTTATTCTATCAAGCATATCTTCTACATTACGAGAATTATATGTCTTGTTAAGAACCTTTACAAACACTTCAATTGTTGAAAGAAGTGTAGCTCCACCTATAGAAGATCTTACTAATTCTGTCTTACCTGGAGTGGTTGTACTCATTTCCACAGAAGGTAGTGTAGAAAGTAAAAGTTTAACTGCAGCGTTAGCTTTCTTGAAATGATCTATTTTATCAGATTCCTGATAGTCTGATTTTCCAGAATTATCTTCATCTGTTAATTGTAGTTGATCATTCTCATCAAACTCAATGTTATACTTCCTAAGGTATTCTTTGTGTTTAGCAACTATATTGTCCCAAGTGACATCATTCATAATAGCAGCTCTCATAGCTAATGATTTAGCCATTTCACCAGCAGCTTGTTTTTTAGTCACTTTGCCTGCATCAACAAGATCTTTTGCAGTTTTATATCCTCTAGTAACAGTTTTTCTAATTTGCTCTCTAAGATTTGCATACACCTCAGCCTTGTTCTTATTAGCAACATTGAAAAGACTTTCGTTCTTTTCTATAATATCACCAAGAGTTAGATAGGTCATGTGTTGCATAATATCATGCACCTCTTGTCCTGTGAAGCTTGCTATACTAAATTCAGAATCATCATTTGCATAAGCATTCTCTACATCTATAATTCCTTCTTTAGCAAATGCTAGTTTAGAATGATATGGAGAATAGTTTTTATAATATCCACTACCTATTTTTGCAAACAAGTTAGCTGTATTAGTTTGTGCTTTTTCTCCTGTGAAGAATTCTTTAATGAAGTTTACAAGATCAGCAAATAGTTTAACTATAAAAGGTTTTCCTTCTGTAGGTTTAGCAGGAATCTTTCCTTCCTGTACGTAATCTCTAAACTCTTCAGCTAGTTGTTCTTTAACTTCTTTATCTGTAGCATCTTTATAATTAACTTCTCTTTGTGTTTCTCTATCTATAAACGTTCCTTTTCTAGCCCTAAATTCAGCAAGAACAGCTGTACGCTCTTTAGGATCAGAGAACATCTTCCACACAGCTTCAAACACTTCATGGTATGCTGTACCAACCTCTGCATTCTCATATATGTAAATAGCACCATCCTTGAGCATACCCCAAGCTTGTCTACCATTTGTAGCATTAATGATGTTTTTCACTCTATATACAGGAACATTAGGGAAGTTGGCCTTTAACCAAGATTCAAGTTTAGTCCAGTTTTCTCCTTCAAAGTTTTTTATTCTTTGCTCCATAGCAAGTCTGAATGGCAATTCAGTATCATCATCTTCCATATCATCAAGATCGTCCTTCAACTCATCATCAATTACTATTGTCTCATCTCCATCATCTCCAATAATCTCTTCAACCTTTTCAGCCACCACTGCTGTATCTTCTTCATTTTCATCATCTTCAATAATAATTGAATCTTCTTCTTTTACTTCAGGTTTGTATTTATTCACTTCAGACATAATTGCCTTAGCAATAATTGCCTTCACTTCTGTAAAAGCTGCAAACTCTTTCTTTCCAGACGCAACTAATGCCTCTATAACTTTAGGAGCATCTCCTTTTTTAAATAAAACTTTTATACCATTCTCAAGATCTTTATTTTGTAAAGCTTGACCATCTGCAAAGTAGTATAATGTTTTACCTTTTGATGTAATAAAAGTGTTTATTGTTTTACCATCTAACACCACTTTACCTTTAGGAGCAAACTTCACCTTACCATCATCTTTCTTCTTTCCTTTCTTTTCTTTTGGTTCTTCTTCCTCTTCTAAAAGACCAGACACTTTCATCACTCTTTTCTTCTTTTGTTCTTCTTTTGGTATTTCAAACTTATCTTCAGGATGTGTGATTGTAAAATATATGCCCTTTCTATTAGTTTCTCCTTCTTCAATTGGTTTCATACTAACTGTTAGAGGAAGTGTTTCCTCATCTCTAACATCACCATTCAATCCACCGTTCTCATCAGGAAGATTTTTAGATAGTAGGAAAGATTGATAGTTTGGCCAATCTCTTTTTACAACTTCACCTTCTTCACTAATAGAAACTATTTCTTGATATGGTTCATTCCAATCAGACTCTGTCATTCTAGAGTTTACATTATTGTAAATTCCTTCTAGAAGACCAATTATAAGATCTTTATTAGTACGAAGTGCTGATGGTGTGAATGATATGTTTTCTCCTTTTCCAGATATAAATAGTTTAAGGGGTTTTAATACATCATCATTACCTTGTTCTATGTCAAAGAACACACTATTATATCCTGCAGGTTTACGATTGCCATCTTGGTCTTTAGGTGTACCCCAATAAACAATAGATCTTAAATAGCTAAGTAGGTATTGTGCTTCTGTAGAATCAAGTCCTTCTTCCTCATTCTCAAACATATTTACGCAAACACGTAACATTGCATTATAAACATTGTTAGCCTCTTGTTTAGTTAGCTTTCTGTTCTTAAGTTCTACGTATGCATTTTTAAGGTTTAAGAAAACTTTACCAATTGCATTTGTAAATCTGGTAGAACCATTCTCCATGATTTCTTTGTTGGTAGAAACCTCAACAACAGGATTTTCTAAAAGATCATTCTCTGTTATAAGCCCTGCATCTTGTACAGATGTTTTTGTAGGAAGAGGTTGTTTAACACCTTTATCATCTACATAACTAAGTGGTTCAGGAATACCAAATGATGCATTAATTTCAAATGGAGCTTTAGGAGGATTTTTAAGAGTTTCTGCTCTCCATTTATTATACTGATCAGTTAATGAATCTTTAACAGTTTCAGAGGTTGAATCTCTGAACATAGATTTGCCATTAGACCAAGTGGTAGTTATAGGAAACACTTGGAATATTGCAGCATTAAGATCTTGTGTAGAAAGTCTTTGACCATCCACTCCCACTAAATGCACTGAACCATCTTCAGCATCCACTTCAACCATAACAAGAGCTATAGTCTTTTTAGGATCTACTTCTTGTGTTGTGTCACCATTATCTTTTAAGAATTGTGTAAGACCAGGAAGAATGTCTTTTTCATTCTCACTTGTTACAACCATCCCACGAATCTGACCTCTATTAGGAAGTGTTTCTAAATTTGCACCAAATTGATTAGCTCTTACATGATGAGGAGCTAGTTCTCCACCAGCAAACAATTCTGAAGGAGCAGTTGTACCTGTAACAACATTGATGTCTGACTTCTTAGCATCTGCTTCATATTCTTCTTCATTAGTTTCTATACTAATTCCTGAATCTGCTGTACCAAGAAACTTCTTAATTAGTTCAGTGTTTTCAGCAAACTTCTTTTCTTGTTCTACCTTTTGTTCATAAGCATCCGCAGCTTTTTGAAAAGCTTCTAACAATGCACCTTTTGCAACACTCTGGTTAATTAAATCATCAAGACCTTTCTCTAGTTCTTTAAGCTGAGCTGAAAGTTTATCAGCCCTCTTTTCCATATTAGGAATATTCAACTCTTCTCCAAAAGATTCTATCTGATCTTGTAAATCAGAAACTATTTCTGTAAATCCTAATCTATCATTAATGAATTGTTGAGCACCTTGTTCTCCTAAATACTTTTCAAGTCTTTCTATATAGTCAGACATGAACAATGGTATATTAGGATTTTCTTCTTTAACTCTTTTTAGGAAATCATTGAACAAAGACATTGCTGTATTAATAGCTCCTTTTATAGAATCTAATAATGATTTACCTTGTTTAATGGCATCAGTGGTATTGTCAATCATTTCTTCAATAGCCTCAATTTCTGCTTTAAGATCTTTAACCACTTCAGAATAACTTTCAGGAAGCATGTCTCTATTGTCATACATTTCCTGGAAGTAAGGAAGGTTGTTTTCAAGTTCTTCTTTCTCTGCCTCTAAACTAGCTACAATACTTTCTACTTTTTTATACTCTTCATTTAGTGCATTTAATGTTTTCTTTGCAGCACCTACAAAAGCTTTTCTTTTAACACCAGCTTTTGTCATACTAAGATTCTCAATGGCCTCATTAATTCTATCCATCTCTTTCTTAGCACCTTCAAGATCTTTATTGATCTGTTCTAATCTTTCAGTGGCAGTTTTAAAAACCTCAGATATAATCTCATCTCTTTGATCATATCTAGCTTGTATTTCTTCTGCTGTCACTTCTTCATCTAATGCAGCTTTTGCTCTTGCTGTTAATTGTCCAGATGAATATATCTTAGCTTTGTCAAATCCTTTCTTAGCTTTAAACTGATCTCTAGTTACATTAAATTTCTTCTTTCCATCTAAAGAAACAAATTGTAACTTATCTGTCTTACGATTATATCTAATAGTTCCTTCAACAGATTTACCACCTCCTAATTGATATGTAAAAATTTGACCTGCAGTTTCTACATAAAATTTAGCATTAGGATTTTTTTCTAAAGCAGACACTTCTCCAACTTGATGCTTCTCAAAAAAGCTCTTTTCAACTTCATAAGTTTGTCCTTGTATATTAGGATCTAAAGAAGTGGCTTGTATTATAAGTTTGCCTTCTGGTGTCTCACCTATAACAGTGAATTTAGAAAACTCCTGATAGTATGTACCTTCTTTACTTCTTCTCATAGGAGCTCCTGAATAATACTCCTTTCCTATCTCAAATTCAAAATCTCCATCTTTTGTTTTAATAGGTAGTATTCTTCCTACATCCTTAGGTTGTATTTTAGGTTTTTCTATTTCTACATATTTTCCTGGATTCTTTTTAAGATCGTTATATTCATTTAAGAATTTTTCTCTACGAAGATTAAGTTCATTTGCATCTTGTAATGTTTCTAACATCTCTTCCTTATCTAATCTATTACCACTTTCAAGATCTGTAATTAATTTATTATAATTATCAGTGTTTCCAGCTAACACTTCATTGAATATAGATAGTATGTCTATGTTAGTTCCTACCAACTTAGAAGTTAATTCAGGAATACGTTGATCATAATCAGCCACCTTTGTAGCTGCGTACACCATCTTATCCATCACTTCTGGTGTATATACAAGTGTACCATCTTCATTCACTATATTTCCATAACGTAAATTTAAAGATTGATATAGAGATTTTATATTGTCTGCTGTAGATTCTAATCCATTAAGTCTTTTTAGAAATGCTTCTGGTTTATCTCCAGCAAGAGCTTTTCCTTCTTGAACAAGTTGATTAAACCCATCCACTGTAGATGCAAGAGCTCTAAGATCATTGATGTCACTTTTCACAAGATCCATTCTACCAAACTTAATACGAGGTGTTAAGTAGTTGATTATATAGTCTTTCTCAAGATCTTTACTCTCAAGTACATCTCCTTGTTTTAATGCAACTTCTCTATCTTGCTGTATAGCAATACCTCTATCAACTGAATCTACAGTGTCTTTTGTAAAGTCAGATAGTTTGAATTTATTAAATTCAGCAATTGCTTCTGCTGTATTTTTTGCTCTTTGTTTACCTTCTCTATAATTCCCTTTAGCCATCATCAATGCTCCAGATAGACCTCCTATAAGAACATTCTCCATTCCTTCATTTGTTCCAATAGTTTTTTCCACCCCTTCAGCAAGACTTCCTAACCAATCACTATCTTGTCCTCTATATTTTTTATTATAATAATCTTGTGTTCCCACTTGAATAGCAAACTGAGAACCTTCTTCAAACCCTTCCGCAATAGAAAATGTATAAGGTCTTATTTTATCCACTGCAGAAATTAGTTTTCCAAATCTAGCAGGCTTTGCAATAAATTTTCCTGTAGCATCTGTTGCAATGTCTCCAATTTCTCTTGTAAGACCATTGATGATTCCTTTCTCTGCTTTATAAGAACTTCCTAATATTTTTGGAAATTGTATATAGTTTGTAGCAGTGAGCAACACTGTATTTAAAAGAAATGATGAGTTTCCTACATTATCAGCCTGAGCATTAATTCTCTCAAGATCTTCTCCCCTAGGAAGCATTCCTCCATTTGCATTTTTATATTCTTCTATCAAGTTATTTCTAAATTGATTAAGATTTCCATATGCTTCAAAACCTGCTTCTCCTGTTGTAGAAAGTCCTGCAACTACTGCTCGTTGTCCTTTATTTAATAAATTATATTGACCTAAAAATTTATCAGAAAGACTCTTCACCTTTCCATAAGTCTCAGCTGCTTTATTTGTTGCTACCAATGCTTCTTCTGTAGCAGCTAGTGCCTCACCTGCTTTCCCCATAGAAAACAATTTAGCAAGACCTGGAATTGAACTCAATCCTTTAGATGTTGCTAACAGTCCTGCTGAAAACACTTGTCCAGATAATGCAGCTCCTGCAGCAAATCCCAAGTTTTTTACAATACCATCCCATAAAAAGTTTGCTGTAAATAGTTTTTTTGGAGAATACCAATCAGCACTTTTTTCAGCTTCAGTGTAATAGTTAGGAAGAGAGTCTTCTAATTCTTTATTAAACTCATCGAGCTTTCTATTAAAATCATTATCATAAAATGAAGCTGCTCTACCATCATTATACCACTGACCAAGTCCATTAATAAGCCCAACAGTAGATTGTAAAAAAGTAGTACCTGTGGTGGCAATACCTTTACCAACACCACTTACCATCTTAGATCCCCAACCCTGTCCTTGAGCATATATCTCTTCCATGTTCTCTCCAGGAAATATCTTTTCATATCTACCAGTTCCAGGTAGTGCTGTTGCAGGAGTGTTTGTAAAATATGCTCCAGCAGGTTTTTCTAATGCTGCTAGTCTAGAAGACATTAAGTCATAAGCATCTATTGGTCCACTAGTAGAACTTAGTTGTGATGCATAATCAGGAACCAAAGAGGGTAAATATCCTGGTTGATTCACTGGTTTTATTTCTTCTGGCATATATTATTTACTTTTTATTAATGATTTTATAAAAACATCATCAACCTGAGATGCAAAATTAGCAGCAGATTGATCAGATATAGGAACATTATAAGGAAATAGTTTCCAATCATCTCCTTGTTGTACATAAAGTTTAGGAAAATATCCACCACTCCCTTTAACAAAATCAATTGCTACATTATATTGTTTTGTATTAGTTTGGTAGTCTTTTATAAATGCTGTAGAATATGCATCATCGGCTGTATAAGGATTAGCAAGATTTGTAGAACCATAAGGAGATGCATTTATTGTAGATTCAATTTCATTTACAAATAAAGAAGGTGCTTGTTTTCCTGTTAATAGTTGATAGTCTTTTTCTTTAATAGGTTTTAATGTAACAACTCCTTGTGCATCTGTAAACTGTAATTCATAAGAATTCTTTCCATATCTACTTGTTGCAGGAGTTACATTGATTTGAAATTGTGCTTTTTCATCATTTGCAAGTTTAGCAATTGTTTCATACTCACTATCAATATCTTTATAGTCACTTGCTATACTACTTAATGATGTAGCAAGATGTTTCATCTGTTCAGGCTTATCTTTATATAAAGGAATTCCTTTGGGAGTTCCCACTTCACTAATTCCTTTATAATATTGCTCTTTCAACTTGGCACTTTCTGTATAATTTTGTTGACCCATTATATTCATCAAACCTTGTATAGATGGATTATATTTTGTAGGAGTTGCACTAGTTATCATACCTATCATATTTTGACCTCCAAACCCACCTTGTACTTGTGATCTTGTTTGTCTAAGTATTTGATTAAATCCAACCTCTCCATATTTTTTTATCAAATTATTTTTTGCAGACTCAGCTTGACTTTTTACAAGATCTGAATTAACAAAACGTGGAATAGCAGCATCTCCATAATGATAATAATATTTTGCAACATCCACCATATCGCTCTTACTAAGTGTAACTTTATTCACCCCTTGTCCAGTAGCCAACAATACATTTATAGGAGCAACATTCACTTTAGAAAAATCTACTGGTGTAAATCCTACAGCATTAGAATTAATATATTGTTGTTCAAGCTCCATCTTTCTTTTACTCACTCCCAATCTCTTTCCAATATCATTTATGTTTCTAAAATCTTGTGAATACTCAGCCCCTAAAAATTCTCCTTTTGAATTGTTCCATTTTTCTGTGGCCTTTTGTCCTTGTAAAACAATATAATCATTATAAGAATGTCCTGTTTTCTTTGCAAAGGTTGCTATTTGTTGCTTCATTTGATCTTCTGTAAGTCCTCTACCAGCATTTGTTGCCATCCAGTCAGCTATTGCAACTTTTTCATAAAGTTTAAATTGTGCATCAGAGTCATCTTTCATTCCTTGTAAGAAGGAATTTTCAAAATATGTTGGATCTTTTTGATCATCTATTCCAAGATCTCTAGCTGCTCCTGTATAAAGTCCTGCGCCTGTAGGTTTTCCATTCTCATCAACAAGTCCTGCTTTAAACAACTCTGTCCATCTTTTAAGATTCATTTCATCAGTGTCATGTCTTTGCTGATATCTAAATTTTTCTTCATCAAGTTGAGCCTTTCGTACATCAAGTTTAAACTTATCTCTATCCATCATCACCTCTACAGCAGGATTCTTAGAATACTTTGTATAAGTTTCTTTTGTAGCCATTGAATTAGCTATACTATCTAAATAATTATTTGTGTATATGCTACTCCTAATAACATCATCATCTGAAGATTTTAATCCCTCAATAGATTCTTTTCTTTTATTAATACTCTCGTCTAATGAAACAACTCTTTCTCTTAGTTTATTTATTACTTCTGGATCACCTTTTTTTGTTTTAAGTTCTAAGATTTTATCTTGTAGATATTTCTTCTGTAACAATGCTGATTTCTGATATTCATTAAATCCTTCATCTATCATTGAATGTAATTCATCTGTAGTTCTTCCTTTTAATTTATATCTTCCTGTAATACTTAATTGTCTATAATCATTAGAATCTAGTCCAGATTGAAAAGCATTTAATATTTTATCTTTATCTTTTCCTTTAAGAAGAGTTTCAGCCATTACATCATTGTATTGTAACTTTCCATTTATAACAAGTGGGTTTCCATTAGCATCTGTTTTAAATAGCTGTTGAACTATTGTAGAATCTTCTCCTACAGATTTAGCAATCTCTCCAAGTTTTTTAAATACATCTGTATAAGGAACATATTCTGCAGAAAAAGATGATCCTGCAGTGTTATCATTCATCCACTTACTAGCTTGTGTTGAAAAAAGATCTTCATTAGCTACATCAGATTTACCTTCTTTCTTTTTAGCTTCCATTATACCAACTTGCTTTCTATATTTAGCTGTAGAGCTTACAGCATTCTGAACAGTTTCATCTCTACCAATTTGTTTAGCCATTCCAGATACAGAATTCACTAATTGGAAGTTTGAGAAATCTCCTGCTGCTACATATTTCAAATTGTTCCCAAGCTCATTGAGTTTTGTTTGTAGATAGTTTTTATCTACGTCTTTCAACACGTCCATACCAGCAATGTTGTCAATACTTTGCTGTACCTTTTGAACACCTTGCTCATATTGAGCTTGCTTTTGCATACCCACCTTTACCATTGCCTCAACAGGAAGTGTTGATACATAGGGATTAAATTGTGTTATTGCGTCAGTATATGAAGCCATATTAAGTTTATTAACAAATGTAATTTAAAATATTATAACTACCAAAGGATGTAACAACTTTCGGTAATCTTGTGTAATTAGAATAATTAGAAGTTTTTAAGAGCTCTTACGATAGAACCATTTCTAGCAGTCTCTTCTTTCTTTTTCTTTTTAAGAATTGTTTCATATTCATATCCTTCAGGAGCAGCTTGAGCAGACACTTTACCATCTGCAGAAATATCAAACTGTGCTAGAGGATTGTAATTCTGTGCTCTACCAGATTTACCAAATCTATAGTTGTAAAGATTTTCATATATTTGGAGAGCATTATTTTCTGACTTGTTCTTAGCAATCTTATCAGACATAGATTTTTCTATTTCCATTGCTTGGGCTTTTGTATTAGATCTTGCTTGAGATTGTTTAGCAGCTTGATCAGCATATATTCCAAGGTTCTTAAGTTGAGCATCGTTCAATGTAGCAATGTTCTGATTGTACACACCCATTCTTTGAGCTTGGTTTTGTCTAAACTGTTCTCCTAACACTTTATTCTTCTCACCACTTGCTGTTGCTAATATAGATGCAGCAGCTGCAGGGTTTTGTCCAGCCATTCTTTCTGCAGCTCTTGCTTGTGCAGTTATTTCATTCAATTGATCCTGATAAGAAATGTCATATGGTGTTAATAGTTGAGGTTGGTATCCTTGAGCAAACACTGGTTCCACTTGATTCATTCCTGCAGCCATCATCTCAGGATAAAGATCTACATTATAGTCTGTATCACTAGGTCTTAAATAAGGAGCAAGTTGATTAAGTGCAGTCATCCAAGGATCTTGCTTAAGAGGTTGTACAGCAAGTGTAGTAGTTGGGCTAGTTGTTTCTGGGTAGTCTACAGCAGTAGGAGCTGTAACCTTTCCTTTAAATCTTGGAGCCTTATCTAATTGAGACATGTATTGTTCTGTTCTTTGGCCAAATATTTCATCTTCATTAGAAGCAAGATCTGCAGTTGTAAGCTTTTCCTTCTTACCTTTAGTTGTAAGAGGTTCTCTACCTATCACTTTTTTTGCAAATTCTGGAGCAAGTCTATGGAACTCTTGTTGAAACTTAAGTACCTTATCACCCTTTTTTTGTGTCTTAGCCTCATCGTAAAGCTTCTTCAAGTATTCATAATCTTCTTGTTTTAATGCAGGAAGATTTGTTCCATCTTGTGCTTTGAATATTTCTTTACCGTATTTAGCCATTTCTTTTTGTGCTTGTTTATCTATTTTAATTTTACCTTTAGCAAGAGCAACTACATCAACACCATGTTCATTAGCTGTATCATGAAGTGCAGTTTGTACACCAGCAGCATTTCTTTTTATTTGAGAATACCTTTCAAGATCTTTATTTGCTCCATATAAATTTGCCTTAAATGAATTCATTTCTAATAGATCTGTTGGAGTGAATGATTTGAGATTGTTTAGCTTTTTTGTTGATTTTTCTATAAGCTTGTTTAATTTATTCTCTTGATGTGCAACATCAGCAATATAGTTTTTAAACTTCTTGTTCTGCATACTTTCTCTTACAGCTTTACTTGTTTCAGCTTTGAGATCAATCTTACTAAGAAACTGTTTAGGCATTATAAGATCACCAAATACTAACATATTCTTTTCCCCTGTTTGAGGATCTTTCATCTCTATAGCAGGTTCACGTTTTTCTACTTCAACTTTTGCAGGAGCATTTTTAGAACCAAATTCTGCATAATCTGTATAGCTATCATGAATATCATTACCATAATCTACACCTATTCCTGTATGCCCATTACCATCAGATTCACTATGTGCACCCATACCAGGAAGACCTCTGAACATAACAGTCTCACTATCATCATGAGGATTATTTGAAATAGGTTCAGCATATCCACCCCATGTAGTTTTAAGAGAACCACCAAAAGCATATTGATCTTGAGGATACATATTGTTCTGTGTAACACGTCCACCAGTTCTCAATGTATCCATCATAGGATCAGGTTTTAATAGATCACTCACCTTATGTTCACCAAACTGTGTAATCACTTGTGGCAACCAATCATTGCTCACCCATCCATCTTCTGCATAAGGAATATCTCCACCGTTTCTTACATGAGCAGAATATTGAGATTGTAATCCTTGTCCCATAGAATACATTGCTGCTGTTTGTACATTACGTTTTGTTCTATTTTGAGCCTTTTCCATTTTCATTGGATTTCTATCTAATAGTCCTCCACCAATAGCTCCAACAGTTTGTCCAATTGCTTGACCTATAGCTTTTCCTGCAGGTCCTCCTACAGCCATTCCTATAGCTCCACCAGCTGTTCCACCTATATCAGCACCCACTTCACCACCTGCATTATTTCCTGTTACACCTTGTCCAATCATTTGTCCTGCATTTCCTACAGTTGCCCAAGAAGGAGCTGGTATTCCACTACCTGCATTACCAAAATCTAATGCAGTCATACCACCTCCAGTTTGCATTCTATGTATAAGTCCACCAGCTCTGTATTGTTTTACTATTTCAGAATCACTCAATGGTTCAAATCCAAGATCTTGATAGATGTCTCCAGGATTATACATGTTCTGTATCTCTGTTTGATTACCACCTATCTGCATACCATCTTGTGCCTTAAGAATATTTGTATTTCTTCCTTGAGGATCATTAAGTTGTCCTGGTTGTATTACTTTATATGGATCATCTGGTCTATCATACATACGTCTTTTTTGTTCTGGTTGTGACAGAGCTGCTTGTAAACTAAGATCACTTACAGAAGCTTGTTGTTCTGCTGACTTTCTTGCTTCTTTTTCTGCTTTTAGTTTTTTAATACCCCCATACACTTTTCCTGCAAGACCTGTATATTTAGAGATTGCATCCATAGGATCTTTTTTAGGAAGATTTCCAGATCCTGCAATTTGTTGCTGTAAAGTTCCTGCATACATAGGATCTAACATTGGAGGATTTTGGTTTGGATTTAACATAGGAGTTTGTCCAGAAGCATCTAATGGAGGAAGTGTTCCATACATATATGGATTTGTTTGTGCTGCTTGCATTCCTGTCATAGTTCCACCTGCAGGACTATTTAATCCAAGACCAGTTTGTCCTTTAGGAACTTTCTTACCTTTTTTAGCCATTCCTGCTAGAGCACTAGCATCCATCCCTCCTTCACCACTACCAATCATTCCCATGATTTTAGAAACATCCATACCACCCCCACCTCCACCAGCAGCAGGTTTTTTTGCAGCTTGTTGAGCTTGTTGTGCAGCTTGTGCTTGAGCTTGTCTTTGGGCATTTGTAGAACCTGTCATTTGAAGATCGTAAGAATCATAGGCATTTTGAAAGTTGAGAGGTTGAGGATTATATACATTTTCTCCTCCTGTATAAGAACCTATACCATCTTGTGCTTTGGGAGCTATGGCTTTACCAAGTTTAGCTTTTTTAAACTCTTTGCCATGTACTTTCATAAAGGCTTCTTCAGAAGGATACTTCTTGTAGAATTCTTTCTCATTCTTAACACCAGCGATTTTTAAGATTTCTGCTTTCATATTAGTTGTATTTATCTAACCATCCACCTTTGGTTGGTTTGTTATAGTTTGTGAAATTGGTTAATTGATCTAGTTGCTCAATGACTTTCTCATCCTGTTGATTTATACCATTCTTTCCTACAGGGTATTCTTTGACTTTCTTACCTTTGAATTTATAATTTTTTCCTGGTGTCATATATTTAACATCTCCTTCATCTGATATTCCTAATAGAGGTTGATTAACACCTTGCATTGTTATATCTGGAGAATCTATTTCCACCACCTTTCCCCAGTTATCAGGATTCCAATATCCATTATCATCTTTTACTACACCACCTTCTTTCTTTTGGTTTAACGCTCCTGAAATAAGTCCTGATCCAATACCAACACCTGCTGCAGTTTGTCCAATCTTTTTCCAATCTAAAACTCTAGGTGCTGGTGTATATGTACCAAAACTTAAAGTTTCAGCAAGTGGATCACGTCCTTGACTAATAGCATTTTTAATGCTTTCATAGTTAGGATTGTATGTTGGTCCACCAGAAGGTTTAGTAAAATATTGTTTAGGGTTTGTAAACATTTCACTATTTCCAAATAAAGACGATTGTTTAGGACTTTGTCCAATAGATTTAAACTTAGATACAAGTCCTCTTGGTTCTAATAATTCATTTATAGATGGTGTATGACCATATTGTCTATTTAACCAATACCTTGTATTAGAATCAAATAATTGCCCTGTCTCAGCATCAAAAAGTATTCCCTTTCCTTGGTCTAAAGGAATTTTAGGACCAAGTTTAGGAACTCTTTTATAAAGAAAATCTTCAGCACGACTTATTCCTAAATCTTTTCTTAAGTTACTCATCTTATGAGAGACATCTTCAAAAGATCTACCTGGCACAAGTCTATCTGCAACATTAGCTGTATAAAACTCATCTGCTTTAGTAATAGGATTATATCTACTTAATAGTTTACTTTCACTAACTGCTTCTCCAAGATATGTAGGTGCTGAAGGTTTTATAAAATTACCTACTTTAGAAAGAAGTCCAGTTTCTACAGACTCAGCTATGATGGGTTTTAATAAATTATATCCAGCACCAACTAACTCACTTGCTCCTGTTATATAACCTGCAGCTTCTAAAGATCCCATTATATGATCTACAGATTTTTGTTGTCTTTCTCCCATGAAGTTGGCAGGTTCTCCTGTATATGTCATGTTAGGATTTACAGCAGACGTAGTTCCTGTTTGTTCATCATATACAACATTAGGCATATTGCTAACTGCTTGCTGAGTAAGTGTTTTTCTTCTAGCTTCTGATTCTTTTGTAGTAGCTTGTCCTTGATTTATAGTTGCTTGATTACTAAATTCTCCAATATGGAAATTTTGTCTGTGAGCTCTATCTGTAGCTTCTTTTACTTCTTGACTTCTAGTTTTATATGGAGTTCCTACTGATTTTTTTTGAGGATTGAGTACAGTGTTTATTGTATTTTTAAATGCATTAGCTTGTTCTGGAGTTTGACCAGAAGCATTTACACAAACACCAAATGCATTTTTAGTAAAATAAGGAGGACACCCATCCATAATAGAACCACCTGGACCATACTTATCTAACCGTTTACCATTCTTACTAATACTCTTTGGTTTCCAATCTAGTCCATTTTGATAATAAGTCATACCATACTTTGCAACTGTAGATTGATTACTATTATTTTTAACAACATCCCTATTTAAATTTCTTAGCTTTTCTGGATCATTTCCTATAATTTCAAAAAGCTGTTTTATATTCCAATCAAAGTTGGGATCAAGTTCTTTACCTTTTTCTTTAGGGGTTGGTCTACTGTTAAAGTCATCCATTATTTCCTGCATGTCTTCTGTAGTGTATTCTTTATTAGGATCTATACCATATCTCTTTCTAAACTGATATAATCTAGCTAACTTTTCATCTTCATTTACAAGATCATAATTTTCATATGGATCTAATAAATCATTCTGCGCAAGGATATTTGGAATATCTTCTTGTGGAGCTAAATTACTTAAACCATGTAATTCTTCATGAAGAATATTTGAAGTTTGTATACCAGTAGGATCAGAACTAACATCAACAATCGGAGTGTAGTTATTAGGATAAAATCCATAAATACCATATGCCTCTCTTGTTCTTAATAAATCAGGATCACCCTCAACTTTTAATTTTTGTAAAGCATCAAGTCTTTTATTAGCAAGATCTGTAAACTTTGGATCTTTAGCTCTTCCTGTATACCAATTTTGTAACCAATCTTTTGCAGCAGATTCACCTTCTTCCATACTTTGTACTTGAGGTGTTTCTGTTATATTAACTCCAGTTTGTGCTGAAGGCCTTGTCTTCTTTGCATAAGGACCATTAGAAGGAGCACCTGTACGTGCATACATGAATCCTGTAGAACCAGGAAGAGAACCACCCATTGCATAATAAAGAGGAGAAGGTCTATTAACTCCAGATGTATATCTACTTGCATCTAAATGCTCAGGTCTATTAGGTTCTTCAGCAAACAGTCTAGAATAATAACTAGGACCATATGTAGAAGCTGTTTGTTTAGATGGTTGATACCCAGCATCATTAGTCCAGTTACCGCCATAGAATCCATCTACACCATGATAGTTAGATTGGTTACTAAATGTAGGATGATTTGGTTTTTTCCATGTATCAGTTCCATGATTATCTTGATCCATCTTTTTATAATCACCAGACTTCCAAAAACCTTGTACATCATATGCACCCTTGTCCATCATAATATCTCTACCCTGTCTTTCAGATTCTTTAGCTACCCATTCATTAAACTCTTTCTGTTCTTTTTTAGTTAATGATGTATTGAATCTATCTGTATACATCATTTCAGGATCTTGTTCTGGTAAAAAAGATAACCCTTCCTGTGCCTGTAGAATATTACCACCATATTTTTTCTTTTCTTTTTTTCTTTTACTCAAATCGTAATAAGAACTAATATTTGAATTTAAATTAACATTAGCTTTACTATCTCTTTCTCTAAGTGTTTGCACAAAAGCATCTCTTTCTTCAGCTGTTGCAAATCCTCTATCCACACCTTGTTGTGTATCATAATCTGTATATCCCACCATATAAGGACCAGACATGTTTACATTTGGAATATTTAGTTTAGGAAATGTTCTTTGTTGTATCTGCATTCCTTCAGAAGGTTCTCCCATAGGAAGTTTAGTAGCAGGTACAAATGGTCTTGGTTTTAATGTAGGTTCTGGTTTAGGGATTGGTTTGTCAAATACAAAAATATCTCCAGACATTCTTCCTGTTTTGTTACCAACTTTAATAGTAGGATTTTGTGGTGTTTTTGGTTTAGGTTTTTGTGGAGTTTCTTCTTTTTTCTTTAAAGCAGGAGGAGGAATTGGTTGAGAAGTTTTTTTACCATATTTATTATTCCACTCTATCTTTTCTTTAGGAGTTCTTAAAATATATGGTTTAACTGCAAGAGGATCATATCCATAAAAACTTACTTGATCTCCAAAAAGAATATTTGATTTCCAACCATTACCTCTATCTATATTTTCAAAATTATAATTTATTGTAGGATTTATTCTTGTATCATATCTTGCAAATGGAGCATCTAAATCAAGAATAGTATTTGCAGATTCTCTTTTTCTATATTGATATGGATTAAATCTTCCATAATATTCAGACAGTTTAAAATCTTTATCACCAAGACCTTCTCTACTATATAAACTTGATCTATTGGTAGTAAAAGGAAAAGAGTTTTTTAATCTTTCTTTTACCCGATTTACATCATCCATATTAGACTTTGTAATATCACGAGAAGTTTTATTAGGAATAATATCAGATCCAGTATTTTTATATTTTTTCTTATTCCCATAATAGTCTAAAAGAGCTAATGTATTATTATAAAGAACAAGACTATCTCCTTCTGTAGGTTCTGGAATGATCTTACCAAACTGAGCTTGTGGTATATATCCACCTTCTTTAAACTGTCCACCCCATGCAGGAGAAAAATCTCTACCTACATTACTATATCCTTCTCCCATCCATTCCTTAGGAGCAGAAGAATATCCTTCATTAGCGTTTATTTCTTCACTATATTTATCTAACCAACCTTTTTGCTTAGCCATTATTTGTAAGAGATTTGAGATGGAACAATAATGAATTGAGAGACTAAGTGTGCATCACTTCTATTATCAAGGATGTGTCTCACTCTAAGATCTTTTGCTCTTAGGGGTTCCTTTTTAAATGAACGTTTACCATAGTCCATATTTACTTGATTTACAATTTTATCTATAGAAAGACTCTCACAACTTGTTATAAATAGTGGGAGAGATTTGTTTTTAACCAATCCCCAGAAAGTGTTGTATTGATAGAAGTTATCACTCTTAGTGTAGGTTATGGTTTTACTTTCTGTGCTGTATATTGGATAGGATAGATAGGTGTTTAGATTGTGCATTGGTTTAGCAACAAGTTCTAATACACCTGTAGACTGTTGTCCATTGTATAGAACAGCTTTGTTAAACCATCTATCATCTGTTTCTATTTTAGCATTATCATTGAACACACCATCAGGAATATTAATGTATTTATATGCCTTTGTATAATCTTTTATATTCTGTAAGATTTCATCTTGGAACTTATATGAAAAAGGATATTCTATTATGTATGGTTCTACTGTTCCATAATAGTAGTTATAGTTTACAATGTCTGTAAGGTGTCTCCAAATACATCCTGTATTAATTTCTTTGTATTCGATAGTAGTTAGCTGGTCACGTGTGAGTTGTGTTACACTGATGTATTTTGTTATTTTACACTTTCCTGTAGATTGTAGAATTATTACTTTTACATTGTTTCCAACACTATAAGCCACTCCTAATATAAGCTTTGATTTAGGTACATCAGTGGCAATAACATTTCCTTGATCATCCGTGATTGTGAATGGTCCAAGAAGTCTATTACTACTAGAAGTTAATCTTATAAGAATTGTTTGAGACATATTATAATTGTTTTGCAAAGCCTTCTAATCCACATTTATATTGAACTGTTGTAGATGTGGTGGTTGTTGTAATTATTGGTTTGCTTGTTGTTGTTGTTGATGTGGTTGCAGGAAGCTCATTTACAGCAATAGCTTCAAGATCATCACAACACCCATTCACTCCTGAATAGAAGAAGTTATTCTCAGCTATATAAAAGTTAGGAATATAACTGTGGAATGAAATCCAACTCTTTGTATTAAAATTAAAAGAAAGAGTCCATGATTTGTTACAGAAGTATTCAGGATCTGTAATCTTAACCACTGTTCTTTTTATAATCGGTGTACAATTTCTATTTGCCATTTTAATTTTTTATTATATTATAATACAAGGACTTGGTTCAGCTGCTCCATTTACCACTTGAAGACTATATACATGTCCTACTATTGGTGTAAATGATAATGTTACACTTGGAGTGTATGTAGGAGTAGCTCCAATATTATTTACATAATATATTTCAGTGCCTGTAGTGCTATCACAAAGTCTAAATTTAACTGGTTGACTACCACCGCTTTCCCATGTTATAGTTAAATTATATGGAACTATAGGAAGACTAACTGCTCCAGAGTTAGATGATGACAGTGTTTCATTAATTAAATATGCAGAAGTTGCAAAGTTTTGAAGTTGTATAGTTGCGGTGATGCTTCCAAAACTATTAAACTGCCAATAGAAAGGTGCACTTGGTATTGCAATAGTTGTACTTGAACTAGTGGTAGAACTTGTACTAGATGTAGAAGTTGATGTACTACTACTTGATGTTGTGGTAGTAGTTATTGGGATACAATCTATCTCTTCCTCTATATAAAATTCTTTTGTTTCAGGATCGTATTTAATATCTTTAGATAGAGGTATGTAGTCAAGCTTTGATATAATAACACGATCAAATTTAGAATCAAATACACCATGTAGACCTATGCCATTGAAGTGATTATCTACATCAACATTAGGAAAATGTCTTAAGATTTCAAATGCAAGATGATCTGTAAAGAACCTATTCATACCAGAACCAAATGCAGAAAGATCTGTAGCTTGATTACCAGCTATTAAAAACACTTGCCCTCTCTTAGCATCAACAGAGATTTGTCCTTGAGGAATCTTTAATAACATCTTGTTCTGACTTCCTACATATCCAAGATCTGTTTCAGCAAAATCTATTGGAGGTGAACTCTTGAACAATGTATCATTACCAAGATAGGCAGCTTGAGGATTACTTGTATTTATAGTTAGGAGAGTGTTGTACAAAAGACTCTTGTTCTCAAACCTAGCAAGGATAGCTCTGTTCTGAATACCATCTAATGATGTAAGCTTGCCATAGTTTTGAGGAAAATCAAAAGATGCAATAGGACGATAGATTAACCAACTGTTCACTCTATTATCAGCATTTGCACTTTGTGCTTCAGAATATATTGCTCTGAAAGGATAGTTTGTAAAACAAAGCTGTTGTTTCCAATCCTGAGGAAGATGTGAAAAAAAGTTTTCTTTATTCTGCTTAGAGAATGTTACGTTATAATAATATGTATTGTCTTGAAGAATTGTAACAAAGCTTTCTTGTAACCAATCATCAGGAATATCTGTATTCACGTGAGGCCAGAAGTCACCTTCTTTATTATTAAATGCTTGTCTAAGATCTGTATTGTAAGATGTTTCACAATAGAAGTTTGGAATACCATATGCAAACAAATAGAAATACCCATTGTAGAATGTTCTATTTGGATTATTTGCAGGGGGTCCAGGAAGCTGACTGTTTGGACAATCAAAATTATTAGCCTTATATGAAATTATATTAGGTAAAAGTCCTCCTGTAGCACCAAAATCTGATAGAATAGATCTTGCAGAGTGCCAGTATTTAGGATAGGCAATATTACCAATCTCATCATAGAATATATCTGAATCATCAGGAGCACCCACTCTATTGTCTATAAAGAAAGGAAGCTTTGTTTTAAATGCAAATCTGCTGATGAATGTATCACCACCAAAAAAGATTTCTGATTCAACATTTGGTATATTGATTAAGCTTCTTTGGAATCCTGTATCTAATGTTTCATAAGAATACATTTGTCCCCATTGACTAACTGCTATATTCTTTATAGATGCATAATAGGAAACTACCGATATATCTGTTTGTTGTGCTGGGGTTGCACACACATTTGAGGATGATATTGTAGATCTTGATTCATCTGTTACAAAGCTTATTCCTCCTGGAGCAATACTTGGTGTTTTATCAGGAAAGGGTAGTGGGTCTATTGATTCTTTTGTTTTTAAATAAACAGAAGATTCTCTATTCCAATTATTCACAACGTGGTTGTCTCCTACAGATTGTACACCAGGAATTATATATTGTGCAATGTCTAATGGTCTTTGTTTAATACCAAGATTATTATCTATTGTATCATTGTAATTATAATCTGCTATAGAGTTGTATGAATAAGCATAGTTTCTTCTTGTTATTCCATTTATATAGATTGTAAGATAGGCTTGATATGCAGCAAACATTGCTTGTGCACTCCAAGGAGATGTATATCCAGCTAATGAATTTGATGCTCCTAAAGCATCTTCTTGAGCTTCTTTTGTAAGAAGTTTGTACATTGCATTTTTCTTCACTTCTACAAAGTGAGCTCTACCTCTTCCAAACATTACATTCTCAAGCTTTAAATAATCTCCTAAGAATGGCTGTCCAAAAGATGTTTCAGGTGAATTAAACACATGTCTATATTTGGAATCAGTTGTATTAGAATTTATAGGGAGTGGAACTTGTTCTGCACAATCATCAGTTCCAATTGTACTATAATATTCATTAATTTGTCCACATCCATTACAATTCTGATCTATTACACATCTAACAATTGTTCCATGTTTAACTTGAATAAACTGCACACCATAATATGGCCACCCATCAATAAACCTACTTTCAGTTTGTCCATATATATTTGTCCACTCTGCTCTCCAACCAGCACAAAATGGTGTAATAGAATTAACACCAACTCTCCAAGAATCATACTTTGCATATGAAATTAGTCCTTCACCGTATGACATTATAGGAAAACCTATAGAACAAATTTGATCTCTATCTCCCACTTTGTAATATTTTTTAGTGGCTTTTCTATTTGTATTAATATCTGTGTATTCTACTTCAGCATAAGCTGGGCCTCCATAAATATCTGGTTCTATTTTAGAAATTATTATTCTATATGAATTTGCTAATTCTACCCATGCATTATTTGTAACATTTAAAAAAGGATCATCTCTAAGATCGTTATATGGATAGTTTGGATAGTAGTAGTCTGTTCCTTCTCTATTATACTTTCCTACATTTCTCAAAATCCCTTTAGCAACAATAGATTTGTTTGTTCCTCTGTTTCCTCTTATAATCTTGTATGCAGCAATATCATCTTTTTGCTCTTGTGTAAGATTTGAAGTTTCTATTAATGTTGCTATTTGAGTTGAATCTATTCTAACACCAATTGGAAACACAGCATCATTACCCATGGCCATACCACCTGATGATGTAAATATTTTAGATTCAACTGCTGGGCTTACAGCAATATCTGGAAACTTATGATGTCTTATTGGTTTTCCAGATAGTTCTCCCCAAACAGCTTCATTACAAGGATAGAGCTCTGTTGATTCCCAATATGCAAATCTTCCATATTCCCATGGACCTTTATAATCTACTGCTGAGGATTTTGAAGAAGATGGTCCTATTATATTAGCTGTATTGTATATCTTCCAATAAGGACTATATCCAACACTACCTTGGTAGTATTCAGGATCTCCTATAAAATCAGGATTTGTATCTGGAATATCTGGGCTTGAAATCTCATTATAATTTTTTGTTCTACCAGGAATATGAAAACCATCTGTTTGTTTACCATTCCTTAATAAGAATACAATTTCAAATGCATACACCTCATCACGCATGTACCCACGTAGATTTGTAGCATTCAACTCATCTGCATAGTTTTCTGTAGCAGGGATTCTATAACTCTCCCACAATAAAGAGATTTGATTTGCTATTGATTGATAGTTGATTCTATCAATAGATGTAAGGTTGTCCCATACAAGTAGGTCTTGAACAGCTGTAAGATCTTGAGCTATTTCATAATAAGGAAACTTTTCAAACACATCTGCAATAGCCAAGCGTATATTTGTTACGTTCTGACCAGTGTAGGTTATTTGTAAAGTGGTATTACTAATGTAATATGTTCCTGTAAGTTCTACAGAAGTGATGTCATTAACTGTTTTGATTACAGCAAGATTGAAATATTGAAACTGTCCTGTAGCATCAAGATTACTAACATTAACCACAATAGACTTACCCACCTGATAGTTAAAATTAGGAGTGGTGAGTTGAGGGTTAGCAATAGGTGTGGGGTTTGTTACAGAATAATATGAAGTGTAAGGATTACCATTTGGATCTGCATATTGAATAGCAAACTGATATGTACCAGCAACAAGATCCCCCCCTGTAGTTATATCAATAATATCTAATTGAGGAATATTGAAGTTTGGTTGTAGCTTTAATTGATTACAGTCAACAGTTGTTGTATATTCAGGATCACATAGCTCTGTTCCTGGTTTAATGATGTAAGGGATGTTTCCAAGATCTAAATATCTTCTTGGGTTAAAACCATCTGTCCAATAAATTTCTGTAGTGCAATTTGTAATCTTATGTACAATCTTATGTATAGGATGGTTTACATTAAAGTTTAAACAAGGAGCATCTATATAAATGCGATATTCACAATCATTATTATCCATATATCCAATCTGTGATTCTCCTGTATTAGGATTTACAATAAAGAATATATGTTTGTTTTGCTCATTGATGAAATGTTCTCCTATTAACTGAAATCCTGTAGGAAAACTCAAACAGAATTCATTACCAGGTTCATTTTGATAGTTGATAGAATTAGAATCAAAGTTTTCAACAGCAGCATTTAATGCATATGTAAGAGCACCTTTAGGAACCTGATTAATGGAATTATCCATATTCATTCCTACAGATGCTGTATTATATTCAGGAGTGATATTACCTTGTTGTTGTTCTTCTGCCATTTGTTAAATTAATTATTACGTCTCCAGCCATACCTATTAGTTCTATTAGGAAGCTCATACATATTAAATCTGTTAAGATCATTTTTAATTCTTCTTTGCTTATCCCATGCAGTTTGTTTCTTAATTTCAATATCTGCCATTATGAATGCTTCTTCAGATAGTTGTTTGTAATAAACAAGCTTTGCTTGAATTTGTTGGAATGTTTCATCAGTTAACTGATTAGACAACATTTCAAACACTTTGTATTTAATAAATGCTTCAACGTATTCTCTTATACGGTAGTTATCAGGAATCATTTGATTTCCAATATCATCATATTCTGTAGCGTAGAATATCAAATTAACAACACCATTTCTAAAATTAGTGACAAACTTATTATCTCTAACATCAAATGAATCTGCAGCAGATGAACCAAGATTTGCACAATCTAATGTACAGTTTGCTCTTACAGAGATGTTTCCTGGTTTTAATAGATATTGTCTATGATAGGTTCTATTAACTGAATTATTTGTTTTATATACAGCCTGAATCAATTCTGGCATACATTCAGGACATCCTGTTGTACATTCAACATTTGTACAAGCCACTCCTCCAGAAACTACAGGACTCACTTGTATTGTTGTTTGTGAAGCTGCTTGAGAATAGAATGAATTGGCTGATTGATAGGGATAACCTGCAACATCTGTACATAACCATGCTTCTCTTACAGCAAAGAAGTTATCTGGAAGCCTTGCTTCAAAATCATTTATATGAAGAATTGTTTCAGAAATTACATATGTTGTTCTTCCCAACTTTCTTAAACACTTGTCAAGATAGGTGGGGAACATAAGATCATCTACAGCACCTGTATCAAAGTAACTCTTAAGTTCTTCCTTCACTGTAGCATATACAGGATCAGGAGAAACAAAATTATATTTATAGTAATAACTCATATCAATTGTTTTTTATTTTAATGCTTCCACTCTCTATAGAGGTGTTGATATTTGTCATTGGTTTTTATATAGTGGGAAAGAAGTCTTGATGTTGTACGTGATGGTTTGAAATACCAAAGCATAGAGTGTTTAAGTCTTACAGCTTCTTTAAACCACATCCAACCAAAAAAATATCCTTCTGTATGGTAGTTGAAATTATATATTATTTTTCCTTTTTCTTTTGTCTTTTGCCAGTCTATAGGAAGATTTATAAACTCATCATTCAATCCCTTCTTCTTTCTTCTCTTCTTTTTATTAATTGAAAACTCTCCAAACCCAAAAGGAAGTTTAGCCTTTTCTCCAGTTTCTAATATGTAGATTTTGAAAGCCTCATTGAATGAATAAATAATATTTCTCCATTCATCAAATGTTAATTTTATGGAAGGATATTTTTTACAAAAACTTTTGTAATTATCTCTACTTGCACTTCTCCAATCAACTGCTACTCTAGCCATTTATTAGTTTGTAGGTTTTGTATTAGGTGCTTGTGAATCAACACCATCATCTGTCATATCTGTTTTTAATCTGAAATATGTAGCAAGAAGTTTTTGTGATGTTAATTCCAACACTTGTTTTTCCAGATATCCTGGAACATATGATTCTTTATCTAATGGGTTTTTGCACCACTGCTCATCTGTAGGTTCATTAGATCCACATCCACATTCAGGATACATTAATTCATTTTGTACATCTTCCTCAAACAATGCAGATAGTCTAACAGCTTTCATCAAAGGATTACTTATATATAGATAATCATTGTGAATCCAATAGTAGTGTTCATTCTTTATAATAGGAAGTTTTAAAAGATTTACATATCTATTGATAGTGATTTCTTTAAACTTTGTACCAACACCACTCATTGCATTTATAGAATACACACCTTGAATAAGGTATTGATAGTTCCCTTCAGTGATTCTTGGGAGTTTAAATCTACTTCTTCCAATTGTACAAGGATCAACATATTCACAACATTCTGAAATAGAAACTTCCACCATCTCTAAACAAGGGATGGTGGTAAATAATGTTGAGGTTGCCCAAAGTTTTCTTAAGTTTGTTTCTCTTTTAATTAATAAGAGAGCATTATTTTTAATCTCAGATGCAATAGCACGATCTGTTACTAAGCTATCTGTTGATAGTAGTTTGTGCATTGAACGCACATCTGAAACTAATTTTCTTAATATTGACATAGGTATTATATTCTTGATTCATATTCTCCGATCTTCCCAAGTAGAACATCGTAGATGAGAACAATTCCTGCTCTTATTGAATTTACAAAGTTATTATCAGCATGCCATCTATCAGTTCCTGATAAAGAAGGCATTTGTTGTATTCTGACACCTTTTATTTCTTTGGCCATATAGTGATGTTTATCACCTGTATGCACCTCTCTATATTTACAACTTCCAAATTTGAAAGAATCTTTTCCTGTAGCAAACAATAAAGGAAGATCATCTATCTTACAGTTACCATGGTGATATCCAATGAATGTATTTCCTAATACAACAGACTTAGTCACTGAATGTTCTCTTTGGAATTTAATTTTAGCATTGTTTGAAAAGAACACTTCTAATGCATGTGCTAAGTAAAAAGACTTAGTGCGATCATGATTACCTTGTACTAACACCACTTCAACACTATAACACACTTCTTGTAAATAATTGATTGCCTGCACTAAAAGATCAAACCCTTCCTCATATTCATGATCATATCCTGTAAGTACATCTTGAGGAGTACCTGCTGTAGTTTGATTTTGGTAGTTATCTGTGTGAAAGAAATCATTTGATATTGGAAAAACAATCTTGTTAATTATAAAGTTTGATCTCACCTTATCAACAAGATCACACAATACATCTAAATATTGTTCTTTCTTTTCTCTTATAGTTTCTCCTTCTAATGTTTTCTTTGCTAAATGGAAATCAGCTATAGACACCTCAATATCAACCACTTGCACAAACTCAGCCTTTCTTTCAATCTTAACAACTTCTGTTTTATTAGGAACATAGTTTTCTAAAAACTTAGCAAAGTCTTCAGGAGAATAATCTTTTGCTTGTTTTAATGTTGCAAATACAGAACTTGTAAACTTACCATTAGATTTTTGCTTTGTCCAGTAGTTTGATATTTTGTATTTATCTAAGTTTATCTTATGTAATCTTGCAAGCTCAATATCGTCTTTAGGTTCAAATGAAGTTTCTATTGTAGATTCCATTGTTCCTTTCTCATTATTCACCTTAACAACTAATTCCTCTAGAACATCAATATAATGTGCCACCTCAGCATCATCCCTCACTCTTTCTTTGTTTCTTAATTCTTTTAATAACTCATCCACCATTTCTTCTGTCACTCCTAGTTTCTCAGCATATACTTTCTTGCTTTTCTTCCAATGGAGCATTTGTTCCAACTGTTGTAACAATCCCTGGTTTAATGACATGTATAGTTTTTTTGGTTAAAATTAGACTAAAGGTAGATTTTTATTTTAAATATACCAAATTATTTTAACTAACATAATTATATAGTTTAACCAAACTGGTTATAAAAAACCCCAAATGTGGAAACATTCGGGGATACCCTGTAAAACCAATAAAACAGGATTTTTAACTTATTTGTAAATCTACATAACTTAAACAGTTTCCTGTTGATTTCACTCTTATTATAGATGTTAGTGTAGGAACTACAGTTGATGTATATCCTGTTAAAAGAGCTGTTTTACCAACACCACTTTCAAACGGTGATGAATAGTTATTTACATCTGAAAATAGATTAAATATAGGACCTGTATCTATATCTGCTATTGTTAATTGTATTAATACATTCATATATTAAAGTTTAAAATTGTATCCACGATGTACCATTATAGTATTCCATCATATTAACTTGAGAGTTATACCCCATCTCTCCACTATTAGGAGAAAGTGGTCTTCCTGCATTGTCCCATCTTGCAGGCATTATTCCTCTTGTTGCAAGTCTTTGATCTATAGACGATGTGAATATAGTGTTTATTGCATCTATTCTAATTCTACCATCGTTTGAAGAGTCTTCATCTAGCACTATCCTTGAAGAGTTTTGTGCAAATTCTATTACAGGATAGTCACCATCTATTCTTGATCCATTAGCCCATATTGTTGGACCTACACCACTAGATACAAAAACCCAACCATCAGAACCAGGAGTACCGCTTATTGTAGAAGTAGCCATACCTACAGGAAAAACATCACCAAATTCTAATGTTCTTAATGTATATACATTTCCAGGGATCCATGTGGGAAATCCAGGATCTGCACCACTATACCAAGAATCTATCCAATTAGGATTAGCCACTCTTTCATCAAAATAATGTGCAATAGTTGTTGATTCTCTACTTACAGCGTGTATCTCATCTATCACTTGGAAGTTATTTGCTGGATTGAATATTATCCAAGGATGTGCTGCTATCCAATTAGCTTGAGCATTATATGCAGGACTATTGTAGTTTGTCAACCACAGAGCTGCTGAACTTTTAAATGATATAATTCTTGTGAATGATCCTGTAGGAACAGTTGAAAATTGATCTCCTGTTTGAAATAAGTTTGAACTACTTGTAAATGCAGCATAGCTATATTTACTTGAATCTGATCCAGTGAACAATAATTGATTGGTTCCAAGAGTGATGGTTGTTCCTGCTGTAAGATTTCCTCCAAGCTTTATATTGTTTCCAGTTTTTGTAAGTCCATTATCTGCTGTAAGAGCGGTCAGTATGTTTGTAGCCACTCCTGAATATCCAGATGATGTAATTACACCAGATGGATCAATTGTTAAGAATGTTGAAGGTGAAGTGGTTGTTACTAACCCTGTAAGAGATAGTGTGTTTGTTGCTGATGTAACTAGTGTTGTAGGAGTTGATAAAGTTCCTCCTAAATTGATTGTTCCTGAGGAGAGATTAAGACCATTTCCTGCACCTGATACAGTTCCAGTTTTTGGTACAAGATCTACATTGTTTATACCATTAGCATACCAATATTCTTGAATAGGATTGCTTCCTACTTTAATACCTACAGTGAGTCCTATATAACGTTGATATGTTGGAATAGCTGTATTTGCATTTGATGTAGTTGCATAAAATCCTGTTACTCCTGATATATTAGTTCCAAATCTAGCATCTGCAGGTTTGGGAGCTCGTACATCTATATTATCATTTAGTATTATTGACATCTTTTATTATTTATTGATTTTAAAATGCTTCCATTGAAAGTTTTCTCCATCCTCCACCAGAATAAACACCTAATGCACTATTTGTTGTATCGTATACAATAAGCCCTTCTGCAGGAGAAACAATAGCTAATCTTTCAGATTGTGTCATTCGTGGTGGTAAGAAACCTTGTGTTGTAGAATCTATTTGAACCTTTGCTGATGTACTTGGACTAGTTGTACCAATTCCCACTTGTCCAAAAAAAGCAGTTTTACCAGAACTTGAATTAAAAGCATTATCTCCACTTGTATTCTCAAAAGCAATGTGTGTAGATGTATTTAAAGATGTAACTGTAGGGTTATAATATATACCTCTTAAAGTTCCAGTACCCCAAAGATTACCACTAGGTTCTTGAGAATATTCTGGATTAATAAGTAATTGAGTTATAGGAACAGAATTAGGTCCAGTTGGAGATACATTTCCTTTAATGACCATTGATGCTGTTGGATTCCAAGGAAGAACATCTAAACCATAAGTGTGACCAGCATCAAAAAGATAATGCTGACCCCCAGGATTTGTTAGCCTAAATGTTGCTAGTCTATTTGAAGCTGCAAAAAAATCTAAACCACCACCATAATTATCATACGGATATATTCCTGTTTTAGTATTAGTAACTGATACTCTTATTCCAGTGTTAGTATATATTTCTCCATTTACTTCTAACTTATTTACTGGAGTATAGAAAGAAGATGGAGCATATCCAATTATTGTCTTACCTGAACTAGAGTTTAAGTAATTATCTCCTGTTGTATTTTCAAATGCTATGTGAGTTGTTGGAGTACCTGTTGTATTGTTTGGATTGTAATAGATTCCTCTTAGTGTATTTGTTCCTCCTGTTATTGTTATTTCAGGATGAATATCTAATATAGTATGATTATTTGTTCCTGTTGAATAAACAAATTGTGGTGTAAATGTTACAAGAGATGCAGGATTTTTTGCTCCTCCTAAAGCATCACTGTAAGTAAAATTAATTATATTATCATTATAAGAAACAAATGGAGCAAGACCTGCAATACCATTACCTATTAATAATTTTCTTTCTGATGAAGCACCAAATAAAGAAATAGCCGAAGATGCTGATGTAGAAAGAATTATTGCATTTTTATTAGTGCCATCTTCATTTGTAAATCTTGCATAGTTTGCTTGAGGAGTAGCTGTATTAACAACATCTAACTTATATGCAGGAGTTGCTGTTCCTACACCTACATTTGTACCATTATCAAATATTTGAGAATCTGCAAGAGTTGTAGAAGCAGACCATTTAGGAACATAATTTTCTGTACCAGTTCCTCCTACATAGGGAATAGTGATGTCTCCTGTAGAGGCATCAGCAAATATAGTACTGTTTACACTTGCTACTAGTGTTGCATTTTGGTTTGGAAGAACTAGAGTGTTGTTGTTTGGAACTGCAGTGATTGTTAATGTTCCAAGAGTGTCATTAGTAAACTCTATCATATCAGATGCAATAACTACCTCATCATTTACAGAAGCTATGGCTATTGTATCATCAACAGCTGTAACAGAAGTTCCTGCTGATACATTTGTTACATTAAATTCTCCTCTTCCAACATTTGTTGTTAAGTTTCCATCTAAACTTTCTAAGTTAATATCATATCCTGCAGAAGTTTGATCTGGGGTGACTGCTAACACTTGTTCTAATGTAGGGGTGCTTGCAGGAATTGATGCTAGATATTCTGTAAGAGCTTTTAAAGAAGCATATTTTGTTTCGCTGTTTGGATCAGATGTAATTGATGAACCACTTAAGACTTTATTAGCAACATTCTCAGGAATAAATCCAAGCCCTGTATCTAGTATATCCCAGTCAGCATCAGTAAGAACTCCAGGATTATCTACTAATGCTCTTACACTTGCTCCTATTCCCACTTCTGTTGTATTCAAAAATCCAGGAACAGATATAAACCAAATGTCTCCTTTCACAATAGCACCTGCAGGACCACTTCCTCCTGTTGTAGGATAGTTTCCTGGAGAAGGAGATGCTGCAAAATTACCTCTATCATCTAATAGTCCTGCTACATTAGCATCTACATATGTTTTTACTGCTTTTACAGAAGGATATTTTGTATCACTTGCTTGATCTGTAATAACATCTGTTGATATATTTGTTGTAAGCTGTGTAGGAGTTGTTACTGATATAGTTGGGTTTACAGTTCCTGTAATATTTATCCCTGTTCCTGCAGTGATTCCTGTAACAGTTCCAGATGTAGTTTTTAAAACAAGAGTTAATGTACTATCAAACCACCATTCTACAATAGGAGTGCCAACACCCACTGTAAGTCCTACATATCTTTGATAGTTAGGAATACCTGCAAGAGCTGCAGCAGTTGTTGTGTATGGACCAAATCTATCATCTGTAGGCTTAGGTGCTCTTGTATCTACATTATCATTTAATATTATTGCCATAATTATTATACATTTCTAAATTCAATATTACCATTAACAATTGTTGTAAAATTACTCACATGAGTTTTAAAAGAAATACCACTCCAGTATGAATTTGGACTATTTACATTCACTGTTTGCACTGCACCAAAAAGATCTGTAGGAGCTCCTATGTTTCCATTATTTAAAGCAGTGTTGAACCATTTTGTTTTGGTAGTATTAACTGCAAGATATGCCACCCATAAATATTGAGCAGAAATATTATTGTATGGAACTGTGATTGTTCCAGATGCAGGAAGTAAGATTTTGTTAGCAGTTCCTCCAACTATAGCAGATGCAATTTGGGCAGGACTAAGTTGTGTATTTGCTACTCCCCAGAAAATTGGATAGATTCCATTAAATGTTATAGAAGAGCTTGATGTACTACTAGCAGCCTGTGGTGTATTTATATTAGTACCAGCAGTTCTAGTATCAGCTACACCATCACTTTGTAATTTAGGAAGACCAGCATTATAACTTCCTGTAAACTGATATAAAACAGTAGATACTGCTTGTGCAGTTATTGGAGCAGGAATAGTGAGAGTTTCTGTATATTGAGGAGCAGTATATGATTCATTAGGACTATTAGGATCTGCAAACCCAAACTCTGTACCAAATGCTGCAAGTGTTGTAACAGTAAAGCTTGAATATGTTGTAAGAGATGGAGAAAGACTATTTATAGATTTCACTAAACTCATAGAAGTGAATGCTCCACCATCCCATGTATTTCCTACACCTGTTGCAGCAATACTTACCACTGCACCAATCTCATAATATGTAGCAGGTGTTGGTGTTAAAGTCATTGTAACTGTAGGAACAATATATGTAGGAAGTCTTAATGGAAATAATATAGCATCTAACACTTGCACTAATGTAAGTTGACTCCAATTAGCAGCTGTATTAGGTGCTGCACCTCCCACCTGAACTGATACTGATGCAGGATTAACAAGTGTGTTATATAATGTAGAAAGATTTGTTTGTCCTGGGTTTGTCCATACAAGCCCTACATTATTCTGTAAAGTGATTTGTTGACCTAATGAAGTGGGTGCAATCTTTCTAACAACTCCTGTTGATGTTTGTGTAAGTAGAAAATCAGGGGTAGTAGATTCTGTAGGAAGATTAGTTATAAGTAGAGCATTTCCATTGGTATTGATTATAGTACTACTTTCTATTAGTGTACCACCAAGTTGAATGTTATTACCAGTTTTAGTAAGACCATTGTTTGCGGTGATGCTAGCTGCTGAACTATTTGCAATAGCAGCATCCACTTTTTGAAAAGCTACACAAAGATTATCAAGATTATCTATTCCTGTATTAGGAAGAGCTGGACCATAGTATAACACTCCTTCACAACTAGAAGAATTAGCTGTTATACAAGGATCTACAGTTGTATTATTGTAACAGGGAGTTCCTGGATGACATGACATAATAATTAAATTTATTTAGATTAAGGGATGTACATTATATAAAAACAACCAATTCCAGGTTGAAAGTTTGGATGTGGAAAAGATCCTCCTGCACTAGCGTTTGTTACTGATACAGTAAGAGTTGTATCACCTGTAACAAATGTTCCAGAACCACTTCTCATAGTTTTTTGTCCAGAGTCTTCTCCTGTACCTGTAGCATTTGCTCCAGTGTTATTTAACGTATGATTGTGTGGATTTGGAGTGACAGTTGCTACAGCAGCATGTGTATGTGTAGGCATTTGACTCTCAATCAATGTAATATTATTTGAACCAGCTGTAGAAGAAATTGAATAGTTTGGATTATTAAAAAAAGGATCTACTACAGGAGATAGTGGTGTAACACCGTTCATTCCTGTTGTAACACCTACTGTCACTCTACCTCTAAGATCAGGTGTGTTATTATCACCATTACATAAATATATTTTTTCCCAAATAGTTCCTATAAGACCAGCTCCTGTATTATCAAAGTTGCCTGATGTATTTCCAAAATATGGAACAGCTACATAAGGAACCATCTTGCTAGATATATTATTTGGAGGAGCAGCTTGAGCTAAATAATTTGCAATGTATGTATTTATATCAGAAATACGAACATAGTTAGTTTGTACATCAATACCAAGTGCACAAAGTTGTGTGATTACAGCTTGAAGTATGTTATGAGTTCCTGAAGAAGGAGTTACACCTGATAAACAGTTTATAACATAATCTGCTTCTATTGTATTGATTCTTGTGGTTTGTGTAGCAATAGCTGTTGCATTTGCTGTCACTTGTACTTGAAGATCACAAGCTGCTTTCACTAATGCTTCAAATAATACATTAGCTGTAATATCTCCACAAGTAGGAAGATACTTTGTAACCACTCCACAATAAGAAGTTTGAGGAATAGTAATTACAATTCCAGAACCATCTATTGTAGAAACTAAAAACCCTATCAATGTTTGTTCAACGTATGATAGAGAATCTCCATTTTTAATACCTAAAGCAGGAATATCAACTCCTGTATATCTTACACATTGATCAGAAACTATTTCTGTACAACCATTATAACAATTTGAACAACTCATTATTATCTATTTTTTAAAAGTTTAATTTTACTTCCAATTTGATTCACTGAGAAATTTCCTGCATAGTCACAATTACATGTTCTATACATAAGTATTCTTTTATAATTTAAAAGATCACTCATCACTTCTCCAGGAAAAGGCTTGTTTAAAGCAAACACAATATTATTATATTGAATGATTGCAAGATCTGCAAGCTTGTGATCAATGTCACAAAGCAATACAGAAATGTTAGAACATTCTATACATTCCGAAAGTCTTGGTGATAACATTTTTAAATTTTTATTTATTTAACTTTTTGAACGACATCCTGCACAAAGACCATTTACTAATTGACAAGCAGGCATGTGCACTGTACAATTTCTACATTTAGTTGATTGACATCCCATATTAATTAAAGTTTATAATGTAATTGTTCCCAGAACATCTACATCCATTTTTAAGAAAATTATCAAGCATTTTCTTTGCTTGATTATAAAGTTTATTAGATTCCATTATAGCACAATTATTAGCAGCTGCAATAGCTCCTTGTATAAAATAATATATACTATTCAATTCCACTTTAGCTTGTGTTTTAATAGCTCTATCACATTCCATAAAATCTAATGTCATAAATGCTTGATCAAACTTCTCTTGAAGTTGGTCCACACGCATTATTGATTTCTCAACAAAGTTCTCAAATGCAGGAGTGATAGAATACTTTAAAAAATATACACCATCTGGAAGAGGAACTTCTGCATCTGTGGGAGCTGTTATTCCTAGAGAAGCAGAGTTAAATACATTTATTGAGTTGATGTTGAATGGTAGGTTTACAGTTCCAAATCCTCCAGGAATAGTTATTTCAATATTTGGTGCTGAAGGAGTGGTTACATATGTAGATATGTCTTTAATAGATAACAATCTACTATCGTATGTAGGAACTACTAGTATATCTAATCTTAGAGATGCCATATTATTTAAAATAAATATGCCAGAGGATTTTGAGATGATCCTCTCTTTCCCCTGGCATAGGTTATATGATTTCTAATTTTCCTATTAAGGAATATTAGTTGTTGTTGTTGAAGTAGTAGGCCATACAGTAGTTGTACTAGTTGTAGTAGTTACACATGTATTACCACCTGCAGGAGAATCCAACGCAGCAACTAAAATAGCTTCAACAGTTGCAGTTAATCCATTATCTGGAACAGCTATGATAACCATTGAATCTTCTTTGATGTAGTCACCCCAGCTGTATGCTGATTTGTCATACTCATTGAATTTGATGTAGTAGGTGTTATATGTAAAACCATCTTCAACATAAGATTCAAAGTTCTCGTTGAAACCAGCCATTCTGTATAAATGCTTCAAATATCCAGCTTGGTAGCTATAGTAGTTTTTCTCTAATTGTCTCATTTCAACAGGTTGACCAGTTGCATAAGAAGAACGTTGAGTGATTACAGCTGTAGCAACAATGTTACAGTTATCAGCAACGATGAAATCAGCAGTGGTAGCAGGACCTGAGTAAACAAAAGTACGGAAATACATTCTGTCATATTCTTGAGGGAATGCAGCAACATCACATGGTTGACCATAGATGGTTAATGCCTTACCAGAAATACGTAAGATTGCATTTTCATCATCCCCAATTCTTTGGAATTGATAGAAAGTGTTGAAGCTAATGTTGTCTGGGTTGATACCAGGACCTTGTTGTTGCAATTTCAAAATGAAAGCATCAATCAAACCAGGAACATCAACAGTGGTACAAGGATCTCCACCACAATCACAGCAAGGAGCTTGAACAGTTACTGAACGAGTGAAACCATTGAAATACAATGTGTCAATGTAAGAAGAGTGAGCACGTAATGTTAAAGTTACGATATCACCACACTTAACGTTCCAGCCATCAACATCAGTCACTTGATTAGCAGCAGTTGCGCAACCTGCAACAGCATACCATTCTGTAACGTTAGTTTGTCCAGCATTTAATACACCAGAAATCTTATCAGATCTTTTAGATCCTTGAAGATAGGTGTTTGCTCTACCTTGAGCAACATAGAAGTAAGGAGCAGCAGCGATAGTACCAGCAGTTAAGCATGTGTAAGGACCACTTGCACCTTGACCAAAGAAACCAACTTGACCAGCGGTTAAGTCTTGTGTAGAATTAGCACTAGCAATTGAACTGCCACTAGGAACTACAAAGAGGGTTGTTAATGAAAAATCAGCCATTTTATTTTATTTTAATTGTTAAAAAACTTATTCGTTTGTTTGTATTCTCATTGCAGCACTTTGAACTGCAGATTGATTCTCTGTGTACATTGCAAGATTTTCTACTGTGAGATCTAGAAGTTCATCTTCCAGATAGGTCTCAAGTTCACAATCTTGATTTGTAGAATTTGTTCCATCAAACTTCACATATCCTTCCTTATCAATATACACAGGATAGCGCATGTACATTACATATATATTACTTGGAATAAATGTTCCATCTGTAAACACACTCACTGCATCAGAAGAAAGCCAGTTAAAGGTTTCTTGGTATTCAAATGATGGGTTATAATGAGTGTTATTCAATATAAACTGAAGATCACCATGTTTAGCAAGATCACGATTAATCCAAATCTTTCTATTTTTACATCTTCCTTTATCTGCTAATATATATGAATCAATGTAAAACATATATTTAGGATCAAGTGCATGTATGTTAGCTTCCCATCTATGTAAAGTTTTATCTGCTTCTATTAAAGGCAGAACACCTTTATCATATGTAACAACTAGTGATTGTAGATCTTCATACCGCTTTTTAAAAGCATCAAGTCCAAGACCACTTACAACACTTATACCATCAACTTTTTGTTTGATGAGTTTGATTTGAGCTTCATTAAGAGCTAAAATCTTATCTTCTAGTTGAATCTGTTGATGATCGTTAGTTGATAGTTTATTTAGTCTTTGATCTATTTTATATAATAAACTATCTACTTGTATCATACTGAAGCTAGTTTCTTAGTTTTTAATTTTTGTTCTAAAGTGATTAGTTCATCTTGGTTATCATCATCAGCTAAGAATTTGATTAAGTCATCTTCATCTTTTGCTATTTCAAACTCTCCTTCATAAACCTTACCTGTGGGCTTCACTCTATATATTGAATGCGAGATTGCTTGTTTAACAACGTCTTTTATATGGAGCAGATTTTCCTTCATATCAGCAAATCTATTGAACACTTCTACAGGGTTAAGTCCTTGGTATTTACCAGTTTTAAACTCTGTTTGTTTCAACATATTATCAACTTGATTGTAAACAGCTTCTTCTTTTGTTTCCTCTGTTACAGGAAGTCCTAATAATCTAGCAACTTTCTTTTTCTTTTCAGGAGTCATTGAATCAAACTTAACAATAGCTTTATTGATAAGTTGTTTCTTTTTAAACATCACTGCATTTTCAATCTCATCATCAGCTACATAAAACTGTGTATCAGCTGCAAACTCACCTCTTTCCCATGCTTGATATGAAGAAGCAATAGTTGGATGAACACGTAACCAAGAGAATGCTAATTCCTGAAAAGGAACGTTAAGATCAAAGAAGTTATCACCATCTAACAATTTAACAGCTTGTACATGTAATGTATCTTCTGTAGAGGTTGATAGTCCGTAGTTCCAAAAAGAAGAACGTGGTCCAAGATTTACATCTCCTAATGCAGATTCAAGTTTTGCTTTAAGTGCTGTTACACGCTCAATTTCCATTTCTTTCTCTAAAGGATCTTGAATCCTTTTGATGTAAGAAGCATTTGGATCAAGTCCTGTTCTATACTGTCCATCAAGTTCTTTATAAGGATACTTGAAAACACCTGTACCAGGAATTCTTGTTAAGCCTTTGGTAGATAAACCACCTTGCATTGTTTGTAACTGAGAGTTGTTATACTCTTTCTTTAACGTAGAAATTTTGCCTATTCTGCCCATAATGTAGTTGTTTTTTATTGGTTTAATTTGCAGAGAAATGAACATCGAAGTTCTAGCAATTGGGATTCCCCAATCCAAATCTCTGTGTGTTAAGAAGATTCTCCCAGCTTGGAGTGCTGGGAGGAATCATCTTGGTAGGTTAAAAAGATCCAGATGCTGTTCTTATGGTAAGCAATAAGGATACTGTTATTAGAATTGTGGAATCTCTTCAATCAAAACTGTACGTGATAAATCCTCAATGAATACATCACAACGGTCTTTCATCCAGATTTCATAACCAGGGAATTTGTTAGCACTGCTCATACCTTGAGACTTAGCAAAGCCTAAGTGATGACGAGTACCATCGATATAACCCCAAGTCATAGAAGGAGCTCCTTTCATACGCACCTCACGAATGTTGTTAACCATTGAACCATCGCTCATTGGAGAAACATCAAACACCATGAATACAGGAGTAGATTTTTTGTTTTGACCAAATTCCAAGTTTGTTTGTGGAAGATCTAATTCTTTCAAGTGAATCAATTCAACACGTCCAGTTTCACGAGTAACCATTGCATCGAATGCAAAGTTGTAAGTGATGTGTTGACCTTCTCCTTGCATATATCTGTTACCAGAATCAGCCATGAAAGTTAATCCACTGTTTAAAGCATCAGCTTTCAAAGCTTGTTGGAATACATCGAATCCAGCTTCATTAGTGTACATTTTAACTTTACGATCTTTAACATCCACACGTCTGTAGAAAAGATCTCCAAATACTGAACGAATCAAGTTAGCAGAGAACTCACCACGGTTGTATTGAACTAAGTTACCGTTATTTCTCATTCTGTGGTAAACACCAGCAGAAGTTCTTTTCAATTCTTGTTTAGAACCGTTAGTTTTAACAGTACCTGGTTTAGACCAGATCATACGCTTAACTTTCAATTCTAACATTGATTTACGCATCCAGAACTCGATGAATGGTTCCCATTTAACATCATTACGAGTTAAAGGTAATTGATTTCTACGTTGAGGAGCATATACTAAGATGTCTAATGGTTTACCAGAAGCATCTCTCATCATTTTGTCATCAGCCCACTCAGTGATTTTGTGCTCATAACCATATGCTGATCCTAAAGATTCAAACATTGTAATTTGCTCACCTAAACGTGGTAATCCTAATAAGTCTTGATCAAACTCACCAATAGCAGCATCAACTAATTCTAATTCAATACCTGTTTGTAAGAATGTAGAAGATACGAAATCTATAGTTGGATTATCAGTCACTAAAGTGAATGTGTATAACCATCCCATGTTCCATTGCATTGGATCTTTGATTACATAGAAACGAGGACCATACTGACGAGAACCTACAGAAACGATAGCGTTCTTAGAAAACTCATTAGTGTCTAAAACTAATTGGAACTCTTGACCATCAATACCTGGCTTATCTAAGTCAGCTGTGAAATCAGGAATGTCAATAATTTTAGGGAATTTGTAAGGAACAGCCACTTGCCATTTCCAAGCATCACTATTATTATCGATGTAATAAGGAGTGCTCTTGTTAATCATGTCCAAGAAGTCATTGCTATACAATGAACTTTGAGTGTAAAGACTGATGATTTTCTTATCGTAATCAGCAGGCTCAGTGCTATGGAAGCTCTCTAAGTGATTTGAGTCTGTAAGTTTTCCTACAGCACGCTTATCCATAGAGGCTACTCTTGCGTAAGTAAACCCAGTTAAACCAGGAATTGTTTGAATTGCCATTTTAGTTATTTTTTAATTATTGTTTAAATTGTTTATAAAAACCATGAACTTGAATTCTTAGAACCATTTGAGGATTTTACACCACTCTTACTCACTTGTCTTGCAACTTCACCAAATAATTCATTTGACTTTTTACTAATTCCGTTCTTTTGAATTGTAGAAAGTGTTGGATCTTTTTCTAGGATTTTTAAAAGAAGAGCAACTTTCACTTTCATTTCGTGGTTCTCAGGTCTTTTTAATTCCAGAATAGACTTATCAAAATCTGTGATTGTTTCTCCAGATGTTGTTTTATATTTATCCACCAATAGGAAATCTTGTAATTCTGCAGCTAGTTTTGGATTGATGGGAATACCATCGAATTCTTTAGCTTTCACCTTATCCTGTAGAACAGCTTGTACATTTTGTATATACTGATTTCTTATGGCTGCTTTTTGTTGTAATTCTTTTTGAGACTGTTGCTCAAGTTGTTGAAGCTTTGCTGCTTCTTTTTTAATTAAAACTTTATGATGTTTTGCAGCTACGCTTTCAAGATCACCATAGTTTTTTAATCTCTCAACTTCTGTCTCAATATCTTCAGGATCAAATCCTTGATCGTTCAATGCTTGTTTTAAAACAGAGATTTGATTACGTTCCTCAGAAAGATCAAGATCTGCAAAACTTGCAATTTGATTATAAGTTCCGAAGTATTCTTTAGGATCAACTCCTTTTACAAATATGGCATCAAATGCTTGTTGATAATCTTCTCCAAATTGTCCAATGAAGTTGTTTACCACTTCAATAGCTCCTTTCTTTTTCTCAGCTTGGAATCTTTCAAGGAATTCTTCAGCATTAGTGATTGGAACATCTTCTTCATCTTCATCCTTAGAAAATACACCAAGTTTAAATAGGTCATTAGCAAGAGCACCAAATTGACTAACTTCTGGTTCTTCTTCTTCATCAGTAGGTTCTTCAATTTGTTTACCAGGAGTTTTTGTTTTAGTAGGGGTTTCTTCTTCCTCTTCATCATCCTCATCATCATTTCCTAATAAGAAATCCTGAATAGATGTTTCTTCTTTCTTTTCAGTGGGAGCTTCTTCCATAGTTTCACCTATAGACTTAGCTTTCTTAGAAGATGTTTCTTTTGGAGCAGTGTCTTCAGTAGAGATTTCTTTAATATCATCAGGACTACTAGAAGCAGTGTCTGGAGACATTAGATCATTGAGAAGTTCTGCATTTCCCATTCCCATTTCCATAGTATTCTCAATACCAAAGTTACCAAATGATTGGGGAGTGTCTAAATTTTCAGCCATAATGTAGTTGTATTTTTGGTTTTATAATGTAAATGTATATTAAAGCTAAATACCAACAAAGAGATATAACACTATATAAATCAATTTTTTGGTTAATATAGCATTAACATATTTCTATCTAATCGAGTTTGTTTGAAAAGTTGTCATTTATCAACCTATAGCTTCTAATTGGAGCTACATCTGTCAATGTAACTTGTTGAATATCAACTCCCCATTTCTTTGCTTCTACCCTTACTTTCTTAGTTAATATAGTGTCAAGTTCTGGATCTATACATTTTTCTGCTAGTGAAGATATAACTACGTTTTTAATAATGCTCATAGTCATATCTGACAATGCATCTTGTGCATCATACACTTCCATTAGAAACACTTTAACATCTGATATCCTATATTTAATCACTCCCTTGACAACAAAGTTTTGTTTATCTAATGTATATAAAGATTGTGCTGGAAGACTGAGAGTTGTAACAACAACATGTTGTCTAAGTATTTCATCAAAGAATGGAATCTTAAAATAAACTCCTCCAGATATAACTTTCTTAAACTTGCCAAATCTCATCATCACCCCTTCTTCATAGGAAGGAATAATAACTATTGGAAGAATCTGGTCTATCCAATTTACAATAAGATCTACAAGTTTATCAAACATTATTTAGATTTTTTAGCTCTCCCCTTTGCATTCTCTTTAGCCACAGCAAGATCGTTTGCTTGGTTTTCTCTAGCCACTTGAAGCTTCTCCATTTCAACTTTCATCTTATCAGAAGCTTGTTTGTTCTTAGAGTTTATATCTGCTAGTTTAAGTTGATAGTCTTTAGCAGCTTTCTCTTGTTCATGTGTAAGCCTACCCATTTCTAATACATCTGGAACAGTATTTTTGTTAGTGTCTTCAGATTCCACCTTACCAAATCCTGTAGCCTGAATAATAGCAATCTCTTTCTTACTGATGCGATCAAGCTCTTTTTGATAATCATCATGTGCTTGTTGTTCTTGTGCCAATTGAGCAGTTTGTTGTAATTGAGCTTGTGCTTGTTCTTGTTGTTGTTGCATCTCTTGTTGCTTCTGTTGCATTTGCTGATTTTGCATTTGCTCTTGTCTTTCTTTAAGTGTCTTGAACACCTTCTTCATTTGTCTAATAGACTTAGTGCTGTAAAGCTCAATAATGTCATATAGAGAACCACCATTTTGAAGAACAGCTTGAGACAACGCTCTGATCTCTTGGAACATTTGTTGATCTTCAGGTCTGTTGGTCAAGAACACTTTAAGATCTCTAAATCTCAATTCAGAACCATTCACTTGTACAAAGGCTGATTCTCCTTGAGAGGTAATGTATGAAAGTGTGGATTGTGGTTTTTTAGCTTCTACATATAGGGCAGCATCAATAATAGCTTGATACAGTTGTCCCATTATATATTCATGTGCAACGAATAATGGTTCTGTTTGAGAATAGGATTGTTGTATAGCTGTATTAGTACCTGTTGCAGATTCTGAAGCTGACACACTTCCCATTCTTTGTTTAGACATACCAACTAGTTCCCAACACTCGTTCTTCAATTGCATAGCTAGATTATATCTAGACTGTATCTCCTGTGTACGTGTAAGATCAATATCTCTAAACTGATTGAATGAACTAGGAGATTTTAGATTCTCTGGAGAATCGTCAATAAACATCACACCTCTATTACGAGCTTCCATTTCCCAAACATCTAATGCATCTTGAGCATCACCATCCTTAGGAATAGGAATGTGCCTAATGGAAGTTAAATACACCTTACCCACTTCTTTTTCAAGGAGTTTATAAAGCTGATTCATACAAACATTATATAACACTTGGAAAGGTTTCATAAGATCTACTAAGCTCTTAGCTTCTGTATTCTTAATCTCATGGGTTAGTCCTATTATAGGGCAATAATTAAGTAGCTTATATGGTTTAATGTGATAGATGTCTGGACCTATCTTAACCCCTTGATACCACTGGTTAATCCATCCCCACTCTAACGAAATTTGTGTAGGAATAGTTCCACTCTTATATGATTCATCTACAAGCATTGATTGTTCATTGCCCATTTCATCTGTATAGATGAGCTTACCTATCTTCTTCTTAGAAATCCAATATGCTCTAACCACTACGTATTTATAACCAAATGAAGATACGTTTGATGTAAGTCCTAAGAAGTCTTTTAGTCCATCATCGTTCTCTTTCATCTCACTCTCAATAATCATTCTTGTTTGTAATACAGCAGGATCGTATGTATCATATTGTACAGAATCTTGTCCAGGAATTGCATCAGGATTACCAAGGTTTGATTCACGTACATTAATTAATCCATAATCCTGAAGAGAAGATCTAAGATGATCTATTTCTTCTTTTGTTAAGTCAGGAATTGACTCAATAATTTCAGAAAGCTCCATGACTTGTACTGTACCAGCTGCGTAAGCCCCCTGAGCTCTTCCTGTGGGATCAGAGATATATTTTCTATCAGGAGTTGTAAGGAACCACGTGTTCTTAGGATTTGCCACCTCAATGTTAAAACCAAGTTTTGAGTTATCTTCATATATATGGTAGAATTCTCTTGCAGAAATAAGCATATCTCTGAAAGCATCTTCGCTCTTTTCTTTTAAATTAAATTCAGCTTTTTGACATGTAAGAACATGGTTGGCCCATTTCTCAGCTACAGATGTGTAATTATCTAATTGATCCTTAACATCTTCCATTGTCATTTTATCAAGTTCTTCAGGATCAACTTCTTCAGGATTTTGTCCTTGCATTGCAAGATTTTGTAATATTTTTTGCTTTGCCTCATTTATAACATACTCCTGCAACACTCCTGTCTTATATTCTAATTCTTCTGCTTGACTGTCATCATCAAAAGCTTTCACTCTAAATGTGTCTGGTCTTTTTGATATTTCACCCACTAGTTCATTAATAGGAGTGGTGATGATTGAATAGTGTTTTACATAAGCTGGAAGTTGAATATCTGTTGTAAGCATATCAGTGAAACTCTTAACTTGAGGTTCCTGATAGAAGTCTTCCATACGTAGAATACCTTTTACAAGATCGTAGTTCTTTACAAACGTTTCTCTATTCTTTACATACTCAGCATAAGCTTTATTTGCAAAATAGTCCATTGTATTCTTAATCCAGCTTTCATCTTGTTTTTCTTTCTCAGTTTTAAACTGATCTGGGAATATATTTAAATACGCATAGCGTATAGTAGCATCTTTTGTATACCTTATAATTGCCATTATGTAAACATTTTACGTTTTTTGTTATTGAACAGTCCTCTTGATTCAGAGAACAATGCATTTTTCTTTTGTGCTGCGAACATAGATTTCACCCTTTCATCACCTGAGCCACCAACTTTTCCCATTATAGGATCCATTTTAAGTGCTTGGGCAATGGCCAACTCTGCTGCTACAATCCTATCAAAGTTTCCTTGATCATTGTATTGTATAATCTCTTCTAAAAGAACAGGATCAAATATCTTATTTACACCTAGTTGTTCTCTTATAACATCACCAGCTTCATTCTTTTCTGTATATATCACTTCCTCCATATACTTCTTTAAGCAGTTGTGAAGATAGTCAATTATCTTCTGAGCACTTCTATGTACACCATATTCTCTCTTCACTGTTGTATTAGGAACCACTTCAAGAAGCCACTGAGGTTGTTTCTCTAGATAGTGAGCATCTCCTTTACTCTTCATATATTCTATAAAAGATATATCATCATTCTCACACAGTGTACGAGCGTTGAAATATTTGATGAGCAACCTAGCTTGTTCCTCCCAAGTTTCTTTCTTATCTGGTCTAGCACAATAACTAGCTACAAACATATCTTGATATTTCTCTCCTGTAAGATCGTGCATTCTTTTATAGACATAAACAGATCCTAGAGAAGAACTATATGCAGATTTTCCCTGTCTATAGGGATCCACTCCTGCTACATACAATCCATAAGGAGGACTGTCTATAGGAAACTCATATATGACCACAGGAGCATCCTTCATATCAGATGCTTTCAGTGGGAAGTTTGTAATTGGTCTTTTATCTGTAAACTCATGGGATATTTTCTCACCATCGTTGAATAGAATAACAGGAGTGCCTGTTCTTTCTTGTTGTAATAGTCTATTCTTTTGTCTTTTAGCAGACTCAATATCAAAGATGTTCGTATCCTCATTCAAGAATATATCATCCACCTCTAATGGATAGTACATCTTTTCTTTTAAATAAGCAATCCTATCCCCTGCTTTCTTTAGACGTTCAAGGTTGTTTGTAGTTATTTCTTTAGCCTTTTCCTCATTGCTCACAAGCATCTTAACATTGTGTAGCTCACTTGTTAATGGCTTATTTAGAAAGGCCCCTAGTGTAGAATCTTCTTTAGATTCCATCCTATACTTATATGAAATAAACAATCCATGTATACGCTTATCATCCTTCTCATTATTATATGTAAGGAAGTTAAAGTTGTCCACGTCAAACATCAAGGATTTAGCATCCATGAACTTCTTCATATCACCACCTGTACCTGTAAGAATAGGGCTACAACCCCATCCGAATGGTGTTGTAAAACCTGGTATGGCAGCTTGAAGTCCTCTAAGAAAGTTTCCCTTACCAATCTCATCTATAATTAGCTTACGAGGTTTTGTACCTGCAATAGCCTCTTCATTATTACCATCATCGAGGTTCCTGATAAGAATCTGTGAGAATGGGATTCTCTCTCCTGCTTTAGTTTTAATACCAAGACTCACTTGGTTCTTCCAATTATCCTCTATTCTTTGCCACCTCCAAGCTTCTGGTAGGAAGTTAAGTCCTTTATCAATCTTATCTGTAATAAGTTTTATATCTGGAGCATTCAGTCCAGCTATAATATTTTGGGAATTCTCATCAAACGTAGCACCCCAACCTATGTAAGAACTCTCTATCACTGATTTGGCCAAACGTCTAATACCAAGTATGACCAACCCTTTCTTTTCTATCTGAGCCCTATCTATTTCATTTGTAATCAACCACTCATTATCTCTTAAATAGGGATTGGCATATTTCTGTGAGATTCTTCCACGCTCATCAATAACATCCACCTCTGTATTCCAGAAGTTGAGATGCCAATATAAAAAAGGGTTTATGTAAACCCCATCCATCATAGCTCCATTTAAACATAGCTCTTTATGGTAGTTGAAGAACGGTCTATATTCATCACTTTCCTTATCAGGAATACGTGATTGATTTAAAAACCAATCCTTATAATCTATGCTTTGTAGTTCCATTATTTTCTGTTTTTAAGGAAGTCTTCTGCCATTGATGACAGCTCTCCCTTTCCTCTCACTTCCACCTTACTCTCTTCTATTGTTCTAAGCTTCTCAACCACTTCCACTAGTGCAAGGTAGTTCTTCATTGTCTCTTGAACAAACTTTCCTTGTGCCTCTATAGAAGCTATCACCATTGGAAGCATTCCTCCTTTAGATGTAGGTTTCCATTCAATCCTATCCTTCAACTCATGAAGGGGATTGGCATCAACATATTGCTTCCAGGATTTAAGCTGTTCTTCAGCCCAATCTAGCTCTGTGTTGATGTATGTAGTTTTTTTAATAGTCGCCATTATCTGTGTCTTCTTTTAAAATGTTCTCAAGATCCATAGCTTGCTTTATAATCTCATCTATCTCATTCTCATCAGAATGAGGAACATCCATTTCAAGCTGGTTTTTATACTTGTTTAAAGCAAATAAAAACTCCTTGTCTGTTATTCCCCAGAAGTCTCCATAATCAGAGAGTGCTGTTGATAGATGTCTTCCTATTGTGTAATTAGGATAGGAGAGATGTAGCTCCTGCAAGATCTTTAGGATTTTAGTGTGTTCTGTGGTTTTTCTGCTCATGGTTTTTATTTTACAATGAGACCACTGCTTGAAGCTGTTAGCTTGTTCAATCCAGGAGATACAACATCTATTAATAATCTTTTAATCTGGCCATTGGCTTCTTTTTGCACATCTTCTGAAATACCGTTTGTATTACATAGTGCAGCTAGCTTTTCAATTACAAGCCATGCTTCGTGTACTGGGTTCATGTTAATTGGTTTAAATCGTCATCAGATAGTTTAATATCCTTTTTAATCATTTCTTCTTCTATAAATTTATCAATGTTCTCGTCAAACTGGTCTATAAACTCCTGGTTCATATATTCTTTACAATACATAAGACCTATTGTATCTTGTTCCTCTCCCATTGTTCCTACAATGTCTACATATTCCACTCCCATTGCATACAATTCATCCAATGCATCTAGGAACAGTTCTAGAGGAATCTTTTTAAGACGTAGTTCTTTTTTCTTTGCCATCGAGTATATTTTTAAGTTGTTCTTCTTCTGCATCTGTTACAAGTGCCAACCACTTATCTATAGGACATTCACAAGAAAGGCATTTTGTTTTAGCTGCTAATGTACATCCACAATGTGTGCAATGATCATCTGGTCGCAAGGTTTTATGATTCTTAGAATGATGGGGACAAGCTAGACAAATGTTTATTCTTTTCTCTGCTGTTTCCCTTATTAGTTCCTTGATATGTGCTGGAGGGAACATGTTGTTTCTCCATCCTTCATAAATCTGTGAGAATTTCATTTTAATTTTGGTTTTAATGCGTCAATGCTTAACAATGTATTATTCAATTTATTAAGTGTAGATTGTCTCTTTGCAAGGCTAATATCAGAAGCTGCAAGAATATCTGTGAAATACTTTTCCTTAGAGAGAAGCTTTTCCATTTGCTTATGTGCCTTCTTCTGATTAAATAGAAACTTCCCAAATCCAGAAATCTCTATAGAATCATTTGTATACATTGCTGTATTAGCCTCACTAAACTGATGCACAATAACAGAATCAATCACCTTCTCAGACAACATAAGCTTAACAGCTAATGTCCTTACAAGATATTCCCTCATAGAAAGACTCTGTGGCTTATCCATGTGTTAGTTTTATTTCTAATGTTATGTTCTCATTAAAGGGAAGAATAATCATTGGATTCACCTTCACCTTTGTTCCATCCTTAATAAGAACATTTATCTTCTTCAGCTTAGAGATGATGTTATTAATTGTAGGACTTGTACTATTATACCTCTCGCAAAACTCCTGTCTAATATTAGCATAAGAAATATTCCCTTTAATAGCTGTAAAAGCAACAAGCTGTATTTCCCTAGGAGTGAGACTAAGGTTGTTAATAGCAGAAAGAATAGAATAATACTTCTCTGCTAATGCAAATTGGTCTTCTACATTCCTTCTTATCTTCTGAACAATTATTTTATTTCCTGCTTCCATATGTAATTAGTTGTGTAAAGATAGCAAATTATTATCAGAACATCAAATACAAATATTTAATCTATTGCTATATTATGCCATCCTTTTCCTTATAGGAGATCATAAGAATGTTTATAAAAAACAACCCTATAACAAACTCTTGTCTCATATATTCATTCTCTTCTATTTCAATAAAAGACATTCCTATATAATAGAAAGGATTGTCATATCCCTTAATTTCAAATATAACATCTATCTTAACAGAATCTCTGATTCCATAAACTATTGATACAATAGCCATCAGTAACATAAACACTAAAACACTTTCCATAAACATTACATTGATATATAAAGGAACCTCTTGTTCACTACCCCACCCATCACACCCCAAAGTTACAGGTGTTTTATAATACCAACCAAATCTTTTTTTTTCTGGGCATGTTCCACGTGAAACAAGGGCCCCCATATAGAAACAAAATTTTATATGTGCCCCCTACCATTGTGTTCAGAAAAATTTTTATATTGATGGGAGTTGAGACTACTTCCTATTGATACCCCTCATATAAATTGCAATGTTGGGTGTAGGCCCCTAACATTGTCTTAATTGGAAAAGAATTTCCAATTATGTTATTTACTCACTTTTAAATTTTATCACAATGCCTGTAACAATGTTCAAAAAAGCAAAAGAACGTAAACAACAAACCGATTTGTCTGAAAAGTCCGTAGGGACTGTTCGAAAACTCGGTGGTGCAGGTGCCTCTGTATCTTACAATCGTAAGAACTTCAAAGGCACAAGCAGAGTAAGTATCGAACTCACCAAGAAAAATGGTGATTTCTGCTACTTAAATTGTTCAACTCAATTATCAGCAATGCTTCGCAATGGTGAAATTAGAATTGGACAATTACTTGGTTTCGAAGTAATCGAAGGTGAATCAGAAAACAAGGACCCAAAGAGTCCTAATTTTGGCAAAATGGAAACCATTTGGACTATTGCTTTACCTGCCACAGGAGGCAAAGTTACAACCAACATTGATGATGTCGAAGAGGAAGACTTCGATGCATCAACTGATTGGTTGCCTGAAGATTTGGCTGTTATCTAACAGCAATCTTCACAAGAGAGCAGAGTTTAATCAACTCTGTTCTCTTTTTATTATATATACAGTCATTCCGAATATAAGAAACAAAAATCAACACATATATATAGTGAAATGATGTGGTGTAAGACCCTTGTTGGAAATAAATCATTAATTAACAAATGCCTAAAAACAATAATGCAAGGCATACATATAGCAATAATATGACTACAGTAACAAATTATACAGAACAACTTATACATGATATCAAGATGGATATACATGTTATTAAATCTTCTTCTACTACAGATGAGGATATTGTTAATGAATTGCAGTATATACATATTGCTTCACAGAACTTGCAAAGAAAAGTAGAACAACTTATTAATGAATTAAGGAGCCTGTAATAGGGCTCTTTTCTGTCTATGGACTATTGTTCATACTGATGATTGGTGTAATTGAGCACCGAAACAGAATAAATTAATTAAAAAACTAATTGGTTATGCAAACAATTAAAGAAGCAACTATTATCGAGGGTAAACTATGTAGATTCCTTGATGGGTATGTTAAGGAGTTTAGAGAAACTGGTCAGGGATTTGAAGAGTTTCCTGATGAAGCAATATTATATTCTTTATTAGAGTATTCTAGATTTCCAAGGCCTTTTACTAATAAGGAAAGAATCATATACATACACGATAAGTGTTTAGAATATATGAATATTCCTCATTATAGTGTAAATGTAAACTTTGATGATTGGGATTATTTCTACATAATAGTAAACGGAAAATGTAAACAAACTAAAATTATAAAAAATGGGTAAATTTAGAGACCAAGGAGACCCTTCATTAGTGTTAATGGAGGAAATGGCTGAAGCAATACAGGTTATTGCTAAAAAGCATAGATTTGAGAGTGAATGGAACGCTGTTCCTCAAGATAAAACAGAAACTAGATGGGAAATGTTACAGGCAGAAATGGCTGATGTGTTCTATCAATGGTTTCGTCTTAAGGAACAAATGATGGGTAAACTCATCATAATGGAGGAAGATGAATTTTAATCACATTTCCTTAATGCAACAGGTGTAATATATCTCTGTTAGGGATAACAGTAATTAGCTACCCATATAAGGAGTGTAGAGTTAGCGTATTACATCTGTATGCATATAGGAACAAAACAATTACACACATTAAAAATAATAGTTATGCCAAAGAGCACAAAAACATTCAGAGAATTGCTTGAACAATACAAAGTGACAGCAAATTATTCAATTGATTCAAATCTTGTCTATCCTATGGATATAGGAACTAAATTTGGATTTCACGGTTATATTCCTGAGGAAGATGTAAAAACATTTGTTAACAAGATATCTTACCTGTTAGATGAGAATTTAGAAAAGAGAGTTTCAAGTGCATGTATTGCTAACAAATATGCAATACCATTTATGCAAGTGGGACACATGCGTACAATAAAAACGTTTTTCTACTATCAACACGATGGTAAAACGTGGTTGATATCTTTTGAAGAAGAATCAACAGATTATTTAGGATAAAAAACATTGGCCAATAAATAGACAGTGCAATCATAATGTGGCACATTACACGCGAGATGTATTCCGTAGAGCTCATATGCTCATTTATTTTAATATGCATCAGTAAATGTTCAAGGTAGAACCTTGCTGTCTTATTTTTATTCAATCAATTAAATTTAAAACAAATGAAATATTTTGCTTATGGATGTGTAGTCATCCAATGTGAAGACAATATGCCTCTTGAAGAAATAGTGGCAAGAATGAGAAGTGCTGTTAATGGTAATACCACTTTACCAATCACAATAATGATTGAAGATATGGAAATGGTAGATGAGATAGATTATAAAGAATATTTAGAAGACCTTGATAAAAATTTGAATTGGGGTCATTTTGAAGGAAATAACACAGGAGGGTAAACAATAATTTAAAAAATAAAACAAATCACACATGAAACAAAAAACGTTATTAGCAGAGTTTAACAACGAAGAAACAGTTGTATTAAACAAATTAGTTAGAGGTAAAGTAGTTATTGTTAACAAACAGACAGGTGCATATAGTATGCATCGTGTTGCAAAGTTTGCAACTATTGAGGAAGGATTTAATCCTGAAGAGTATGTTATATTGCATAAATATAATGATACATTAGGATTTGCATCTGATAAGGACAAAGACGCCTATCACATCAAGAGGATATATAAGGAGCAATTAGAAGCAGGAGTTGCTATTGATAGACCTTATAGAGCAGGTGATAAAATACACCTTAAATCTAAAGATGGAATATATCAAATAGTTGGTATTAGAGATGGTGTTGTCACAGTTACTTGTAACAAATGGCAAAATGATTCTATTCCTAACAGAATGTTCCTTGAGAAAGACATTAAGTGTCTTGCAGGTGGATTTTATAATTTACATAAATAGGGTTGGATAATACATACGCCTGATATTTCTATATCGGGCTCTTTTATTTTATTTTACAATTAAATAATTTCACACACATGAAAAATTTAGAACAAATCTTAGACAAATTAAAGCCTTCATTTATTGAAGCATTAGATGAACAATTATTGTTATATACAACTATTGGTTCAGCACCAAACGAAAGTCCTATGTGGATTCAACTTAATCCAATGAGGTCTAATGATGATAAGTTAGTGTTTCAAAACTCTCAGAAGAGTCAAATATCATTTATGATAGATTGTCCAGTGGAAGATAAAAGATTCCTCATCACTGAATATATGGATGCATATGATTATTTTAAATATGTAAAATACATCCACATCAGACAACACCATCGAAAAGTGTGGGATGAATTAGCCACAGGAATTAATGGCAATAGAATAATCAACTTTCTTTTATCTTATAAACTTGTAGCATAATGAAAAAACTATTAGCATTTATTACATTAGCAATCCTACCATTCATTTTGGTATGGGTTGCTTTCTTTTTGACAGCATTCAGTTTTGATGCTGTTACAGTCTTCCAAGGAGGAAGTTTTTGGTTTTTCTCTGTCATATATTGGTTTATATTCTTATGTATGATTGGACCATTATTAGATGAATTTATCGATTAACACACATTAAAAACAATTTAAATTAAAACAAATGAAATTAATATTTGAGAAGTGCTCTTCAGGAGGATTAGTTCTATACATACATTGTATTTCAGCAAAACAACAACATATAGTGGGTGAAAGATTGTTTCAACATAGTGAGTACACCACTAAATGGGATGCACTGTGTGATGAGTGGATTGAGAAAAAGTGGTTCAAGTTTGTGAACAAGGAAGAACTTGTAGGACGTGATGGTGTAATCACCTGTTTAACGTTCGTTGATGGAAGAAATGACGACCTTATTAAAGAGTTGTCAAAGTATTTCGAAGATGAATATGTATGTGGAGGTTATTATAATATAAAATATCAATCATTTAAAACTGAAGAAGATGACTAAAGAACAAGCACAAAGAGACACAATTAAAAGGTTTACCAACTTAATAGATGGTAAAGTGTTACCATTTGCATCTGTAGCAACAATTCTAAACTATTATGAATTGTTGTTAGCTGATGTTAAAGTGGATTTACTATTTAACGATGGTATTACACAAAACTTTAACGAAGAGTGTATTAAAGAAATGGAAAATGAAGCTGATAATTATAATGGAGATTATTAAACAATTAAATTAACACACATGAATCAAAAAATTCAATGCCTAATTGATGGAGGCTTTATTACCATCGAAGATATTAGAGAATACACTCAACAGTATATGGATGGTGTAGACCAATATGATGATGAGCAGATAGATAAATATTATGCTGAACAGTATGGTGATAATAATATTCCTGATGTTAATTGTGGAGAATGGGAATGTGGTGCAGGAACATTACATCCTTCTACTATGCAAGAATGTGATTGTTTCAAGTATGAAAATGATGAGCAATATGCTGAAGAGCAATCACGTTTATTAGATGAAGAAGAAAGAATGCTTGAAGATTTTTATGGACAGGAAGAACAGGAAGAGTATGACTATCCATTTGATTTAAGTGATAATCGTTCTGATGATCCTGAATATATAATTGCTTCTACATCATATAGAATGGAAGAAACATATATATTTGAGGCTAATGAGAAAGGAGAAATTCTTAACTATGGTGAATATGGTGGATTATGTGAAAGACATGGTGACAAAGATTGGAACAATAGACGTCTTACTGTTGAATCAGTGTTTCCAGGTAAGTATGAACTTTTCAAGGATTTTGGTGCAATTGATGATGAAGCAAATGTATTTCATTCACTTTATAAAAAAATTACAAATGAAAAGAATTAACTTCTTAATTGCTATGAGCATAATGATGTTTTTAGCAACAACAACAATCATTATATTAGCATTATGTGTTCTTCCTGCTACAGGAGGAATGTTAATGATGATTTGTATGATGTCAGCAATGGGCTATTTAGCATCTTATATGTATTATCTAACCTATAAACAATCAAAATGAAACAAGTAGAAAAGTTTTTAGCAGGTTTTGTAATAGGAGGATTGATGGCTATGTTAATATATGCCTTCACATCATGTACACCTAAATATGGGTGTGGTAATGGACACAAAAGACAATCCTGGGAAAAAATGACCAGACGTATTAATTCATTCAACTAAAACATAATGTATGCATCAGATTGTTAAATTAACATTCAAAAATTACATTCCCACTGAATTAGAGGTGGGGATGTTCTTTCTCTCTTACATAGGAGAAGAAACAAGTGTGTTTGAATTAAAAAAGCTTCCTTTTGATGAAGGAGCATTTATAGAAAAATATGGTTATCCTGTTCAACCGTTCCTAATAGATGAAGGTAACCCCAACATTGAGAATGATGTTGTTATATATGCAGGTGGTGGTGAAATTGGATGGTTTGATTATGATCCTGATGGTGATGATTATAGAGACATCACTGTTAATGATATGAACAACATAATTAACAATTATGATTGCGAATGTCTGATTGAAATGGATGAATACCATATTGATGATGATGAAACTCATGAACCATATGTGTTATATCGTCCTATATATATAGAAGATAAAGTCATTATTTCTCTGTATAATGAGGATGATGAGTGGGATGAAGACCATTTTTATAACCTAAATGATGAAGACCATGAAGAAGCTTAGAAGATTAATATTTGGTGTACGAGCACAACCTGTTGATTCAGTCTCAACAGGAATAAGAACCTTGCATTTTGACAGACCACCATTTAATGAATGGTGTAAGCAATTAAATGTTAGTATTCGTTACCAAAGAACATAATTATTGTGTGTGAACAATTAGCCCCTTAACAGCAATGTTGGGGGCTTTTTAAATCTTAAAACATGACATCAGAAAGAAAAAAGACATATGAACATGCATTTAATAAGAAAAGATGCAGAGAATTCTTATTTAGTCTATTTGCTGATAAACATCTTGATGGTCTAATAGGACTTGCTGGTCCAGATATAAATCAATACATTAATTGGTGCAAACAAAAGGGATATAATGACTTAGAACTTTGGGAGAATACACCTGAGGTGTTATTCAATCAGATGAAAGACATTAATAGTTCCGTGGTATTAAAGTATGGTGATATATTAAACACCAACATAAAACCAAATGTATTATACGATCTTGACTATTGTGTCACCATTAAGTATATGAGTGAGCATTTAAAGAGATTTAAGGACAATTTCATTATGACATTCTCATTGAGATTTGGTGAGAATGAAACAATAAATACGTTTTTTAAGGATAGACGTGAGAAAATTATGTCTGTCACACATAAATATGCTCCATATGTTCCTGTTGAGCACACAGTATATACAACAACAGGTGGAGATTATATATATGTTAAATATTTTGACACATCTACAATGTGTTGTTTTGCAAAAATCAATTAAACCAATTAAAAACAAAAACATGAAAAAAGCAGTAAATTTTTATTCAACAGAAGAATTAGAAGCATTAAGAGCTGAAGTTTTATCTAACAAAAGACCTTGCGATATAGTTAGAAACTATCCTGAAAAATGGAATAGACCAACTCAAGGATTGTATGTAAAGATTAATGATTTGCGTAAAGAAGCAAACTTAGCTAGAGTTCCTGCTAAACAAAGTAAGAAAGTTAAAGAAGTTAAAATCTCTAAGAAAGTAGGAAGACCAAGAAAAGATGCTGTTATAAACACATCAAAGGCAACAGTTGAGAATGGTGTAGTGCTACCATCAGGATTTGTATTTGATTTTGCACCAAAGAGAGCAGAAATGCATTCAGATCACGTTCGTTTATTCTTTTAATCACAATAAAAAACCACACACATGCGCAACAGAGCAACAATGCCTAAAGCAACAATGATTTGGTCATCAATGGACCACGAAAGAAGCAACATTTTAGTATTAGACAATACAAATGCTGCAACAAGATTGTTTCACAAGATATTTTCTGAAACAGAAAAGAACAGACTTACAATAACCAAGAACAAGTATTTTTATGCTCCTTCAGAGGAATATAAGAACCATGTTATCAGAATAAAAAATATTAGATAAGTTTTGGTTATATCAAAAGTTTTACATAGTTTTGGTGTTATTAAATTTATTAGTAACACCAAAACTTTAAAAAAAATGTTAAAACATTGTTTATCAGGCAGTTATGCCAAGAAATCAGTCTTTTTAGTAGCATTCATGATGATTGCTCTATCAGGATTCTCGAGGAAATTCTATTTCAGTACATCTGGTAATGATTCCTACACAACAACACAAGCTCAAAACTCAGCAACACCTTGGAAAACATTAGTGAAGCTAAATTCATTTGCAGATAATGGAGCAGCTGCAGGTGATACTTTTTTATTTAAAAGAGGTGATGTATTTGCAAATGGAGCTAACCAAAGAGGTTCAGTAAAATGGTATGGTAATTCTGAAGGTTATACTTGTGCAACAGGAACAGCACAAAATCCTATTGTATTTACCTATTATGGAGATATGAATTTAGAAAGACCCAATTTCTTATTTCCATTCCCATCTAGTGTAGCAAACACAGATAGGTATAATATGATTTTTAAAAACGTTTCATATTTTGTATTTGACGGACTTCAGTTTAATGATATCAGGTTTCCTGTTCTTGATAAGAGAACATCTTGTTACACTGCAACAGGATTAATGTTTGGAGAGAGTATGTCAAGTGGTGTTGATCACTTCACTGTTAAAAACTGTAACTTTAGCAATATTGGTTATGGTATTTTGTCTAATGGGAGTGACTTTCTAATCCATAATAACACCTTTACAAACTTTAAATCAGTTGGTGATACATTAGGTACATTTGATATTGGAGCTGATGCTTTACAAATCTCAGGTAAGAAATATAGAATCACTAATAATTACATCAGCGGTAGTTGGGCTTATGCAAATCCTTATAATTCTTCTTCAAATGGATTGTTAGGTGGTGCGCTTGAAACTATTAATGATTTTGATAGCTCCTTTGTAGCATACAATACATTCATTGATAATTCTGGTGGAATGGAATTTGGTCAGAATGCAGGACAACAGTATGGTCCAAATGATGATACATTTGCTTACAACTTTTTTATGAATGGTTCAAATGTAGCATATGTTAATACAACAGGAACTTTTAAATGTTCTGCTGCTAGATTACACTTTTGGAACAATGTTATTATTGAAAATGAAAAATCACGATTTACTGGTAGAAATAATGGTGGTGATGCATTAGGAGATGGACAAACATATACATCATCAGGATTTATATTTTGGCCTCCATTACCTCCAAGTAAATCAACATATACACCTCAAGAGTTTAATTACTATTCAGCATGGAGAACATTTGATTGTGGAGATCAGTCACAAAGTAATGTTGGTGATACACTTTATGACATCAGAAATAATATAATTTGGAATACAAATGGTTTGCAATTAAAATCAAGTGTTGCAAGAAGACCAAAAGACTTCTATAAAAATAACATCTATCACATTAAAGGAAGTTATCAATTAGCAACCAATTTAGGTGATGCTGCAGTGCTATCAACAGGAGAAAGAATCATTAATACAAAGTTATTTACAGATACATCAAATGCATTCCCTCAAAATTGGGATTTCCGCATTGTAAGTGATACTTCTTATGCTGCTGCTAATGGTGTTGATGTAGGACTTACAAGAGATTTTGCAGGTAATCCTGTAATTGGAAATCCTTCTATAGGTCTTCTTGAATATTCATTATCTTCTGGACCAGTGATAACATCAATATCTCCTACATCAGGATCATTAAATCAAGTGGTTACCATAAGAGGTAGAAACTTTACAGGGGCTACATCTGTTGTATTAAGAACAGCAATTGATGCAAGTGTACCGTTTACAGTGACTAATGATTCTGTAATATCTGCTACAATGACTTTACAATCTTCTCAATATGTAAATGCTCCTAATGGTGGTATATTTATTGTAACTAATCCTAGTGGTAGTAATGTATCAAGTCCTTCATTTGTATACAATCCTCCAATTACACCAACTTGTACATTTGTATATGATGGTTGGGGAACATGTAACAGTGGTGTACAAACAAGAACATATTTAACTAGTCCTGCAGGATGTTCAGGTGTACCTCCAATAGATAGTGTTACAAGAAGTTGTACAACTCCTGTTGTAAGTAGTCTTACATTCAGTGCTTCTTTATATGCAATTTTAATAACTTGTAATGTTCCAGGACAATTATCAATATTGAATTCATCAGGACAAATTGTTCTTACATTACCATATGGATCAGGAAGTTCCACAATAAGTGTTGCATCTTTAACACCAGGAACTTATACAGCTACCACTTATGGAAGATCTTTAGGATTTTCTACATTGGTTAAAGTTTCATTAGTGTCTACAATAAGACCAACATGTAGAACATCAACCAATGGACAAATTGTTGTTGTAGGTTCTTTAGGAACTGCTCCATATACATACAGTATTAGTAGTACAACAGCTTATAGTTCATCAGCAACTTTCTCAAACTTGAGAAGAGGAACTTATACCATTCGTTGTAAAGATGCTAATAATACTGTTACAAGCATTTCTGTTACATTGACAAAATTAAGCTCTACATGTAATTAATTTTTATTTTAATTATTCAATAATAGCCTCTACCTTTGTAGGGGCTATTTTATTTTAAAACAATAATTATGAGTATAGAAGCAATATGTATTAATGATAAAGGATGTCCTAAAGAGATTCCTGGAGATAAATGGATTAAAGAAGGGAAGACATATCACATTATATACACTGTGTGGAGTATTCCTTCTAAAACATTAGGAGTGCATCTTGATGAAATAGCATTGGATGACTGCTGTCTTCCATATGAATATTTTAAAGCAGATAGATTTGCATTTACAGAAGAAAATCTAGCATTATTATTGCAAATGATAAAGGATTGCAACGATCTTTCCTTCTCTATGGAGGAACTTTTAAAACAAACAGAATTACAAGAAAACATATAATATGATATTAATAATATTTCTAATAGCACTTACAACATTTTGTATATGGGGCATCTTTAACATGATGAAACAAATTGATAAGATGGAAAAAGATATAGATGATTGGTTAAATAGATAAACAATGGAACAAGCAATTATTAAGTTCAATGGTGGTAATTTAGCCCTGCTTTGTAGTGGCTGCAGTGTTATTATTAAAACTGGTGTAGATTTTACACTGGAAGAAATGGAGTTTGTTCTTCTTAAAGGTAAACACCTCGATCCACAATATTGTGAGAAATGTGTCATAAAGCACACAAATACGAACGAATAAGTGTAATATAATACACATTATACAAAGGAATAGTTTGCACAAGGTGCTGAAAAAGGACACTTTTCGCAAAATATTAGTACTATTAGTAATAAAATAACAATATTTTTAAACCAAAAACCAAATAGATATGTACGATCAACCAGTATTAGCTGAACAACCAGAACAGTACAAACCAAGTACTCAAGAAACATTACGTGAGTATGAAATTAGAATTCAGTTCCTTAACAGGGGCTGTATTGTACACGTAGGATGTAAATCTATAGCCTTTGAGACAGTAGAGTCTGCTATGAAGGAAGTGAATGAGTATGTAAACAATCCTTTTGACTCTCAAGTTAAATGGAGAAAGATTTTAGCCTAAACTTCTAATAGCCCTCAGGCCAAGGGATCGAAAATTCAGGAACACCTCTCAGAATAGACTACATGTCTTGCACAGGTGCAACAGTCCTCTAAATCGTTAGTTAGCTGTATTGGCAACTTATACAGGGAAGTTAAAGTTGCAACATAGTCAGGTAGCAGCTTATTTCTGTGATAGTGTGATAATGTGAGTTCAACTCTCACCCTGACTGCTGCTAAAAAGTAAGCCTACAAGCTAACAATAAAAAAAATTAGTAAACCTATAGACTGACAAATGAAACAGATAATTATTGTAATAATCATATGGGAAACAGTTAAATGGTTAGTAAGAAAAGTATTTGATAAAATAGTAAATGAATAATTCATATCTTTAACGTCAGGGCATTCCTGACAATTCACACATAAAACATAACTATCATGGAAAGCTTGTACGATTTTTTATTTCACTACAACTCTTTTACTAAACAATGGAATGCTATTCCTAGAGAGAAAATCAATGAATACTGGAATAACAGGAAAACAGAAGGTGTTCTCACATCATCAAACATTAAAACACTAATTGAGCTTATTACAAAAGGTGATGAGTTCATCAAATCAATTGAATAATGGATGTACTAATATACGACATAGAAACCATGCAAGAAATGTTTCTTGTAGGAATATACGATCCTCAAACAGAATTGTATTTTGAATTTGAAGTGAGCTCAGAGAGAAATGATCTTGATGGGTTTATGAGATTTGCAGAAGCACATACTGAACATTATTGGGTGGGCTATAACAATCTTAGATTTGACAGTCAAGTCTTAGAATGGACATTTAGGAACAGTCAATATTGGGTTGATCGTAGTTATTTGGAGATAACATCTATAATAGCACAGAAAGCAGCAGATGTTATACATGATGCTAACTTTGATGTATTTCCTGAATATAGAGAATCAGAACTTGCTTACAAACAAATCGATCTGTTTAAGATTAATCACTACGACAATAAGAACAGACGTGTCTCATTAAAGAGATTGGAGTTTGAAATGGACCTTGAGAATATTGAAGAGATGCCTATACATCATACAAAAATCAATATGACAGCTGATGAAAGACAGCTCACAAGAGATTATTGTAGAAATGATATTGTGGCCACATATGAATTCTATAAGATAACTACTGGTGATTGCGAACATCCATTATATAAAGGCAACAACCAAATAGAATTGAGATTGGATATACAGGAAGAGTTTGGTATTCCCTGTTTAAACTACTCTGACAGTAAGATTGGTGATGAGATGATTAAGAAGTATTATTGCTTGGAGAAGAAAATGGATTATAGTAATCTTCCAAAGAAAGGATTCTTTAGAAAGGAAGTGAAGGTTAAACATTGCATAGCTGATTATGTAACATTTATAACACCAGAACTAAAAGCTTTTCACAAGAGGATTAAACAAATGACATTTGGTCTTCAGGATGAATTTAAAGAAACAATTAATTTCTATGACAATGCTTACACATTTGCAAAAGGTGGGCTTCATACGGAGAATAGCCCACGAATTTTTGAAGCTGATGATGATCATCTCATCATTGATTGGGATGTATCTAGTTATTATCCTGCTATCATTATCAATAATGGTAAATATCCCTATCATCTTGGTAAAGAGTTTTTGGCAGGTTACAAAAAGATGTTTGAGAAACGATTAGAACTAAAACCTCTAGCTAAAAAGGATAAGAAGATTAGAGGTATTGTTGGTGCTTTAAAGCTTGCAGTTAATTCTGTTTATGGTAAATCCTCTGATATGCAGAATTGGATTTATGACAGACAGCTTACAATGTTCACCACTATAACTGGAGAACTATCTTTATTGATGCTTATTGAGCAATATGAACTTAGAGGTATTCGTGTTATATCTGCTAATACAGATGGTGTAACCATTATGATTAAGAAGGAGCAATTAGAAATAATGAAAGCCATCAATACATGGTGGCAAGAATTAACATCTTATGAGCTTGAGCGTACAGACTATCAAAAGATTATATTTTCAACAGTAAATGATTACATAGCAATTAAAACAGATGGAGAAATTAAAAAGAAAGGTGATTTCCTTACAGATTTCGAACTTCATAAGAACAAAAGCGCAAGGGTTGTCCCAATTGCTCTTGAACAATATTTTGTTAGTGGTATACCTATTGACGATACTATTCGCTCTCATAGTAATGTCTATGATTTCTGCTTAAGACAGAAAGCATCTAAAGATTTCCATTATGAAGGAATAAATAGATCTACAGGTAGTAAGACAGTGTATAACAAACTCATTCGTTATTACATATCTAACAAAGGAGAAAAACTTCTTAAAGTGAAAAATCCTGAATGTCAAACAGATGCTCCTGATATAGCACAAGTGGAAGCAGGTGAATGGGTGATGCACGTATGTAACCATCTAACACCATCCCATCCTTTAGATAACATCAACTATGAGTATTACATAGAAAGAGCAAATAAGATTGTACATAAAATCTTGACAGAAGGTAAGAAAAGAAAAGTTATTATTGACCCAAACCAATTAAGTTTATTCTAATGTTAAATTACAAAACACTATTTGGAGACTTATTAGTCTTTAAGAACACAAATGATTGCATGACCATAAATAGAGGTCCACATGGTAAAGTTTGGGTGGATGAAATAGAAGTTGATGGTGAACCAATTGAAGCAAGTAGAAATAACAACTACAGTGTGATTTATGATGAAAAGAATACATTCTCTGCTGAAGAAGTGATATATTTTCTTGATCATTATGAAGAAATTGTTGGAGAAAAGTATTAATTTCGTATATTTACGTGTAAAAGCGTATATATGAGCATAAATCGTACAAACATTGGTGATCATTTGGTTGATTATCAACTCACTATGGTGGGTAAAACAATAGCAGAAGCTATAAAAACACCAGAATGGTATTCAAAATGGACTATGACAGATGAACAGTATGAGCAATTCAAAGCTTATGCTATTCCTCTTATAAAGAAAATATTTAAATGTAACAAGAAGAGGGCTGAAAGTATATTCAGTTGGTTTAATCTTCAATTTGGACTTCGTATTGATAACTCTAAAACAAACAATGATGCAAGTTTACAAGATCTTGAGCTCTGATGAGCATAACACTACGTATAAGTTTATAAAAGACATATTTCCTACAGTGAAATACACTCTGATAGATGGAAATGATGAGATATTATATACTGCTGAGGATGATGAAGATGGTATTAGATTTGAAAAGAAGATTGGTAAAAACTTTGCCTATCATGAAATTGCAGAATTACATTTATTCTTAAATCTTATACAACAATTTGATGACACTCTCACTGATACATATGAGGTATATCAGAAAGTAACAATATTATAATATGGAAAACCAAGGAAAAAGAAAGCCTCAGAATGAAGATTCTGAGGTTTTTGCATTTATAGCCCTTGTGGGAATAATTGCAACAATTTTATTATTATTAATTAAAAACAAATAACAATGGGAGCATGTCAATTTGAAAACTCAGGCAGAGGTAAATCTGCAAAAGAAGTATTTACAAAGTTGCAAGATGCAGCTGAAAGAGAATATGGTGATGATTGCTACAATGGAACAATCAGTACAGTACCAGGATTTCGTGATCTAACTAGTGAATGGAAATCAAGTAAGAAAGATCTTAGTCGTTTTATTAGAGAAAGATTAAATGATGCAAATAAATATGATTGCTTTGCTATTTGTACACATCAACCTGTAGTTAATAGCAATAAGATTAAATCTCAAGTGGAACATATTGTTACTCCTGGTACAAAGAAATGGGTTCTTAAATACGTTGTGTATGATTATGATAATCAATTAGGTTCTTATGACACAAAGGGTGATGCTGTTAAAGCTGCTAGAGCACATACAGAAAAGACATTCAAACGTACAACTATCTCTATGGAGAAGAAACTTGAGAAAGGTTCTAGTCAAGTGGCAACAATTACTTACAAAAAATCATCAGAAGAAAAAGATGGCCAATGGATATTCTTTGGCTATGCTGCTGAGTAAATCAAACATTATGAGAAAATATCAATTAATAAATCGTATAGACAATGTTGAAAGCTATTGTAGTGTGATATATGTCTATGATGATCCTATAGTCTTTATGTCTAAAAATAGGCAAAATGCTATAGTTTACACTGAGAAAGAACTAAAAAAAGCAAAAGAACACTTCGAAAGCTGTGGCATATATGTTATGGAAAAAGAAGTGCATGTTTCACATAAAAGAACAATCGATTTAAAAAATGATACAAGACTTTGATTATGAAGCTCAGAAAGATTTTATATATTTGCTAGAAGAAAAAGAACTTCTTAAACAGGAACTGTTTGAGGAGATGAATAGAAAACCAGCAAACATATTTATCAAGACATTTAAAACAAACCACAATGAAGAACATATCGTTCCAAAAGTTTCAACAATTATATAACGGTGGATTTGTATTAGACCATGCATATCTTCTCCTTTCTATAGAAAGAGGAGATGATGTCAAAACCCTTTGTAAAGAGTCTCCCAAGTTGGAGGCTCTCTACCAAGGAATATATAGAAAGGGTCTTATTACAGAAGAGCAAAAGATTACACAAACAGGAAAAGAACTTCTTGCATTCTTAGAAGAAGATTCTAAGGTGGAAAAGATTGTAAAGAAGACACTAGATGTTGTCAATTTTGAATCTTGGTGGAAAGCCTATCCAGGCACTGATACATTCAGCTATCAAGGAAAATCTTTCGCAGGTACAAGAAGCCTTAGAGTTAAGAAAGAAGATTGTAAACTAAAGTTTAACAAGATTCTTGAAGAAGGAGAATATACAGCAAGTGAACTTATTGATGCTCTTACATTTGAAGTGGGACAGAAGAAACAAACATCTGTATTAGAAAAGACTAACAAACTTAAATTTATGCAGAACAGTCTCACCTATCTCAACCAAAGAACGTTTGAACCATTCATTGAGCTTATTAAATCTGGTGTTAATATTGTTGAACAACCAACAGATATAGGAGGTACAGACATATGAGTTTTGAACAATTAAAGAAAGAAGTGGAAGCTGGTCTTGCAGGAAAGAACAATGGCATACCTATGGGGTTTAACAGATTGAATAAACACATTGGTATTAGAAGAGGAATGTATTTTCTTGTAGGTGGTAACACTGGTTCAGGTAAAACATCCTTTATAGATGATGCTTTTGTTCTTAATCCTGTTGATTGGTATATTAGTCAGAAGACTCCAGATATAAAGCTGAGAGTTATATACAGATCAATGGAGCGTCCTAAAACATACAAGTTTGCTAAATGGGTGGCTAGAAAGATCTTTTTAGATCAAGGAGTGATTATTCCTGTTAATAAACTATTGGGATGGACTGATAAGATGAGTCATGATGAACACGATCTTTTCTTAATGTATGAAGATTATATTAATAGAGTGAGTGAGATTGTCACTATTATTGATGGTCCAGAGAATCCTGTAGGTATTGCAAAGGAGCTTAAAGCTCATGCTCTTGAGAATGGTACTATTGAACAAGATGGATATAACAAGATTTATATTCCTAATGATTCTAGTGAAACAACGATTGTTGTTATAGATCATATTGGTCTGTTAAAGACAACAAAAGATCAACCAACAAAGAAAGAAGCTATTGATAAAATGTCTGATGAGCTCAGATATGCAAGAGATTTCTTTGGGTATACACCAGTTGTTGTTAGTCAGTTTAACAGGAGTATTTCCAATCCCATGAGAATTAAGAATGGTGATGTAGAACCACAGCTAGAAGATTTTAGTGAAAGTTCAAGCACACAGAATGATGCGGATGTTGTTCTTGCATTATTTGATCCTATTAGATATAAAGTGGCAGATCCTTCTGGATATAGCCTAGAAAGACTTAAGGATCAATTTGGTGCAAAGTATTTTAGAAGTCTTAGAATAATCAAAAACAGTTATGGATCAGATGATCTTAGAATAGGACTTGGTTTCCTTGGTGAAATTGGTTTATTTAAAGAACTAAGAAAGAAGAAAGATATGACAGATGTAGATTATGAAAATGTAACAAACAAATCCTTTTTTTTAAACAAATAAACTAAACATGAACGTAAATGCTAAACTATTCAACACCCTACCAAGTAAGAAAGACACCTTCTGGCAAATGGTGTTATTACCAACAGTATCTGTTTTAAACAGCGTTGATCCTTATGATGAGTATGTAGCCATTAATTTTGAATTTTTATTTTGGTCTTTAACAATTTTAATTAGTAATGATGACAAAAGAAGACTTTCTTCGTTTTAAATCTAATAGAGATTTCAATCTTGTATACCAGTTTTACACAGAAAAGTTTGATCATAACAAGCACAAATCATTCCTATCTATTATGGAGCTATTACAATTTCTTCCACAATGGGGAGATTTGAATAGTATATTTGAACAGGTGTGTAGATATTATCAAAACAAGTTTGAAATAGTGGAAGTACAAGATGATAAAGGAAATACAATTAAATGCTTATGACAAAACAAAATCAGTTACAAAAAGAGTTTGTAGAGAAAGGAGTAGAGTTCTTCAAATTACATGATAGAGGATATTACAACCTTGCAATGAGATTTGGTAAATGTAAGACAACAATCGATCTTATGTTTAGAATGTTTGCTTACAATCCTACCATCTTAATAGCCTATCCAGATAATAAGTTGAGAGAAACATGGGAAGCAGAACGTGAATTGTGGGGATATCAAAATCCCAACATCACATATGTAAACTTCAGCTCACTGAAGAAGTATACACAATATGAGTTTGACATGTTTGTTATAGATGAGTTTCACAGTTGTTCAGAGAATGAACGTGATTATGCTCATACAATAATGGACAATTGTACATACACACTTGGTCTATCAGGAACTATCAGTCTTGAAACAGATGGATATTGGGATATGGAACAAATAGCATCTTACACCACTGAACAGGGTATTGAAGATGGTATTCTTGCAGACTATCAAATATCTGTACACTTAATAGATCTTGATACTATTGTAAAGGTGGCTGATAAGAAAGGTAAGCTTAAAACAGAGAAGCAAAAGTATGATGGCTATAGTTGGGTGATTGAAAATCTAAAGAGACAGAACAGCCCCTATATGCATCTTGCTTTAGCTAGGAACAGATTGTCACAATCTTCTATTGGTAAAACAAATCATCTCAAGAAGCTTCTTAAACAATTAGAAGACAAAAGAGTGATTGTATTTACAGGACTGGCAAAAGTTGCTGATGAAATTGGTATTCCTTCCTATCACAGTAAATCAAAGAATGGTGATTCCTCATATAAAGACTTTCAAGATGGTGTGCACAATCACCTCGCACTTGCTGCTATGGGCAAGATGGGTGTAACATACAATTCTCTTGATTCCGTTATTCTGCTTAACTTTACATATAATGCAGAAGAAAGCTCACAAATCTTAAATAGAGCAATTAAATTAGATTATAACGGAAAGGTTGCAGATTTACATATCCTCTGCTTAAATGAAAAACCTGAGCTCAAAAAAATTAAGGAAAGCCTATCAATGTTGGACGAATCAAAAATCACTTATTTATGAAACTAGAAATCATTAGAGAAACAAAAATTGGAGAAGAACCATGGTACATTTTATATGTTGATGATCGACATATAATGGGAAGTTACACACTATCAAAGGTGGAAAATCTGTTTGAATTATATAAAAATAATCCAGAAAATCCACTAGAAGAGACAAAAGTTGTTTTGAGAAGTGAGGAAATTAACGTACTTTTGGACAAATAAAAAAATAAAATATGGCAAGTAAATTAATTGGGATTGTTGGCTTTACTGGTACAGGAAAAAGCACTTCAATCAAAAACCTCGATCCAAAAGAAACCTACATTATCAACACTGCTAAGAAGGAACTTCCTTTCAAAGGTGCTGAGAAATTGTATAACAGAGAAAACAGAAACTATGATGAAATTGATGACATAGTTAAAATCACTCAAAGGCTTACAAAGTTATCAAATGAAGCTCCACACATTAAGAATGTTGTTATTGAAGACAGCAATTACATGATGAGTTTTAGAATGGCTGAAAAAGCTACAGAGGTTGGATTTACAAAGTTCACTATTCTTGCAAAGGATATGGTGGATTTATTTAGAGAAGCTCGTAAACTTCGTGATGATTTAAAGATATTCTACTTTACACATCCTGAAACTATAGAAGATTCAGGTGAAATTATAGGATATAAAATGAAGACATCAGGTAAGATGCTTGACAATCAAATCAATTTAGAAGGGCTATTTACAATATGTTTATATACACATGTTGAAGAAGCAAAGGATGGTGTTGTTAGTTATAACTTTGTAACTAACAGGTTTAAGAAATATCCTGCTAAGAGTCCAGATGGAATGTTTAAGGATGTAAAAATCCCAAACAATCTACAAATCGTTGTGGATACTATTAATGAGTATTATAATTAATTAACAATTTAAAACTAGAAATCATGAACATTGGTGGAAAAAAGAAAGAACAGTCACAAGGAACAGAGTTTAAAAAATCTGTAGGATTATTTGAAGCAAAAGTTGTTGCAATCAATCCTGATATCGAGGAATATAAAGAAGTCCTTGGTATAGAAGTTAAAGAAGATTCTAAATCAATTGAGTATTTAGGAAAAACTGAAAATGGTGATACCAAACTTCGTATAGATGTATGGTTGGAAAACATTAAGAATTCAGAAAAGTATAAAGTCTCTTTCTTCCTTGAGAATAAGGAAAGAGAGAACAAAGATCAGACAAAGAAACAATATATCAATTCTATTGGTTCTTGTTCTTGGGCTGATGATGTTAACAATCTTCCAACATGGTTTGCTGCAAGAGAAACAAGAGTTGCTTATGTAGGAGAAGAAGATCTTTACAACTTCTTACGCACATGGTTGGGAGCTCTTGACTATCGTGATGCAGAAACTGTATTACAGTTAGATTGGAAGAAATTGATGAAAGGAAATGTTAAAGACCTTAAAGATCAAATAGATGGTGAATGGTGCACAAACATTGTTGCTCTTGCCACAATTAAGACGGTTATTAAGGAAGATGAAACAAAAGAATATCAAGGTGTTTACAACAAAGCATTCCTTCCTGCTTATGCAATTAAGCAATTTAGATTGTTAGATTTTAACAACCCTAAAATCATTGAAGGCTTACGTACAAAGAAATCTAAAGACTTAAAACCTCATGAGAGATTTGTATTAGAAGTTACTGGTGAATATGGTTGTAAAGACTTTTACATGTTTAAAGACATTAAAGAATATAATCCTGAAGACAATGTTGTTGCTTCAGACAAGGTTATTTCTGAAGATGGTGCTGATTATTAATATTTAATAATTAAAATAGCCCCCTTCAGAAATGGAGGGGGTTTTATATTTACACAATGATAACAGGTAAAAAGAAAACAAGCTTAACACCAGAAACAATTCTTCAAAGAATAACAGAATATGACATATTTAGATGGTATATGCCTGATAAGAGTTGGAAGTTGAACGCTGTTACATTTTCTCCATTTAGGAATGAGAACAATCCTTCCTTTCTAATAGGAAATAGATATGGGAAATTGTCATTTGTAGATTTTGCAGATGGTACAAAGAAAGGTGACTGTTTTACGTTTGTAAAGCTGTTATACAATCTTGCATCTATTGATGATGTACTAAAGTTAATAGATCGTGACTTTGGACTTGGTATATCAGGAAAACCTACAGGAGAGTATAAAAAGATAACAGCAGAATATCAACAGCCTGAAGAGCTTGGAAAGAGATATTCTCACATCCAGGTGGTAACAAGACCATTTACACAAGAAGAACTTGCTTATTGGAATCTCTATCATCAAGACATTCAAGATCTTAGAGATAACAACATCTATTCTATCAAGAAGCTTTATTTCAATAAACAGCTATTCTTTCTAAAGGATACAGAGTTGAGATTTGGTTATTTCTATGATGGTCATTGGAAGATATACAGACCATTTGCAGATAGAAAGAATAAATGGGTTCCAAATAATGTTCCTATTACAGCTATGGATGGACTTAATGATGTAAAAAACTGTTCTGTTGCATTTATTAACAAAAGCAAAAAGGATTATATGGTGATGAAGAAAATATATCCTTGCTGTTGTGCAGTGCAAAATGAAGGAATTGGTGCATTTTCTCCAGAGAATGTAGAATATCTTAAAGCTAATTCTGACAGACAAATCCTATCATTTGATTCTGATGTAGCAGGTGTTTCAAACTCTCAACAGATTACAAAACTGTTTGATTTTGACTATCTGAATGTTCCAAAGAAATACCTATCAGAAGGAATAAAAGATTGGGCAGACCTTGCTAAAGATTATGGCCTAAAAGTTATTGAAGATTATTTAAAAGAAAAAGGATTATGACAATAGAAAACCTTATATCAGCAATTCAATTAGAAGCTGAATATTTAGAATCAACAGAAGGTGATGAGTATGGATGCATCACATTAGAGAACTTAGAAGGAATTTTAACCAGATATTTTAACCAAACAATCAAATTAGAAAATGGAAACTAGTACAAGCTACGTATCAGCAAAAGACATTTTAATCAATGCTGATATTCCACAACAAACAAAGACATATAAGCCTGTTTCTCACAAACAGCTTATTGATCTTACATTAAATGGTATTCACAATGCAGGATTCAAATTAGATAGTGAATCATATTCTGCAGCTAGAAATGGCAATATAGCCAATGGTAGATTTTCTATTGCTAATGTAGCAGATTCAGAGATGCAATTACAAATAGGATGGCAGAATAGCTATGACAAGAGCTTAACATTAAAGTTTGCTATTGGTACACGTATATTCATTTGTCAGAATGGTTGTGTGTCTGGTGATATGGGTGCATTCAAGAAAAAGCATGTAGGAGAGATACAAGATTTCACTCCAGGAGCTATATCTGAATACATAAGATCTGCAGGAGAAGCATTTAGAAGAATGCAAACTGAAAGAGAAGCAATGAAACAAGTGGAAATCACTAGCAGAGCTAAAGCTGAGCTTATTGGTAGATTGTTCCTTGAGGAGCAAATCATTACATCTACACAGTTGAACATCATTAGTAGAGAACTTAAAGCTCCTACACATGATTATGGTGCTCCAGGTTCTATGTGGGAGTTGTACAACTATGCAACATTTGCTATGAAGGATTCTCATCCAGCATTATGGATGGATAGTCATATGAATGCTCACAAGTTCTTTGTAAATGAAAGTGGAATTCTTACACAACCAATGCCTCAGATAGAAATAATGGAAGGTGGATTGGTGCAATTAGATTTATTTGAAAACATAAATGCATAATATGAAATGGGAACTGTTTAAAGAATCTTTCCATGAAAGCTGGCATAACAAAATGCAACCTTTTATAGAAAGTGAGGAGTGTGATTTTATTTATAAGCATTTGAAAGAAAGAAGTAGAAAGGGGCATAAAATTGCCCCTCTCTCTTCTAATGTATACAGATGCTTTAAAGAAACTCCTTTAGATGATCTTAAAGTTGTGATGATGGGCATGTGTCCCTATCATACAGAGAGGAATGGTGTATTTGTAGCAGATGGTCTTTTAATGGGCTGTTCTATTACAGGTAAAATGCAACCATCTTTGGAACAATTTTATGGCGGTGTTGAAAGAGAATTATATAATGGATTAGATCTTGATCACATGAAGACACCAGATGTTAAATATTTAGCAAAACAAGGTGTATTAATGATGAATGCTGCTCTCACTACAGAGATTAATAAAGCAGGATCACATATTGATATTTGGGAACCGTTCATTAAACATTTCTTTGATTGTATAGAAACAGAAGGTGCTCCTGTAATATTTCTTGGGAAAGATGCTTCCAAGTATGAGAAATATGTAGGGCCTTTCAAATGGTCATTCACAACATCACATCCAGCTTCTGCAGCATATAAGCAAACAGAATGGGATACAGAAGGAGTGTTTACTAAGGTGAACAAGATATTAAAAGACAACAATAATTTTACAATCGAATGGCTAGAAAAATTGCCATTCTAAATTAAAAAACATGAGAGAATTAAAATATGGAGGACAAATAGTCCCAGGAGATTTCATTGCTGTTAGTGATGGTAATCATTTAAGTTTTGGATGGTATGCAGGAAATGGTCGTGGTACATTACAATACTATCCAATGAGAGGACCAAGCAGTGTTTATAACGATTATAAAACTTGGTTGAGATATAGTGATGGAGAGAAAGGAAGAAACAAGTGGATGAGTAAGCGTTATGAAAAAGGATTTACAATGAAGTGTTTATGGAAATCTTTTATAAACTCTGTACACAGCACAAGAGTGATGAAGATAACAAACATAGAAGACATATTTACAGATCAAGAAGATAGAATAATGTACGAAGATTCAAAGCAAGCATTAATTACATTAAAATTCATAAAACAATAAATCATGATTTTAGAAAAACAAACAGAAGCAAACATCCTACAGGATGGACAATCACAAGACTCAATTGGTATGTCATTAGACTTAGATTCTGCACAAGTCCTTATGCAGATGTTAAGTAAGAATCTCTATTCAGATTCAATCGGTTCAACTATCAGAGAATGTGCATCTAATGCACTAGATAGTCACAGAAGAGCTGGACAAACAAAACCAATAGTTGTTAGTTTTAAAGCAGGAAGTTCTAATAATTTAGAATTTGCTGTAGAAGATTTTGGTATAGGCTTAGATGCTGATGATGTAAGAAACATCATTAGTAAGTATGGTAAGAGCACAAAGCGTAATAGTAATACAGAATTAGGAATGATGGGTCTTGGTTTCAAGGCTCCTCTTGCTTATAGTTCTAGTTTCTATTTTGTATGTAGAAAAGATGGAATAGAACGTAAGTATATGATGTATGAAGGAGAAGACACAAACACAATTGACTTGTTGTATGAAAAACCTACAACAGAAGATAATGGTGTTAAAGTGATTGTTCCTGTAAACTATTACGATAGACATGATTTCAAAACAAAGATTAGAGAGCAATTGGCTTATTTTGAGAATGTATATTTTGATTGTGGTGATCTTGTAGATAACAACTTCTCTATATTCAGGAATGAATTGTTTCAATTCTCTGAATTAGCTAGTGAATCTTATTTACATTTATGTTTGGATAATGTCTACTATCCTATTGATTTCCAGAAGCTTGGGATAGATAATATTTCATTTCCTATAGCTCTTAGATTTAGCCTTACAGATGGTCTTTTCCCAACTCCTAATAGAGAATCTATCAGGTATACTAAAGAAGGTAAAGAAATAATTCTTAAGAGGCTCTCTGAACTTGCTGATTTCTTTGTAAACAAATACAATGAGCAAGTGAAGGACACAGATGACATACATGCTATAATGGATTATTATTCTAATACAAATAGAAATGTAACTATTCTAAAATCTAAATATGATGCAGGGCTTTTAGGAAAGTTTGCCACTATTAAATTTAACGAACCAAAGCTTAAGGGCATTAGTGTTCTTAATATGAGAAGGATTCATAAAGTTAGAGAATACATTCTTGGTGAATTTGATGTTAAGTTTAGAATAGAGCGTGGTAAATGGAGAGAGTGTAAAAACTATTGGGATGTTGATATACAAAGATATGGTCAATACAACAAAGTTAAAGACATTTACATCTATGATGAAAGAATCTCTGGAAACAAGAAGGATTATCTAAAGAGCATTGCTTCTCAAGCATGGAATGAGCAAACCTTAATCATTAGAAGAGGTAAACCTTTTACACTTGGTTCTGTAAGAGGTTCAACTGATTATAAGACTTATATGGACCTTCTTGATCTTAGAAACATCGATAAGCCTCTTTGGAGAGCTGCTATTAAGGAGTTTCAATCTATTGTAGAAATGTACAATAAAGAATGGCAAGATCTTGATGCATTAGTAGTTCCTCAATCCTTTATAGACAGTAAGAAGAAAGTTAAAATTAGTGTTTCTGGAGGCACACCTGGTGTAAGAAGACAAAAGCTTAAAGGTGAAATAGTTGGTAAAGAAGCTTCTCCATTAGAAAGAGATGTATATGGTCAGAATTGTAAGTTTGTTCCTACAACATATGTATTAGAGAACGCTCACAAGCTACCATATCTACATGTTTATGGTTCTCAAGCTGATAAAGATACACTTGATCGTTTATATGGTGCATTTAATAAATGTCGCAAGAACATTAAATTCATCATGTTTTCTGAAAGAGAACTTAACAACTTAGAGAAAGTAGAATTACACAACTGGATAAAACTTGATAAATTTATGAAAGGAGACAACAAACCATTTAAGAGAATAGTGACAGCTTATTTAGTAAAGAAGCTTTATGAGAAGAACAGATCGGTGTTTCAAAGAAATCACCACATGTTATCAATCTCTGAAGATCTTTACAATAAAATTGTAATGCTTGGTAAATATCAAGATGCTTATCATCCTGGATATATGTCTGCAGATACAGAAGCTATTATATTCAGTGAGCTTTTAGAAATAGCTGAAGCTAAAGATCTATTTGATGGTGAAGTCTATCCTATTTATCAGGAAGTTAAAGAGGTTCTTGAGAAGTTCCCATTCATTGAGAATGTATTTAGTGTAATGAAAAGCTGGGGAGGTGATGATCCTTTACAACAAGTTGTTATTGATCTTTTGAAGTATAATAGACATAGAGTTAATTTAAAGAATTACACTGTTAAACTTACAGAAGATGCTCCTTTAGAGCAAGAATTAACTGAAGATGTTGTAGAAAATCTACAGGATTAATTTGGTATTATGTATAATTTTTAGTATATTTAGGGGGTACAAAGCCCCCATTTTATTTTTCATTTAAAAACAAAAAAACATGAGCAATTTTAGCATTGACTGGTTCAAACAAGAATTAGCAAAATTACAATTAGAAGAACAAAAACTTAAGAACGAAATGATGAGACTTGAGTTGGAAGAAAAACAAAAAGAATATGATGAGGATTGTGGATGCAATGGTGATGATTGGGACATTGAGAATGAATTTGATGAGGATGATTTGTGGAATGAAAACTACAGCAGTGAGGAAGAATATGTTCCTTACATCAAACCTTACATGCATTTAAAGATGGTGAATGATGTATTGACCATTGTATTACAAAACGGTGATATCATCAGTAAACCAAATGCTACACAGGATGATTTCAAAACTGCACAAAATGCTACTAGTGAAGCAGATCTATTTACACTTGTTATGTCTCAAGAAGTTAGAGATGATAAGATGAAAAGAGATGCTGAAGTGAGTAGAATGAAGGCTATTCAAAAAGGATTGAATGAACTTGCAAGCTTTAATGATTTTGTTGTAGATGGTTACACTGTATATCTTAAGGGTATTAGTAGAAGTCTTCCACAAATTCTTGTTGAAGAGTTCTTGGCAATCATTGGTGCTTATTCTAACATGGGAATTAGCAATGATGAAATAGAGAAATCTCTACCGTATAACGAAAGTTATCAAGGTCTTAAGAGATTCTTTATGTGGTGTTGCTTAAATCCAAGAGCAGAAGTTGCACATGAGTTGTACAGATTCTTGAAAGAGAATTCCTTCAGAATCACAAAACAAGGTTTCTTTGTTGCTCTTAGAAATGTTGTTAGCTTATGTGATGATACAGCTCTTGTAGATTTTGTAAGCAATTCTTACAACAAGATTAAAGCTATCTGGAAGAAAGATCCTTCTAACTTTAATATATGGAGAGATAGTAATGACTTCTTACATCTACAGGATTTTAACTATCAACCTAGTGTAGACATGACAAATGTTGGTAATCTAACAGATTTATATTTGGAACTTCCAGAAATGAAGAGCAATCGTTACACAGATGCATGGACTAAAACATTTGACATTCGTGTAGGTGTTCCTGTAAATATGCCTATGAGTGATTGTAACTGGAGTACACAAGATTGTGCTGCTGCAGGATTGCATTTCACAGCTGATCACATCAACTATGTAGGATGTGGTGATACATCTATGTTAATCTTGATTAATCCAATGAAGGTTGTTGGTATTGGTGAATTCAAAGGTCGTTGCTATGAATATCTTCCATTAATGACTGTTCCTACAGAAGAGTCTACAACTATTCTTCACGATCTTAATTTTGATACATTAGAATTAGATGATCAATATGCTGTTCGTGAACTGCAAACATTGGTTGAAAGAACACAAGCAGGATTTGTAGCAGAATCTCGTAAGTATGATTTTAACATTCCTAACATTTCTATTGCAGAAATAAAAGGAATTACAGCTTCACTTGAAGAGATGTATTCAGAAATTGCAGATAGAGTTAAATCTATTAACTAATTAAAATAATATACCCCATTTATTCTTATATTTGGGGTATATTTTAATTATTATGGCTACAAAAAGAAAAAAGGCTGTTGCTAAACCTAAAACACTAAAGACTAGAAATGCAGGCACTATGACAGAGTCTGCATTTTGGTCTTTTATTAGAAGTGGACTAAGACAAAAGAGTAGGTTTTGGAAACCTATTACACAATGTAAGATGAGTAACAGAAGAGTGTATAAAGGACCTCTCAAGAGGCAGAAGTTTGAATATCAGTGTGCAGAGTGTTCTCAGTGGTTTCCTGAGAAGAAAATTAATGTTGACCACATTACACCTGCTGGATCTTTAAGATGTGCTGATGACCTCCCAGGGTTTGTAGAAAGACTGTTCTGTGAAATTGACAACTTACAAATCTTGTGCTCCACCTGTCACAATGTTAAAACTCAAAATGAAAAAGATGGAAGATGAAAAACAATTAAAGGTCTCTATTAACAAAGAACCTTCATTTACAGAGATTTGGTATGAAGGATCTGTTGAATACAATGGAGAAGAACACAAGTTTTGGTTGATACATCCTTTGCAAACAGATGTGAATGGTGCACACTATGAAGTGGACGTTAGATGGTTCTTTGCTAGAGTTCCAAGGGAAGTGAGAGCAATGATTCCATATATTATTGACGCATTTAAACAAACATTAAAAACATGATAAAAACAGAAAAGAGTTACAGGGCCATACAAATGGACAGTTCAAGTTCTTTAAAAGAATTCTCAACTAACAGAAAGAAGTATTACAAAAAGTATATACTGAATGAAAGAGTTGAAGAAGAAGATAACAAAGCTGCCACTATAGGCAGAGTGGTAGAAACCTTGTTGTTAGAACCACATGAGTTTGATGGTAGATTTTACATGTCTACATGTGCAAGTGCTCCTACAGGGCTTATGTTAGCTTTTGTAGAGGCTTTATATAAGCACACTATGGCAAACACAGATGAGAATGGAAACATCAGTGTAGAGTTTGAAGAGATTTGTAAAGCAGCTTATGCTGATTCAGGATTCAAGATTAAATTTGATGCTGTATTAGCCAAGTTTATAGGAAGTGATGCTGAAATCTTCTATAAGGAACTAAGAGAAGTGAAAAGCAAAGGTCTTACAGTGGTTACAACAGAAGATGTCACTAATGCTGAAAACATTGTTACAGAGTTAAAAAGTAACTTTGTCACTGCAGAAGTGGTAAATCTTGTAAATAGTGCTAGATGGACTGTTAATAATCAGTTCCAGATAGAAGGTTATAGTGTTGATGGCCATTTGTTTAAGAGCATGATGGATAAGATAGTTATTGATCATAACGAAAGAACAATACAAGTGTACGATCTTAAATGTACATGGAGTGTTGAGAACTTCTATGAGGAATACTATCTCTATCGTAGAGCTTACATCCAAGCCTATCTTTATTATAAAGGAGCACAATCTCTTACCATCCATCAGGAAAGTGAACTTTATGGATATGAGGTGGTCTATCCAAAGTTTATTGTATGCGATAGTACAAACTATTTCAATCCATTAATCTATACGCTTGATTTCACAGATATGACAAATGCATATGAAGGATTTGTTCATAAAGGTAGATTTTATCCAGGTGTGAAACAGCTTATTGAAGATCTTGAATGGGCTATTGAGAATGATGTTTGGAACATTAGTAGGGAAAATTATTTAAATCATGGATTTGTAAATGTAAAAGGAGGAAATTAATGGAGATAAAAAAGACCATCACTAGTATATTCATAATGCCTACATTGAAAATAGGTAGAGAAAGGTTGCTTGGAAATGGATATATTAATGGATATATAAAAGATGAGGGAAAGGATGTACAATATCAAAACGCTGTATATGCTCTTTTCAAACCAAAAAAGATGGATGCTTTCCGTGAGTTTCTTGATGAAGAATATGCAAGAACAAACCAAATCATAGATGATTATGATTATCCAGATGGGTTCGTTGTTGTTGTATATAACTTGGATGAGAAATTTAAGAAAGACTTCCTTCTTATTAAAGAAGGACTCTATTCTAAAACTTCCAAAGAGTTTCAAGCTCAGTTTCCAAAGATTGTAAAACTATTTAAGAATGGGCTTCATAAGGATGAAATCTCTCTTCAATATCGTGTCTTCAATAAGACAGAAGATCTTAAGAAATATTGGGAAGAAAAACTTGGTGTAGAATTCGATGATTCTATGGAAGTTTGGGATGGTTTTAACATTGATAAAGAAACTCTCAACCTTAATAAAATTAAACAATATGTATAACGAACTATTATTAACAAAGTTAATTGCTGATTTTGGTGTAGACCAAACTATTACTTATTGTAAAATGGAAAGTGCAAAGAATGCCTATCTGTTTGAAGAGTGTGTTGCTTCAGGTGAAGATCTCACTTGTACACAATATGATTTTGAAAGAGATTGGTGGAAAAATGCAGAATTAAAATTAAAATCTTAAATTATGAAAATGTTAGAACTATTAAAAGAACATCCTAAAACAGCCATTGTTATAAAACAATGGTTTTTAGAGAAGATGTTAGAAAGTCTTAAAGATGAATCTCTTCCTGAAGATTTCAAAGATTATGTAAGAGAACAAGGAATAGATGATGAGAAGATAGCAAATATGGTGGAAACTTCTCCTAGAAGTCTATTTGATATATTTGATGATCATAAACTGTACATCAATATTGACATGACTGCAGGTCATTGGGGATGGGAAGTTGGATCATCTGTTGAAAATGCTGTATGCTCATCTAGAAAAGAAGCTGAGATGGCAGCTATTGTTGAATCATTTAAATTATTGGAGGAAAAATTATGAGAGACAAAATAGTAGATGATGTAATAGATAAATACTATGAGAGAAGTCAAGTGGGAATCACTAAATATGGAACCACGTTGTATAACAACAATAAAGACAACTATCTCAAGCATTTACAAGAAGAACTTATGGATGCCACTCTGTACATTGAGAAACTCATGTATCTAAGGGAAGAACTAACGTGTTTAGTTAACACTTATGATAATGATGCAGATCTTGGTGCAGCTGTAAGGATTTTTGTTAAGTGATATTTTTAATTTATTTGGATTATAAGGGCTGTAAGTTGTATATTTACAGCCCTTTATTTTTTAACAATTAAACAAAAACATTTATGGATTTAGGATTACAAGCTCTCTCGGACATAACTGTATACAGTAAATATGCAAAGTTTGTTCCAGAGAAGAAGAGAAGAGAAACTTGGGATGAAATCATTGATCGTTATCAGGATATGATGATTAAGAAATACCCAATGCTTGAAGAGGCTATTATTAAAAGTGCTGAATTGATTAGATTGAAGAAAGTCCTACCATCAATGAGAGCTTTACAGTTTGCAGGTGCTGCAGCTGAGGTGAACAATGCAAGAATTTACAACTGTTGTTTCCTTCCTATAGACAGTCTTCACAGTTTTAGTGAAACAATGTTCTTATTATTAGGAGGAACAGGTGTTGGATATTCTGTACAGAAACATCACGTTGAACAACTTCCAGCTATTACAAAACCAGGTAAGAAGAAAACATATCTTATTGAGGATTCTATAATGGGATGGGCTGATGCTGTAAAGGTGTTATTCAAAGCTTATATGGAAGGTAAGTTTATGCCTTCATTTGATTTTAGAGCTATTAGACACAAAGGTGCTAGACTTGTCACTGCTGGTGGTAAAGCTCCTGGTCCTGAACCATTAAAACTTTGTCTCACACACGTACAAGCTATTTTAGACAGAAAACAGGAAGGAGAACATCTATCTCCTATAGAAGCACATGATATATTGTGTCACATTGCTAACTCTGTATTAGCAGGTGGTATTAGAAGAAGCGCTATGATTGCATTGTTTAGCCTTGATGATGAGGAAATGATTACATGTAAATACGGTAATTGGTGGGAAACAAATGAACAACGTGGTAGGGCTAACAATTCTGCTGTTCTTGAGAGAGGAAATGTCTTAGCTACAGAATTCTTTGATCTTTGGAAGAGAATAGAAGCTTCTGGATCTGGAGAACCTGGAATCTATTGGACTAACAATAAAGATTGGGGAACTAATCCTTGTTGTGAGATTGCTCTTAGGCCATATCAATTCTGTAACCTTTGCGAGATAAATGTAAGTGATATTGAAAGTCAGATAGATCTTAATGATCGTGTATCTGTAGCAGCATTCTTTGGTACATTACAAGCTGGGTTTACAGACTTCCATTACTTACGTCCTATATGGAAACAAACTACAGATAAAGATGGTTTGTTAGGAATAGGAATGACAGGAATTGGTTCAGGAAAGATTCTTGAGGCAGACCTTGAAATAGCAGCTAACACAGCTACTGTTGTGAATTCTACAATTTCAGCTATAATAGGAACTAATGAAGCAGCTCGTGTAACATGTATAAAACCATCAGGTACAACAAGTTGTGTATTAGGAACAGCTAGTGGTATTCATGCTTGGCATGCTCCATATTACTTAAGAACAATTAGATTTAATAAGAATGAAGATATTGCAATGTTTATGGAAGTAAATCATCCTGAACTATGTGAAGATGATGTGCTTAGACCAAAAGATACATTGTGTATAAGAATTCCTATTAAAGCTCCAGAAGGTTCTATATTCAGAACAGAAACAGCTATTGATACATTAGAACGTGTTAAGAAGTTTTCTATAGAATGGGTGAAAGCAGGACATGTTAGAGGTGATAACACACATAATGTAAGTGCTACAATTTCTGTTAATAATGATGAATGGCCTACAGTGGGAGAATGGATGTGGAATGAACGAGATCATTACAATGGTCTTTCAGTTTTACCATATTTTGGAGGTTCTTACAAACAAGCTCCTTTTGAGGACATAACAGAGGAAGAATATAATTCTAGGATAGGTCATTTAAAATCCTTAGATTTGACAAAAGTTATGGAAATAGATGATAACGTAGAATTTGGTCAGACAGCAGCATGCGCAGGTGGTGCATGTGCTATAGAATAATATTGTTTTTGTTTCGTTTTTGATGATTGATGATTACAGCCCCATTGTTTCTACAATTTGGGGCTCTTTTTTTTGTCAAAACGAGAATAATTAATTAACTTTACAGACTAAAAATCAATCAATATGGCGAAAGCAAAAGAAGCTCCAGAGAGCAAAGGTAAATTTCAAGATGCACTTGATAAGCTAAACAAAGCTTATGGTGTAGGAACTGTTCTTACATTAGACAGTAAAACCACTGGTGATTATGATCTTATTAGCACAGGAAGTGTGGGATTTGATCACATCACATTAGGAACAGGTGGATTTGTTAAAGGTAAGATGTATGAACTTATGGGATGGGAAGGTTCAGGTAAATCAACAATTTGTGGACATGCTGTAGCAGAATGCCAAAAGAAAGGTGGTGTTGTTCTGTATATAGATGGTGAGCATGCTGTTGATAAACATTATTTTGAAGCATTGGGTGTAGACACTACAAAGATGCTTATTGCCCAACCATCATGTGGTGAGGAAGGTTTCAACATTGCTATGGAGATGATTGAAACAGGAACCATCGATCTTATTATCATAGATTCAGATTCTAGTCTTATTCCTAAGAAAGTCTTAGATGGTGAGGTGGGTGATTCTTCTATTGGTAAGAAAGCTCTGCTTAATTCAAATGCCTATCCAAAGCTTAAAGGTGCTTTGTCTCAACACAATGTATGTGTAATTGTTATTTCTCAGTATAGAGAAAAGATAGGTGTTATGTTTGGTAATCCTACAACAACTCAGGGAGGACATGCTCTTAAGTTTTATTCAGATGTTCGTATAGAAGTGTCTAAATCTCTTGCTAAAGAAGGAGATCAAGCTTATGGTAACATCACCAAGGTGAAAGCTATTAAGAACAAGATGAGTCCTCCATATAGACTATCTAGTTTTGAAATCATCTATGGCCAGGGTATTGATAAGATTGGAGAACTAATGGAACTCATTAACGAGTTTGAGATAGGTAGAAAGTATGGTAAGACAATGACCATAAATGAAATCAAATATGATCTTGAAGATTTCAAAAGAATGTTAATGGACAATGAAGAATTCTATAATGACATTGTGAAACAAATTTTAAACAAAATTAATAACGTAAAAATTGAAGAAAATGCAGGTGAAATTTAAAAAATTACATGCAAATGCTCAACTTCCTGTAAAGGGGAGTGAGCATGCTGCGTGTTTTGATGTTTATGCTACAAGTGTAACAGCAGAATATGGTGGAAAGGTTACATATGGATTAGGATTTGCAACAGAAATTCCAGTGGGCTATATGGGAATATTAGTTCCTAGAAGCAACATCACTAAACATAAATGGGTGATGAACAATTCTACAGGTATAATTGACAGTGATTATAGAGGAGAGTGGATGATGAAGCTCAATTCTATAGGAAAAGATTTTGAAGAACTTCCATATGCTGTAGGAGATAGAATAGGACAAATCTATTTCATACCAATCCTTCCTACCACCTTTGAAGAAGTCTCATCATTAGATGATTCTGCAAGAGGAGAGGGTGGATTTGGTTCTACAGGAATAGGAGTGTTAAATATTCATTCTTCTGGAACTGATCTTGATAAAACGTGGATTGATGAAATTCATAATACCAATTATTATATTGATCCTAAATTCATAACTACAACAAACATTGCAGATGGGAAAATTAATATTACAGCTTGATGATGATGAAATGAATATATTTAAGAAACAATATGTAAACCTTGTAGATCTTCATGATGAAATTGAAAAGCTTTTTGAAGAAGGAGAAAAGCTTGACAAGCGTAAGAAGAAAGCTTATGCAGAATGGAAAGAAAAGATTAACTTTCTGATTGATGTATATAATACAAGGGCAACGTTTAAAACCTATAACAAAGTAAAATGAGAATATTGCACATTAGTGACACCCATAGCTATCATGAGATGTTTCCTATGGAGAGATTTAAAGACATAGATGTTGTTGTACACTCAGGAGATTGTTCCAATTATAAAGATCATATTAGGAATGAACAAGAAGTTAGAGCTTTCATAGCTTGGTATAAAGATGTTCCTGTTAAACACAAAATTTATGTAGCAGGTAATCATGATACTAGCATAGAAAGAAACAGAGTTACACCAGCAGATTTTCATTCTGAAGGAATCACCTATCTTGAGAATGCAGGCACCACTATAGATGGTGTTAAGTTTTGGGGAAGTCCTCACACTCCTACATTTGGTCAATGGGCTTTTATGAAAAGTAGACAAACCATTAACAGAGTGTGGCAGAACATTCCTATAGATGTAGATGTTCTTATAACCCACGGTCCTCCTAAAGGTGTAAGAGATCTCTCACATGATAGAGATGGAATCCTTGAATTCTGTGGAGACAGTGCTCTTATGAAAGCTGTATGGGGATTGAAACCAAAATGTATGTTGTTTGGACATATACACAACTCTCCAGGATGTGATAATCAAGGAATCTCTCATTATTCTAAAACACCAACAATCTTTTCTAACGCTTCATGTGTAGATGATGGAAGATTTGATCTAGGACTTACATCATTTGGAAATATAATTGAAATATGAAATGTAAAACATGTGGGAAAAACTCAGAATCAGAATATTGCTTCCAACATAAACCAAGAAAGCCTCTTAAAAGTGTAAAATTTTCAACAGTTAAACGGAAAACTTCCGATGATTCAGCACAAATTTTACAAATGCAAGAGTTCTTCCTTGATATATGGAGAAAGAGAAAAGAACACAACTGTGAAAACTGTAAGAAGTGGCTTGGTAGTGAGCCACTTTCTTATATGTTTGATCATCTTCTTGAGAAAAGTAAATACCCTGATCTCAAACTTAAAGAAGAAAATATAATGTTAGTGTGTTTAGAATGTCACGATCTTAAAACAAGAGGTTTTGTAACTGATTTTGTTAGAGATAAAATAGAAGAAGTTAGGAACAAGTTTGATAAATAGTTATCTTTGGTAAAACTTAAATATGAAAGAACCTAACAGAGAACGTAAACAAGACATTAAATATAAAATTACATTAAACGAAGAACAGAAAGAAGCTAAAAGACTCATCCTTGAAAATCAGATTGTGATCATCACTGGTAGAGCTGGTTGTGGTAAGAGTCTTGTTAGTGCTCAAGTTGCTTTAGATTTCCTTTTTAAAAAACAATGTGATCAAATCCTAATTACAAGAGCTGCTATTGAGGTGGGTAAAAGTCTTGGGTTTCTACCAGGAAGCCTTGATGAAAAGTTTGATCCTTATTTAGAAGCATTTCAAGAAAATCTTATGAAGTGTTATGATAAGGTGAAAGTGGAAGAGATGGTCACTGCTAAAAAGATCAATGCACTACCTGTACAGTTTATAAGAGGAAAAACAATTGATGATATATTGATTGTAGAAGAAGCCCAAAACTTAAGCAAAGCAGAGATGTTAGCAATTGTTACAAGACTAGGAAAGAATGGTAAGATTATAATTAATGGAGACAATGAACAAAAGGATATTAGAGATGAGTTTAATGGCCTAAGTTTCATCACCTCTCTTGTTAAGAAGATTCCAGAGATTAAATATATAAATCTCAAACACAACCACAGGTCTGATCTTGTGGGTAAAATTTTAGAATTAGAATACGGTAAATAATTAAAACCAAATAAACATGAATCAATTTTTCTACACTCGTAAAGAGCTTGTATCTGGAACACCAGAAAATCCTGAATTCAAAGAGTTCAGAGACAGTTTTAACATCAACAAGGTTGTGAGAACAATCACTATGATTGATGAACGTACATTAGTTTTATTAGATGATCTACATGAAAGAGCTCAAGAAGTTCCTGATATAGATCCTAAAACAAATAAGATGAGAGCTATGAAACGTGTTAAAGACACCTTCCAATCTGAGATCTATCTTGATCCTTCAGATGCTGTTAGATTCCAAAAAGTCACATCTCTAGACTAATAGAAATAAAAAAGCCCTCTTAAATTGAGGGCTTTTTAATTCTTTGTAAGAAGATTATGCAATTGCTTCAAGATCAGCCTTAACAGCTTCGATCTTTTCAACAACAGCTTGTCTTGCTTCAGCTGTACCACCTTCAGCAACCATTGCTTCTAAAGCAGCAATTGATTCAGTTAATCCAGTAATTGCTGCATCTTTTGCAGAAATTAAGATAGCAATTTGTTCTTGCTCAGCATCAAGAGCAGCTTGTAGTTCATCTACTTTTGCAGAGATTTCTTCTAATGTAGCCATGTTTATTTGTTTTTAGAGGTTAAATAATTGAATTTATATCGTCTATAGACTCTTCTAACTTATCATATATTTCTTGCTTGATCTTTGCATTTTCAGCAAGAATCATGTCAAGCTTTCTTTCTATTTGCCTAAGTCTTTTCTTAGTGTCATTGTCTATAGCGTTGATAATAAAGGTAAATAGTCTCATATTAATTTATTTTGATAATCTTTTTTGCATCATTGGTTGCATAGGTGATGTTCGTATTGCTTTATCATCCATAGATTTATTCTTGGAAAAAGGTTTATCCTTCTTAGGAATACCAACCTTTGGAGCTTTTCTTGGAGCTCCTGATTTCTTAGCTTTACCAGCTGTTAAGCCTTTACTTGCAGCCATACTTACATTTTTTAGCCATCTTACCACCTTTTTTCATATCCTGAGTCATCCTACCTCTTGTTTGATCTGATGCACTTTTACTAGCTGCCTGTGCTTGAAGTTGTGAAGTACCAGTTTGAGCCTTCTTAACCTTCATTCCTTTCTTAGCAATAACACCACGACCTTTAAGAACATCAGCCTTCGTGATTTTACCATCTTTGTTTAAGTCTGGGAATGATTTACCATTCTTAGCTTTAGTAGTTCCACCCATCATCTGCATTTTTTTAGCAGGTTTTTTCATTGTAGCCATGATTTATTTTTTTAAAGTGTCAACAATAGTTGTATCAATAACTCTAACTGATTCTACAACCTTAGTTGTGTCAGAGATTTTAGTTGAATCAACAGAAACAGTTTCTGTAGAAGCACCACCACATGCTGATAACGCTACAGCTAATACGAATAACAATTTTTTCATTTTTTATTTTTAAGGTTTAACAATTCCATTTTCTTAAAGCTAGTGCTTTTCTTGTAGGTTTACCATTAGGCTTTTTCATAGGGCCTTTAACTCCACTCATTCTAGCACAAAATGATTTCCTACGTTTAGCAGGTTTGCTATCTGGATCTAATTTAGAAGGCTTTGTTGTAACAGCCATCTTTAATTTACTTCCAGGATTAGCACGTCTATAACTAGCAACACCTTTTCTATTAAGACCACCTGCAGGATCTTTTCCTTCAGAGCGTGTCCAAGCAGGTGTACTACCACCATTCTTTAAAGAAGAACCTTTAAATGGACCTTTCTTCTTAATAAGTGGACCATTAGGAACAGGTGTGATTGCACCACCTTTTCTAAGAACACCTTTTCCTACATAAGCAGAAGCTTTCTGTGGGTTGTAGGGTCCTTTTCCTATTTTCTTAATTGTTGCCATTATAATGTATTTCTAAAATCAGTTGTAAGATCTGTCCAAGTTCCTGAATTTCTCAACCATAATTCACTGAAAACAATACAAGGTGCATATCCATCATCTACATTAATAAATGTTCCAGATAGGAAATAAAGATCTTTTTGCCCTGTAAGAACAGGAATTAATGTATTCTTTAAATCTGTAAAACTTGCTGCTCTTATATATTCTGTAGCTAATTTAACACCAGCACTATATTTAGTGGGGTCTAAAACAAAGTTATAGGGAGCAGAACAAAGTGTAGCTCTGTTTGTATATAGAATATTAGCAAGTGTATAGTATTGATCATTATCAGCAAATACACCAGCACCTCTAGTTGGAGCAGAACCACCAGAACCATTTGTCATAACCCAGTTAGCAGCTGTAACAACAGCACCACATGTATTATCACTTGTAGCAGAAGTCTTTCCTCTTCTTAACATTCTACCTACATTATCATTAGCAGTAACAAGATCAGCTTGTTGTGTAACTCCTATGTGAGGCATGTTAATTAACAATAATGGTCCATCAGTAGGAGTCATTGTTGTAGCATGACTTTGCCAAGCTTGTAATGCTAGAGCTCCTGTATGAGGATAACCAGCTAATCCACCACCCATAAATGGTCCAAGATAGGAATTTAATGCTGGAGGATTTTGTCCTATGTTATTAATATCAGCAAACTCAGAAGCATTAACATCATCTGAACACACTGTAAGATTTAAAACTGTATCACTAGTTTTCACACCTCTATCAGAAAGGAATAATTGTAACCTTGTAGTAAGATGTTGAGCTAATACAGCATCTGGATAGGTTGTTTGTACAACATCAAGATAGTGCTGAGTAGTCTTATTAAAATATTCTACAGGTTGAACCTCTTTCCATATACCCACCTTAGGAGCATGAGTGTATAAACCAAGACTTCCTGGTACTATTTCTCCATTTTTTAGAAACCTTGCATAAGGTTTTAACTTTATACTTTTTGCCATTATTTCTTTTTAGCCATTTTCTTGAATGTCTTAGCAAGAGCTTTAGCTTTGCCAGTACATCCAGGTTTTGTAATAGGAGTACATTTACCAGCAGTTCCACGTTTCTTAATAGAAGCTGTAGCTTTCTGTATCCATTTACCATCTTTAGCTTTTGTTACACCACCAGTCTTTTCTTTTTTAATAGAATTCTTTTTATAGTTTTCTTTTCCTTCTTTAGCTCCCATATGAACTTGAAGGTCACTAAAAAGACCAGCATCACTACCTCTTATTCCTGCTTTATACCCAGCTCTATAATTTGAGCTATCTAAACCAGTTGGTTTTTTACCAGCTGGTACAAACAAGTCTATATACTTATACTTTGTAGAAGGTCTAGTATTAATAGCAGGCTTTTCTACTCTTGTATTATCAGCTTTAGCTTGAAGAGGTTTCCCAGAATTTTGGTATTTCTTAACCTTTTTCATTATAGCCATGACTATTTCTTTTTAGACATTTTACCACCCATTTTTTTCTGAGGAAGACCTGGA
>Ga0114979_10000019_pt1 | contig 114081 bp, 111 predicted proteins | sample S_140625_EF_Meta_FD_87315 | JGI IMG/M metagenome (GOLD analysis project Ga0114979, IMG submission 87315) | Freshwater microbial communities from Lake Simoncouche, Canada to study carbon cycling - S_140625_EF_MetaG | ecosystem: Environmental > Aquatic > Freshwater > Lake | place: Lake...
ATCTTTCATTGCTAACTTTGTCTTCTATTTTAACTTTATTTAACTAAAACAACCTTTTTTTTTCTCTTCCCATCCCTCTTTTTACAGCCACCATATTATCTTCTCTTTTGATGTAGCACTCTCAAAAAATTGATCCAACCTAATATATAGTATATAGTACAGCATATCTCTTGCACGTTACGCTAATCATGCCAAAGGAAAAGAATTTAGGAGGCAAAAAAGCCAAGGGTCTTGCGCGTAAATTAACATCAGGATCGGGATCTTCCTCGGAACATATTCGCCTATCCACATGCGATCTCGAGCAATATGCAGTCGTATCGAGACTCTTGGGAAATGGTATGTGTCACGTCATCACAAACGAGGGCAAGACTCTCTTGGCGCATATTCGCAACAAATTTCGCGGGCGATCCAAGAGAAACAATGAAATCAAGGTCATGGGAATTGTCCTCGTTGGTATGCGCGAATGGGAGAATCCATACAAGAATTGCGATGTCATGGAAGTCTATGACGATCGTGCAACGCAACAACTACGCGCATTGCCCAATGTCGATATTTCTACCCTCGACCAACATATTATTGATACGACCTCATCTTCCATCAAGGCCAGTGCCACCGCAACAAACATTGAATTTACGAGTGATGTTCCACATCAAAGTCTACCATCCGAACCCATGAATGCAGGCGAATCAAATGACGCAGGCGTCTCTTGGTTGGAAGACGACATCCTAATCGATGATATTTAAGGACCGGGGTTGTTATATCATTGTAGTACAAGGGTAAACACATAAAAACAAAATGTATTCAAAGTGTATATATTTTTTATGGATCATGCTATTCCGTGTAATATCCATCCGCATGGGATTACCGATACGCACAAACAAATTCTTTCGTACATTTCAAACAATATCACCGACAATTCTCGACACCGTTGCTAGCACAAAGGATATTATTTCCATTTCACCAGGTGGCTACAAAGGATTTTATGTTCTTGGCATTTGCCAATTTATCAAAGAACATTATCCACTGGAGAATTATATTTTTTCAGGCGCATCAGCCGGTTCATGGAATGCATTGGCCATGTGTTTTACAGGAAACTTTTTTGAATTTCAAATGAACGTCATTGACCATCCACTACAACACTATAAAACGATTCATGAAATGGAATATCATATTATTGACAAAATAATGAGGTATTACACAAAAGACGATTTTGACCTGACACGTTTATATATAGGCGTCACGGCAATTGAACAGTGTCGACCAAAATCAATCATTTACAGCAATTTTACCAGTCTACGAGACGCACTCGATTGTTGCGTTGCAAGTTCACATATACCCTTTGTTACTGGTGGCGCTTTGAATACATACAAAAACGTCATCTCGTTTGATGGCGGATTCAGTCAATATCCATATATCAATCATAAAGCACCGGTTCTTCACATAACACCGAATCTTTGGTCAGAAACAAAAGCCAACCAAACAAAAATGTCCATTACCGACTATACTACCCTCTTTTCCAAGAACAAATACAACTTTCGCGATATGATGAAACAAGGGTATGATGATAGTGCAAAAAATAAAGCGCGATTGGACTCTATTTTCCTACCAAAAAATTGAAATGCTTTTTTTGCATACAGTGTATAGCATAGTCGAGTCAAAGAAGGTTGTATCATATCAGTAGTATAGTTTGTAGTCATCGTCGGTGAGTTTCTCTCTCTCTCTCTCTATTAGTGATGAGTGCCTGCGATTCTGTAGCCAATGAGTGCCCCATCTGCTACGAGGTGGTGGATGTTACGAAAAACAATGCTACCACCCCATGTGGTCACACGTTTTGTTTTAGCTGTATTTCCCAAGCACTTGTACACAATAACGAGTGCCCATGCTGCCGCGGCACTCTGCAAGAAGAGGTATGGGAGGATGTAGAAGAGGAAGACGAAGATGGAGAAGAAGAAGAGGGCGAAGAAGAAGAAGAGGGGGATGAAGGCGAATCAGAAAATGAACAACACGTTGAGATCATTTCTCAACGTTTTGCTGCACTAGGATATACAATGAGCGATCTCATTACACTCCTCATCAATCGTCCCTCACGTCTGAACCCGGATCGCGCCACACAAGAATTCATCGAAAAAATGGAACAGGATTTTGATACCATTGTAGATGATGGAGACAAAGAGCTTCAAGAGTCGGCGCTTTTCGAAGAAGAAGACATGCGCTCTGCAACACATGTAGAAAAAGCAGTCTCGGGCCTTTTGCTTCTCTCGCAATGCGCAGTGACCATGTAATAAATATATAGAGTTTCATCATGTTTGTATGCATTTAATTTTATAACTAAGCAAGTCCTTTTTTGTTTGATCCTACTCCTTCTCTGTAATATTCCATGCAATTTCTCCATCATCCCATACAATTTTAGTACAATCCATATAATTCGGCATCCATGCGGGCTTGAGTGTTGCAATCATGATTGGTAGTATATTTGTCTTATTTTTATTTTCTTCATAACGTGCTGTAATTTTTTCAATCTTTTTCTGAATACGATTCTTCTTTGAGACAAATGTATCATTTTGGCAAAACCCCTTGCAAGCATGGTGTTTATTTGTTATTACCGAATATTGTTGTCTATATAGTACCATATAAGACGTATAAAACGAATGTAGTGTGACTAATTGCAGATAAACTACACACAGGGGTAAAAGATACGATAGACACTCGCGCATTGGTTTATTATGTATACATCCAATCCTGTTTAAGCTGTTTTGGGTTACGTAATCTGAAGTCGTATTTTTCGTTTTACGCGGTCTTCATCTTCAAACAAATACATGCATACAGGAACATCGCTATAATTTTCAACATCTTGGTCGGTCGTAATGCGAGACAATAATTTGAGAGATTTTATATAGACAACATAGGTTATCATGGGTGGGGATGTCTGTTTTACCAATTTATCAAAGACGACACCGCGATGAACCGTGGTCAATATATTCGGATCTTGGCTGCATTTACACAACAATTCGCAATCCGATTGTACTTTGCGTATGGATCGATGGCTCGTATTGATATAATCCAATCGTTGTAACCACGTTTGTATAAATTCTTTGGCTGCATCTGAAATAGAAGATTCAGGAAACACCTTGGAAAATAGCATCATTTGATTCAACAAATCGACCAATCGGCGAATAGGACTCGTGGCATGTACATAGGACGATATATTCATCAATTCATGAGACAAAATTGCCGTCTCTGAAAAAACTACATATTGACCCGATGTGTGTTTCCACGTTTGGATAACACGCCGTGTATCTTCATCCAGGGCCGCCAATTCATCATCGGATGCTCTACCTTCGCTCTCCGTCGTTGCTACTGCTCGAAACACGCCTGTTCTTTGTTCCGTCATATAGCCAGCACAATATCGGTTCATCTGTATCATCCAATAGGAAACAACATCATGCGAATGTTTGGTACATTTATCACGTTTCTTGGTAATAGCCAACAATTCTTGGTAAACGGAATTTTGCAAGAGCGCGGCTTCTTCATATCCATAATTCTTGGAAACACAAATCATTGCATTATGAAACGAGATGGATTCAGTCTGCCCATCAGATTCATTGACAATCAAATCCAAGACAAAGGCAAAACGCGGATGACCTGCTTGCAAGCTACAGAGTTCATCTGATAAAATAGTGGGAAGCATGGGACGGCGACGATCGGGCAAATAAATGGTCGCTACGCGTTTACTAAACGAATTCCAAAGACCAAGAGTCTCGAGCCAAACAAAGACATTGGCGATATAGATGCTAATTTTTAGTTTGCCAGTTTCGCCAAGTCGTTCAATCGAAAATCCGTCATCATAATCCAAGCTGTGTTTTGGGTCAATGGTGAATACGTGGGCATTGCGCCGATCTTCGAGGTGATAATGGGGTGTATTCATAATCTCGCGCACATAATCTTCCGTCGATTTCTTACAAAGAACGGTTTGTGTATTCTTGGTAAATTCCGTCAAAGAAACGTGCAAACATTTGCAATAGAGTTGATATTCATAAAAGGCGTCGAGTGAATCGACGTCGCCAATGGTCTCTACCAAGATTCCCTGTGGATGTTTTTGGGTCCATTGGTCAAATCGGAAGACGACATATTTATTTTTTAGTGCCTTGGAAAAACCCAACTTGATGTCATATGGAACCAAGAATGCAGGCAATCGTTTGTCATCAGGGATGCATTTATAAAGGAGTCTCTTTTTATTCGCTGTTCTGCCAAATGTTTTATTCGAGTCAATTTGCAAGACACCCGAAAACGCATCTGTATTTCTTATAGGCGATGAAACTGGGCTGATATGTCCAGTCGTCTCGTCCAAGTCAAAGACATCTTTGGTAAATAGACGGTTAGCCACAGGATCCAGTTGTGCAAGGTGCGGCGATCGTTCAACAATTTCTTCGCCCGACGCAACATCTTGGAATTTCCACAAAGTATATCCGCGATCATCAATAAATATTTGTATTCGTCTCTTCATAGTCTGTCACTCTACTTGTGTATATAAGAAAAAAGGTTTATATCCATTTTTTGGTGTATTTATTGACGCAGGAGGTAGGTATAAACTTACTATAATGGAAAATAAAGGATTTAAAAAGATATTTATGTAATACATAAGTAAGAATGGACGGAGCAGCTGCCGTAGATTATATCTTAAAGAATAACATTAAAGGTGTTATTATTGAGTGTGGCGTAGAGAGTGGTAATTTTGAACATATATGGATCAATGAATTAATGAAAAATAATGCTGTTCGTGATATATATCTATACGACACTTTTGGTGGATTAGTAGAACCTGGAGAATATGATTACACATGCAAAGATGCTTTGATATATCAAATGAATAAAGACGAGGTGTATAATACATGGAAAAGTCAAATTATTGATAAAAATACGAATGGATGGTGTTATACACCTCTAGAAAAAGTTCAAAATAGATTAAATTCGACAGGATATCCTCAAGATAAACTACACTATGTTGTGGGTGATGTTATGGAAACATTAAAAAATAAAGAAACCATTCCCGAAAAAATTGCCATTTTAAGATTGGACACTGATTGGTATGAATCCAGCAAGTATGAATTAGAACAAATGTATGATAACGTCGTAACTGGTGGAGTTATCATTTTTGATGATTATTATCACTGGGATGGACAGAGACGAGCTACGGATGATTTTTTTGCGAGTAGAAATATTACTTATGATTTTGTAGACATAGGTAATTGCAAAACATCTGCTATTATTAAAAAATAAACGACATTATGCATGTATACATGTTATTTTATATTATAAGAACCCTTCTTATTCTTATAATAGTGCCTCCTCACCTCTTAGATTAGTGATTATAAATTTATAAACTTACTATGATGGGCGAAAAAGGACTTAGAAACTTGCCCATGTTATATAGGTAAATGCCTACATCAAAAAAGAACCCAGGATTCTTGGTCATTGTGGAATCGCCATCAAAATGCGCCAAGATTGAGAGTTTCTTGGGAAACGGATATACATGTATTGCGAGCAAGGGGCATCTGAGAGAAATCAAAGGATTGGATGCTATATCGATTACGGACAATTTTGCACCCATATTTACAATCATGGAGGATAAAAAAGAGCACATCAAAGAAATGAAACGAATCATCAAACAATATGATAAAGCGCGCATATTCTTGGCAACAGACGATGACAGGGAGGGGGAAGCCATTGCATGGCACATTTGCCAACTCTTTGACCTTTCCGTTGAAACAACACCAAGAATTGTCTTTCATGAAATTACAGCGGCGGCTTTGAAAAAGGCCGTACAAGCACCTGGTAGAATCGACATAGACTTGGTTTATTGCCAAATTGCACGACAAGTCTTGGACATTATAATTGGATACAAAATTTCTCCCACCTTGTGGAAATATGTATTGCATTCCAAAGCCAATAGTTTATCAGCAGGTCGATGCCAAACGCCAGCCCTGCGTCTCGTCTATGATCATCATTGTGCATACAATCGCGCCGTCGTTGGGGATGTCTTGTATAAAATCAAGGGCTCTTTTTTTACACAAAATGTGGTGTGTACATTAAACAAAGAATTTCGGTCAGAAGAAGAGGTAGGGGACTTTTTGGAAGCGTCCAAAGAATTTCAACACATCTTTGAAATTGGTCCGGAAAAAGAGTCGATTCAAAAAGCGCCGATACCATTCAATACATCGCGACTCTTGCAGACTGCCAGTAGTCAATTGCGATTCTCGCCCAAACGAACGATGCAGCTCTGCCAACAACTGTACCAAGACGGACATATTACCTATATGAGAACAGAAAGTACCCACTATTCCAAAGAATTCTTGAAAGAATGTAGCGAGTATATTCTTGGAAAACATGGAGAAACATTTCTCCATCCATCTTTGAATTCAATTGAACAAAAAGATGCGACCAATCCACACGAGGCTATCCGCGTCACACATGTCGATGTGTTTCATATCGGCGAAGATTTAAACCAGGGATTGGCTACACTTTATAAACTCATTTGGTGCAATACTCTACAAAGCTGCATGAGGGATGCACATTCCAAACGGCGCGAACTCAGGGTTTCGGCACCGATGGACGCACTGTATCAACACATCTTGGAAATACCAACATTTTTGGGTTGGAAGGCCGTCAAGAATCATGCGGATGATGAAAGTACTACTAGTGATAAAACTCTCTTATTTTTCTTGCAATCCATGGCCTCAAAAATAGCGCCCTATCAATATATAAAGAGCGAGGCGACAATTCATTCACAGAGACCGGCTCACTATACAGAGGCGAGTCTGATTCATCAATTGGAACTTCTTGGTATTGGACGTCCCTCGACCTATGCCTCTTTGGTGAATACCATCCAAGATCGCGGTTATGTTATATGCAAAGATATCAAAGGAACTAGCCATAGTTGCAAAGAATATACATTACGTCCTGGAAATCTTGGAAAAAAGGGTAAGGATGGTATCATTACATCAGAATCCAAAGAATACATCTTTGGCCAAGAGAAACGCAAACTGGTCATCCAGCCCATCGGCACCATTGCAATTGAATTTTTGACCACCTATTTTGATAGATTCTTTTCCTATGATTATACAAAGAAAATGGAAATAGAATTGGATAGTGTTACAACCGAGGGTTGGGATGAAATATGTCGGAAATCTTACAAAGATATTACAACGTGCATTGAACCTTTATCGACACTATCGAAACAAAGGTATAAAATCGACGATATGAACGAGGTCTTGTTTGGAATCAAGGGTCCTTATATTAAAGAGATCTTGGAAAATGGTGATGCTGAATTCAAAGCAATCAAAAAAGAGGTTGAGATTGATTTGAAAAAGTTGCAGGCTGGTGGATATACATTGGACGACTTGGTAGAAACCAAAGAGCGTGTTCTTGGGACACATGGTGAACATGAGATTTCATTGCATCGGGGTAAATATGGAGCGTATATTGAATGGAATGGCAAGCGCATAGCTTTGAAAAGTATTGAATCCTGTTCCGGAAAGGGGTTTGATGATATTGAATTGGGAGATGTCTTGGAAAAAGTGGTGGAAGTTGCGACACCGATAGATGGGAACGCGGCGCGCGCGCCGCCGCAGGCGGCCTGTAAAGACGTTGTTCGTTTGTTGAATTCATCAATGAGTGTACGCAAAGGAAAATTTGGACACTATATTTTTTATCACGAAGGCGAGCGTGGAAAAAAGCCTCAATTTCTGCCTTTGAAAAAGTGTCCATATAGTTATTTGACGTGTGATGTGGATCTCTTGGTTAAATGGACAAGTGAGAATCTGAAACAAGTCAGAATCTAAAATAATAAATATCGCGATGTAACATATACAATGTCATTTATGTCTAGTTTCTACGATATAAGCGGAGTCTTGAAATCATATGTTAATTATGTCGAAACGAATGTATCTACCATTGTTCCAAACATCCTCGTCTTGATTTTATTCATCTTTTCCTTTGTCTGTTTGTTCAAGTCAAAAATGGAATTGTTTGGGTACGGATTGGCATTTTCAGCACAAATCGTCGTTCTTTTTCTATACATGAATAATTTGTTTTTCCAAAAAAATATAAAAAGGGATATAGCCGCTGTAGACATATTTTCGTACCATGTACCACTTTCTTGGATTTTATTCGCAGGTGGATCTTTGCAATTTACGTCGTTTGTCTTTATGATGATTGTGTTGCGCCATTTGCAGATGAATTTTTTGCAAAAGGGCAAGTCCATACAATTATCGCCGACCAACCGCATATTGTTTGATACCTATCGTATTCTTTTTGTTATTGCATTTACATTGATGGTCGTATTGTATATCGTTGATGCAAATTATATGAATATTAGTGATCCAAAGAGTGTGATTGTGAAAAATATTGTGTTTATTTTCTTTTCATCCGCACTTCTTGGTATTACGAGCTATGAAGTCTATTTGGCAAATGGACTGTCGAAACTTATCAAAACCTCGACCGACGGATAAGCATATCAGGGTTAGCATGGAGGACAAGGGTTATCGTAGCATCGCAGAAACTAGTCTTGGAAAAAAATGATATAGAATCGTTTATACTCTCTATCATTAACTCATACAATGAAATATTATGAATCAACTTTTGATGAATATCTACATTCAGTAGACCTAATCAATTTGCATCCGGAGATTTCGCGAGTCATTGCCCAACTGCCAAAGACCGTGTCGGATTTTAGGAATATCTTGGTCTATGGACCAACCGGTGTCGGGAAATATACTCAAGTGTTGCAATTTATCAGGAAATATAGCGCATCTGATCTGAAACATGACAAACGCATTTATGCGCAAACTGACAAACAAGAATACAAGTACCACATTAGCGATATACACTATGAAATCGACATGTCCATTTTAGGGTGCAATTCCAAGATTTTATGGCACGAGATATTTTTACAAATTGTAGATATTGTCTCCATCAAACCCGAAAAGGTCGGCATTATTCTCTGCAAAAATTTTCACTTGATACACGCCGAATTGTTGGAAATATTCTATAGTTATATGCAGGAGCATTCCAATCCACAATCCAAAATTCAGCTGAAATTCATCCTGATTACCGAACATATAAGTTTTATTCCAAATCCGATTCTAAACAGTTGTTTGCGCTTTCATATATCTAGACCGAGCAATCAAATGTATTCTAATATGGTGCTTTCCAAAGAAGTAGTGAAAATGGAAAAGTCGGGGTCTGTCCATGATACCGTTCCTTCTTTGGCAAATGCAAAACGGTTGCCACCTCCGCCTCCACCCCCAGCAGCCGCAAAATCAGGAACGCGACTAAAAAATCGAATTGTTCAAGTGTGTGAACCAGTACATTTGAATCATAGCAAAGACCGTTTTTTTGCCAATATTTCCATGCCAAAGATTCGATCCTCTGAATCAACGAGCAAAACCATGGAGTTTATCAACGATATTGACATGAACGGACTCCTTAATGCAAAAGAATTGCGGTCCTTTGACGTTATAGTAAAAACGAATCAAGAACTTCCCAAGGATATTTTTAATATTATTTGCGATTCGCTCATTGCGCAGATTCTGTTACCGCAACACATTGTCTTTCCCGATTTTCGCGACATTCTGTATGATATTTTAATCTATAACTTGGACGTTTCGGAATGTATATGGTATATTTTGTCACACTTTATCCATAGCGGCCATTTATCGAAACCTGGCGACATTTCCTCCATCTTGGAAAAGCTCAGTATATTTCTCAAATATTATAATAATAACTATCGCCCGATTTATCATTTAGAAAGTATATTCTTTACTATTATAAATAAAATACACGGGTATGAACTGTGATGCGGTAAAGGTACTATTGGACATTGATTTATCCGAAGATGTACCCGCAGAAATCGTGAAAAAACAGTATCATAAACGCGCTCTCCAATTTCATCCGGATAAAAATAAATCAGCAGGGGCAGCAGATCAATTTCGATTGGTTCAGGAAGCGTATGAATATGCCATGAAATACCAAGGCTATCTTGAGGATTCCGATATGGACCTAGAGGCGGATTCCAAAGCACATGTGGGACAAACCGTCTTCTTTTCATACTATACCCTCTTGAATGAATTCTTGGGCGGAATTCTTGGTACAGACAGCGCCAATGAGCTACAAGAGCGTGTCTTTAAATGCGTGATACATAAACTAGTTGATTTATGCGAATCCAAAGCCATGGCGTTTTTGGAAACACTCGACAAACCGCTCTTGATAAAAACATACCATCTCTTGGAAAAAAACGCCGATCAGTTTCATTTTACAGAACCCATCCTGGAAAAAATTCGGTCTATTATGATGGAGGAAACTGAAGGCGATGAACGTATTATTCTCCGCCCATTGTTGGATGATCTTTTTGCAGACAATTTATACAAATTGCAAGAGGGAGGCAGAACCTATTTGGTGCCTCTTTGGCATCATGAGTTGGTGTACGACAATTCAGGCAACGATCTATATGTTTCATGTGTCCCGCTTCTTCCTGACAATGTAACAATTGACGAGAATAACCATATAATCATCGAATTGCGTGTAAATGTCTGCGATATATGGGAAAAAGACTGCATTTCTTTTTTCTTGGGAAAGCGCGAATTTTCTTTCAAAAAGGATTGTTTGAAACTAACGAGCCAAATGCAGATGGTTCTGTTAAAAGGTTACGGTATTGCGAAAATTGACACGCGTGACATTTACAATGTTTCGCAACACTCTGATATATATGTACGTATCGAGCTATTTCATGAATAAATATATTTTATATTTATGGTATGATAGAGGTTAAAGTGAATCGTATGGTAAGTACTATAGTCTCTGTATTTGGCAAACATGTTCGGTTGGCATCTTGTGGCACCCTTTTTGGGAACATCATTTTATCTTGGCTTTCCGAAAGAAATGTTATGGAATATACCTACGGGTTGGACAAACTGCTTTGCTCTTTTTCATAATGTGGGCATTTCCATTTTTAGTATATGGACATGTTATCAATTGTCCTATCATGGACTGTATACAATGGGTGTCCATACATATCCACAGTACTATGCGAGCAATCAATGGATCAATCGCGTCGTATTTTATTTTTATTTGTCAAAATATTATGAATATGTGGATACATTGTTGATTTATGCCAAGAATCGTGAACCCATCTTTTTACAAACCTTTCATCATGTTGGTGCCCCGGTTGTATGGCATCTATCCTATGTCTATGGTTGCGATGGCGGTGGATTTTTTGCATCTCTCGGTAATTCGTTTGTTCATTCGTTCATGTATGCATATTACGCGCTTGTTTTGTGCAAAATCGATGCGATTCGTAAATACAAGATTTATTTGACGAGTCTACAGCTTGTGCAGTTAGGGGTTGGTGGATTTCTCATGCATACAAACTACAATACAGTAGCAGAAAGTGGGGAGTGTCGTGCCGTAATCACGTTATTCAATGGATATATTTGCATATTGATCTATTTGTTTGGCGAGTTTATGATTTCCACTTATGGCTGGCGCGCAATCTATTCACTTTTTGGAAGAAAAATGCGCGACGATGGATTTGGTGAATTAGCAGTATCAAAGTCAGGATAAAGACTGGTGTCTGAATAAAAAATAATACATCATATAATTGTGTATCATTTTTCTAGTTTATTCTATCTATTGTAATATAATATAGGTATTATAGGTCTCTTTTTATTTTATGCCTTCTTCTTCACCACCTTTTTCTTGGCGGGTTCGGCGGCAGCCTCGACTACTGGATCTGCAGGTGCTGGCGCTGATGCTGCCTTCTTGACGACCTTCTTGACTGGTACAGGCGCAGGATCTGCGACCTCTACCTCCTCGTCACTGTCCTCGACTTGTGTACTAGTTGGTTGAGAGTCTTCTACGACCTGTTGCAATGAGGCTGTGGAAACTGGTTCGGCATCCACCTCTTCATCTTCCTCGCGCAAATCCTGTGTGTCGATTGCCTTCTTTTCATCCGCAGACAATTCGATATGGCACTTTCCATATACAGTGACAATCTCACGTGGCTTAACGACACACTGAATCAGACGCCAGGTCAGTCCCCATCCCTTTCCACCAATCCAAATTCCGCCGCATTGCAACACGCATGCCACGCTGCTCAACTTGGGGACAAAGTCCATGGGTGTAACATTCTCATTCTCACAGGGGAAAATCAAATTCTTGTTTGTATCATAAAGCTCCACCTTCCACTTGCCTTCGTAAAATGGCACCTTGGCACGAATCGAAGGTGGCTTGGTCAAATCCACCTTCTTGGTATCCTTGTTCTTGCTATACTTGAGAAATGGAAAGAAGGTGTGCTTGGCCACCTCGCGCGACATTTCCTCTCCCCACCACAACTCGGAATTGGTGACGGCATCATCGAGCACCTGGTTCTCAAAATCCTTGAGCTTTTGCAAGAACTCGTCGGTCGAGCCATTGCTATACTCGGCATTGGGAAAATTGAGCGAGATACTAAACTTGCCATCCGACTCTCCAGTTGCACCATCAACAAAGTCGGAAATACCCCACGTCATCATGAGAGGGGTGCTGAAATGCAAGGACCGGTTGGTCTGCTTGCTAATAAGAGCGACGGACTTGGCGCCACGATCGCTCACCTTGGGTGGCATATACTTGATCTGCTTGGGGTCCCATTCGGACACGGAAAGAACAACAGGCTTTGAGTTGGAAGACATCTTTATGAGGGCTGGTATTGTGATGTAGTATCAAGCCGAATCTTTAAATCAATTTTTTGACAAATTCATTTGTGCAAGGGAGTGCATTAGAAAAACAGTACTTTACTGGGTAAATGCTGTAAAAATATATATTTATTCTTGGGAATGGACATAAATATAATTTCTCACTCTATCGTATAAATACTAGGCTATTCATTCATGTTTTCGAGGCCTATACGCAACCCGGAAGACATTACACCTACCAATGACTTTTTTGATGTTATTGTCAATGATATAACTATTTCCACTCCCGCTGAGAATAGTATGAAACCAGCAGAATTGACCTATGTAGAATATTTCGACACCTCTTTCAATCTGCAGAAATGCAAAGTGCCTGAATTGAAGCGCATTGCAAAATCAAAACGTCTCTATGTAAGTGGAAACAAGCGGACGCTAATTGACCGCATTCATCAACATTTTATATACGAAAAAAATGTTACAAATATACAGCGCATATACAAGGGGTATTTAGTAAGAAAATCGTTTCGGTTACGAGGTCCGGCTTTTAAAAACAGGTCTCTCTGTTGCAATGACTCGGATTTTTCCACCATGGATCCCATTGCCGAAATACCGGCATTTCAATTCTTCAGTTTTTACGATTCAACACGACACATCTATGGGTGCGACATTCAATCATTGACTACCCTTTTGGAAAAACGCGGAAAATTATTCAATCCTTATAATCGTGAGCCATTTCCTATTGCAGTTCAGCGCGATATTCTCACCTTGTCTCGACTAACAACTATTATCACAAATCATAAACCCAACATTGCACCTCGTATTTCTGTAAAACAACAAAGGCGCAATTTATCGCCTCGCCACGTTGGGACTACTCTATCAAATCTTATTTTTGACCAATCTGTCAATGGTGTGGTGCCTGAAAATACAGTTGTTTCAAATACTGCTGGTGCTGCTACGAATGCTGCTGGTCCACGATTCATTGTAAATCCGCTAGTGACATTGGATTATCCCAACTACGATGGACCTGCAATGATGCAGCGAATGTTGCAAATGAATCAGCAATCGATTGATCAACGTATTCAAGAATTATTTATGGAAATAGATGGTCTTGGAAATTATACACAGGCTACATGGTTTACAGAATTGGCACAACGGGAATATATACGATTCTATAGATGCCTCTATGATATTTGGTATTATCGCGCACAACTCAGTTTTAATACACGATCCTATATTTGCCCACTGATAGACCCATTTCATATTGCATTTACAAACCCAAACGGATTTTCCGATTTATCTCTAGCAAATCTGCGCAATGGATGTTTAACTGTCATGGAACATATGATCTTTTCGGGAGTCGACACAGAATTTAGGACATTGGGTGCATTGCATGTTTTATCGGCACTCACCATTGTTTCAGTCAATGCACGAACCAGTATGCCATGGCTCTATGACTCACTCATATATTAAATTGTCGTATTATTTATAGATTTGTTCATTTTTGCGATGGATCATTCTGCTTTTCTTATTTAGGAAAAGTGGGCACCTCGTACATCGAGGCAAATATATTTAAGTGCGTTAAACCACTTAAAAAAGAAACCTATTATACTGTATAGTAGCAAGAATGGTACGAACTGCAAAGCAAACAAGCACTCCTGTGACTCCCGAGACCCCCTCTTCCTCTGCCTCCGTGCCCAAGGCAAAGAAGGCCGCTGCCCCCAAGAAGACCGCTGCCGAGAAGGCAGTTGTTGCTGCTGCTGCTGCTGCTGTTGCTCCCGCAACAGAGGAGACCCCCCTCACAAACGAGGTGGTCGAGACCGTTGATGCCTCGTCTGCTGTCGGACTCAAGCTTACCGAGTTTTCGGCCAAGATCCAGCAGGCCCTTGGTCTCTTCTCTAGCTTGAAGAACGATTTCAAGACACTTGAGAAGGCCGTTGCCCGCGAGCTCAAGAACGCCCAAAAGTTGAGCTCGAAGAAGTCCAAGCGCTCGGGAAACCGCCAGCCTTCCGGCTTTGTCAAGCCCACCCGTATTAGCGACGAGCTCGCCCAGTTTTTGGGCAAGACGGTTGGTACGGAGATGGCCCGCACAGCTGTGAGCAAGGAGATTAACGACTACATCCGCAGCAACAACTTGCAGGATAGTGCCAATGGTCGCATCATCCACCCCGACCAGCGCTTGACTGCATTGCTCAAGTTGAACACGGGTGACGAGTTGACCTACTTTAACTTGCAGCGCTTCATGAAGCACCACTTCATCAAGGCCGAGGTCCCCGCCGCTGCCACCGCATAAATATGTGAAAATGAATTTGATCATTTGATTATACAATAAAAAAACATGTTCGTTATATGTTTTTTTACATAGGTTAAATAGTGTAGTTATATAGATATGATAAAAGTTGGGCTATTCTAAAACTAAATTACATTCACATATAGGATATTTTATGGTTTGTTCGATGGTTATGCCTCCAACTCTTCGCCCTCTTCTTGTTGCTCGTAGATGGCAATTCGTGCCAAAAGATTCGTGACCTCGGCTTGAAGTTTTTCATTGAGCGATGTCGTGTACTTGAGAATCCTGGAGTATTCTTGGGTTTCCTCTTCCATGTCGTCATTGTCTGCCATGACACGGCGCACCTTGTCGCTGTAGTAATCACGCTCCTCCATCATCTTGCGCATTTCCTGCTGCACTGAGAGAATGTGTTCGTTATGGTGCTTCTTTTCATACTTGAGATCTTTGACTTCTTTGGCGAGAGCGAGATTCTCGGAGGCGTAATCGTGTCCTGCCATAATCGATTGTTGATACCTTTCATCACGCAAGCATCTCACCTCTGTGCGCAAGCGCCCGAGCTCGGCCTCGATCTTTGAAACATACTCGGTGTCCACCAAATCAAAGCTTGGCTCTGCCTCCATCTCCTCCTGGATCTCGCCTAGCTCCAAATCGGCCGCCTCTTCCTCCTCCGTCTTTTTGTGCGTAGTATTCTTCAACACGGTCCAGTACCATGGATCATCGTAGACAATGCGAACGCTCTCGCCTGCATCCAACTTTTCATGAAGCGATGTCACAGCCGTGTTGTCGTAGTTCCATGATTCGAAATGGACATAGATGCTATGATAATTTTTTCCATCGCGGTCCTTCTTGGCAATTCGGTCAATGTGGGAAACGATTCCCATGTCCAAACGCTCAAAGACCTCGGCGACGCGCTCGTCGGAAAAGTTGGTAAACACGCGGGGCACGAAAATGCTCATGATTTCTTGGGCGGATGACATGGTTGTTAAAATATATCTCGGTTGTACTTGACTATATCATACATCTCTTGCGAAAAAAGCAATTCAATTTTATGAAAATGAGCCGACCGAAACATATAATATTTTTATGCAAACAAACATAAACACATATGTATCTGTTAACTCATAGTAGGCAATGTCGTCTGATAATATTAAATTCGATGTGGTAGAAGGTGAAGACGGTGATGTTGGAATATCCGTCCCTTTGATACCTGTCACCCCCGCGTCATCTGCATCGCCATCCTCTAACTTGGAAACACGTACAGAAGACGTATCTTTTGAGGAAAAAATACGATTTTATATTGCACAAAATAAACCCAAGTTGTATATTTTGACGCCATGCTACGGTTCTCAGTGTTATGTAAATTATGTTACTTGTCTCATGAATACTATTGGTCTTTTTTCACGCCACGGGTTTCCATTACAAGTGGAATTTTGCAGAAATGATAGTCTTGTTACACGTGCACGCAATAATTTGGTGGCACGAGCCATGTCAGATCCCGAAATGACGCATATTTTTTTCATTGATAGTGATATTACATGGAATCCTGTTGATATTTTTAAACTTATTTTGGCAGATAAACCTCTCGTTGGTGGCGTCTATCCGCTGAAGAATTACCAATGGAACAAGTTAGTGAAGGATCCACAAAATCCGTTTAATACAAACATTGTGCAATCCCTTCTCACAAAAAAAAACCAGTCACAATTATCTTCGGTTTCAGATGAAGAGATGATTCAAACCAATCTGCTGTCATACAATATAAATTATTTGCAAAATTATCTCACAATTGATAATAACTTGGCACAAGTCAAGCATTTGGCCACGGGATTTATGATGATCCAACGAAATACCTTAGACAAAATGATGAAAGCCTTTCCTTCCACCAAATACGTCGACGATGTCCATTTCTTAAAGGAACATGAGAATCGATATGCATATGCGCTCTTTGATTGTGGTGTGGAAGATGGTCATTATTTATCCGAAGATTGGCTCTTTTGTCATAGATGGACAAAAATGGGTGGAACCATTTGGATTGATGTCAGTATTAACTTGACTCACACAGGTATTGAAGATTACAGGGGCTCTTACATTGCATCTATCATTTGAGAAGTAGATATATCCAAAAACATGGAATAGGTTTTTATCAATACATCATAGTCTTTAATATAAGTTGTATATTCACACAACCATGTGTAGAATTCACACCTGATTTTATTGTTGCGTATATATTTCTTATACTCAACAAACCACTTTACAGTACGATCCAACGATATTGTCTTGTCTACGGCGCTATAATCAGTACCCGATAAAATCAAAATATCTCGCATGTCTTTTTGCGTCCACATCAAATCATATAATATTTGTTTTGTATCATATACAATCATGGTCGAATTGTATATATTTACATGGCGAAACACACGGTTACATCCATATACAAACATGTCCATATCATCGCTCATGCACGCCCATGCTCGATCATCGCGAACCATATCAGCGCATAATTTGTCAGCTTCGCCTTTTGCCTCGTAAAAGAGTGTGTTGTTTTGTCGCAAGAGCTCCTTTACACTGGCAATATCAGCTTCGCGAATACGGATAAACTGTTGTTTCAAGGTTAGCATTTCTTTTAATGCAGTTTCTTTTTCATCCTCAGTCGCGTTGTCTCCTTCTGTCAGCGTTTTCAATTCGTTGTACTTCTTTTCTGCCATATATTTCGCCATTTGACGGCGTTTCAAAAGCTCGCGTTTCTCCTCCGGTGGTTTCCCATCGAAAACGAAAATAGGCGTAATTTTGTTTTTTGTAAATATATCTAGCATTTTCTGCATATTTTCCAAGAGTTTATTATTCGCCATGAATTTATACATGTATATACTCGTATCTATAACGACAGTTTTACCTTGTGCATATTGTAAATGTGTTTTGAAAATCGCGCGCTTGCTACAATTGTCATATAGAAAGCGATTCAAATTGTGTATTCCCATACACAGCCAGTGGTGTTATATAGATTGCTCTGTCTAATACTATTTGCATCCTTGACAAATAGTATCATCAATTTTTTGAGTTATCTATTTCAAACACCGTCATACGCAAAGTTGTTTCGATCCATTTAGGTCTCGTATGATTCGAGACAGTTTGGCCGGCCATTTCCAAACACTGTATATAGTGTGGATCTTTATAATGGGTTTGAATCAGACGACAATATGCCAAGACATTTTTATGCGTCTTGGAAAAGATGAGTGGATACTCCTCTGTCGCCCCATTGTGCTCCATACACCATTTGATAAAGTCATTCATATGGAACAGTAATATGGATCGAATGATGAAATAGGAAAAGGCTGCTGTTTCTTCATGATAAAGCACGGGGGCTGCATGGTTGAATGGTTGTGCAAATGTTTTATAGTCCATCTTTGCGTGGCGCAATACTTTTGCGCACTGGAAACATGCAAATTGCTGTTCATAGACCTTGTTTTTTTCATATTGTTTAAATAGACGATTTATTGTTTGATCGACGCTGGCTGTTTTCCAAGAATGTGGTGATGATGAATAGACTGTGACAAAGGCCATGTGTACAATTTCCGCCCACATTTCCGTATAGGATTCATATAAACGTGTATCTTTTTCTACTTGAAACATGGTTTGAAGTGTGGCAAGCCATTCGCTCTCGTCCATCTTGGAAAAATCAAATCCCATGTTGTGAAACGTCTCGTGAATAAACACCTTCAACCACTCTTCTTCGCGAAACATGTTCATTTCTGTGATTGCTTGGCATGGACTCGTAAAGGCAGTATTTGCGTGTTTCAAAGAAATATGGGTCTTCGTTTCTTTGGGTAAATTCTTTTTATGGTTGGTGAAATAAATATATACATTCATGGTTTTCGAACACGCGTTGCGCTTTCCAAAGGTATCGGCCAACAATAACCATTGGTATATTTTTTCAATCGCATTTTCAAAGAATCTTGGGGTTGTTGTGCGTTTTTCAAAGCCTATCATATGAATAATAGCTGTTCGTCCATTTGGCAATGGACAAGTGTATCGTTTTCCAAGACGGTGCGAATTGGATTGTTCAATGATGGTGCGAATCTCTTCGGGGATGTAGGTATATGATTCTCCCTTGGGCAACGGATCGGTGGTTAGGATTGGGGTTTCTTGGATTCCTTTTCTATACTGCGTACGCCATTTTGACCTATTTTCCAAGAGTGTTTGAAATATAGGTCGCAACACATTTCTCGAATCTTGGGAAAGGGGGTATTTTGTTTGTCCTTGAAGAAGAGGAAATGGTTTGTCAACATTGCGTCGGGTCCTTTTATGTCGGTCTTGTATCCCCTGTTTTCCAAGATTTGGATAAATAGATTTTGTTTTTGTTTGCTCTTGTTGTTGATCGAGAAATCTCTTTATTTCCACAGTTGCTTTATTCATACCACAACATATCCTATTCTAAAGTATGTTGTGATTTTATTCTTTTGAATCCGGTGCGGTTTTTAATTCTTGGCGGATTTTCATCAAAACATGATCCGTATCTCCATTGGAAGCGTGCACATGATGGACCAGCTTGGCATTGTCTGTTGCCAAGAGCAATTGTTTCAAATCTTGGTTTTGTGAGAATTTTGCACGGACCGCCGTTTCGCGCTCTTCTTTGTCGTGTCCACCATAAAAATCGGGATCTATAAGAACCTTGGTAGGGCGCAATTGAATCTCCATCTTTTTCTTTTCTACCGTTTTCTTGTATTTTCCCGTTTTGCTACCAGCGGCGCGTGCATAAAGTACATCTGTTGCCATCTTGTTATCTTTACCCCCTGTATCCAAAGAAAATTGCAAATAAAAGTCGGGGAATCCCTTTTTAAACTTGGATGCTTGGTAATAGTGTTCGACCGATGCCCACAAGTGTCCATCAATGCGAAACTGTGTAATCCACGCATCATCCAATTTCTTGCGCCACTCTTTAAATGTGGCCAGTGTAGCAAACTCGGTCATGCGTGTTGGCGACATTTTTTCATGGACGCCTTTCCCAGGTTTGGCCGTTTTTTCGGACCGTTCAAAAAAGACGAGAACCGTCTTGGGATCATATTCGCCACGCGCTTCTGCGCTTGCATCGCTTTCTTCGTCCTTTTCTGTCGGTTTTCCAAGATCCGGATCTAAACCTAGCCGCGTCTTGTAATTGCGAAATTCTTGGATATGATTGAATAAATCTGCACCGCCTTCCATGCATTTTTTGACTACCAGGGTTTTTATCTGATAGGGTATTTCGGGAAAGACGAAGATTCGTTTGTGTTTATACGTGACGAGTTTGTAGTGATCTCCACTAAATGTAGCCATGATGTAAAATCTTGGTGCAAAGGTACTTTGCTGCATTAATTGTAGATCTGCCATACCGCAACTCATCACGGCATCGGGGGCTCCTTCTAAATAGGCGCGTTCAGATAGAATAATGAATTTTACCTGTAAAATGCGTTCCATGATGGAAATCGAAAATTTATCTGCCCAAAACTCACTCTTTGTGATAAAGGCTCTGAATTTTTCTAAAGTATCAATCTCTGCAAGATCACTATATCCACCCTGTTCCATCACTTGTTCAATCTGTTCCTTTTGTTTTTTTAACGATTCATAGTTATTTTTTAGGAGTTCGGTTTCCTTCAATATACGTTTCATTTGCTCACGATTGTCTTTGACAGCTTCGGCACGCTTTTTCAAATCCTTTTCTCCAATGGTTTTCATTTCTTTCAACTCTTTTTCCATATTTTTAATCGATGCGCTCAACATTAAATACATGTTTCTGCGTTCTTGGAAATGTTCGTCGGTTACTTCTTTTGCTAAAATCGCGCGCAATTTTTCGACGGTTGTGATAAACCCCGCTTGTTTGAATGCTTCGCGAATCACTGCGAAAAAACAGTCGCCATTTGCCTCTACTGGAACTATGCCGAAATGGTTATTGGTCATAAACTTTTCGATCCACGTATTCGATGGTGCGGCTGTATAATCCTTCTTTTTCGGTACATCGCCTTTCATCTCTTCAGGCAAGGTTGCTGGCTGTTTTTTGGCGCGATCGACCGAAAACAGGCCGTTTGCCAACAACTTATTTGCCTTGGAAACTTCTTCGGAAACGGACGCTTTGGGGACCTTTAGATCTTTTGTCATATCTTCTTCCTCCTCTTCTTCCTCCTCTTCTTCATCTAGATCAATGGCACCAAGATCAATACCTGTCGCATCATCTTCCTTGGTTGTTTTTGTAGTGGCTTGTTCTTGCTCTTTTTTGTCCATTTCGCGTAAATATTCGTCCACATCAGATCCGGCACGGTTGACAAACGACTCTTTTACAAACGAATATAACAGGGGCTCTCGCATTTTATCAAGATCTACTTCTCCATCTTCATCGAGGACTTTAAGTGCAAGATGTTTCGGTATTTCAAAAACCCCGATTTGTGCCTTGATGGCGCCTTGTGTCGAGACCAAATAAATTGGAAAAAAAACGATATTTTTGTCGACAAAGGTATATTTCGGTTTTCCAATGATAACGACGCGCGCTTTTCCAAAGAGTTCTAGTTCATAGGGCGATGATGCAAATCCTTTGTCTTCGTCGTCGATTCCGCGTTTTTCTGTATATACAACACCTGGTTTGATCTTGGATGCTACCATGCCCTTTATATACTGTCTATTTTTTATTTTTGTCTCTATAACGTATAGATAAAAATATATGTCTGTATATAATATATAGAGACATATGGCACGAGGCGGTGGCGGTCGTATCAGTGGAGGCAATTCGGATTTCCCTCTATTTGGCTTCATTGCTGGACAAAGTTTAGCAAACTCGGGCGGTGGTACTCTTTCTGTATGCGGTCCAAATGATAATACATATTATTGCGAATTTGTTCGCGATTTCAATATCTTCAAAATGATCCTGTTTATCATTTTCATCCTTTTTATCATTGGATACGGTATCTATTATTTCACAACTTATTTCAAATTCTCGTCATCGTCTAGACGCGGATCGCGCAAGTAAGAAGTGATATATGAATCATAGTATTATGGCTTTTTCAGGAAATCCATGATATCCATATATTTAAACGCAACTCGACTCGACATACTTTTGTGTTCCTTTGCCTTCATCTTTGACATGGTGACGATATTGGGATAAACGGCCTCTGTCCACGATTCGTCCATTGTACCCTTTTGTATTTCCGACTTGCACAGTGTGACAAAGATAAAGACCGTTTCCGTGATTTCTTCCACCTCGTTCAATCGGTTTTCCTCGTCGATATATTGTAATTGAAGCTGCTGCATTTGGCTAATAATATTCATCACTTCTTTACTTGGGAGGACCTCCAATTTCATCAAGTTGATGATGAATGCGGCCGCGGCGCGCCGGCGATCGTTTGCCTTGGTATAGGCACAGAATCCGTCATAGTCCTTGTCGCCATCCACATATTGGATATGATTCGTATTTTCAATATAGCTCCCGATAAACCCTTGTAGAATCGTCGTAAATACTGCGAAACGTTCGCACAATTCCTTGTATAATTTGGCATACATTTCGGAATAAAACTTGTTTGTCGATGCAATGTCGAAAATGGACTGGCCAATCTTGGCAATGTTTTCGCGCTGTTCATCGGTGAGGGGCTCGTCGCATTCTTGTCCTTGTGCTGCGCCAATATCGCGAATTGTTGCCTCGACCATGGTAATAAAGTCTTGTACGGATTTGTCGTATTTTTCGGTGGACGTTCGAATCTTTTCGGCAATGGTATCGCGCTCTTTTTTCAAATGAGCCATCTTTTCTTGTTCCTCGGTGCGTTCGCGCCTCGATTTCGATTTGCTGAATGGATTTGGGTCGGTCTCTTCAGTTTGGTTGCACGCATCCTGATATTCCTTTTCAGCGGATTTCAAGAGAGCATCGCCTAGTGGCGGTGCCAATTTATTTAAAAGTGCTCTCAAATCGTTGATTTGTTTTTCGATGCCCTCTTTGTTGGCCATCTTTGTCACCTTGAAGGATTTCCCGGCATTCCAGTTTTCTTGCATGGAACCGCCTTTTCCTTGGTTGCGACTACTCGACTGTCCTGTTGGTCGACGAGACGAGTTTGATGCGGATGATGGCGGAGGTCGACGATCGGTAGAAGACCTACGTTCCGTCTGCTCGGGTGCATCCTGCACGATAAATGGTTGAATCTCTTTTTCCAAATCTGCCAAGATTTTCTTGGTTACTTCCGATAAAATCGTAATATCGGAATGATCGAAATAAAAGTCGGAGAAATTAGCTAGAGTATAATGTTGTGCGTGAGTTGTCATCTTGTTTGTTTTGTCGTCAAGAATACAATAGTGTATGAAGTTGGGTTTATATAAATTACGGGAAAGAATATTACTGTAGTATATACAACTTTAGTTGATTCGATTTTATGAGTCGACGGATTCATAAAAAGAGTAGACGCGGACATAGGAAAAGAAGAGGGGGTGAACATACGAAAAAAAAGCATAGTACTGACACACGCAGTAAAAAATATCCGGTTAAAACCCCAATGTCATTTGTGCAATTATTTGATTTAGCATTATCGCGCGAAAGAATGCATAAATTACCACTATTATATTTAAAAGAATCAAAACCGATTACCAAAGAAAGCCCTCTATATATTCTTTTTAGTGATCTTTTAGCTATTATTGTTGATAATAATACACCTAATAAAAAAGCTGAAGAATTTATTAAAAAAGTACAAGAATTTGTTAAAAAAAATATCAAGACACAAGATGTGTTATTTGATATTCAATCTTATAATGTAAAAGATGATCTTGTTGCATTTTTTGATCTTTTTACACCTTTGTGTATTGAAAATGCACATGATAAAGTTAGCGTTTTTAATGGGAAAAGGTGTAAAAAAAGAGGCGGTACACATAATTCAGGTAAATCACAACCACCCAGCAACCATGGTAATCATACACAATCTGATTCTTTATCATTGAACGAATCGCCTCTTAATGGTTATACTGTATTGTTAATTTTATGCATGTTATTATTAATACTTTTTATAATTCATTGTATAGAAAGATACAGGAGAGGGGAAAGAACTTGTCCCATTGCTTTAACACGTAATCAAGTTGTACCCTTACATGGTAATAGACAGATAAGACATAACATTCGTAATGATCGAGTTGTACCATTCGATGGTGATATAGTTGCAGGTCCTATCTCTCCACCTCTCAACGGTCGTATTGTACCCTTACATGGTGATATAGTTGCAGGTCCTCTCTCTCCTCTCAATGGTCGAGTTGTACCCTTAGATGGTGATATAGTTGCAGGTCCTCTCTCTCCTCTCAATGGTCGAGTCGTACATGAAGTTGTACCTGAAGTCGTACATGAAGATTCTACACGTACCTCTGAAATAATATTGTATGATACTCGCGACGTCGCTGAAAGTTCACTTGGATCTCTTGTTCGCGACGCAGGAGGTCAACCTTATACAAATATTCTTGGAGAACTTACTATTCTACAAAATCGTCTTATGAGTACTTTAGATAATTTTATTTCAAGTAATCCAAATGTAACTGGGAATAATGGAACTGAAGACGTCCCACACAATACGGGAGATCCGTAAAATAATAAAATATCATTATAATACTATATTGTCATAGTTGATTTATGACTACGCGTATTCGGAAAAAGATTGGACGTAGTGCTACTAAAAAACGAGCGTATAAATATTCGAGAAAGCGGCGCATCATTAAGAATGATGGTAAAAAAATAAAAAATAAAAAAGAAGAGATTGTATTTAAAGTGGTGAATCCTATCTTCAAACTAAAAGGTGGAGTATCTCCTGAAAAATGGAAAATACATCCTCTCTCACCATATCCACTAGAAAATAGAGATGATGGAAAAATTCGGGATTTTCATGATAAAACTGCTGCGCGTAATTTTTATAAAGAACATCGTGGTCAATATAAAATATTATTTGAGGATTACTTACTCGTAAATAATACTAATTGTGAAATCCTTTTTTTTGACAGTGAAGATGAACTTCGCAGACATGCTGACCAAAATCCAGGTACTACGTATAAATACTTCAATTCACATTTGAACCGTTGTGAACCTATAAATCTACCTATTGCTAGACCTCTTTCTATGCAAAATACTAGTATAATAAGTATTGGTAATGCAGAAGTCCATGATACACGAGCCGCTCATGAGACGTCAGCAACTACTTCAGTACCTAGTGGCGTTGGTAATGCAGAAGTCCATCATACACGTGCCGCTCATGAGACGTCAGCAACTACTCCAGTACCTAGTGGCGTTGGATCTAGAAATAGAAGAAGACGTAATAATTGTTCCAACTTTTGCTTTGCAAATAGTGCAAGTGGTAATGATTGTTGTTGCTGTTGTGAATGTTTTTCAGAATGTTGTTCAAATTGTGGAAAATGTTTTTTTGATTTTTGTCAATGTGAGGATGATTCTTCCAGTAGTTCTTCCAGTAGTTCTTCATCTGAGTGTGATTGTAAAGGTGAAGATTGTTGTAAATGTTGTTGTTGTTGTTTTTTATGTATGTCGTAATTTACCTATAGTATGTATCTGAATAGATTGCGGGAAATAATATTACAACAGTATATACAACTTTTGGTGATTCAATTTAATGACTACCCGACGGATTCGGAAAAAGAGTAGACGTGGTGGTAGTAAGAAATGGGAGTATAAAAAATCTAGGCGTAGAGGGGTAAAGAAAACTATTTATAGAATAAGTGGTGGAATAAAAAATAATGAAACTGATTTAACTAAAATATCGATGGAAGAATTTTTCGATTATATTATTCTATCTGATGAAGAATTTCTTAGAAAATATAGAAGAAACAAAAATAAAGACATTTTGAAGGTAGTAGAAATTATAGATGAAAGTGTTTTTGAATTATGGCGTTCAAATACTCCCGATTTATTAGAAATATTTGAAATGATTCCGAAGAAGCCGCTTGATCAATTTTCACAAGATGAATTGTATAAACTAAATCAGAAAATTACACAATCAGAACTATATATAAACATAGACAGAAAATTTAAATCAAATATAAAATCTGTATATGAAAAATCAGAAAAAAATAAAGATCAATCTTCTGTAAACAGGTCAACATTACAAGACCCTACTGCGAGTTCTGAAATTAGGAGTTCTGAAACTCAATCACAGATAGTAAAAAAACAAACCGAGAAAAATAAATATAAATCTCTGCAAATCACACCTCAAGGTTGGCAAAGTACAACAAACCCTACACGTGGCGGAGCAGTACTAGAAGCGTTAGGAGCATTAGGATGCCTTGCTGCTATATTTTATTACCCTTGTTATTATCATACACATGATAAAACTGAAAAACATGACACTATGTGGGATAAATATAATAGCTTAAACATCAAAGGCAAAATGGCGTGTGGTTCAACTTTATTATTTGGAGGTGGATTCATTTTGGTAGGCACGTATGGTGCAGTCTCAGCAGCAGCCCCTTTCGCAACAGTATTTACACTAATAGTAAAAGTAGTTGGTTCTACTTTAGGAAGTTTCGGCTCGCTAGCTTCCGGTACCCATTCTGAAACGAATGCTGCTATAAACCCTCCGGGGCCTGCTTGGACGTTTGGCCTTGATAGTTTAATGAATACAAATAAGAAACATATACATTTTAAATTTATGGTTGGAGACATAGTATCACTTTACTACACAGATAAAAATTTAGATAAACTTGCACGTATAACTAGTATTAATAATCCTGCAGTTGATGTTGCTACGGTTGATACTGATGCTGTTAGTTCCATTTCCGCTGCTACTCCTACTGCTACTTCCAATGAAAAAAAAGGACTAAAATTCACAATTCAATTTGCTAATAAAGTAATTGAAAATCTTGAAGATATGGATCTTGTTTTTAAACATCGTTATAGTAAAGGTTATTCTTTTTACGAAGATGAAACGTATAATGCTACTAAATATACAATAACGGATGTTAACGAAACAAACATACCAAAATCAATAACCGTCACTTATAATAAAGACGGAGGCATACCTAAAGTTATAAACTTTGGTAGTTATGAGGATGAAAATTGAATATATTTTTATAAACAACAAAACTATATAAACATTTCATCATGAACATAAACAGCATACATGTCAACTCAAGTTGAAGAAACTGCACCCCTCCAAGAAAAAGAAACTCTCAATGAATCTAGTGATCAAACCATTCAAACATGGGACAACCTCGACTTAAAATCCGACCTCTTGCGCGGTATATACACCTACGGTTTCGAAAAACCCAGTCCCATCCAGCGACGAGCCATTCGCCCCATTATTGTCGGGCGCGATGTCATCGCCCAAGCCCAGTCGGGCACAGGCAAAACGGGCGCATTTACCGTGAGTTTGTTGCAACGCATTGATACATCCATGCCCATGACCCAAGTCATTGTCATGGCGCCAACACACGAATTGGTCAATCAGATTGCCAAAGTGGTCGAGTCGATCGGGTCCACCATGCCCGATTTGCGGATTGCTACCTTGGTGGGCGGCACGCCCGTCATGGAAGACTGCAGTCGTTTGAAAAACCAGGTTCCTCACGTCATTGTGGGTACAGCGGGTCGTATTTATGACATGATGCACCGCCGCGCGATCCAACCACAGGATATTCGCATGTTTATCTTGGACGAAGCCGACGAAATGTTGTCGCGTGGTTTCAAAGAGCAAGTCTATAACATTTTCCAGTATTTCAACAACTCGATCCAGGTCGTGCTGTTTAGTGCCACCATGCCGCCCGAAATATTGCAAATGTCTTCAAAATTCATGCGAAACCCCGTCACCATCACCATGCAAGCCGAAGAACTGAATTTGGAAGGGATCGAGCAATACTTTATTGCACTCGAAGACGATACGGCGAAATATAACATGCTGAAGCAGCTCTTTGGATTCTTGTCCATTTCGCAATGCATTATTTATGTCAACAGTGTGAAACGGGTGGCTGATCTCTATGTCTCTATGCAAAAAGAGGGATATTCTGTGGGATGCATCCACAGTTCCATGACAAAGATGGATCGCGATGCTGCATTTACGGCATTTTCCAGGGGCGAATATCGAGTCTTGATTTCGTCCAATGTGACAGCGCGCGGTATTGATATCCAACAGGTCAGTGTTGTCATTAATTTCGATATACCCAACTGTGTTCACTCCTATTTGCATCGTATTGGGCGTTCGGGACGCTGGGGTCGTAAGGGTCAGGCGATTAATTTCATCACACAGCGCGACGTTTCCATGTTGCGAACCATTGAGCAGCATTATAAATCGACCATTACGGAGTTTTCTTTGGAAAAGATCAATTAATGTGTGTGTTTTGTTTTTGTTATTCGTTTATTATAGTCCCTTTTTTTAGTGAACTATAATAATAATAGTCATAATCATGATGAGTCTTGGCATGGAGTTTGTCACAACATTGTTTACTGGACCTATATTGCCGGCAAAAACAACAGAGGGTTTAGAACCAGTGGTCGCCCCCGCATTTTCGTTGCCCATTTCGTATCTCGATCCATCTAGCGTGTTTGCTCTTCATCCGGTCGTAGCAAGTGATTTAGAATTGATTGTGGCAGATCCGTCACAACAGGTCATGTACGAACACGTCTTTCAACCCAAAACGGATTTTGCCAAACAAACCATGCACATGTGGTCCAAACAATATACTACCGATGTCTCCTTTTTGGAACAAACCCAAGACGTGATTCAATGCATGGGCAAGTATCATTTGAAAACCAATACGGATCCGGGGGTCTCGATTGATGGTACTGGTGCCGATGCCAACAATACTCACTGTGTAGCCATTGATGCTATATGGAAGGATTTGAAAAAGAACGATTACTTCTTGGAAAAATACGGATACATCGAGTGGGACATGTTCAAAGAGTTTAACAAATCATCCAGTTTTCTACAAACACTCACCTTGGTAAATATTTCGTCGCCGGTCATGAGTTTTATTATTCCCATCTTGTTCCTCTTGTTCCCCTTTTTGATCTTGAAATTTCAGGGAATCCCCATTACCTTTAGCGGATATATCGACGTTCTCAAAGAAATCGCCAAGAATCATTTTATTGGAAAGGCGCTGATGAATTTGCAGAGCCTAACCTGGGACAAGGCTGCCTACGTCTTCATGACATTTGGTCTCTATATTTATCAGATTTATCAAAATATGGTCATGTGCCTTCGATTCTACGAAAATATACGCAAAATCAACGAATCATTGATTGTTATGCGCGACTATATTGATCGCACCGTCTTGGGAATGAATGCATTTGTGGAGATGCATCATGAAAAACCTGCATATACTACCTTTTGTCGCGTGACAAACTATCAAGCACAACATCTCACCCGATTGGCAAATGAATTGCGAAACGTTGTTCCCTTTCAAAGATCCATCTATACCAAGATTGTTGAAATAGGATATTTGTTAAAATGCTACTATGAATTACATTCCAATATGGAGTTTGAAAAGGCTTTGGAATACTCGTTTGGATTCAACGGATATATTGAAAATATGACGCAACTCTATGATCACAAGGTGGGCGGGTCCATGTCCATGGCCGAATTTTATGTCAAGGAGGCGGATGCGGATGCTGATGCCGAAAAGGTGGCTGTTGATTCCAGTGATAACGCAGTATCTTCAAGACCTGTTTATCCTACCAAAATGTCGGGACAATATTACCCCCCTCTATGGAACGATGTTTCCAAGATTAAAAACAATTGTTCGTTTGATAAAAACGCCATTGTTACGGGTCCCAATGCCTCCGGAAAAACGACCCTCTTGAAATCGACGCTTCTCAATATCATCTTTACACAGCAATTTGGTGCTGGATTTTATGAATCTTGTGCCATATTGCCATATACACATATCCATTCGTATTTGAATATACCCGACACATCGGGTCGCGATAGTTTATTCCAAGCTGAATCGCGTAGGTGCAAAGAAATCATCGACGTTATTCATGCGAATGGGGCAGGGGATGGTAACCGACACTTTTGCATCTTTGATGAATTGTATTCAGGAACCAATCCAGTCGAGGCCACCAAAGCTGCCTACGCCTTTTTGCAATATTTAGCAAAATTTGAGCATGTGGATTTTATCTTGACGACCCATTATGTTTCCATATGTTCCAAGATGAAAAAGTCGGCGCGCATCCAAAACTACAAGATGGACGTCCTTGTGCGTGAAGATGGTACTATCAAATATACCTACATGATCAAGGCGGGTGTTTCCAAAGTAGAGGGTGCGATACGCATTTTACAAGACATGAACTATCCTAGCGAGATTGTTGACTCCATCAAACAAGATGTTAGCGTGTAATTTATTCTTAGATGATCAATAATAAACTATATTTTTATTATTGAGTAAAATCCGTCACGTATGTGTTAATTGCTGTCTTGACGTTGCCCGCGACCTTGTCCTCTGCCACCTCGACCACCGCGACCTTGACCGCGTCCACCACTGGACTGTTGAGGACGTCTCCTTGGAGGCTCGCGATCATCCAACACCTCCCTCTCCTCGTTCAAATCAAATGGTTCACGAGTATTGTACGTACGGGTGGGCTGCATCAATCGGCGCGTTTCGCACATGATGGGTCCATTCATTACACCCGTAATTTTTGTCGCCTGAAACTTGTGCTCCGCATTGTCCGACTCGACCAGCGTAAAATCAACATACTCACCCATCACCAAATACTTGTATTGTGTATCTGCAACACTGATGGAGGAATAATGGACAAAAATGTCACGCGCTGGCTCGGTATTCTCACCACAAATGGTGATGAATCCAAATCCCGCCTTGTTATTGAACCACTTTACCATTCCTGTAATGCGCTTGTCGGTGGTGCTCATACTATAGATCACGTATACAGCATTATTGTACCAATCTTTTATATCATTTCCCTATATTTATAATATTGGATAATACTATAGATCACCTCGCCATCATGAAAATGACTTTAGGAATCTCAAATGGAAAATTGTGGTCCATTGTTTTGTTGCTCGCGGTTATTTTTATTTCCCTCATCTTGAGCCACATGCCATTCTTGGTAAACAACCATTATGCGTACGAAGGCATGACAGACGCGTCGGGTGGTAAATCTGACGTTGGTGTTGCTGGTGCCGGTGCCGGTGCCGGTACAAGTGCCGGTACAAGTGCCGGCGCTGCCAAAGAACCCTCCATCATGGATAAAATTAAATCTTTTTTTGGTCTTGATGCTAGTGCTAATATTGATTCCACTGTTGGTACCAATAATGGTGCCAATGGCATGGGTGCCTCTGCAAAAATTGGACCTTTGTCAGGACCCACCGGCGGTTCGCTCAAATCCGGCGTTGCTATGGATAGTGTCATGCCCGCGACTCCTGCCTTGTTAAAGGGCAAACAGGAAAATTTTGAAGCGTTGAAAGAAGGTGCTCACAAGAAAGTGTCGGATACAAACGAGGAACCAGCAACCCATAATATAGCATAAACACTATTATTTATAGAGGTCTTTCATAAATTGTGATATTTCCATCATTCCGTCGACTGATGAAAATGCAGTTTCCATCCTTTCCCAAGATTTTTTTTTTACATATTCTTGGTGCAATGGATGCAATATATGCGAATTTGGATAATTTGAGGGTTCTGACAATGGTTTGGCCCATGGCAATTCGCCCAATATCATTTCCAATACGATATATCCCAAAGAAATCAAATCGTCGCGTTTTGTTGGTTCGTTACCTGACTGGACAAAGATGCTCATATATTTAGGTGTTCCTAAGACGTGTTCTTTCTTGTCGGGGATTTTTTTGGCTGGATCAATAAAGGTTGCCAATCCAAAATCGATCAAAAACAATTCGCCATTTTTTAACATGAAATTCTGTGGTTTTATATCCCGATGTATCACACATTCGCGATGTATCGAAAAAAGAATGTCCAAACACAATTTCCAAATCTTGGAAATGTGGTCCAAAGAGAATCGTTTAGTTTGCATTGCATCGTACAAGGATTGTTCATAATATGTCATCACCAATGTGGTACCGTAGTCTGTGACGCCGTACCAATGAACTTTTGGTACATGTTTGCATGAGTGACGACCCAAATAATATAGGATAGTGGTTTCATGTTTTAGCATATTTATTGGTGAATCCAGGGGTTCGGTCTTCATGGCAACTACATCTTGTGTTTTTCGATGGATCGCCATGTATACTTTTCCAAACTTGCCTTTTCCAAGAAATCGGGTACATTCATATTTATGGTACATAACAGAACATCCGTTATATGTTATATAATATACAGGTTATATAACATATTCTTTGTTACTTTCTCGCTATAGTATAATATAAAATAAAATCATGGATCCTATCAACAAAACAGCCATCAAGAAAAAAGTGGTCTCTATTGCAGGACATGCTGAAGATGGAATGGATACCATTAAAAAAAAAGTGTATTGGGGATTGTTTGGACTGCTCTATCTCTTGTACGGAATCACTTTTTTTCATATTATCAATGTAAATCCCATGTGGATCCGACTGTTGAGTACCACTATACAAACCCTCATTTGTCTATTTTTACTTGTACGATTCAATCCTTTTCGCAAACATGAACTACGTGAATTTGATGGAGAAATTATCTTTGCTAGTGCACTTCTTTTGTTGACAAACCTGATATCCACCGAATTTTCTTTGCATAGCGGAGAAGATGTTTATGCAAAATTTGTCGATCTATTTTCCAAGAAATCGGTTACCTAATACACGAGGAAAACAATATAATAAATTCATGGGTATATACTATAATAAATTATACTCATGAATCAAGTACAATCCGTTTCATCAATGATTGATAAAAATACTATCCGCGATTTGTTTCAACAAGTAAAACCCGAGGTTTCTCTTGCCAATTTTGATGTGGAACAATTGCTGAGCGCCGTTGAAAATGATAAATATGCATACTTGGAAAACAAGACATTACATGATATTTCGAAAGAAATCGTAGAATCTCTTTCTGAGCTGCCCGTATCGACTGATGATAAACGTGTTCTTTGTCAAAAGTTGGCCGATTATCGCCATGTAGATGAACTCGATCAACTCCATATCGGAAAATATATCCGTTGGATTCGCAAAGAGCCGCTTACTAGTGAAATTGGCAAGTGTTTTATACCCACACTTACGGCAGGCGGTGTATTGGTCGATCTAAAATTTGAGAAAACAAGCACTCAAATGCTAATCAAAAATAACAATCATAGATTTACACGATGCAAATTCGACGAATGCATCGTATTTCAAAAATTGTCACCTGCTGAACAAATGTTACTTGGATGCTATGAATTGGTTGCAAATTCATAAAATGACTAACTCTTATAGGCTCCTGTATATTTCACAGTCATATTCTTGGCACGATCGGCCATTTTCTTGGAAAAACGTCCATAAATTTTCTGTGTTTTTTGTTTGCTTCCAGGTCGCACAGTAGTCATTAAGAAAAATTCTTGTAAATGATACATCATCTTTTTTGCCACAATGGTATCTTCGTCCTTCATCCATTGTGGAGACGGTGATTCTGTATGATAAACACCCTCGAACCAGCGGTTCCAAAATAAGGGTTCTTTATAAACACTAATGATTCTCTGCATAATCTCGGATACAGATAATGCATGAAAATAGGCTTTGGGTTGTACATAATATACCCGCTTTGTTTTCATTCCTTGATAATAAGTATTGTCCATAAATAGTATCTCTGTATCACTTGTCAACATGGCACATCGTATCAGATCACTATATAATTTTTCATTGCTAGTTCGTAATGTTTCGAGAGGGCGATTCTTTAATTTAAACGCCAGGATGAGTTTATCAAAAATAGGGGTGACGCTATTTGTGCGTTTGGACAAATAATTGGCAATCATTTCTGTCCATGATGGGGGGCACTGATTGTTTGTATAAATAAACACGCCGTCACACTTTCCTGCTTGTTTTTTCATGGTCAATAGACGCAATATGGAAAGAATACCTGTACGCAAGAATTCGGGATATAGATCCAATAATCGGTCAAAGTATTCTTGTGTATCCTTAAAAGGCGTGTTCGGTTTTTCGTGTTTGAGTTGAATAAGCCCTCTCCATAGAACGTCTAAACTGCCGAATGAACCAAGGGTTTCATCCAAATCAAATGCGACCACTTTGGAAATCGGTTGGTCGGGTTTTTTTTTGAATTTGAATGTACTGTTATAAATCTGTGTTTGTTGCATTTGTAATCACAATGGGTTTCACACTACTTGATAAATACTGATACTATATTATTTCACGAAAATATACGGATTATGGAACCAGTTCTGCGCCGGAATATTCTATCCAATCGTTTATTGTAAAAAATACAAAGTCGTCGGGCAAAACCCAATCTTTGAATTGTAGTTGATAGTGGTCTTTCGGTAGGATTGTTGCTAATTCATGACTCCACGTTTTATGCGTAAACTCTCGTTTCATAATGTCCAAAAATTGCTCCTCTGTATGGTAGCTCGATGCATGGCTTCCAATTCCTGTGTAAAAGATTTTCATATAATATGGTGGATATTTTATATGAACATGTTTATATTATTTTTCTATATTATTCTTCATTTGTCACCTTTTTTACACCTTTGCACATTTAAAATGTGCATGGTAACGTTGCCTTTGACACTGATAAATCGCCCACGAGTGGGCGTTTTAAATGTGCAAAGGTGTAATAGGTTGTAACCTTCAGGTTAACCTGATGACCCAAACCCGCCTTCGCCACGCACCGTCTCCTCCAAATCCCCCGCCTGGACAAGTCGGACAAAAATGGGACACAGTGATGGATGGCATATTTGCAATAGGCGCGTTTTTGCTTCGACCGTGTACTCCATTTCATTCGATTCCATTGGTAACATCGGTAACAACCTGAATGCCCCCAAAATAGATCCCCTATATCCACAATCAATGACGCCTGTATGATTCGCCAACATGAGCGGCGTCTTGGAAAAACTCGATCGCGGATACAAATAAAAAGGTGATGGTTTTGCAGATACTTCTTGGTTAGGCGACGGTGACCGTTCAAAGTAGTACATCTGCGTCTTGATTTGGTGATCAATCATTTGCGTTAGCCATGGCTTTGTAAATTTGATCATTTTTGGTACAAAAATATCAAACCCCGAGTTAGGGAATGGATCATTCATCATGGCCTGATTGTGCTTTTGGATATGTGATTCATATAGTCTGACCAATTCGTAATAATCATCTGCCGTTTGACCCATGTGTGCTACATAAAGGTCGAGAACAGCAAACGCCCTGTCGTTTGGTAAAAAAGGTTGAATATTCGACACGAATGTGGAGAGATCTGTAAATGATGACATCTCCTATCTGTTATATCATATATATAACAGATACGGTTTATTAGGTTTTACGATATTATTTATTTTGTTCCTTACTAGTCGTTCTTTACTAGTCATTCTTTACTAGTCGTTCCTTATACCATCATGCCAACCTTGTACTTTTTCCAAGAAATGGCCTTGGGTTCTACCTTGGGTTCCGGCTCGACGTCGGGTTCCCGTTGCTGGTTGAGTGCATCTGCATGCTTGACCGCTGAATCCAAATATAGTTCCTTTAGGATTTTACCCACCATCACAGACCCCTCATGTTGATCCACCTTTTCATCTTCGATCAATTTCAATACAATGAGCAGGCGCGACATGATACGGAAATCAATCTCGTCTTTCAATACCTTGTTGAAAATATCCGTATAATTATCATACAAAAATCGTGCCTTTTCTTTGCACAATTCTTCAAAGGCTTGGGGATCAGCCTCTTTCAACGCCTTGTGCGAAACCTTTAGAGTATCCATGGCGCGGATACTATCGCGAATAGGAACACTGTGCTTGACTTTACGGATATGTTCCGTATTGTCCGCTGCATCGGATTCGCTAATCAACTTTTTCAATTGAAGTCGTTCGTCGTCCGATAAACTCATGGTGATATACCCTGTATCAAGGATGATATATTTATGTATATTTTTGCAAAAGACATTTATGGAATACATTGCGAATAGATTTCTCATTGATTTCTATAAGGTTATTTTCGAAAGATCATAATAGATGTCCTCGATAGTGAAGACAGTCTTCGTTCCATCCGGTAATTCTGAAAATGATACCTCAGCAAGTATGGAAAACAGTGTACTATATTATTTTGTTCCACCCACTACCTCTATTTTCATGTCCACAGGACGAATGATTCTATTTATGATCTTGTTTTTAGGAATGTTCATCTCCATCTTCTTGGTCTACGTCTATATCAATCGCGAAGACTATAAAACACGTCTGTCCTATATTAAAAATTCGTGGATCTTTGGAAATAGTTCCAATTCATCCTTCCAAAATTATATCAATACTGTTGTACAACAAGGTTTTACAACCTATACAGACGGAAAAGACGAAGATGACGGGTCAACAACACCCACAAAATCGGTTGCATCAACCGCATGGAATAATATACACACGTGGTTTGGAAAAACCCTATTGTCCAGTTATCTATCTTCACAAGGTGCCATACAAACATCCAAAAGTTTACACCCAACTACAAACCGAATTGTACAACAAATTACGGGTTCTGCAAAACAAAAGATTTAATCGCCCTACTATATAAAGCAGTATATCATGCCTGATAACAAAAAACATGTCGAGTTGAACTATTTACAATACAATGGGGGATCGATAGGAATGTTTATCGTCATTTTCTTGATTTATGCCAACGTTATTTTCATGTTGACGACAATATTAGAAGGTCATATATATAATAAACGGAATTTTTGCAATCCGCGGTTTTACTACGACGCACCATGTCAAAATCTAATTACAGAAGCCAAGAAATGTAAAAAGGACAAACAGGGAAAACTTTTGGTCCCTGAAAATGAAAAGCTTTGTTACAACTCAAAAATATGGAAGGGTGTGACGGATGAACATTTTACAACGGCGGATGCTATTCGCGAGGACAAAGATTTAGTCAAAAAGCAATGGACCGATAAACTACGTGCATTTAGACAAGATGTTCTCACATTCTTTATAGAACCCGCATTGGTAAAAGTATTGGATCCTTTTGTTCGCAGAATGGCGACAACCGCGTGATTTTTTTGGCATCGTATTCTTTTTATCTTCACTGAATATATAAAGAATCCTTTTAAATTATATAATGAAGGTTACTATTGGTTACGCCGTACTCATTGTTGTTATTTTACTGGTGATCTTCTTTTCTCTTTCGTCGGCAGCTGCATTCGTTCCTTATTCACCAAGCACCCTTTTTTCCAAGGAATTTACATACGAAGGATTCAAGGGCGGTGAATATACAACCTTTCCTGCAAACGCCTCGATCGATTCGTATACTAGTCGCGACATTACAGATACCACATCAGGTCAGGCGTGCAAACGCGTTTGGGGATTCGATGGTCTTTTGTGCAATCCCTCTTCATCGGATGCCTCAATCGATACATTTTCCAAAGCCTCATCTAGCACTACATGTGCCTCATCGAGCTTGACAAACTCGACTGGATTCTTGTGTTTAGATGCAAACCAAAGCAAGCTCATGGCGAGTCGCGGAGGCAATGCCACGGGTCGCGATTCTCAAATCGGCAATTAGAGTCGGATTCAATGAATAAAATAAGATGTACAATGTTATTTTATTTACTTGACTATACTATAAACCATGTCTGATGCTGTTACAGTTCAAATAAAAGATATTCTTGAAAAGAAAAAAATCATGGATCTAAAACGGTTTTTGGAACGTCGTAAAACATTGAATCTCACCAATTCATATTTGATCTATGTTTTTTATTTTGTTCAGTCCGCCGGCATTTTGACGACCTCGTTTGCGGCTGGAACTCACAGTTTTGGCTGGCTCAGTAATGATGAATTGATATGGTGCGGCATTATGCTGAATATTTTAGCCAGTTTGATCCATGTCTACGAAAAGACAAACAATTCCATCTTGAAAAAGACCATGATGGATATCAAGGCCATCAAAGATGGTACCTATATTGACGAAGGCGAATTGGTTGAACCCGACGAGGATAAAAAAGATTCGGATTCGGTTATTTATATGCGGAACCATGCCACCTCATCTAGCGGTCCCAAAACAAATGTAGAACATGGCGTAGAACAAACACATCAAGTTTCTGTTGGCCAATCTACAACGGAAAATCCGTAGAGCATTTGATACAATATCGTATCGTTTTAGAAGTATCGGGCGTCAAATCTATCAAATCATACACAATGGTATGCTTACAATGCGTCTTTATATATTCCTCCATTTTATTCTTAATCTCTGCCAAATCAATGTCGGGTTTCACGCATGATTCATCGTCATCAAAATTTACATAGCGCAATAAAGATAGTGTCTTGTCCAATATTTCGATCACGCGGTCTTGTACGGTTTCATTGTTTTGATTGCTCATGATGCGTGCAATAAAAATATATATAATTTGTGATATTCGTATTGGTATGATATAGATAAATATATGATATATGTTTATGTCGTTTTACACATACATGGCCAACAAACTCTGATTCTGTGTTTCATCCGTCTTGATCAAGACATCCACGGCCTTTTTGCTCACCGTATAGGGGAACGTCACTTCCAATTCCATGTTCTTTGAAAACATGGTGTTGCCCGGCTTGACCAATCTGAACAAATTCAATTTTGTATGAATAATCTCCAAACAGCGCTTCAGATTGCGTACGCCGTCTTCGCCCATGGTATACGAGGGATGAGTGATGATATAGTTTAGCGTCTCATCGGGCAAGATAATGTCCTCTTCTGTGAAATTCACCTGTTCGCGAATCTTGGGCAGCAAATACTTGCGCGCAATCGTCATCTTTTCCTTGGCATCGTATCCCTTGGTCTGAATGCGATACATGCGATCCTTCAATATAGAATTGACCTTGGATTCGTCATTGTAGCTGAAGATAAACAAACACTTGCTCAAATCGAAATCGATTTCGGAAAAGAACTTGTCATGAAACTGGCTATTTTGCGTCGTATCCGTCAAGTGGGTCAAGATACCGATGATTTCCTCACCTCGCGGCGTATCACTGATCTTGTCCAGCTCGTCAAAATAAATAACCGGATTCATGCACTTGCTATCAATCAAGATTTGGACAATCTTGCCCCAGCTGCTTCCCTCGTACGTGTACGAATGACCCTCTAGGAAACTGGCATCGCCTGCACCGCCGAGCGCCATAAAGGCAAACTCGCGACCCAGGATTTTGCTGATCCCCTCCTTGACTAAGGTTGTCTTGCCGGTACCCATCGGACCCTTGATGGCAATCGCCGTTCCCATGGCAGACGGGTTGGCGACCCACTGGCCGACCATTTGCAAAATCTGCATCTTGGCATCATCTAAGCCATAAACGCAATCATCTAGGATGGTCTTGGCATTCTCCATAAAATCACTGCACTTTTCGATGCCATCGGTCATGCTGACGGACAAACTCTTGTACATGGAAAAGGGCACGCGCATAAAGGTATCTACCCAGTTCTTGATCTTGTAATACTCACTATCACTGGGATCCATTTGATGCAAGGTATTCAACTTTTGCATGACGGTTGCCTTGTACTTGGGCGGGATGGAGGATTCGAGGAGACGGACGCGGTATGGTTTTTCAACGTGAAGGTGATTGTTGATTTCTTGGAGCTCCTTCATGACACGGATTTGTTCCTTGTTGGACAAGTTCTTTTTGAAGAAATCGATCTCGTTCGTCTCCTCCGGATCAAAGTTGATTAGTTCATAGTACGTCTTGGCATTCTTGGTGCGCGATTTCTTGACCAACTTGTTGATTTGGTCGCGAACATCCTTCATGGCTCGGTGCAACATCTTGCTGTCCGGCTTCTTGTGTAGCTTTTCGGCCAAATGTTTGCGCAACTCGTGGAGTTCGACATACTCTCCTTCTGCGTCGGTGATTTCGCGCGCCTTCTTGGCCTTTTCCTCCTTTGACTTTTTCTTGTGTTTCTTTTCCTTGTTGCGCTTCTTCTCTGCCTCCACCTTCTTGTTGGCGGGAAGGTCTACCGGCTCATACTTTTCCTTCATAAACATCTTTTCATCCTCGCTATCGCACTCTTCGTTCTCGTCATCGATAGGGGGTTCATCCAGTCCGAGTCCGCCACCGGCTCCGCCAATGGTAAAGACAATGTTGAATTTCTGTTCATCATCGCTAGCTTGCTCATCTTCGCTCGCTTCCTCCTCACTTGCTTCGTCCTCTTGCTTCTTTTTGTTGTTTTTTGGTTTACTAGTACGCCTTTTCTTTGGTTCTTCCTCCTCCTCCTCGTCGCTGTCCACTGGCTTTTTTTTGTTGTTTTTTGGTTTGCTTGTACGCCTTTTCTTTGGCTCCTCCTCCTCTTCCTCCTCGCTTTCGTCTTCATCTTTTCTCACCTTTTTCTTGATATAATTGGAGGGAAAGATATCAGACAAGAGTTTGCGGAACTTTTTCGGATCGACTTCCTCCTCCTCTTCTTCCTCTTCCTCATCGGCTTCCTCCTCCTCGGTCTCTTCGCGCTTTGATTTCTTCATCTTATTCTTTAAATTCTTTGTCTTTTTTGGTGGAACATAGGTAGAATCGCTTTCAGAAAGCGTTTCGTATTCATCGTCATCCGAAAGTTCGCTTTCCTCCTCGTCCTCGTCCTCGTCCTCATCAAATGAGATATAATCAGAGTCCGAATCAGAATCAGATTCTGAAACAACCTTTTTCTTGAGCTGTTTCGTTTCCTTTTCCTTTGATACATTCTTTGATTTGGCCGAAGCGCGGGTAGAAAGCTTGGACTTTTCGTTCATGGATGGCATGGTAAATAATAATTGAATATAGGTGGGTTGTTTTTATGTTGTGTTCATAGAAACAAATCGAATCAATTTTTTGCAAGTTGTTTTGATAAATAATCTATCAGTCTAAAAAATGGTAGTGTGTTCTTTTTATCTTCTCTATTTGAATTGATTATTTCAAGATATACATCATATATATTTTTGCCTTTTAACCATAAATAAAAATTGTGTATTATAAAAACTACAATAAACCAAGATAAATCATGATATAGATGTATTTTTTCTTTCAAATAAACAGTCAAAATATATAGGGGAACTATTTTGATTACCAATGTCATCAACATCAGTTTCAAAATTCTCATCATATTCCCTTTCAATATAAAAAGTCCGATCAATCCCACCAATGTCACTATAAGACTAATCCACACTGCTAAAAGTGGACTCGGAATTGTACTTTGGAAAAATACATGAAGGAAAAACCATGCATATATCCAATATGTAAAAATATCGTCAACCTGTAACAAATTCTCCATCTATATTATTTCATGATATTTTTCTCTCTTTTCCAAGATTCTTTGAAAACACGGTTTTTCGCGATTTTGGCGAAAACATGGATTTTCATCATTTTCATAGGATTTATTTTTCCTTACCATGAACAAGTATACTTCCAAAACTATCATGTGAAAAATGCTGCTCGATGAAAATCGGAGGTCCAGGACCCCTGGAAAATTTTTACAAAAATAGACCTCAGTTTTTTTTTTTGGACATTTATAAATGTCCAAAAGTAAAAAGTAGGGTCCCGAATCTCAAGAAAAATCTCGGTTTTCTGAAAACACTGCATAATGCTTTGTTTCGTCAAAATGATTTTTTTGGTATGACTGCATAAATTTTTTCAGAGAAAATTTCAGAGTTTTTTCTGTTCGAATTGAGGAGTTTTTTAAAAACTCCACAGTTTTTTAGCTCGTGTAATTTTCAGACCGGACTCAAAAAAGTTGCGATTTCTGCCCGTGTAATCGACGGTCCATTTTCCAAATAGTACCAAAATAATACGTCTGTATATGACATCATGTACGGTTTCATAAACGACCAACTTCAACATCAGTTTGTTACGATAAAAATCTTCGTACAAATCTTCGAACAAAAGTGGAGTTTTTTGAACAAAAAATCCATTTTCTGAGAAGATGGTTCGGTCGCCGCACCAACAGCACTGCATAATGACGCCAAACTGCCCAACTTTCAGAATCGCCGTTTTTGGAAAAACGGCCGCCTACATTTTATTTTCGCTAAACAAACGCAAATTCCCTTTTTCCAAGTTTTTCCTAAATATCCTTGATTTCTTCGTTCCTTTTTCCGTTCCTTTTTCGTTCGCATTTAGGAGTTTTTTTCTGTTCAAAGTATATAATGGAAAAAAACTCTTCATTTCGTTGCGAAATATGCAACTTTGTATGCAGCCAAAAATCGGATTTAAAACGACATTTAACTACCCGTAAACATATAAAAACCGCTAATGATCAATCGAGTGAAGTGAGCGCATTTGTATGTAATACATGTGACTTTATATGCAGCAAAACCGTCGAATGGAAACGCCATATCCAAACAAAGAAGCATGTTACAAACACTCTTCGAACACAAATAACTCCCGGGAGTGAAGAAAGCGCCGAATCCCAAGAATTTGCATGTGAAAAGTGCAACAAAGTATATAAATCGCGCACAGGTTTGTGGTATCATGCACGCAATGCATGCACTAGTACTATATCAAACGCGACTGATGAACAAATCGTTGACCATGTTGAATCGACCGAACAAGAATTGGATGAAGTGATCATTCAACCTACAGCGGAGCCAAAATTGTTGCCGTCGGACGTCATTACCAAGGACATGTTTTTACAATTGATGGAACAAAATCGCGAATTGTTGGACAAAGTCATGGAACTCTCCACTGAACGCAACGTAACAAACAACAACAATACCACCAACAATGCTCAATTCAATCTCAATTTCTTTCTCAATGAAAAATGCAAAGATGCAATCAATTTCAGCGAATTTATGAATTCTCTCACCATGACTCAAGACGATTTACAAACCGTCATCAAACATGGGTTTGTCGAAGGAAACAGCATCATTATTGGCGAATTATTCCGACAAATGGGTACCTATCGCCGTCCTATTCATTGTACCGATCCCAAACGCGAAACTGTCTATATCAAAGAAAACGACGAGTGGGAGAAAGAAAATATCGATTTACCAAGAATCCAAAAATTGGTTTCCATGGTAGCACACAAAGTCCGACAACAGACCAACATTTGGCATCAGGACAATCCCGACTATAAGAACAGTCGCGAAAAAAAGGACGAAAGTCTTTTGCTCATGTGCCGGACCATGGGAAATGGCGAAGGAACTACGGAACAAACCCATAAGAAGATCATGAAAAACATCATGATGCAAACCGAGATTAACAAGAGTTTGGAAAAAGGGTCCTTTAAAAAATAAAACCATCGTTGAAAAATTGATTATGAAAGGATATAAAATGTAGATGACTATATTATAGTACAATGTCGTCATCAACACAGAGGTCCAAAACAAATGAATACAAGGCGCCTGCCAAAATCATCGGAATCCAATTTAGTATCTTATCCCCCGATGAGATCAGAAAGAATTCCGTTGTCGAGGTGACCTCGCGAGATACCTATATCAATAATAAACCCGTCATCGGTGGACTCTTTGATCCGCGCATGGGCGTCTTGGAGCCCGGTACAGTCTGTCCCACAGATGGATTTACCTATATCGATACACCTGGGTATTTTGGTCATATTGAATTGGCGCGGCCCGTCTTCTTTATCCAACACTTGAAGGAAATCATGAAGATTTGTCGATGCATCTGTTTCAAGTGCAGCAAACTCTTGATCAACAAGAATCAACATAAACACATTTTATCCATGCCAGCCGATAAGCGCTGGGACTATGTGTCGCGCATGGCCGCCAAGATCAAACGTTGCGGCGAATCGACCGAGGACGGATGCGGATGCAGACAACCCGACAAGATCAAACTGGAAGGCATGGCAACCCTATTTGCCATTTGGGAAAATATCGAATCCGACGAGGCGGGCGATGCCAAAAAGATTAGTATCCGTCTCACCGCCGAAATTGTATTGAAGCTATTTAAGCGTATTTCCGATGATGATGTGGGATTTATGGGATTTAGTCCAACGTGGTCCCGCCCCGACTGGATGATTTGTCAGGTCTTGCCGGTGCCTCCGCCAGCGGTTCGCCCCTCGGTCAAACATGATGCTCAACAGCGAAGCGAGGACGATTTGACACACATTTATAGCAATATCATCAAGACGAACACGATTTTGGCGGATAAGATGACAAATGCAGAGACGCCCGCAAATGTTCTCGAAAATTGGACCGCCATTTTGCAACATTCCATTGCCATGGTGGTGAACAATAAGATCAAGGGCGTGGCGCCGATGGCCCAGCGGTCGGGTCGGCCGCTCCAATGCATCATGGGCCGTCTCAATTCCAAAAACGGCCGTATTCGTGGCAACTTGATGGGAAAACGCGTGGATTTTAGTGCCCGTTCCGTGATTACAGGTGATCCCAATTTGTCCATCAAACAATTGGGTGTTCCTATGAAAATCGCCATGAACATTACCAAACCCGTCACTGTCAATGCACGCAATCACGATTTCCTGATGAAACTCATTGAGAATGGACCGGAGACGTATCCGGGGGCCAAGATTTTGGAAAGGCGCAATGGCGAGCACATTTCCCTGCGGTATGTCGACCGCGCCTCCATCCGACTCGAGATGGGCGACGTGGTTCATAGACACATGTTGGATGGCGATGCAGTGTTGTTTAACCGTCAACCGAGTTTGCACAGAATGAGTATGATGTGCCACATTGCGAAAATCATGCGCGTTGGTGATACCTTTCGCATGAATGTCGGCGATACTAAACCATACAATGCTGATTTTGATGGTGATGAGATGAATATGCACATGCCCCAAAACGTCTTGGCGGAGACGGAGTTACGTCACTTGGCCGCGATTCCGTATCAACAAATCAGTCCTTCGAACAATTCGCCGATTATCGGCATTTTCCAAGATTCGCTCCTCGGTTCCTTCCGTCTGACCCGACCCAACATTACATTTACACCGCGCGAAGCGATGAATTTGTTGATGATGTATAACAAGGTCGATGCAGCTGCGCTCCGTAAAAAGGGCGATCGTCTCTCCTCCTTCGACGTTCTTTCGCAAATCATGCCGCCCCTCACCATGATTTACAAGACCAAACTCTTTGAAGAGGCGGAAGAATACAAGACCTCGAACAATGTACTGGAAATCCGCAATGGACACTATATCCGGGGTCAGCTCGAAAAATCGGTGCTCGGTTCCACGACCAAGGGTATTTTGCACAGAGCCTTTAACGATTTTAGCCCCCTCGCGTGCGCCAATTTCAACGACGATCTCCAAAACATTGTCACCGAATATATGAAATCGAGTTCGTTTAGTGTCGGCATTAGCGATTTGATTGCTGATCGCGCAACCCAGGACAAGATCATCCAGGCCATTTCCACGCAAAAGATGGAGGTGCAATCGGTTATTGACAAGATCCACCTCGGAACCTTTGAAAATAGCACAGCCAACAAAAACATTGCCGAGTTTGAAAACTTGGTCAACAACAATTTGAACAAGGCGACGGAAAAGGCTGGCAAAATCGGGCGCGAAAGTTTGAGCAAGAGCAATCGTTTCTTGATGATCATCAACTCGGGATCCAAGGGCTCGCTCATCAACATTTCGCAGATGATTTCGTGTGTAGGTCAGCAAAACGTCGATGGAAAGCGCATCCCCTATGGTCTCGAAAACCGCACACTTCCCCATTACAACAAATTCGATGATGGCCCGAGTGCGCGCGGATTTATCGAAAATTCTTATATTTCGGGCCTCACGGCCTCGGAACTCTTCTTCCACGCCATGTGTGGTCGCATCGGTCTCATTGATACAGCCGTCAAAACATCACAGACTGGATATATCCAACGCAGATTGATCAAGGGTCTCGAAGACTTGAAGGTTGAGTATGACATGACGGTGCGCAACAACAAGGGCAAAATCGTCCAGTTTGCTTATGGCGACGACGGGTTCGACCCCACTCGCGTAGAGAATCAGACCATCCCCCTCGCTGGAATGAGCATTGAGGACATTTATATGCATTATGACATTGTCGGAATCAATGACCAATCAAATGAACTGATTCGTGTTTATACCAAGGGTGCAGGATCGCGTATCAAGAAACAGGCCGCGGCTACCAAACAAAAGTGCGAATATTACATCAACAAAATGATGGAAGCTCGCGAAACCATTGTCGAGGCCGTCTTTAAACACAAGAATGAGAATACGGTGCGCCTCCCCGTCGCTTTCCAAAACATCATTGCGAATATCCAGGGGCAACTCGGCTTAGGATCAACGTCCTCGGTCGATATCACACCCCTCGAAGCATTTGAACTCATCGAAGACAATTTCGCCATGATGAACAGCATGGGATTTGTCCCCATTACGCCCCTGTTTGAGATCATGTACTATTATTATTTATCTCCAAAGGAACTCTTGGTGACGAAACGATTCCACCGAAAGGCACTCGTCATCTTGCTCGAAACGATTGCACTCAAGCACAAAGAGGCCATTGTGCATCCAGGAGAAATGGTGGGCGTGGTTGCGGGTCAGGGTTTGGGTGAACCTACTACACAATTGACGCTCAATACGTTTCACTTGAGTGGTGTGTCGAGCAAATCCAATGTGACGCGTGGTGTGCCGCGTATTGAGGAAATTCTGCGTTTGACAAAAAACCCAAAGAATCCCTCTCTCACGATTCATTTGAAGCCGATGGACGAAACGGAACAGGAAAAGGCGGCGGCCTATGCCACCATGTTGAATCACACCAAATTGATCGACGTAGTGAAAAACATTCAGATTTGTTTCGATCCCAACGAAGGCCAAACGCTGATGGAAGAGGACCAACTCTTGGTCGAGCAATACAAACAGTTTGAAACCATGCTTCAAGAGTGTGCAGATCAAGGAGGAAGTCTTGCAAATGAAGCGGCCAAATCCAAGTGGATTGTCCGCATGGAAATGGATAGCGAGGCCCTTCTCGATAAAAACATTACCATGGACGACATACACTTTGCCATTTCCAATAGTCACGGCGGCAATGATATTTCGTGTGTCTATTCGGATTACAATGCAGACAAATTGGTTTTCCGTATTCGCATCAACAGTTCCGTCTTTAACAAGGGCAAGCGAAAGGGCATGGCTGATACACTGGACCAATCGGATGAAATCTATCTCTTGAAGAATTTCCAGGATTCGCTCTTGAACAATATCATTTTGCGCGGTGTCAACGGCCTCGAAAATGTATTGGCGCGCAAAGTGCAAAATATGGTGTCAAAAGAGGACGGCAAGTATGTGAAGAAGGACACGTGGGTGCTTGATACAACGGGTACAAATCTACTAGAAACCCTCGGATTGGACTTTATTGATTCGACGCGTACCTTTAGCAATGATATCAAAGAGGTCTTTAATGTTTTGGGGATTGAAGCAGCGAGACAAGTGATTTACAATGAGTTTGTCGAAGTCATGGAGTTTAGCGATGTCTATATTAATTATCACCACTTGAGCTTGCTATGCGATCGGATGACATGTACCCGCGATATGGTCGCGATTTTCCGGTCGGGTCTTCTCAATGATGATACTGGCCCCATTGCCAAAGGCACCTTTGAAGTTCATACAGAGGTGTTTTTAGACGCAGCGCGCCATGGCGACTTTGACCATTGTCGCGGTGTTTCGGCCAATGTCATGTGTGGACAATATGGCTATTACGGAACAGGCGCGTTTGGTGTCGTTCTCGATATGAAAGAGATGCAAACGCTGGATGAGGCGATGGTGGGCATCAACACAAAACAGGCGGACATTGAACGCGCGTTTGGACTGGTTGACGATGCGTCGGATCCCTGCTCCAAACAAAGCATCGCGATTGATAATCATATTTCGACGCAGATGAATCATGTCAAGGGCGACCATTGCGACGATGACTACGATGCGGGATTTTAGACAAAGGAACCTATCATCCAATGATCCTATCATTCAATACAATCATATTATTTAGCAATTTTGACTACTACAACATTTTATTTTTATCTATTTAGTGTATATAACACAAACAAACATGAACTGGATTATGTTTCTCTACGCCTTTGTGCTGTTCTTTGTCCTCACACCCGGAGTCCTCCTCTCCCTCCCCCCTGGTGGCTCCAAGTTGGTCGTTGCCGCCACCCACGCCTTGGTGTTTGCCGTCGTGTGGCACTTTACCCACAAGATTGTGTGGCAGGCAACAAGTGGTATGGCCAAAATGTAGCTGTAGCCACTCCATTGACCAGTTGGTATTAGTAATATAGAATGTCTTCCAAAACATTCTATATTTCGTTGCATCAAATCATGTGTCCGATCGAAATGCCTTCCCCGCATCCCTCTTGACATCCTTGGTACATTTTGTAAATAAATCCACCATTGGTGGTATACCCATCCTCACATCCTATACAACAACCAATGGCGAGACCTTCTGCCCAGCCAAAAAACCATGCCAATGCATTTAGTATTGTATCACATGCACAAGCATGAGGTTTATTATTATGTGTTTCATTGGATGGTCGCCTATTTGTCGGCGTTTTTTTCATTCTATATACTCATTATATATAGATGTATGCAAAATATTATATCCTAGTTTACAAATGGATAAACATTTAAATCGATATCAACCACGCCACAAGAATTTCCAAAATCTAAATTATCAATAGGCAAAGGTAGTTTATTTAATTCAGGAGGTATATCAAAATATTTTTTATTGACATACGTTACTTCGATAACATCCGGGATATTATTCACAACATGTCCGTAATTATTACCGTGTGCATGTACGATATAATGGGTTTTTGCCAATTTTTCTAGACAAATAACCTTACTATTATAATGAGAACCCCATTCATTACTTGTAATTCCATGGAATTCTATTACAATTTGTTTAAATTTATCCAATTGATTTTCATCCATATTTAATAACCATGGATATTCACCCCCCTCGATATCCATTTTTAAAAAAATATTATTATATGTATCAGTCAAGTCTGTCAAGTTAGAGTTATTATCATCATTGAAACTATTTATATTTTTTTTTATAAATGAAATTTTATTTGTGTAGTTATAAGGATAATTATTTATAGTTCCATCAAACCCATAACTATTAGATTCGTTCATATTATATTTATTAATAAAATCTTGCGAAAAACTTTCCTCATTTGATATACCAGCCGATATATAGCAATCATATTCTCCATCCAATTCTGCTATAACATATCCACCATCTGAATTTACACCACATCTGCATTTTTTATCAAAATGGTACACTTGTAATAATTCGAGATTATTCATTATGTAATGCTATATACTATATACTATATAATATTACAATGATTCAAACGAATCACTATGTTCGATAAACATAGTGTTTGGCAATGTTTTGCTTAAATATCTAGCCGGACGATCTAAAACGTGTCATTTTACACATTTAATCGTCATTATTTAAGGACGATTTAGAGAACTATGGTTAAGATTACCCTTTCTTCAAAATAAACACCTGTTTTGCCAAGAATTCCTCTAAAGTTTGTACATGTTGTAAATACTGTGCATCGCCAGTAATTGCAGTTTGAAAAAGAGCCGTAAATTCTTTGAGATCAGATATCGCATAGGCGGGGTCTATCAAATGGTAGGCCGGGGGTGTATTGATTTTCACTTCGGGTGGACTGCGAACAAAAAAGAATCGTTCCGCGGCAGAACCATCGCCAGCAAGGCGCAGCCAATCCATAGTGGGCGACAAATTCTTCAATTTGGTCGAGGAAAAGAGAATAATAGGACTGCGTGTTTGTTTTGCCAAGACCCACCAATCCAAATCGGTCATATAATATTCGTCACTAAATATCACATTTTCCAAGGTGGTCTTTTTTTGTCGAATACGATCCATCATGTCGCGCTTCCCCTGTTTTCTCAATAAACCAAGAATCTTGGTTTCATGTAGACCCATGAGAGATGCATATCCATTCCACAAAGAAGTTTTTACGTTTTGCACGGTGATATTTTGCCCCAATCGTCTCTGTAAAATAGAAAGAATGGGATAAAAACTGCATGCGACATGTGGTTTGTAAATGACTTCTTTGGCCGTCTTTGGAAAGATACGTTTCCACATGCTCTGTTTGTTTCCAATAATATCGCGAGACGATTCGATACACTCTTTTGCATATTCATCCATTTCATCTACGGCGACATCTTTTCCAAGATTCATCAATAAACCTTGTTCCTCCAAAGAAATATCCGATGTATACCGCTGTGTTATGGCGGGACGCGCCGTCTCGTAATTTACATTTTGTATATAGGGATTGGTATTGAACGCTTCAAGATCACGGAAATAGTCAGGGGTCAAGAGCGATTGCAATATAAATAGTTCGTCAGGATACACGCTGAATTGAGCATTGGTAATATTCAAATAGGTCGATGGTTGAAAGAGGAAATTGCGAATGCGCGGATATCGCAACATTTCATCAGAAATGCGTGCAAAATAGGCCGTTTCATTGTTCGACCCGCTGACCAAATGGACCTTGGGCAAAATCATTTGGCATTTTTTATCTGCCGTCATGAGACAAAATCGTTTGTCATTTCCTACGTCGCATTGCAGAGAACCGTCGGTTTGACTGGGCACAGGTTTTTCGCTACATTCACTGACTCGGTCCATAGTCATGATGAGTTCCTGAGTAAAAGGTTGAAAAACGACGGCATTTGCCATTAATGTGTGAAGCAGTTTATCAAGACGCCGGAGTTTATCGCGATACATAAAGGTCTTGTTTGTAATGACGGCCATGATGGACTGTTTGACAGTGTTGTTTTCATAGCGATTCAGGGCCATGCGGACATAACTGCGGAATGTGGCATAAAACTGGCTTTCCAAAGAAATCCGACGCGTTGTTTCGACGCGAACTTGGTCTTCGGGTAAATTCTGCGTAAGCGCCTTGTCTGCAACCAAATAATTCGAGCTTTGTAAAAGGGGAATCGTATCCGTCAATTCCGCCGATTCAACGGGGACGGGTGGGTCGATTTGAACAAACTGATTGGTTTCGGTCAAGATTCCGACGACGACCTTTTCTTCCACCACTTTAAATGCGGCTCGGCAAGGAATGGTTTCGTTGCTTTCTCCGTGGATGGCTGCAAGTCTATCGCGCGTTGCCGTGTAGTCTAGCCACAGATCTTCTTCGTCCATCCACTGTGTTTTCAAGTCCATCATCATACTCGATGGGTAGGTGGGTACAAAGAGTGGCGGCAATGTTTCGTCAACGGGTTGAACCATGAGACCAATGACTTTGCCTTGGAAATTGACGACTTGAGAAACGACGGTGTGATCCATTGCTTTGATTGTGCGCGCGATTTCATTTGCCAAGAGATTCTTTTTCATGGTGTAGACTTTGGGCAAACTGGACATGGGCGAACAGTATTTGCGCGTGCTATTTTGTATCAAGAGCAACATGTTGCGTATATTCTGAATCGACGTTTGCGAGATAAACGTCTTTTTCACATTGATTTTATTATCGCGATCTTCATACAAATAAACGGGTTCGTAGTAATCGCCGCGTTTCAACAAAATCGCCGTTTCCTTTTTCGGATTGTATATCGAACTTGTATAGGAATTGGTTGGACAAAGGAGTTCAATATGATCTGTTATATCATTGTCCACCATTTCGCAAATGACCAAGTTCAATCCGTCTTTCATGAGACGCGGATTGGCATCCACCATCATGTCCCATAAATAGGTATGATCAATGGTGGATGTGCGATCCAACAAATATCTTTGGAAATGTTCATATGACGCAATGACTTCTTCCACATAATCTTGTTCGGATTCAGTTCGTGCATTGACGGAACGGACAAATTGACTGCCTTCATATTGCGCAATATTGATATCGGCCTGTTGGATAAGAGGCGGACGAAATACCGAAATAAGAGATCCGTTGTGATATCGCAAAAAGGTATCCAAGTCAATGGCCTGTACCATGATTTGTCTGAATTCGTCTACAGTGGGGACTGCGAGACCCTGTTTATACGCATACAAATCGGCGGCACACCCCAAAAAAGACTGACCCGCCAACTGTTCAACGCCATATCGCAAGAGGGTTGGTGTATTGGGTTTGATCGTAGTAAGATTATCTTTGGAAACTGCGTCCATATTATTGATTTGTAAGAACAATTGCATGGCCATCGGTAAAAAGCCCCATCGATTCTGTGGAATGGGCATAATGGCAAAACTAATGATATAGGTAATGTTTGTCTTTTTCCCGGGTGGACCAAGGGGTACTAGTTTCGCTGCGGATTTCGTGGGCGAATCTTCCGCCAATCCTAGCGGTTGGTCGGGTTGTGCGCATTTATCGCGCATGGCTTTTTGCGAAGGCGAATCCCATCGTTTAAAACAGCACGGGATGCAGAGTTTATTATTGGGATGCGTCATTTTATCGGAAAACCCGGGCGAGTGTTCGACATACTCTCCTTTGGCATCTACATGTTCGACTTGATTGCGAAACTCGTATACATAGGCACCCTTTGGTACCTTTTTAGCGCCATCGGGAATAATGGTGCCACATTTGCCGGAATCGACCTCTTCTTGGGTAATACTCGAGTTTGTCAATAAACACCAATATCTTGGACAAATATACCAATATTGTTGTTTTGGATCGGAACCATACTTTAGAGCATGGGTATATGATCCCGGATGTTCTTTATCAATCCTGGCTTTTTCTGCTTCGGTTAAAATGATCGGCTGGCGTTTGCGATTGGATTGACAGGATGTCGAATATGCTTTGTAATTTCCTTCCTTCTTGGTCAAGAAAAGAACGGGATCCATTTCCTTGAGTCGTTTGAAAAAGGGCGTAGGATCATTGAGGGGCATGCCGTCAATATTGGCCTTGTACTCTTTGCCCTCTTCTTCTTCTTCTTCACCTTTGGGTGACACCCCTCCATTTTTCTTGGAAACGCCGCCAAATTCTTCTTCGGCTTGTTCGCCGGTATCGACTAGCTCGTCAGCACTAGCACTAGCACCAACATCTTCTTCCTCCTCCTCCTCATCATCTTCGTAAAATAATCCACCGTCATCGTCATCATCTTCATCGTCCTTGTCTAATTGGTCTTCATCCGCATCCAGCTGTGTTTCTTTTTCTGATAAAAAAACGAGTGGTTTTGCTTTATGCAACGTCATTTCAGAAAGATCGGTTGTTGCGGCCACGGCATTTTCAAGATGTCCAACATCCATTCCTAAACCTTTTTTGATTTTCTTGGAAGCGACAGAACACATTTCTTGGTACCCAACAAACTGAGTCATTCTCATCATGGTATCGAGATACATTTCGATATATGGAATATAGGCCAGGGATGATATATTGGCCACATCGATTTTCACTTCGGTTTTCAAAGGAACCATTTTGATAAGAACCGAAAATCCAGGATGTTCCAAAATTTCGCCACCGAGTTGTTGATGATTGGTCATATATTGGCTGATACGCAAAAGGGCCTCTTCATTGGTCATTTGATAATTTTCCATCAACGATGTAAGTGCATTCCCGAAATTTCCCGTTAATCGATATACCTCTGTGATGAGAGAGTCCTGTGCATCCATGACCTGGAAATTTTCGACACGTTTGAATCGCAATTGAGCGCCCGTAGTGACATCCGACGTCTGAACATCAAAGATACACGAAACACATCCCATGTATTTATTCAGCGCAATTTCTTTGGTAATGGAGAGGGTAGATGTATATTGAACCATGGACTTTATCACCGCTTCTTTGGAAAACGGGCGCATTTTGTATCCGGATGAATGTAAAAATAAATTGATGGTTTGTAAAATAGGATTGATGGAACTGCTTAGCCATGCATACAATTCGTCGACGGAAATGGGAGTCTTCAACGGACTTTGTGTAACAGCGCTCATAGTTCCGTTGGGATATACATTGAGAATGATGGCGAGGGCGGGATTGTCGGATTTTGGCAAAAACATGGAAATTTGGCGCTTGCCCTTGCCAATGTCTCTCGACAATTTGAGCGCCGCAGTTTCGGAAAGGACCGGAATCTTTTTCCCATTTTTAGAAATGGTCTTGGAAAAAAGGCGATACATGTTCTCTCGGCGATTGCCCGGATTGAATTTGATAAATGGAACGGCGGCATTGGAATGGATATTTTTGAAGATATCTTCCAAGGGAAGGGGAGCGGTGAAATCGCCGGCCCGTATCAACAGTTCAAACGCCTGAATCCCCCTGGCGACATAGGGCATTGGCTCTGCCGATTTTTTATAAAAAATGGTCTGTAATTCACTAATGGTATCTTGCAATTGGCAAACCGATGGCGACAAGAGGGCGGTTGTTTCTCTAGCCAATGTGGCTCTCTCTTCTTCCAAAGCGCCTTTGGAATGAATGCCGCGCCTGTATAAAAGGGGAAAATAGAGTTCAGTAACATACTCTTCTTCGATTCTCTTGCTGACTGCATAATCAAAGACATTGTCGGCTAAACAGAGATAGATGACATTGGAATCCAATTCGCCATAGTGAAACAAGAGCTGATTTTCGAAAGATAGCAATACATTGTCTTTATCGGGCACATAATACTGGCCCATGGCCCTAAACGGATTGACTGGAAAAAGGAAATCTTGGGATTCGGAGAATTTAGGACCCAATGGACATTCCACTTGAAACCCTTCCGACATGGCTTGTAACCAATCAGAGTAAGAATACTCGGTCTTGGTTTCCATGGCTTCCAAGATGGTTTCTGAAAAATGCAAATTGATGGCATATTGACCAAATTCCGCGGCATCCATACCGTCATCGTTGTTGAATCTTTTTTTCTTTTGATAAATCTTGGTGACTGTATCATGGCGGTCTTCAATTGCCAATTCAGAAATATCTTTGGAAAGGCCAAATAAATACATCTCGTCGTAACAGACCGCTGGCATTTCGCGCATGATTTTTTTTTTCAATGTTGAAATCGAATCATCCGGTAAAATCCATTGACTCGATTGGACGATGGGTATATTTTCTGCAAGAATCATAGCTTTATCAATTTCGCTAAATAATTCGGTCAATACTTGGTCCGGATCGGCATCGGTTTTACCGTGAAAAATATGGATACTACCCAATGTTCCGGTAGAATTCAATAAATAAACCTTGTATGGGTTTCGTCCATCCATGATTCTATTCTTTGGACTATATATCTATATGTATATATAGGCCAAAACCTTATCGCAATGACAACCCCATCTATTTTGCCAAAGCGCGCATTATTAATAGGAATTGATTATTTGAATAGCATAGATAATCGTCTGAATGGATGTATTGATGATGTTGTTAATATGCAAGAGATTCTCATTTCGCAATTCCAATATGCGCAAAATAATATTACTACACTACGCGATGATTCGTCGGATCCAACCCTTATGCCTACAGGTGCGAATATTGTCGCGCAATTAAAACATATCTTTGCATATTCTTCTAATTTTTCTGAAATATGGATTCATTACAGTGGACATGGCTCGCGAACACAAGTCGCAAACAGTGTAGATCATTCAGGTTACAACGAATTTTTAGTACCATGTGATTACAAAATGGGAGGAACATTTATATTTGATCATGATTTATATGACTTTGTAAAAACAGCAAAATGTCGCGTATTTTTATTGTTTGATTGTTGTTATAGCGGAACAATGTGCGATTTACAATGGAGTTTTGAGTATCAATATGGTAATTATTTCTCTCGAACTATGAAAAATGAAAACGCAATTGAGAATGAACAAATATACATGTTTAGTGGATGTAAGGATCGTGAAACGAGTGCAGATGTATTTGACGCATCGTTAAATGAATGGGTGGGTGCATTTACCGAGGTATTCTTACTATCTTTGAAAAAAAGCAATTATAATACAAATCTATTTCGACTCTATCATGATATCTGTGTAAATATGAAGAATCGCGGGTTTGTACAAAAACCTATATTTTCATCGTCAGTTGCCAATCCCATGTTTACATTAACAGGACAGGGTGAACTAGCTACGTCTACACAAGTAGCTACTAGACAAACAATAAACAATACTATGCAACAAGTCTCAACGTTTGTTCCGATAAATAATGTTCAAAAAAGAAATCCTAGAAAAAATAATGCAGTTATTCAGCCCATGCGAAATAATATGACATTTCATATGAACAATTTTACAAATTAGCAAATGTAAATGCCATTATAAGAAAAAAATTTATGCATCATAAAAGGGGTTATCACTTATCTTCATTCCACAATATTCAGTGGGTTCTTTTTTATAATCAGTGGGAACATGAATCCCAGCCTCTTTGGCTTTTTCCAAGAGAAACTTGAAATTCTCCCAAAATTCGGATTTGTGTCCAATGGATTTCGTAGCAACATGAGACAATTCATGGATGGCGACAAACATGAGGGTATGTTCATCAATCATGTTTGTTTCACCCTTGCGCGTTTTATTCAGACAAAATGCGATTTTCTCTCCCTTGTTTTCACTATAGGCAGTATATTCACTCGTGGGCAACGTCTCCATGATTTTATTGGGATGAAACCCATCGACCAAGCGTTTTACATTGTCCTGGTCGGGATATTTTTTACCGACATAATCGACCAATTCTTTGCATTTTTTGGTGACTGTTGCTAAAAGATCAGCTGCCTCTTGAATTTTGGCGCGTTCGCGGACACAATATTTATTGCCGTCCACCGTGGAGACGATGCACTTTAACTGAAAACTGTCGGAATCGAAATACATGTATGCACATATTCCAAGAAAGACGATAATGACGATATATCCCAAGATCTCGAGTTGGGTCATGGTAAACAATACACTTTATAAATCTAAAACTGCGTGACTTCTATCATATGACTAGAAAAAATGATACCATAAATGGAGATTGGCAACTATTGTCTAGTCCTTGTTCTTAGGCAAATGCCCTCGCGCAAATCCGTTTTACAGTGGCAAGAGGCGGCAATGTGGAGCCGCCCACGATGGAAACGCACATGTACTCGGGTCGAAAATACCGCGCAATGACAGCCTTTATATCTGCCAAAGTGATCGGTTCATAATAGGTTTCAAAAATGCGCGATCTTGGTACCATTGCAGTCGCATTCTGATAATTATGAACTAAACACTCAACTCCATTATGTTGCGCCGTTTGATTAATGTTTTCCAAAGAAATGGTCATATTTCCAAGAAGTGTCTGTTTTACAAAGGCTAATTCTTTTTTGGAAATACCATCGCGTATGAGAGTCCGGATCATTCCTATTAGCAATGGCAATACACCCATTCCATTGCGAATAATCACCTTTTTCGGGTCGGATTCGGCAGAAAAGACAAATTCGCCGCCGACCTCACAATAATGGGTGGATGCTTCGGAACTGTAGGTTAGGCCATGTTCTTCGCGCAATACAGTAAACATGCGGGAACTAAAGGATCCGCTCATGACGTGCTTGATCAAATTCAAAATAAATTTATCTTGGGAATTGTGATTGCATGTGCGAAATCCAATATCGATAAATGTCGAATGTCCACCTTTCATAATGTCCATTTTATATTGAATATCCCCGGATTGTAAGGGGATTCCAAATATACGATTCGATCGCAATGTTGTGGTCATTGATGGACCCGACACAAAATTGCTCTTTTCCAAGATGGCTATTATTTTTGAAAAAGGAATGTGTGAAACTATGCTAATGACCATATTACATGGTTGATAATGGCGTCGATAGACATCCACCACGGTTTTTCTTTTGAAAGGGCGATCCGGATGATGATATGCAATAGTATCTACAGGTTTGGCAAACGGCGAACCTCCGTACAACATGGAGTCCATCATGTCACTTGCTAAAATATCACCACTATTGCTATTGCTAATGCTTTCTTCAATGACCACTTGTTCTTCTTTCTTCAGTTCGCCTGCTGGAAACGTGGAATGAAACAACATATCTGCCATACGATTGATGCAGTGTTCCACATGTTCATCGCGACATTTGATTGTATAATTCGTATACCGTTTAGTTGTACTGGCATTATAGAGAGCACCGACCTTGTCGTATTCCATGTACAATTCTTTGGATTTCGGCATTTTTTGTGTGCCCTTGAATACACAATGCTCTATAAAATGCGCAGCACCGCGATGATCATCGTGTTCATCAATCGATCCGAAATCGCAAAAGATATAGACGGATGAAATCGCTAAAACTGTCGGTGGACGTTCATATACAAGACGGCATCCATTCGGAAAGACATGCGTTTGTATCATTGTTTGATTGTTCACTAATAATAAATAATATAAATTCAATTACTTATTATACAGGTATGTTTTTTGACACCGCGGTTTATCTCGATGCGCACCCAATCTCGAGGGGAACGCGTCCGTAGTCGGCATCATAAGTGCTCTGATTCCAGGGTCCAACGTCCTTCTTCGCGATGATGGGGTCGGAACGCAACTGATAGTTGGCATTCTTGAGGGTTTGGCCGATGGTATCGAGACCAATGTGGTAACCGGCTTGGAGCAAATCGGGCATGGCGGCATTGCCAGCATTGACGGGGTTCAAAGCGGCCCATTGGCTATTTTGGTCTTGGGGTAAAAGATCGCTTGGCTGGGCGACGGGCTGGAGAGCATAACCGCTTCCACCCTGTACAGCAGTGCTTGCAGGGGCTGTTGCTGGAGCCGCAATTGTAGAAGGTGCCGCGTTATTCGGCATGGAACCGGCACTGCTTCCAGTGTCCATGCTATCATTTTTCATCATCTTACTATTGGAATAAGACATGATAGCCCAAAGAATAAAAAGGACCACAATAATCAGAAGTATCCATTTTCCATTTCCGGACTTGGCAAAGTTGGTAATATCTTTAAACATTGCTTTATATAAACGACGGATAAAATTATTCGTAGCAATCCATATAAATTTTGTTAGTAGTGGCTAAAAGAAAATGGAAGAGACATAGCAACAAACCAATCACAATTGATTATTATGTATTCTCCCCTTCCTCTTCCCCTTCCCCTTCCCCTTCCTCATCCCCATCTTCTAAATCACTATCTTCGTCATCATTGATATCGTCGAGTAAATAGGTATTTTTAATATGTTTTGCTTCTAAATAAGCTCGCAGAGCAAGATCGCGTGCTTCTTTGGCCTTTTTGCGGGCTTCACGATACATTTCGAAATAGACTTCATTGGGTCGTTTTAGTTGCATGGAATCTTCCTGAGGAAGTATGTCTAAATCAATATTCACTTCCGATAATTCGGTAGAACTAGAGGGGACTATGGGATCGACCACCGCCACCGCTTCAGTCTCAGTCTCAGTCTCTTGTTGTACAATTTCTGTTTCTTCTTCTACTTCTTCTTTGATAGGAACATCATTTGATCCATCATCACCCTCGCCCTCGTCTTTTCCTAAAGTTATATTCTCTTCTACGTTGGCAATAATAGTCATTGCATTAGCTTCTACAGGATTAGTTTCGCCAGGTTTCGCTCGAATAATGCATTTGTCAAATAGATTACTCGGTTTCACAACCATCATCTGTTTCAATTCCAACTCGATTTGGAAACTACGGAGGGAACACTTGATACCCTGCACTTCCATAATGGTAATGACTTGTGTATTTTCGCGAATGGTTTCAGGGTCTACATTTTGTTCCGATTCGTCATATATCTTGAGCGTTATTTTGCCTAAACGTGAGGGGATATTGGTTCGCACAAGGTAGTTTTTCCCCGACTTGTAGACCTTTAATGGCGATGTTAGATAATTTTCGATATCGTCCATCTCCATAGATGTTTCGAACCATTGTTCGCGATTATCGAAAATTCGTTTGCATGTATGGCTTTCGAGCTGTTCAAGCCATTGAATAAAATCGGCATGATCGTTGGTAAACATGAGATCAGTAAAAAATCGCTTGCCTCCCTTTGTAATTCCCTGTTTCGTTGAACATTTAGGCGGTTGAATATAAAGCGGTGCGCCATCAATCAGATATTTGATAAAATAATTTCCACCAGCAACAACCGTCGGTGGCATGAGTCGCAATTGTTCAAATGGAAAATTCGCATTGGTTTCATATATTTGTTCCATGTCTTCTTGTCCGCACTCTAATACGATGAAATCACATTTTTGTTATGCTAAAAATACGCGCGTTTGTAAGGGACGAAATAAATCGAACGGAAAAGTAGTAGTAGTAGTACTTGTGCAATTGATTTGATTTGATCGGACTATGAAAAACATCCGCGATTCATGTATTGACTTTTTTCAAAGCGAAGATATACGACGTGAAGTGAAGGAGATTATCCGCCCCCTGTTTCAATCGATTTACAATGAAACCTATGTTTATCTTTGGTTTATTTGTTTTTATCATGTCTTTTTGATTTTTATTATCATGGCAAATCTGATTTTGTTGTTGCGATTGATGCCGAGTCATAGTATGGTAGGTGCAACGCTGTCTAATAAATTCCATGCAAAAATGGATTAGGCAAAAGAAATATCTAAGGATAGAATATAGTTTAGTCTATTCATTTATCCATCATGGCAAAACAACAACAACAACAGCAAAATAAAAGACGACGAAGCATGCGTGGAGGAAATTGTGAAGGTGCCGGTGGTGCAGCACACGCCCAAGCTGTCTATGGTAATGCTGCATCTCAACATGCTGCAAGTGGTACGAATGTCATTGCCATGAATCCCGTTATTGGTGGTGGAAAACGATCGAAAAAGGGCGGTATTGGTTTTGGCGATGCAATTGTTCCTGGATTTTTGATGGCTGCCAATCACTTTTACAAACGCGGCAAACCCGCCTTTTCGCGCAAAACAAGCAAACGTGCTGGACGTCGTGCTCGTTTGACAAGAAGACGATAAATACGCGCTTTTCGAATACTCTCTCGAATATTCTTTCGCGTTTTTGTAAAACATATTATTTATCAAGGTAAGATAAATACTATGGCAAGCGTAGCAGCGAGTGCAAGTGCAAGTACAACCGTGCCAGCAGCAGCAGCAGATGTAGATCGAGCCAAATTTATCGAAAATATTAAGGATTGGACCGTAGTGGATACGCAACTAAAACGAATCGGTGAAAAAACGCGCGAACTCCGTGAAAAACGCGCCACGCTCAACACCGAGGTATGTGGATATATCAAAGATCGAGGCTTGGAACATACCAAGATTACAATTTCCGACGGTGAGTTGAAAGTGTGCGAAAAACGCGAATATGCACCCCTAACATTTACCTATATCGAAGAATGTTTAGGAAAAATGGTGGAGAATCAGGAACATGTTGCATACATGATGCAATATTTGAAAGAACATCGCGCCATCAAGACATCGTCTGACATTCGACGAACATATTCTAGTAGTACTGTATAAGTTTCTTTATTTTATAGCGCTATTGTTTCGTTTCATTATCATGATCTTCCAAGAATCCGATATTGAATCTTATCAATTTCACGAAAACGGGATGAGTGGCGGAAAACCCGTATATTCCATGTTTCGGGGTAGTAGTGAGAGTATGTTTGGTGGTGGCGCTGTCAAAAAAAACCTCGTTGTGCCTATAGGTGTCATTGTAGAACAATCGGCCTCGGAAGAATGCGTGCGTTCGTCAAAAACGGGAAACAAATGGATTTGCAAAAAAGATGCCGGATATCTTGGAAATGACATGTTTGACAAATTTGTAGACGATATAGTAAGCAAATCATTTTCTAGTAATAAGACACGTAAACATAGAATAAAATATAGAAATAATATAGCAAAGGGGAAATGACAGATGAAATTGGTGTAGATGATATTAAAGTTGAATTGAGAAAAAAGACCCCGAAAGGATCTGCAACAAATATGTTTGGTAAAGAACATAATAGATCTTTACAGCGATACAATAAAATCAGAGATAAAATAAAAACTGATTTTGAAATATCTAGTGCAAAAAAACACGAATTGAAGACGGCACCTGGTATGTATGGATTTACAAGACGTCGACTAAGTGATTTAAATATGCTGAGACAAAATATAACGCGTAGTATTTACCAAAGCGTCGGCAATTTAATCAGAAAACGATTTGTTAGGCAAAACGCAATACTTGATAGATCGAGAAAACCCGATCCAAAACAAGTAAAGGAACTAGTACAGTCAATGGAACTTTATCGGAGAATTAAAGGTCTACCGGGTGATTTACAAGAAAATATTGCATCATTATTAAATAAACCTACACGTTTAATTCTAAAGAATTATGATGGATCTATGAAATATATGTGTGAAGATATAGGAGAAATTATACAAAATCATGTGGAATCAAAAGAAACCCCTATTAATATATTAGCCCTTTTAACGGAATTGCATGAATATATAGTATCACAGTTTTCTGATGACTTTCTTGCCAATCCTATACGCACCGACATGATGCATACTATTTTAAGTATCATTGATGGGGATAAAGGAGAATGGCCCGTAGTATTTGCCATTGATAATCCTATTGTAACCAAATTTTTTCCAAGATTATCAGAGTTAACTAAAAAATCAATTAACCATTATAAAAGAAAAATTTCGAATGTTTTTAGCGAACTAAGTCGATTTATAATTTATTTTAAAGACGGTACGTTAAAAGAGTTATTCGATATACGCGATCCTAATAGTAATTCACTCCCTGTTAATTATAAACGCAAAATAGATATTTTTTATAAAGATAAAACAGCAGATGGAGAAACTACTCATGTAGAACTAACCGAAAACGGGTTATTGGCGCAAATATTATGTTTTGTTGTATTAGAAAAAGAGGAACGTGAATTTGTGTTGAACGAATTGTCAAAGCTAGTCGGTGGCCGCAAAAAACGTGCAAATAAAACACAAAAGCGTAAAGATAGATGCTAATTATGTGTATGATATGTAAAATCATAGACGTAATAAATGACATTGTAAAACGGTTTCGGAAGAATGTATGTGATCATCGGAAACGGAAAACAAATGGATTTACAAAGAGGCCGAATATTTAGGAAATGATGCGTTTGACAAATTTTTGGAACAAATAAATCACGGAATTACACCATTATCTAACAAGCATAAAACGCGAAAACAAAAACGTAATATTGTTATCAAGAAATAATATGTGAATCTATATTATAAATCATAATTTTTTTATTATGAGCGAAATTACATTTACATTTCCTAATAGTGTACATGGCTGGGTTAATTATTTATTAAATTACAAAACTAGTATTCGTGTACTTGAAGAAGCCATCGGTCATGATAAGTTTATCGATATTATAAATAAAAATTTACTTCTAAAAAATATTGTTATACGAATGACTTTGCGTAATAAACAAGAATGTATGGAAGTGTTAACAGAACTAATAGAAAGTGGCGCAGATATTAATATATTGGACGGATATGGAAAAACTTTACTACATACATGTTGTAAACTAGCAAGTAATGTAGATGTACATGATGCGGAATATATATATAAATGCAATATGTATTATGACTTGATAGAATTTGTAATAAACAATCGTGCAATTGTAAATGCAAAGGGTAGTGTTAGTTCGCCTCCAATTTTCGAATGCCTTGACGATACTGAACTTAACGCAAGAATTGTTAAATTATTGATTGACAACCGTGCAGATTTAGAAATAAAAGGACAAGATAATTTTACTGCTTTGCAATATTATTGTAGTAGGGGTAATTGGCAACATCATCCTTACCCTGTTCTAAAGGTACTTATCGAAAGTGGTGCAAAGACGGAGGGTGCAAAAAATAAGCTTAAACATTGGCAAACTATAGAAGCTTTTACACAATTTGAAACAGAAAAAGAACATGCAAACCCAACCGCGAAAAAATCAAAAAGTACAACAAGAGGGAGCCGAAGAGAAGTCCCATATGGCGGTGTTGGTCGCAGAAAACGCAAAAGTAAAACACAAAAGCGTAAAGATAGATGCTAATTATGTGTATGATATGTAAAATCATAGACGTAATAAATTTTCAAAACTAGTGAATTGGATCTTATTCGTGAACGTAAAATAGTATAATAGTATATAAGAATCTTTAATATGGAGAGACTTCCTAATGGAATTATTGGTCAAATAAATCAGAGAAGTTTAAAAAGATTTGGTGAAATAAAAAAAAAATCCAAAGCTGAAGCAGAAGCTGAAGCAGAGGAATTAAAAAATGCGCCTGGTATTTATGGATTTGTTAGACGCAAAGCCCAAACTTTTAAAAAATATCTAAGACCTTATGCAGAGTATTTAGCGAAACATCCGGTCACATCTTATTTCACTAGACGTTCATATAAAGCAAGCAGACCAAGTAAGCAAGATAGACTAGACGCTATAGAACTATTATATAAACTGAATGATGCCCCCCCTGATGTACAAACCGAGGTTGCATCATTTTTTGATAAAGTTAGAGATGAGGACAAAATGAAAGAATTAGCTAATATTGATGACAGAAGAGCGTTTACCAATATTGCAAAGATCATTGAACGTCATATAGCAGTTAAGCCGATTGATATAGTTTCTCTTTTAACACAATTAGACGAAGTTATCAAGAACCAGCTTTTACATGGCGAATTAAAATATTTTGATTATAGAAATAATTTAAATACAATTTTACATGAATTCGTCCCAATTCAATGGAATCAATGGCCCATGGAATTATTATATACCAACACGCGTAATAATAGTGTGGTAGCCAAATATTTCGATGAGTTGTATGAGTTGAGAGGAACCAATTATGAATTTAAAATTGACACAGCTTATGGATCGCTAGTTGAATTTTTAGCAGATACCCCGCAATTGAGAAGGTTATTTTCCGCTATATACAGACGTCATAATGATTATTCATTATCATATTATACAAATCCTCCATATAGATTTGATTATGATAATCCAAATGAAGAGGTTAGTAGATACTGTTTAATCGTACAAATATTATGTTTTATTTTGTTAAATGTTGAGGACAGAAAGTTTATTTTAGATAAACTCGCACCTCCTCCTCCTGCTTTTGCTTTTGCTTCTGCTCCTCCTCCTGCTTTTGCTTTTGCTTCTGCTGCACAATCCTCCACCTTTTCTCCTGGTAAAACCCAAAGTCAATCTCGAAGGAAAAAAGGTCAGTCTCACGGGAAAAAAGTTAGTTTCAAAAATAAAAGATAAATGCAGACGATAATTATCTCTGTGAATGTAACATCATAGAGATAGAAAAGACAAGGGAAAGGTTACTGAAATAATAAGTAAACTGCCACAACCACAAAGACCACCACTGCCGTCATAAAGTTTTTTATGAAAATATTTCATAAAAAATAATATTCAACTAGAAACACAATCAATACTCGTTCCATTTATCGTGACTAAATGAATTAATCGTAATCATATTGCCGGAATTATCCATAAATTTCTTTATTTTGGCCTCTAACGCCAAATCCGCCGCGCTTTTCGGAAATGGCCGCAATTTATTCGCATTCATCATTGCTAAATCATTTGCTTTTGCCGCTGGCTTTTTCCCCATACAATTCGCGCCAAAGGTGACATTCGGATTCGCAATATATCCACCATTGACCCCGGGTCTACCGCAATCATTCTTATGCTCTTTCGATTGTTGAAGCGTCTTCCATGTCGATTTCTGTGTGGGAAACAAAATCATTTGATTCGCCGACCATCCATAGTTGCACCATTCGCCACCCTTGTTATAAGCATCTTCCACTTCATCATATGTTGCCAATCGCGCACCATATGCTGCACATACAGCCTGGGCATCATCGTAACTATATAAATTATTTCCAATGTTAAAGACTTCGTCCTCGCCACGATTGTCTTTTTTATTGAGCAAATTGCCCGATAGATCCAAGTGTAGATTGCCGGATGCATCTCCCTTGGGTATATCGTTCCATAATTTGGTGGTTGTTCCCATGACCATATCCACTAAATTGATCTTCAATACATATTTGAAGAAATCGACAATGGCAATAGTGGCCAACAAAATCCACAATTTATTTTCCAAAAAATAGATGGACATGGGTTTGGTCTCTTCCGTCATGGGAATACGAAACAAATAAATGATAACGTAAAAAGCAATAATCATGAGAATCAAACTGAACCCACTAGAGGGTGTATTGAAGTAATCACGAGTCCATTGCCATCCATACCCCAACAAATCTTGTTTATCGGCCTCTGACAAGGAGAAATACGACCATACGACGAGAATCAAAAACAGACCCACTACAATAAAATCGATGGATTTGCTTAAAAACATTTCAGCTGGGTTTGTTCCACTCGGCCCTTTGAAAAACGTACCCATGATGAAATATAAAACAAAATAAATGGCTAAAAACCAAAAAAGAATAGTAATGTTGGTTTGATTGAATATGTCTGACAGTATATTCTTTGTAGTTGTAATGGCAGGGGTAGTATTTCCACTAGCATCGGCCATGTTAAATAGGTTCTCTATATTATACTACACTACACTATATTATATTATAGGGCGGTATTTTTTCGACGGTAAAACAAACAATACGCATTGGTTGTCTGAAGTTGTTCTTGGCGGTTGATAACACGGACCTTTTCATCATTATATTGAACCCATTCATTCATCGAGTTTTTGACATGTGCAGTATAATGTCCACCCATGACATCCCCTATATGGTTACAAATACCAAACAAATCGTAGGTATATTGTTTTGGATTATATCCACTCACATAGGGCGAAAGATCCAAGTCTGTTAGGGGGAAGGATACCATGTCTGAGCGCTTGTTGGACCCATCCATGGAAAATCGCTTCAATGTAATGACCAAAATTTTGGGAAAGTTCCAAAAGGTGATGCGTTTTTGAATGTCCTCTTTTTGGTTCGTGGCTTCGTTAAACCATGCGTTTTCCCCAGTCATAGGTTCACTCTTGGAAAATTCGTTGAAACAGTCGTAAATAGTCAGGGGGTTTGTTACGAGATTCGGCAGAGGCAAATCCAGCATGAAAAAGCTTTCGGGTTTGATCGAATGCGTCACCTTACCATCGAGCGAAACAATCTCCGAAACATAAATACCGTAATATAGATCCATGATTTCGGAATATTCTTTGGAATAGACGGTTTTTAACATGCCATAACACTCCGTCGCCAATTTGTCAACCCCGTTCTCGACATTGCCCATGATGCGCATATTCACACTGCGTGAAATACTATTGTGCATGCATTCAATCATAAAGAGCAAGAATTCGGGCATGTCATTTTGCGCCCACCCCGTGAAAATGTCGCGATTCTTCGCCTTGGCCAACTTGTGCACATTAAATACGAATTTATTGGGCGACACGATGCCATTGCTACTCCACATCACCTGGCGCAAATCATTCCACTCAATGACAATGGTGGCATCTTCCGTGTCTTTCTTGATATGATCTTCAAACTTTTTTGTATCCAAAAGTTCGTTGAGTTCATATGTATGATTCATCACTTGCATACAGGCATTTAAAAAACATGTATTTCCCAGGTTGGAAAGACCTGTATATCCCTTTCCGTGATATTTTGACAAACTCATTCGTTAAAAATGGATATAAATATGTGAATCAAATATGTAATATACAAAACAAATCTTTATATTACTTTATACTGGGTAGTTAATGAATCGGTCAAATCAAGCCTCATCGAATAGTGGTTCACGTTTTCCTGCAGAATGGATGAATATTATATCTAGAGAATTGGGCGAAGTTGCGCGCGAATTTGCAGACGGCATAAGTCAAGGGACTAGTATTGGTCCAGGTCAAAACAATGTGCCACTTCCGTATCCGGTGGCACCTGGACCATTTACAACGTCGACACCACCAAGACCTGCAACAGGACCGGCACCTGGACAAGCGCCCGAACCATTTACAACGTCAACGGGACCTCTTCCTACACAATCTACTAGCCCAGTACCTCAGCCTACTTTGTTGACAACGCCTACACGAGTTCAATACGCCGTCGATTTGGACGAAATGATTTTTCGATACAACCAAAACATTCGCGAATATAATCAAAATATGCGCGACATGGTTCAACTTGTATCACAACTAACAATGTCAAATCGCTTTGTTGAACCGCCACCACAAACGCCAGTGCAGGAGCCCTTGCAAAATGACAATTCGATTGATTATACCACCATTTTCTCCTATTTGTTATATCCAGCCATACCACCCACCAATACTACAGCGAATTTGCGAAACCACAATATATCTCCCCCTACACTGACGCGCGATCAAATTATGGCGGCAACGCGGACATATGGATATGTAGGTCCCGATAACTCGGCCAACACTGTTGTCGAGGCGTCGATCGATGTATCGCTGAATGTTGTAGTACCCGAATCTTTGCCACGATGTCCCATCACACTCGAAGTGTTTCAGCCAGGCGACGTCTTGTGCGAGATTCGCGGATGTCGCCACGTATTTAAACGCCCCGGACTGATGAATTGGTTTAGACGCAATTCACACTGTCCCGTATGTCGATATAATCTCTTTGATTATCCGGCAAACGAACTAAACAATGTGTCGCCATAATTAGACACGCTGTTGTGGTGCAAAGAATCCCGAAATCGACTGAAGGCCCGACTGCTGATTCCGGATCTTCGTCAGGAACTTTTCAAAGAGTAAGAGTTTCACCTTGGCACTACTCAACTTTTCCTTTTTCTTCATATACGTCTCGATATCGGGAAATTCCCTTTGTAATTCGGCCAGCTCGCGGCGATAGGTCTTGACCGCGCTCCCTTTTCCCTGATTTTCCCATATGAGTTCAACCGCTAGGCCAAAGAGTTGTTGTAGCGGTTTCATCAGTTGGTTTGTAATATAATAACTATAATCCAACACGAGTCCTTGTTCTTTAATGAATTCCGGCGTCTCTATCTTTTCACCTTGCAATGCGCGCTTGTTTGGGTTTACGATAAAGGCAAATTGCATACGATCGCCCGGTTTCGGTTTGTTACCCGGATCGCGTTTGCCGATGCGTTCTGCCAAGACACTATGTGCAATCTGCTGCGGATTTTTATAGTAACCACGCAATGCCTTGGTCAACATGAGTTTATGAATGGGCACGGCGCCATCGACCAATTGCTGAATCGACACATTCAAGAAATCGACAGCGCGCTGAATGATGCCACCGTTGCTATTCTCTTGTCCCGGCACAGGTTTCATCAATATATTCAAAATGCCGCCATAGACATCCTTCAAATAGTCGCATGAATCGCGGCGCTTGAGCGACAGGCCCATGTATTTCATTTTTCCCTTGTTTGGATCGTCCTCATAAAGAATGCCCACATAGCGCTTTTTCGAGAGAAGGATAAAGGGCATCAGGGTTTTTTCATACGCCAAGTCCATGGGCGGTTTGAGAAACTGGCTGCACAATTTCGCTGCATCTTGGGCAATCTCAATGGTGATTTTGAGGGCGCGCTGGCCGCGGATTTTCTCTTTGGTCACGGGGTCCTCCAAATTGAACGTGAAGAAGACGGAATCCGTATCACCATAAATGTACTCGGCCCGGCATCGGACCTGACCTTCGTCCTCGGTATCATAGACCAAATCGCCATAGACCTCTTCAATCATACGCCGGGCATAGGTGATCATTTGTCTGCCCGTTGCCGTAGTGCACGCAGCCACGTCTTTTTCATAAAAGGTCGAGGTTCTAGCACCGCATTGGCCATAAAGCGAATTTGCAGTTACCTTGTAACCGAGCTGACGTTTGTCCAAGATATTCTGCATAAAGGGATCGCTCTCCGATTTGATCATTTTGCGCGTCGATTTACGCGCTTCCAACAATTCGACGAGGATGGACGGCATGATGGATTTTTCGTCCTTGGGCAATTGGGCCCATCGACACACCATTTTCCCCACCTTGGTTTTGGTCGCTTTTGCCGCCGGTCTCGCCGGATTGCGCAGATATTTATAAGTATCGAATTCGATATCGATATATTTATATCCGGGCAAATTGTCGTAGATAAACCGGCCCGTTTTGGGGTCTTTTTCGCCGGTCTCTTTGATGAGTCGACCTGACAAATCGAACTCTTGGGTCCACACCTTGCTATCGTGCGAATAATTCTGACTAATCATAGAGGATGGATAGAGGGACGAATAATCGACACAGGCAACGGGATTGTCCATATACATGGAACATTTGGGCGGTAGGACGAGCGCGCCTTCATACCCCTCACCCTCGGCCGTTTTTTCCAGGTCGGGCATGAGCGTGTTCTTCTCGCGACACTTTTTCGCGACATAACTGGTGAGTTTGATGCCCTGACCGCGAAAGACTAGGAAACTGATGGGGACGCTACAAATGCGGGACATTTCGATATATCCCGTCAGCACGTCGATTTTGTTCATGAGATGGTGAACGAGATTGCAATCCTGAATACAGTATTTTGCTACGATGGCGCGATCTGCTGCGGACCCCTTGGCCAACCGGAAAATGTCTTGTGGGGTCACGTCATCCTTGGCCATGCCCCACTTGGTGTTTTTGTGCTGACCAATGGGCTCGTGGCCTTCAATGACAATAATGGTGGGTTTTGCGGCGTCGGGTGTCTTTTTCTTGAGATTGAGAATGCGGAACTTTTTCCCGTGCTCATAATAGTCCGACGTGAAACCGCCGATTTCGATATGGATATAGTCGCCTATATGGAGACCGGTGAGATTGCCGCTGTGCAATTCTGTCACTGGACCAGTGCCTTCACTGCTACCATCAACCTCCGAATGGACGACCTGTTTGATGTCGTCGCTAATATACTGACCTGCCACATCATCCAATTTGTACGAGGATAAATTGAAATCGCGGCGCAAATAAGTGTACATGTCGATTTGGAGCCGACCGCGCATATTGTAGTATTTCAAATCATACTCGCCCGAAGCCAGGACGATTTTTGTACTGGCAATCGAGAGTTCGCCTTCTTCGCAACAATCACCATTGCTGTAGCTCATCGGCTTTTTCGCACATAATTCGTCAGTTTTTCTCGACAATTTCAAAAACTCGTTTTCGCAATGGTTTTCTTGGGCGCGGCGAAACATAAACTCATAATCAAAGCCAAAGATGTTGTATCCGATAATAATGTCGGGATCCTCTTTTTGAATCAATTCGGTCCATTTGAGCAAAAGGTCGTATTCAGTGTCGACAGATTCAATCGTGGCACCATCGACCTGATCGCAGGAACCGTGAACGAGACAGTGGTTCAAGTAGGGTTCCGGTTCGCCATATCGCATAAAGGTGGATCCAATAAATGTCACTGTATCGCCCTTTAACCTGGGAAAGAGATACGTGAGTGTTTCGTTCAAGAGTTGGACTTTCTCATCGCGTTGATATTTATCATTCAACAAGATATCCATGACAGTTGCCTTCTTTTCAACCTTGATGGTTGATTTGTTGTTACGCCTCGGTCCACTTCCTCCTTCCACCATATCTGCGACGGGTTGCGCATTGTCGTCGTCGTCATCGTCGCCATCACCATCTTCGTCTTGCTCGGCGGCGGTGGCAGCGGCACCACTTTTTCCAGCTCTCGTAGCGCCCTCGTTATAATCCTTGATTCGGTCAAAGATCATATCAATGGCCAAAATGTGAGAATTGTCCTCTTCTGTATTCATTGCTTTGGCATTTTTCACCGGCGTCGTTTTCAGTCGCTCGATCAGTTGCAGCAACAAATTTTTCGAAGACGGTTGTTTTGGATAAACAGTATCAATATCGTCAAAGGTATCGTAACCAAATGCAGTCAGGATGCTTCGTTTTAAAAGAAGGGCGAGACGCCCCGCGTCGTCGACTCCCTGTCGGATACAGGCATCGACCGTATTGGCGGCCAAACGCTTATAGGTCTTGATGGGAATAGGAAAATCGCCGTGACTACTGCTGGCCTCTATATCAAAACTGCAGATTTTATAGGGGACACGCGTCTCCTTTTGGGGCATCGGCTTGACATATTTTTGCGAACAGCAATATTCGTAAGTACAGGTCGTCGAACGTACTGCGGGTTCAGAAACGCGTCCCGTGGGAACAAAGACCCATCCCGATGGGCTCACACTTTGTATATGGAAATATCGAAGCAGGGGTGGGATATTGCTCTCATACAGTTCGAGAGATACGCCGCAAAATTCCCATGGTCGGAATGTCTTGTAATCGCCAGTGGCCGTACGTTCGCCCTGTTTGGCGAATTCATACCACAGATTTTTCGTCTTTGCAAACGCAGCGGTGTTTTTAAATGTGACCTTGACAAACTGATGGGTTTTGCCACCACTGAACCCATACAGTTTATGATGGTTGACTAGCTCGGCGGAGACAATGGCGGTTTTGTGGAAATTACCGACGCGCTTGCGCAATTCCTGTAACAAACGGGCGACCTCTTGTTGTTTCCACGAGTCGCCAACGCGGATATAGAAGAAAGGTTGATAATCGTTGATGAAAATAGAACAAGTTTCGCCACGCTCATTCAGGCCAAACATTTGGATCGCAAACCGGGCGTCTTCGCGCATCACGAATTTATGTTTATAATCGTTGGATCCGTCGCTCGATGCATCGTCATCGGAGGACGGCGTTTGTTCAACAGTCTCGTCATAGACATGGAAATCAAAGAGGCGGAAACACTTGCCGACGGTGGGCTTTTTTTCGCCTACCTTTTTTTGTACTTGGCTCATGTCTTGTATAGTATATTGTTATCGTTTTAGATTGTTTCTTTGTCATCGAACAAAGGGACAATGTTTGTATCAATTTTTTGCGAAATGATGTTTATTTTTCATGTTTAGAATAATGAGAGGGACCACGGTCTTTGTTTTCGAGTGTGACGGCCGGATTGGACGCGTCGCGCCCGTTTGCCCGTTTTGCCACCGCGCCACGGCAACTTGTTTTGCTTGTTTTGCTTACCTAGTGGCGCAGCCACTCCCTTGCCGCTTTCGCCACATCCTTGCATATACCATTTGTACATCGCCTCGGCTACGCGCGGGCCATTGTAATATTCAATCATACCATCGCAGACTTTGAACAAGGTCGGATATCCACCCTGCACGCCCACCTTTTTCCCCACTTTTTGCATCTCTTCGCGACCATTGAGCTGGTTCAATTTGGCCTCTTCCTGTTGTTGTTCTATTTCTACAAACTCGACGCGAACATTCTTTAGCATACGTCCCATGTTCATTTTTACAAATCGTTTCATTTTTGCCCACTCGGGTTTCAAAGATTGGCAATGTCCGCACCAATCCGCATAGATTTTTCCGACTAAAACTTGTTTGGTTGGTCGGCGATTCATCAATGACCCAACTATAGAGTATCGAGATATATTTTTGTATCCATATACTATAAATATCATCCATTTCCAAGATTTATTTTTGATTCGAGAGTATGATGAAAAAAATGCAAACCCTCTTCCTTTTTCTCCTCCTGATTATTTTCCTCTCGGGCATGTATGTCTACATGACAAAGGGTGTTTCCTATGAAGCCTTTGAATCGGCGGACAATGTAGATAATATATTAAAAACTGGACTTGGAACATCCGCGGCAAGTTCGTGTCCGGATCTCTTGATCCGCCGCGGAAACATTTTGTTGTTATATAATTCGGGTGCACCGGAAAAGGAGGGGATCAATCCACTACCCTTTTATAGCATGGATGAATATATCAATTATGTCCGGATTAAACGCGAACAAGGGACTCAGTGTCCCGTCCTCTATATGCAAGAGGAAAATGATGCACAAGGCCGTGATGTATACCGATTACGTCCCGGTCCTTTTGAACAGGGCGCCGGATTGCCCATTGTGATGCCTTATTTGGATGCCTCGCGCGAAAATGGCCGATATAATCAGGGTAATTATCCAGGGTTTGACCCCTATGGACAGTTTGTCGGAAAATATACCACATTGGATAAAGTCCATGATAAAACCAAGACGGCCGAGGGAAAACGAAGCGACAATCCAATGGATCCCAACTGGGGTGGCATAATATATACACAATATAAAGTGGATTCCGGTAAATATGATGAAAATGCAATTGTAAAACCTATTTTTGCAAACGCACCGAATGTGACTGCTGTTTTCAACAATACATTACCCTTTACACAAGTGTCGGAGAAGGAGACGGTGATGCCAGGTCAGACACGAGGTTAGAGTCAGTATCCATTACTGCATGATCTTGGTCTAATAAAAAAGCGCGAATATTGTCACAGAGCGATTTGGCCAATTTTCGTTTCTTGGTAGAACCGTCGGATTTAGTCGTACTACAACAAATCTCGTCGATACAGTGGGGATGTTGTTTCAAGTTTTCCAAGAATCTTGGAAAGGAGTTGTCGAACTCTTTCATAATCGCAATCGCACTGACGGAACTAATCCCGGGGATTTGACATAGCAATATTTCGCCAATGTTTTGGGGCGTAATATTTTCCTTTTTCGATTTTTTTACGACGGAGCAATAATTGGCCGGATCATTATTCTTGGTAGATTCCATGATTTTGTTTGTAACTTCATGTTCCAATACTATTGTCGGATCTTTTTCTTCTTGATTTCCAAGATCTTGGTAATTGGCTCCCTGATTACCAAGATTGGGAGAATTGGAAAAACGCAATGTCTTATTCTTGGCAAAATTGCGCGATAATTTGTCCGCCGCTGCACAAATCCATTCCGCCGTTTCTTGGAGACTATTGGTTCGTATCACGCTAAATCCTTTGATGAGAGAAAGCGAAATCATGGCAGAAAGCGCAATCTTCTTTTCCACGGCCGGATTACGCAAGGTTGAATATTGGCCTTCGATGATATAAACAATATTATGTGTATGAAATCCGCTCGAGTGGTGCAGTCGATAGGATTGTTCATCATAACGTCCGTCTTTTATACTTGCCAATAAATCTTGGAGGGATTTGCGTTCGATTAACACGACATCTTGGGAATCATCGGTTTGAATCGCGACATCTCCAAGAAGAAGGACGCGTTTTTCCAAGATAGTGGCTGATGTCTTTGTACTGCTAGCACTGGTATTAGTATTAGCATATGTTAGAATAGAAATACATTTATCATAGAGAGACGTTTCGCGTTCATCTAAAACGAGTTTGAGTTTCATCATGTGGATCTTTTATCAATATCTTGGAAAAACATTATATCCTTGTTGATATAATATTTATCTTTGGCCCAACACTTTATTAGTGAGCGCCGGGAATGTGCCAGTACGTGTTGTTCACAGCCGTCGAGCCAATGGGGCGAGATGCACTGGTATTCTTCTGCGTGAATGTCATTTGCTGGGTCTTCTTCAACGAGCAGCACTTGCCTGTGATGATAGAAGCAGAACCAAAGGCAATGGATGTCCACGAACTGCGTCCAACCTGATAGGGGAAACCGGCCTTTTTGTTTCCTCCACCCTGGTTTTGGTTTGTGATACTAGAAGTGTAGCGAGCGTTTTTCGATGCGTTACTCAATACCATGATTGTTGAATATACATTACCGAAATATATTTTTTCAAACCGACTTAAATGGATCGGTCTATACTATAGTACCACTGTGTTCATTTTATTTGACGAATAAAATGAAATCAAGCAACCGATCCTTTGTGCGCGACGACCCCATTACGCAAAATCATCTCGCTATGGAAGACGATGTTCGTATAGAAAAGGGCGCCAACGGATCAGATGTCTATATTTTTGATCCATACAATCCGCTAAATAAACTCATCAGTCAAACGGAGCTAGAAACGATCCTGAAAAACTACGGCATCCATGTACCTATTCACAACTTTGAACTCTATAAACGCGCGTTTATTCACCGGTCGTATATGAAACGCCCGCTCTTGGAGAATCAGCATAATAATATTACAATTGCTGAAAAGCCGGACAACTGTTTGCCGCTTTTTTCTAAATCAAACGAACGCCTGGAATTTATTGGCGATGGTGCCCTCGAATGTATTACTAAATATTATCTCTATCGCCGTTTTCCCAAAGAAAATGAGGGATTCATGACGGAAAAGAAAATCGCGCTTGTGAAAAACGAGTCAATTGGCAGCATGGCGATGGAAATGGGGCTGCATAAATGGTTGGTGTTGTCGAATCATGCAGAACAAAAACAGACGCGAAACAATTTGAAAAAGTTGGGCTGTTTATTTGAGGCGTTGTTGGGTGCCATTTTTTTGGATTTTAATCGCATGTCCATACACGATGAGGGAGGCTGGTTCGACAATGTATTTTCGACGGGTCCGGGGTTCCAAATGGTCCAGGTGTTTATCGAGCAGGTGTTTGAAAAACATGTAGATTGGATTAACCTTATCAGGAACGATGATAACTATAAGAACATTTTGCAGGTGCGGATTCAGAAGGAGTTCAAGGTGACGCCGGACTACATGGAGATGGCAGAACACAATATGGAGAGTGGCTATCACATGGGCGTCTATTTATGTTTAGGCCAACCCGTATTTGGTATGCGGCATCGCGATGCTCTGCCTTTGTCCAAATTTACGTCCTTTGAAGAAATACATCAATACATGTCTGTGCATGGCAAGATTTTTCTGTTTTTAGCCGGAGGTGTACACAAAATCAAGAAAAAGGCGGAACAGATTGCGTGCGACGATGCGATCAGGATTTTGCAGCATTTTTGATGCGTTTTGTATATTTAGCCTTTTTGCGAATAATTATCACGTGATATACTATACTCTAAAATGCCGCAAGAATTTACGCAAGAACAAATTGAAGAAGCAATAAAGGCCGGCAATGAAGCTCGTGAAAAGGCATACAAAAGATCTCGTGCTAGAATAGAAGAAACTCTTAGACGTCATGCGGAAGAAATGGATGATATAGATGAAGAAGTATACAAAAATAGACTAGATATGCCTTCTACGTTTTTTGAATATCCGGCAGACAATGATGCAGGTATTGATGCAGGTATTGATCCTCCAAAAAAGAAAAGAAAATCGAGAAAATCAAGAGGCAGAAAATCAAGAGGCAGAAAATCAAGAGGCGGAAAATCGAAAAAGAACAAGGCCAAGAATGCAAAAAGTAGGAAATACCGCAGAAACTAAGATTCTACTCTAAATGATCCAAAAAATTGAATAACTTATTCGTTGTCGATATCATGTTAAAAAGCTCTCTACATTATATCAACAGAATGACCAAAACGTACACCTTTGCAGAATTGACCCAGTGCGACTGGTCGGCAGTGGCAAAGAAACAGTTTCGTCGTGTGGATACAGGCGAATTGGTTGGCGAGATTTTCGCAAAATATCCGGTGTATTGCGGCAAATTGTCCGCCGTGATGAATAACGGGCGTCTCGAATTCTTGCTTCGCTCGTGCAATCAGGGCCGCGATAAATATACGGTTTTGTTTGGTACGCAATTTGCAGAGGATGTGGCCTGTTTTGAAGAGGTATCAAGCCCATCTTTGACCAAGGGCGAATGAACCGATGGATCTCTCATATATCCAATGCAAATAGATCGGCTAAATTTAGTCTATAGATAGTATATTAGTACATACGGATTATTGTGTGTGTAAAATGAGTGAAGATAGTATCGCAAAACCCATGAATGTTCAATTACATTTAGACCAACTCTATCGTAAACCTATGCCAAATAAAAAACAAAAATTGGGAGTAGAAGTACATTTTTTTGGTCAACACGACCGCGAGATCCTGGCAAAAGGGAAAGCGAATGAGGAAGAGGACGCGGTCGATGCGGAAGAAGAACGAGCCGTAAAAAAGAGACCATTGCCTTCTGCTGTATTGATCCGCGACAGTCGTGCCGTAAAAAAGATTGATCGAAATGCCATCCTGGCAAAAATGTCAGTCATGGATATAGTAAAACCCAAAGAAGTTGCTAAAAAAGCGGTCGTGTTGAAAGGTGATTTTCAAGAAGAGACGGGCAACGTCGCGAAAAAATTACCAGGGGTCTTGGTTATTCAAGAAGAAGGCGAAACAGATGTCTCTGAAAAGGAAGTTGTAGCGTCCAAAGAAAAGAAGGAGGAAGCTGAGGCTGCAGAAGAGGAAGCAGCGGAAGCTGATGAAGAGGCTGGTGAGGAGGATTCGCCAGCTTCCGCTGCTAAGCAAGACGAAAAAGAAGACTGGGAAATCGAATTGGAAAAAGAACGCGAATTGGCAGCTGCCGCAAAACCAGCACCAGTAAAAGGCGGTCCAACCAAGAAAAAACGAATCATCGTCAAAAAGGGGGATCCTCTCATTATTATTGGTGGACCGATTGATAATGCAGGTGAACTCCGTATGGCCGAGCGTCTTCCACCACCCGAAAAACTCGTCGTCAAAACGTCACCCTATTACATGAACAATCGCAAGTTGTTTATCCAAAAACTGGCCGATTTGTTTGCGCCCTATAAACGCGAATTGGCCGACGAAGCATCTGCCGAAGTTTCCTGCGAAACGCGCGATAGTGGCCCCAATTTCGAACTCTTGATGCATCAGCGCGTGGTCCGTGATTATTTGAACTTGTATTCACCCTATCGCGGTCTCTTGCTCTATCACGGCCTGGGATCAGGCAAAACGTGTACGTCGATTGCATTGGCCGAAGGCATGAAATCACACAAACGCGTCTTTATCATGACCCCGGCATCGCTCAAATCCAACTTTTTTGGCGAATTGAAAAAGTGCGGCGATCATCTCTATAAACGCAACCAGTTTTGGGAATTTGTTTCGACCGACGGCCGTCCCGATTTGGTTCCTCTATTGTCGCGCGCACTTTCGATTCCAGTGGACTTTATCAAAGACAAAAAGGGCGCATGGCTCGTTGACGTGACAAAAGAGGCCAATTTTGCGGAATTAGAATCCACCGAACAACGCGACGTGGACAACCAGTTGAATCAGATGATTCGCGCCAAATATACGGATATCAACTACAATGGTTTGAACAAACGGAAAATGGATTTATTGACGGGCGGGTTTACACGAAACCCCTTTGATAATGCCACTGTCATTATTGATGAGGCGCACAACTTTGTCAGTCGCATCGTGAATAAGATCAAAAAACTCGACTCGATATCATATAAATTGTACGACTATTTGATGAGCGCGACCAATGCGCGGATTGTCCTGTTGACGGGAACGCCTATTATCAACTACCCCAATGAAATCGGCATTTTGTTTAACATTTTGCGGGGGTATATCCGTACGTGGACGTTTCCAACACGTTTGCAGGAGAAGGAGGGTGTCAAGTTGAATCGCGACTCTGTCTTGGAATGGTTTGATCAAGCCAAGTTTAAGACGTTTGATTATGTGGATTTTAGCGGCGATAAACTCATTATTACGCGCAATCCATTTGGATTTATCAATATGAAAAAACCGGGAGTTGCCAAAGGGCTGGTCAAAGGAACGGAACGTGAGAAAAAAGGCGGGGACAGGGACAGGGATAGTGATAGTGATAAAATCCGTGATGAAATCGGTGTTACCGGCATGGTAGCCGCAATGTTTGATGGTGGTAAGGCAACCAAGAAACGTTCCACAAAAATTGATAAAAAGTTAAACCAAACAAAGAAGGTTCCGCGAGGCCTCGTGCGCATAGAACATGATGTTGAAGAGAATTTTCCGGAAAACTCGGAATTGTCCGAGATACATCGTGATCATGTGGGATTCAATGGCGAAAATTTCGGTACTCATACCGGTGGTGCAGGCGAATTTGAAAAATACAACGGTGTCAAACTTGACAATACAGGAAATATGACGGACCAAGACTTTGTCGATACAGTGGTCCGGATTTTGGCGGACCATGGCGTCGAGGTCCCTGTCCAGCGAATTACGGTGGAAAATAACAAGTCTTTGCCCGATGATTCCAAGGTATTCTTGGAAATGTTTATGGATTCGGATAAAAATACGATTAAAAACGCAAACCTGTTTAAACGTCGTATTTTGGGTCTGACCTCTTATTTCCGCAGTGCCCAAGAACAATTGTTGCCTCGATATATTAAAAATGCGGAAGACGGGGTATTTCACATTGTTCCATGCGAAATGAGCGAGTATCAGTTTGGCATGTATGAGAAAATTCGAAAAGAAGAGAATGATAAAGAAAAAACGGCGAAAAAGAATCAGCGCAAACAGGCACAAAAGGCTGCGGCCAAGGGTCCTGGTGGTGGCGAAGATTTGTTTACTATTTCGTCGACTTATCGCATTTTTTCGCGTGCTTGTTGCAATTTTGCGTTCCCTACGCCACCTGGACGACCCATGCCGGAGAAGGGCACTAGTGCAGGCGTCGATTCCGACGAACTCGATGCTAAAGCCCTTACTAGTTCTGAAGAACTCGATGAAACTGAATTTGATGCCGTCCCCATCGACGATCGCACACTCGTCAATGAATATTTATCCGAAGAAGACGTCGAAGAAATGAAATCGTCCGAAAAAGAGCCCCTCGATTACAATAAACGTATAGCCAAAGCTTTGCAATTATTGAAATTTAACCCCGCCAAACCAAGAGAAGAAGAATATTTGACGAAAGAGGCTCTCCGCACATATAGTCCCAAATTCTTGGAAATCTTGAAACGAGTTTCGGATAAAGAAAACGTCGGCCTTCATTTAATCTACAGTCAATTCCGCACCTTGGAAGGTGTCGGCATCATGAAATTGATCTTGGAAGCCAATGGATGGGCCGAGTTCAAACTGAGAAAATCGGGTGGCGGCGATGCAGCATCTTGGTCCGTCGAAGACAAAGAAGGCGATGAAGGCAAGCCGCGATTTGTCCTTTATACGGGCACAGAGACCATTGAAGAGAAAGAGATTATCCTCAATATATACAATGGCAAATGGTCGAGTGTCCCCACTACCATTACCGATCAACTGCGTGAACGGGGCATGGAAACCAATCTGCATGGCGAAACCATCAAGGCTCTTATGATTACGGCATCGGGCGCCGAAGGTATCAACTTGAAAAACACGCGGTTTGTTCACATCGTAGAACCCTATTGGCACATGGTCCGATTGGAACAAGTCATTGGTCGTGCGCGCCGCATTTGCAGTCACGAAGATTTGCCCGAAGACGAGCGAACGATTCAGGTTTTTTTATACTTGTCCGTTCTAACCGAGGGTCAGAAGACGGATGAAAAACACAAGGAACTGCGATTGCGCGATGTGAGCAAATTGGACGGCAAAACGCCTGTGACGACGGACGAATCCTTGTACGAGACCTCGACCATCAAGGACGGTATCAATCAACAATTGTTAAAGGCCGTCAAAGAAACGGCGATTGATTGTTCGCTCTATGCCAAAGGGAACAAGGATGAAACACTGGTTTGTTACGGCTTTGGAAAAGTGGAGTCGAATCGATTTTCGTCGTATCCGACACTAGAGGTCGATGCAGCAGAAAAAGATGAGATCAATGAGCGCAAAGTGGTGGTGAAAATGGCTAAAATAGAAATCCGTGGTACGACCTATGCCCGTGATAAAGCGACGGATTATATTTATGAATATGCGGATTATGAACGGGCGAAAAAAACGGGCGAGGATTTGGTTCCATTGGGGAAATTGGTGAAAGAAGGCCGGGCTTTGAAAGTGGTGGCCGTATAATGAAAACAATGTGTATGTAGAAATAGACTATCATTGATTTCTACATAATAATTAGTGCGTATTGTTGTAGATAATTTTATTGGTTCTCCGTATCAATCGACCTTTTCTATTCTTTGACGATATGCTATTTTTACGACTGTCTTTACTTTTGTAATTATTTTTTTTATAACTACGAATATATCTCGATCCTATAAAATATCTTTGAGGGGCTGATGTTAGAAAAGAAGAAGTATATCGTGTTATGTCATGAGGTAATTTTATTTTTTTACCATGTGCTAACATTTTTAAACTTTTTATATATTTATATTCTTGGAATTCACGAATCTTATTTGGTGAAATGTTTGCATTAAGTGCATCACGTATAAGTGTTTGATGTTCATGGTTTTTACCAAAAGTGTAAATATTCATTTTGTAACTATACGGGCGTTGATGATTTGTGAAAAATAAGCTATCTTGATAACATGGTCTACCTCGTGTTTTTTCCCACACAAATGGGGTTGTTTGACATTCCCATAATTTTATGAAACAAAACACGTTTTCTTTTATAACTCGTATACTTCTATCACGTTCTCCATCATATTTGCATACAAAAAAATCAATCCCATACCTTCCACCCATTATTGAACACCCCGGAATGCATTTACCGTTTTTGCAACATTCATCGTCTACAGGGGATTCGTCCGGTGTTATATTTACTAGAGGCGCCATTGGAGATGTATCTTTAAAAATCATATAAAAATCACCTATAACTAGATCTTCTTTGCTAGTAACTAAAGAAAAATCTTCTATATGTTGAAACAATGGAATTTGATCGTTTGTTGTCATGATGATTCTCTACACTACACTATCTATGGAATAAAATTAGCGATATATATATTTTTTATGAAACACGATATAGAAACAATGACCTACATACAAAATACAAACGCACATATTGTGATTTTTGATAGATATGGACGAATCACAAAATGTCATGACCATCCGAACGGTGCAGATTCAGCCGATTCGAAACATGATTACGGCTATCAAAGATATTCTGACGGATGCGACCATTACCTATACAAAAGAGGGCCTAAAGATCATCAATTTTGACAAGACGCATACTATTTTGGTCAATGTCGTTCTCTATGCACACAAATTCGAACAATATACGTGCATTCCCGACAAGATCATTGTTTGTGCCAATACGCTGCATTTGTTCAAGGTGATTTCCACCATGTCGAATGATGATACTTTGTCGATGTATATCGAAAATGCGGATTATCACGAGGGAATTGTTTCACATCTTGGCTTGCAATACGACAATGGCGATATCAAACAGTGCTATAGTCAAAAGTTGCGTTTGATTGAACCCGACGCGGAAGAGTTGGTGGTGCCCGATGTGGAATATTCGACGGTGATTCATTTGCCTACGGCGGATTTTCAAAAAATCATTCGCGATTTGAATGGTATTTCGGACAGGATTGAGATCAAGTCGGTAGGGAATGATTTGATTTTTTCGTGCGAGGGCAATTTCGCGACGTCGCGCATTTATCGTTCCGAGTCGGATGGATATATGGAGTTTATTCAAAAACCCAATGCGTCGGTCATTATCCAGGGCGAATTTTCGCTAAAGAGTTTGAGCCATTTCATTAAATGCACGCCCTTGTGTAGCCATTTGGAGATGTATTTGGGGAATGATTTGCCGCTCATTGTCAAGTATGATGTGGCATCGTTGGGGGAGATTAAATTGTGCTTGGCACCTTTGCCGCCTTCGTAAAACGGGTAATAAAAACAATCAAAACAATCAAAACAATCAAAACAATCAAAACGACGAAAATAAAAACAATATGTTTGTCTTTGTAAAAGATATTGTTATTTTTGATAGAAAGACATCTAACATCTACATTTCCATTTATTACATTTTACACACCATAATTGGTTATTCTTTTGAAGTATATATTTTGGGGTTTCGCAACAACATATACTACCTTTTGCGATACCACACATACACTCTTGTTTTCGTTCAGTTTCAATGCGATCGTACTCGCGTTTTGCATTTTCTTCTTCCTCTTTCCTTTCCGCATTTTCACGAGCAATTCTTTCTTCTTCCTCTTTCTTTTTCTTATCGTTTATTCTTTCTATTTCGGCTTGTACTCTTCTTTCCTCCTCTCTCTTTTTCATGTTGCTTATTCTTTCCATTTCGGCGCGAAATCTTCGTTCTTCTTCCTGTCTCTTTTCTATTTTGGCTCGAAATCTTCGTTCTTCTTCCTGTCTCTTTTTCATGTTGTTTATTCTTTCCATTTCGGCTCGAAATCTTCTTTCTTCTTCTATTCGTTTTTCTTCCTTCTTTCTTTTTTCGTTCATCATATGTTTCTGTATTTCTTCGTACAATACGTGTAAATAGTTCAAATCATACTTTTCTAATAAATCTTTGATATTATCTAGTATTTTTGCTAGATTCACCATATCATTTTTGTGTTTTACATACTCATTTTGAATCCGCTGTATTAATTGCATTTGAATATGTTTTGTATATTCCAAAATATCATCTATTATTTCATATTCACCCTTTGTCATTAGTATATCTTGAAATACCTCGCGTAAAAGTGGGTTGTCTATTGGTTTTTTTGATAGACCAAACTTTTTGAAACAGGTGTCTCCAACAATGATAAGATATTTGGTATATGAGTTGTACATATAATTGATACTTTCGATTTTATGCTGACATATACATAAAGATCCTTTCCTTTTGTCCTTCTCCACAAAGAGCCATTCCTTTGCTGCACATTCAATATTCTTGCTTCTAGATAATTCCAACAAATGTTGGTCAAATTTATACTTTGCACGTTTCTGAGCGACAGGTTGCATCTTTTATTACGTATTATTGATACTATTCAATTTATTAATACAAATAGAATCAATTTTTTGTTATTATTTGCGACAACATTCCTTTGTCATTTTACGCGTCGCATTTTTGGGCGACCCTTTGCTCCAACACCAAAATCCGCGTTTGGGATTGATACAGCATGTTTCGCGTTTTCCCTTTACGAAACGACACCCCTTTAACGGGCGCATCGACCATTTTTTCTGTGTCTTTGATTTTGCCATTGTGATAGATATATACTTTGTTGATAAATAAACATTGTGTTATTATATAATGTTTATTATTTCAGGCGCGAGCTCCCGACTCATTGTCGTCTCGTTTTTCGTGTATTTATTCGTCAACCTTTTTGAGAATCTGATTCACTATAACATTGGTAAATTTAGTAATAAAGAAACAAAATTCGATCTGCCGAGTAAAACGGATTGGATAAAAATAGTAGTAGTGATGTGTGTATTTGCTTTGCTACAAGGATTGTTGACATATTATTTTACATCTTTGCGACGATAAACGGTTTTTCTAGAACATCTCGACTTTCTTCTGATGCGTCTTGTTTTCTTGTGTGACTTTCCTCCTTTTGGTGACTTTGGTGGTGGTGGTGGCAATGGTTGCACTAATGCTATAAGTTCGCTATATATAGATTCATTGCCAAGTGGAAATATATCATTGCGTCGTTCAGCTAAAGAAATAACATGTCTAAAACAATCTAACTTGGCTGGCTCGTCAGCGCCCCCATCTATCAAGAGCCTTATTAGGTGCACATTTTCTTTTCGACAAGCCCAGTAAAGAGGAGTCCTTACAGCATTGTCCTTGCTATTCACGTCAGCGCCCCTACCTAACAAGAGCTCTGCTAAGTGCACATTGTTATTATAACAAGCCCAGTGAAGAGGAGTCCATCCAGCATTGTCCTTGCTATTCACGTCAGCGCCCCTACCTAACAAGAGCTCTGCTACGAGCACATGGCCATTTTGACTAGCCAAGTGAAGAGGAGTCCATCCATCATTATCCTTGCTATTCACGTCAGCGCGTTTGGACAACAAGAACTCTGCTACGTGTACATGGCCATTTTGACTAGCCAAGTGAAGAGGAGTCCATCCATCATTGTGCTTGCTATTCACGTCAGCGCCCTTGGACAACAAGAGCTCTGCTACGTGCACATCGCCATATTGACTAGCCAAGTGAAGAGGAGTCCATCCATCATTGTGCTTGCTATTCACGTCAGCGCCCTTGGACAACAAGAGCGCTGCTACCTCCACATGGCCCTTATCACAAGCCAAGTGAAGAGGAGTCGATCCATTATTTCTCTTGGTATTCACGTCAGCGCCCTTGGACAACAAGAGCTCTGCTACGTGCACATGGCCATTATAACAAGCCCAGTAAAGAGGAGTCCATCCATCATTGTTCTTGCTATTCACGTCAGCGCCAGCACGAAGAAGTTTTTTTACCTCTTTTAAATCTCCTTCCAAGCATGCAGTTTGAAGTTTTTGATCATTTTTATCTTTATCCATTTTACTAAATTATTGTCATATATAAATCTCACGTAATGGAGAGTCTTTAGATTAGGGAAGCATCGTTCCTAAAAGTCGTGATTGGCGTGGTCCATCAGGACACACACATTGTGCAAAAGAACCTTCAAATCGTCCTTTCGATCCTTGTCGCGTGTATCGGCCAACTTTTGCTCAATGGCCATCTTCAAACGTGCGATGCTATTCTTATACACCATCACTTTGTCCGACATACCGCGCTCTTTCGCCAAGACCATCCAGCCCAATTCTTCAAACATGCGCTTGTGCCAGCAGATGATGCCGTCAAATGTGGAATCACAGCATGTTCCTGGGCCGTGGTACATTTTCATGGTTTTTCCCTTGTTCATCTTGTTCATTCGTTTGCTTCGCGTACGCGTTTTTCCACCCATAGATTGCATAGGCGTATGCATAGATTCCTTTCGATCTTCACGATCCTCTCGATATCCCATAGTAGTATCCATCGTTTATATAATAAACGCAGATTTTTGCTAAATATTTTATAAACATCAATTCTACTCCGTTTGTATTATTGTAATTAAAATTCCGGCTCGTGTTTCTTGAACAAACACCCCTGTTTCGACAAATTCAAAATGGGAATAATCATATTGGGATCCTGCATCGTACAATTGTCGAGCCAAATTTTGATGATACAAAAGTTTTTCTTCGGTGAAATCGTAATCCCATTGAGCGACGAACTTTTCGTCTTGTCTACACAGAGCGTCTCTCCACAGAGAGCATAAAACAAGCATTTCCACACAGCGGGCACTTGTTTATTGATGACCTTGAACGAAAAACACCCCCCATTGCGGTTTTTCGGGTCTTCCCACATGGGAGTAATACCATCGCGCATGACAAACAACATGCAGAACTTGACAATGTTTTCCGACATGTGTTCATTGATTGCGACTAATGATTCCACCGTATCTATATTCGATAGGATAGATTTGTAACTCTGCAAATCCCACTGTTTGTCGTGTGGTAAATGGTAATATAAATTCCATTTACCAATCAAATTGTGTTGGGGGGGTGGGATGGATGGGCTATCCATGGTTGTGTTTCTTTGATTATATATTTCAAATACCCTTACTATAGTAAATGGAACAATCTTTAAATCATTTTTTCGACATCATAAACCTCTCTTTGATGGGGTAACATGGGTATTTTGTACTGATCAATGATTTGACAACACAAATGTGTCAATTTGGGGATTGGCCGTCTCAACAAATAGAGTTTCATGGTGCGATGGCTCGTATCGATATAGTGTTGCGAATATAGTTCGGTCGGTCTTCTTGGATTCGGGATAACATTGTATTGCATGATACGAACAACGCGGTCTTTGATGTCTACGATGGAAAAATGCGGCATGGTAATTTCGCCAACTTTGGCAATACAAATGTCTCCTGGTATGAGATGCCGCAGTTGAGTAGGTACTGTGTTGTAATTTGTTTCAGTTGTCCGATAAACCAAATCGGGTTGCATTTACTATAGATATAGGTATATTGTTTATCGGTGTATTTTAGCGTCCGCGAAGACCTAGTAGTTGTTCAGCTACTTCTCTATCATCCATCGGTGGAAGGTCTCGATTGAGCGGATCATTCGGTCCCAAGTAGGGTGGGGGTGGAGGAGGTAGCGGTGGTAGTGGTAATTGTAACGGCTGTTCGTCTTCTCTCATATACTCTAGTTCTCTCATGGGAGAAGAACCATCGTCGCGAATTGCACGTCTCGTTCGACCGTTTGTATTTGCAATGGCTAACAGGGGATTTCCTCGTTGAACACGGCGCGTGGTGCTGCCACGTATGAGATTAAATACATAGATAAAATATACAATGCTGTGAATCAAAAATTCCCATTCCATCGCTCGCAACCATGCATTCCATCGATAAGCGGCAATCGATTGCGCAATCAAGTTGCTGACTTCAACACTAAACGTTTGAAACAAGACCTTTACATCAATGGTTGATTTTTCCATTTCGCCCATTTGCTTGGTAATCCAATTCTGCAACATGGTATTGATCGATTTTGCCATATCATAACTGAAAAATACGCGTTTGATTGCGGGGTTGGGTGCATTGTACATATTAGTAGCAACTGCACCGGCGAGTTCCAAGATTCTCCACATACTACTCGTTTCTTTTTTTACTTCCACCTTTGCTTCTGCAGGTTTGGTCGTTTTTGGCAAGAGTGTATTGATTTCGACTTCCACTTCTTCCATAGTGGGCTGATTGGTGGCTGGCTCTTCGCCATTATAGCGTTTCTCCAACTCTAAAAGAGCGTCGCGGATTTTTTTCTCAATCTCTGCTGGACTGGTTCTGTGCAACTGTTCGAGTGTTTCGCGTTGTTTGATGACATCGGCTGCGTCTAAAAAGGGTCCTAGTAATCCTTTCAATGTTTCTTGGACAGCTGCATCGATTTCTTCCAATTGTTGAGGAACCAATTGGTCTTGGACCTCTTGCGGTATCATGCCTGGAGGTAATGTTATTGTGGAAACTTCGCCGCTATTTGCTACGACAAGGGCATTGGATGGTTCAGCCGCGCCTTGTTCCTCCGTGCCTTCTTCAGTGCCTTCCTCGGTGCCTTGTTCCTCGGTGCCTTTTTCAGTACCTTTCACTTTGGACCCCATTTTAATAAATTCATTCATCATTTGATCGACGCTTTCGGGATTACTTAAACAAGAATGCAAAGAGGCAATCTCTTTATAGGTTTCAATGCTGCTTCCGCCCATCAATTTATTGAGTTCGTCCAACAATTGAACTTCCGGTTCATACTCAAGACCGCCGCGACACATTTGCAATCGTTCATAGGCTGTAGTGCCAGCACTGAATGCTCTTCCCACAACGGATTCTTCCAGGGTTTCCTTCATGGTTTGAGACGCCTGTGTATCCCACGACCGCAACATCTGCATAAATGCAAACGAAGCAAATAGTGCAAACGTTGCCTTTACAAATTTAAAGTCGATTTTCATACCGCCATGCATGGTTAGTTTCAACGTGGCCGGTTTTTTATGACTCAATAAATGGTGTATAACAGATTTTACGAGTGCATCAACTGTGGCATGGATTCCCGTAAAAGTGTATTTATTCATACCAACGGTCTCTTCATCTTTTCGACCCTTTTTCTCAAGATATTTGGCAATGATAAAGGCGGTTGCTTGATTCAACACGCGGGGATTTTTATATGCCATTGCGCAAAATGCGGGGATAGTTAATTGATCCATTTGGTTCAATCCTGGGAATTCTTTTTTGCAAAACTTTGTTATTTTTAATAACGTGGAACGACCTTCTGTGTGGCTCGCAAGTTTTGCCATTTTTCGGATCAAATCCAAATTCTGTTTTTTCATTTCTCCAAAATAAATGTGTCGTTGATTTCCTCCAAATTTGTTCAACATGGGCATCTCCTCATTGCCCGATTCTATAGTTTTCATGATCAAATCTACAACCTTATTTTTGCCCTTCTTTGATAACACAATCGGTTTTGAGACGATCTTGCTGCGTTTGCGGTTTGTTTTTCCACGCATAGTTCGGCGTCCTTTGCCGTTCTTTTTTTGTGTTTTACCACGTGGATTTGTTGGTCTGCGTTTCTTTGTCTCATTGGCTGGCGGAATCATCTCTTTCGGCATTTCCTCAGCGGGTGCTGGTGCTGGTGCTGATACGGGTGCAGGTTCAGGTGCAGGTTCAGGTGCAGGTGCTGGTGCAGGTACTGGTGCAGGTACTGCTTCGAATGCTGCTTCGACTGCTCCTTTGACTGCTGCTTCAACTGCTGTTTTGACTTCTGCTACGGGTGCTGCTACGGGTGCTGCCGGTGCCATGGGTTTATTCGCTTCTGACATTGTAGCAGCAGGTGTCATGGTTTCGGCAGCAGGTGCCATGGGCCCATTATCATCCGACATCTTATTTTCTAACAGTACATCCTTATTTTGATTAGCCTCCATTATATAGTATATTTACATATATTATATACCTTTATTATAACCACAAATTTTTACACTTGAACTGTGCAGACAGCGAATTGGTCTTTTTCTACAACTATATACTGCTGCGATTTCAGTCGAGACTCGTTCACATCCTGATCCATGAGATGTAATGTATATTGAGTATCAAAGACATAATCTGCAGATTGGTATTGAAGAAGGCGGAATACGTGCGCCGCCGATAAAATATGATTCCCGCAATAGTACATGCCCCTGGGAATATTGAAAAAGAGCGGGTCTTTCATCGATGGATGGTTATATTGAATACTCAAGAAACGTACATTTGCTAAACTTGGTCCACTAGCCAAATCATCCTTTATGGATGCATTATTACCCTTGATAAAGGTTCTCGACATATATCCATCTTCTGCAAACTTGTACAGGATGAAATTTTCCTTTACAAGGTAATGCATATATGAAAAATAGTCTACGGCATCTTGCATTCCATTGCATATGTTTTCAAATTGTTGAATGTATTTATCTTCATAGTATTTTTCGATGAGTTCTAATCGAACCGTGCGTTGGTTGATGACTAAACTGGATTCACAAACCCATGCGACGCCTGGGGGTTCTGTTTTGCAGAATGTAAATAGATTGGTGGCGGAATTGTATACATGTTTTGAAAACGTGTATAATGTATTTGTACACGCGTTTGTCCACGCGTTTTTCCACACGTTTGTCCACGCGTTTGTTCTATAAACTTGCATCCACCATACTTGGAATTTCGATACAATCCAATGATAATTTATCAATAAATTGATGGCAGCTGTTTGATAGATCGATGGGATATCTTTCTCCTTACTACTTTGCTCCTCTTCTTGCTCCTCTTCTTCCTCCTCTTCTTCCTCCTCTTCTTCCTCCTCTTCTTCCTCCTCTTCTTGCTCCTCTTCTTGCTCATCCTCTTGCTCACTCGGTTCATAATCCTCATCATTTGGATCGTCGCAATCATAATCCTCATCATCCTCACAGTCCTCATCATATACCTGCTCTTCTTCCAGGTCATCAATCTCTTCTTCATCTCCATCGAAAGTACTACGATATAGAAATTGTTCTAGAACGGGTAACATCGTAAACATAATAAATCGTATAAACAGTATTCCCATAAAGTATTTATGTCCTTTTTGCATTTATTTTTTCGCCGACTACTATAAACCATTTTGATGTCTGCCTCAGTCTCTCACAATAAAAACGCCCTTTTTTTATTTCACCGCGATTTGCGTATTGATGATAATGTCGGTTTGGTCCATGCATTGCGCGAGTACAATTCAGTATACACCGCATTTATCTTTACACCGGAACAGGTTACCCGCGCGAATCCTTTTCGGTCGACAAATTCCATCCAATTTATGATTGAATCTTTAGAGGAATTGGCCCAAGATATCGCCCATCGCGGCGGTGGTCAACTCGTGTTTCTATATGGAAATACCGTGAAACTATTGGTCGCACTCTTTCATGAACTGAAAATCGAAGCCCTCTTTTTTAATCGCGATTATACACCCTATGCGCGCAAACGCGATGCCTCCATTATGGCACTGTGTCAGCGAGCCGGTATCAAATGTTTCACCTACGCGGATTATTATTTGCAAGAACCGGGGAGCGTACTCAATGGGTCGGGCGAAATGTACCACAAGTTTACGTCTTTTTATACGGACATGTTGAAGCGACCTGTATTGAAGCCCGCGACAATGACACCCGCGATGCTGTCTCATTTTGCAAAACCACGTGGTTCTGTTGCTGGTGCGTTTCATCTCGATATGACGATGTTTTTCAAGAAACCCAATCCGGATCTCTTGGTGCACGGCGGCCGAATGGGGGCCAAAAAACGCCTCCAAGTGGCCGTTCGCACATTGGCCGCACATTTTGACCAATCGCGAAACCATATGGAAAAAGATACGACGCTTTTATCGGCCTATCTCAAATATGGGTGTATTTCGATTCGCGAGGCTTTTTTCGCATTTGCCAAGAATCACGGTTTGGCGAACAATGGCGTCATCCGCGAGTTGATTTGGCGCGATTTTTTCGCACACTTGCTCTACATGTTTCCCGATACACTGCATCAATCCTATTATCGTCAATATGACCGGATCACGTGGTCCGCCAGTCGCGGGTTTTTGGAAGATTGGAAACGCGGCGAGACGGGATTTCCTTTAGTGGATGCCTGTATGCGCCAGCTCAATACGACTGGATATATGCATAATCGTGGGCGCATGGTGGTCGCCAGTTTTCTCATGAAAACGTTGCTGATTGATTGGCGCGAGGGGGAACGCTACTTTGCGCAACAATTGGTCGATTATGATGTGGCGTCGAATCGCGGCAATTGGGCGTCCATCTTGGGCGGGGGCGCGTATTCTATGCCCTGGTTTCGCGTGATGAATCCATGGATCCAATCGGCCAAATATGACAAAGATGCTGTATATGTGAAACGGTGGGTGCTGGAACTGGCCGACGTGGACGCGCGCGATATACATCGATGGTCCAGCGCATGTCACTTGGAAAAATACAAGTCGGTTCGGTACCCGGAACCAGTGGTTGATTATACGGAACAAAAGGCGAAATATATGAAAATGATGCATGCAGTCATGTAATGAAGCAAAATAATATAAAACCTAGGATAGCATATATATATTTATATTATTATGGTAGACGAAGATTTGGACGCACAAATAAAGGCTCTACAAATAAAAAAGTTGAAAAAGGAACTCGCAGTGGCTGAAACCCGGCTTGCTTTGGTAACCGAAGAAATCGAGAAGATGAAACAGTCTATCGCAGATGTTGAAAGTGGCGTGTTGGACGAGATGCTAATCGTGAAAGAAATGGATCAAAAAAATCATTGGCTATTGCGGATTGGAAATGGTAATAACTTCAAAAATAGTTCAAAGTTTAATATTTGGGGTGTTAAACAAACTACCAACACGAAAAGTTTTGAAAAAATGGCGAAAAAAGGCGATGTCTTATGGTTTATTGTTAGCAGAAATAATGGTCAAGCCATCGCTTTTGCCGAATATATAAATCATAATGCGAGAACCAAAACAGATCAAGAACTCGGATGGGAATCGGAACCGAACAGTCATAATTGGACAATCGAAATCAATTATGAACATTTGACAAATGTGGAAGATAAAAATTTATATACATGTATCGTTGGTCAAAATGTAAATATACGAAAATATAATGATAAATGTAAAATAAATCTACCACACCTATTTGCGCAACTATCGGTGTAAAATTGATTAATGTGCATAGTCAATATAGTAATAGATATAATAGAGTATAGAGTATATTGTACATCAGATCTTTATCATGTCCGCCAGTCGTTCCGTCTCCATTATGAAGGCGTTGCCGTGTCGGCTTCCCATCGAAATAGTGAATCGCATCTTGGAATATTCAGATTGTAATGCAAAAATCCGTATAGTCAATATAAACACGCCACGCGTAAAATATATTGGTCGCATTGCCAGTTGGACACCCTATAGCGAAGTGTCGATCTTGTATGGTTTCATAAAATATTGTATAAAAATAATACCAGTGGATAGCACTACTGATCTTGATTTTTGGTATGAACTTTCTGCTGAGCGCTGGTATTTTCGAGGCGTTTGCTATAAAACATCCGATAAGGAATCCTACCAGTACTTTCAATGTTCCTACTGCGCGTCATTTGCGAAAATAGATGGCAATTTGGTATCCGGTTCCTCTTCGGTAACTGGTTATGCATGCAGTAAAATTTAATGATATTCTTGGCAATATAGTAAAAGTATATTGTACATCGACCATTGATATTTATCATGTCCACCAGTCTTTCTGTCTTCATTATGAATGAGTTGCCCAGTCGGCTTCCCATCGAAATAGTGAATCGCATCCTGGAATATACAGATTGTAATGGAAAAATCTGTATATTGAATATAAATACACCCCGCGTAAAATATATTGGTCGTATCGCCAGTTGGGCTCCGTATAGTGCAGTGTCGGACCTGTACGGCGGCGTGAAAGTCCGTGGGAGTCGACCCAACAATTGCGAAACTGATGTTGAACACTGGTATGAAGTATCGGCTTTGGGGCGATGGTTCAATCGCGGTGTTTATTATAAAACTGTGGGTAGAGATCCATACCAGTGTTTTGCCCCTATAACTAAGAAGCCGTAGCGGATTTAGATATCCAATGAAATAGTGTTTCTCTCAGATTTGGGTTTGCGGCGGTTGGTACGCTTGGGCATGGATCCACTTTGCATATCTTTCAGAGAAGATACACTAATCATGGAATCGTTCTCGTCTAGGGTCATTTGAATCGGGTCAACTTGTTGTTGAGGCTGCTGAGCATACATTTGTGCCGGCGGTTGAAATGTGGACGGTTGCATCGTGGGTTGTGTATTTTCGTGAATATTAATTTCTCTTGTTTTTAATCCGGACAAGATATTATTAATGTCCAAATTTTGTGGTCCCTTCATCTCGGGTCTTTGTTGTTGCTGCGATTGCGATTGCGATTGCATCTGAGGCATCGGTGGTGCCAAAGGTCTTTGAGATCGCTCTTGTTGTTGCTGTTGCTGTTGCTGTTGCTGCGAATGCGATTGCTGTTGCATCTGAGGCAGCGGCGGCGCCCGCACACTTTCATATTGCGACGTTACATCAATACCTCCCTCCCGGAACATGGTTCCTCGGCCCATCGAAATATCCGGTCTACTGCCAGGTGCCTGGGTAAACTGCATCGATGGTCGCGAAGGTGGTGGCTGCATTTTTGTCTCCATCGGTGCTGGTGGTGGACCAAACGACGTATTCACTTTCTCATCGGGGTTCAACATATTGCTCATAAAGGCCATACCAGGACTTTGTTGTCCCATGGACTGTACCGTTGCATTCGTAAACATCTTCATCAACTCGGGACTTTGTTTGATGACATCGTTAAATCCGGGCGTCGCCGTTGAAAGTGCCTTGTTGGTAATATTCACAACGGCTGCACTGAAACCGAGTCGGAGAAGAAGCGAGATCTCGGGCGACAATTTTCCACCCTTGTATTTTTCGTGGAGTTCCGTAAAAATCTCCTCATAACTATCAATATCCTCGCTGATTTGCTCTCCCCATCCATCCAAATTCAAATCAAATGGGTTAAACACTGTATTGGCATATTCGATGGAATTGATGGCCGTCATAAACCACCATCCCTGCAACTTGACACTGTCTTTCTTACGCTTGTCTTCTAAACACGTCTCATACTCATCCTCGACCTCTTCATACACCGAATCCATATTGAAATGTGTAATGTTCTTCACATGACCCTTTTCATACCATTCCTCCAATTTCTTAATCATGGCGCGCTTTTTCCGGCGCTTCTCGCGATCCGTCATTTTAGCACCCGACGACGCCGATGCCGGAATATCATTCATTTTACTGAATCCGTCCCACGTCTTGGTCGTACCCATGCTATCAAATGTGGCCGACCCCAATTTAGAGTCGGTTTCCATGATGGGATCGGTAGAAACATGCTCGTTTTTGGTATTGCTATTGGCGCCGCCAAAATTAAACAAATTGCTCGCAAAATTGGTAAATGTTTTGGTAGTGGAATCTGTCGATTTGTTGGCACTACTTTCACCCGAAAGCTCGTTGAGCTCGTTTTCGAGTTTGTCCAATTCGCCTAAATCAATGTTCATATTACCACTGCCACTATTACTACGTTTTCGGTCATTCATTAACAATTCAATACCCGGACCAAAATTAACCGTGGGTTTGGGTCCTTCAGAAAAATTCATAGAGACGGGCTCCAAATCGCTTAAACCAATATCAATGACTTCCATGATATCGACCTTTGTTCAACAATTGTGTTATGTTATTTATACAATTTTTATCTCTAAATCATCCGCATAAGTAATTTTTTTTTCGCGTTTCAAAAACCAAAGACCCTGCAAAAAACAATCGGCTAAATCGTCCTTTTTCTTACTTTCTTCCACCGCCGTTTTCCAAGAAAGTAGACTCGGCGTTTTTTCAATGAGACGGTGGGTAATAGCAACGGCATCCATTTTGTGTTGCCTATATACGTTTTCCAAGACGGCGCCGTCATTTCTTGGAAAAGCATCGTTTGTCTTTTCAAAATCTTTGAGTTTGTTGGCAGATGAGATACATTCAATGTCTATTTCGGAACCGGTATCGATCATAATAAAATATTGAGCCAACATTCCCTGAATCGTCTTCATTCGCGTCGCCAAGGTTGAAATCTGATTCTCCATAATGACGTGTGTAATCGGACCCGGTCGATTTTGCAGAAAAAGGTCCAAGTGGGACTTTAAATTTCTTCCGATGGTAATTAAATCTATCTCTCCCGCATTTTTTTTCGCGTCTTTTCCAAGAATATTGAAAAATCGGTTTTCATAATAGGCCGTAATCTCGTCAAATAGCATCTTCTTGGTAACTAGACCAAGATGGTCGGTTGTTATTATATCCAATGTCTCGGCCAATGATTTAAGTTCAGCCAATTTCATCTTTTTCAAAGAAGATTCGGAATTGGTTTTGGTAGGGATGATCCATTCTTCGCTCGCTTTGGCATGGGCTTCGCAAAAATACGTTCCATCTCTTTCATACTTTGCTGAACGGTTACAAAGAGTGATGTTTTCCAAGATTTCGGTAATTGTATCATTCTTCTTCTTCTTCTTTGGTGCCTTATTTTTCTTTGGCTTGGTTTTTGGACAGGTACATGATGTTGTTGGGAGCGGTGTAAACTCGGCGGATTCCGATATATTCAACACTTGCCAGTCTTCCACTGCAAATGTCTTGGTAGATTCATCAATATGGAACAAACAAACCGCCATGTTTTTAATACCGATATCAAAACTGAGAAGACGCATAGCTCGATTTACTATAAATATACTAGATGATAGACGAGTATATTTATTAGGTTTTCTTGGAAAAAGATGTTATTGTTGGTTCGTAGAAATGGCGGCAACAAACTTGCGCGAGTTCAATTCTTCACGTGATAAATAGAGTTGCTTTAGATCGCTCGTCTGATATCCAATAGGCTTGGAATTATCGCTAAATGAAGTATACATATAGGGCTTGTTGGTTGATGTTGGCACGGCTTGGCCATTGTTATCTTGGTAGGGCTCGTAATATCCAACATCCGTATAGGCTTCACGAGCATTGTACTCGCGAATAACGTCGGCATTGTCCATCATATATTTGCGATATTGCCAGTTGGATTTCAAGTTGTTTTCTTGGATAATACGTCCATTGAGTTCGGATTGTGGTTGCCAAGAAGCAATGAGAGCGCGGCTATCGCTCATCATGGGGGGGACGCCCTCGTATTGATTGTTGGTAGTGTATCCTTTGGAAGATGTGTATCTCGAGACGTCGGGGAGGGGATAAACACTGTGAATACTCATTCTATATATCGATCTATTACTGTATATAGTTAGGTTATACTATTCCGGTATTTTATTGTATGCTTTTACGCCGATGAAGATCGAACTGCTAAAGGTGATATATGTGTAATCTTCCTGAGGGGGGGTAGGTCTATTACATTCCCAACAATTGCAATAGCTGATTCTTTTTCATTTTGCTGACATCTTGGGCCAATGATTTTGCCAAGACGGCGGTTTTTAATTCGGAGAGCGACATTTTGCGATAATCGGGTACTATTCCTAAATCCACCGTTTTCTTTGTTGTGTCATCTTCGTTCACAGATGAAGTATTTTGTAGTTTTTCTGATTTGATCTCAGATACGGTTTCTTCAACGTTTTCAATCTCTTCGACATCTTCCATTTCAACGTTGGTCTCGGCTTCTTCGACCATATCCTCTTGCAATTCGAGTTCGTCGAGATTCAATGCGCCAATTTCTTCTTGTTCTTCTTCTAGTGCTTGGTTGTCTTTCATGGTAGCTAAAAATTCGCTCATTTCGTTAATCTCCATCTCAATATTGGATCCATACTCGTCGTCAGAAACAACGATTTTTGGATTCGGCTCATCATCTTCCTCCACGTCCTCTTCATCCTCATCGTATTCCTCGTCTTCCTCATCGTCTTCCTCATCCTCTTCCTCTTCATCGTCTTCGTCCTCGTCCTGATCGGGTTGGACTGGACGATGCTGATGCATAATCACTGTATTTTGCGGCGATTCAACAGGTCCTCCTCTATTGAAAAACATGGGCAATGATCGAATATATTGCTTGAGTGTACTCGTTTCCATAATCAAATTATTGATAATCTCAAACAACGTATCGCCCTTTTGTTCAACAGCCAAAATGCGCTGTTTAAAGTGATATACCAACAATAAGATCAAAATAAAGGTGATTCCTAAACTAATAAAGAAAAACGTTTCCATAAAGTTAAACATGTTCATTGCAATAAACTGTAGTGTTATTGTTATACTTTTATACATTTTTATTCATTCTTGAACGAAATACGCAGATATTTCAATACGACGAGATAAATTTCTTACGATATCGTATTACAGAGAAGACGTAATTCAAATATGAATGCATACCAAGAAAATACAAATACTGGCGGTCCAACTATCCCTAAACTTCCGCAAATGAACATGGGCTTTGGCAATAGTAACAGTGCTGAATCGGGACCTTCTATGTTTACCAATCAAAATGCCATTATTATAATCTTGGTCGTATTGCTCGTTTTATCGTTTTTAGGAATAAATCTTGTATTGATTGCCGGAAATACTGTACAAACGATTACTTCTATTTTTGGTCCGATTGTTGGACAAATCTTGGGATTGTTTGGATACACTGTAGGAAGTGTCTTGAACCGTTCTGCAGATGTTGTAACAAATACCGCAAAGGTTGGTTTAGATATTGCCAATGGAACTGTTCACGACGTTGGAAATCTGATTGGCGGAGCCGGAGCTGGAGCAATTGGCGGTCCATTGAAACAAAATTTAGACGCTGCACTCAATCGTTCGCGCATTTCGAACAATCCGCCCAAGGCAGATGATTATGGTAATCCCATTCAACAACCTATTACTGCAGGAAAACGTGGCTGGTGTTTGGTCGGTGAATACCAAGGCAGACGGGGATGTATTGATGTTGATGAACAAGACCAGTGCTTGTCCGGTCAAGTGTACCCCACGCAAAAAATGTGTTTGAACCCTACATTTACGCAAAATTCATACATGTCCAATCAAAACCATCAGTACGAGTCGAATCCTACCTATTAGTTTGACCGTGTCATTACCACTATATTATTATAATTATTCTAATAATATACAATAGCTGCTTACAATGCGATAGCTCTTAAAACAAATTTCTGTTGATTGACTTGGGTAACCCATGACCAAATAGAATCATATACACTAGTACCAACGCAGCCAATAGAATACTTCTGTTTTCAGCCATAGTTTGTCTTTGGCCAAGAACAAAAAACATAAAAATGTATAACAAAATGCCGATTACTACGGCGTGCAACAACATCATTCGTCCATTTTCCATGATCTTTTCTATATATTCCCTAAACATTATTATTTTTGATTCTTTGATTCTTTGATTCTTTGATTCTTTTATTGATACTTTGATGCTTTCGAGAATGTTCGCTTGCCCTTGGCGGAAAAGGTGAGAACGCGTCCATCGTGGTATTCCAAAATATCGGCGCCACTATCATTATTAAACCGAATGGATGCAGGAAGCATGATGGATGGACAGGAGAGGATGTTCACGGTGTTGGCTTTGGTAGCTTGTCCTTCATACATGGTTTCACATGCGACTGGATGAATCTTTCGAATGCCATACTTGTCAAATGTTCCTCTATGCGCTGAATTATTAATGTATATCATGGTTCCTTCACCTGCCATTTCGCCATTTACAAAGTGACCACTAAACATATAATTCAAATTTTCATGTCTACGATTGAGCCAACCATTTGGCATAGGAGGCGCATCGGGATCATTAAAGTAACGGCGCTTTCCGAATCCTTGGCGCAAATGGGTCTTTGGATCGACCGTACCTGTAAAGATGTCTTTGCTTGGACTATCATTGTAGGTTTTCACGTCTGTATACTCGCTACACGGCCCGTCGTATCCAGTCGGCCAATCAAAGACCTTGCCTTCCATGTCAATATGAACAACGCGTCCCGATGCATAGTGCAAGACATCGATAAAGTTGTCTTTATCCGTTTCTAGTTCGATCACATCGACAGACCTTGGCCATAAAGTCAGGACGGATCCTTGAAACTCATGGGTTTCGGGGTCAATCAGGCCAGTGAACGCATCCAACCGATCACCATACACGAGAGCATACTCGTTTAGATATTGACAACATGGGCCACCATACCCCCTCTTCCATTCGAGGATCTGAGCATCCCAAAGACGATGGACAATGCGCTTATCTAAATAGCGGTAGATGCGGAAGGTTTTTCCATTCGCCAACGTCTTCTCTTGAATTTCGTTTGGTAAAATAGACATTTTTGTTGCGGTTCGATATTGTCTTGTGATTGACAAAGACAACATCATTTCAATTTTTTACATGCCTACCTATTTTATTACACGCCCATAAAATCCAATGGCTGGATCACATCAGTGGAAGGTGTAGATGTAATTATACAATTGGTTTGTTGCGAAGCATTCGACAATGCACTATAATTACAAAGAACACTCGCACTGCTTATTGTATTGAACGAAGTGTTTGTAATAGAAAGAGTGAATTTCAAGGAAAAATCATAGACGTATCCTTGTTGTGTTAATAAATTGATATTCGATATAGTCAAGTTTCCTATAAATTGAAGTGCATTAAAGGGTGTCATTTTTGGGATGGACGTTGGATCAATCGCGATGGATGAGAGATTGGTCGGTGGTGAATAAACATAGTCACTTCTTGGTGAAATGGGTGAACCATTGTAAAAAACTGTAAGAAAAACATTGGTAATAGAAACGCTCATTGTTTTTGCCGACGTATTGGTAGCATAGTTAGAACCGAATCCATCGATATAGATGGCCAATGGCATGACGATTGAAAAGATATAAGAGGTTTGATCAATATTTCGAATGGCAATGGTAAATGCAGTATTGCTAATGTCGGTTGTAATGATATTGTTAGTAGTTCCAAATCTACTGGTTTGATCTGTCGTAATTGCCAAATTATTCTGTACATAGAGATTCCATGGCTGAACATTGGTCTGATTGAATTCGGAATAGGATCGAATGTTGCCTGAACTGTAATTATATAGAGGGACTGCTGGATCAAGATGCAGATAAACTACTGGCCCAGGAACATCACTGGATGATGTCGGTGTCGCAATAATTTCATCATATGGACATACCAATGATGAATTATTTTGTGGTGTCAATGCAGCGACTGCGTGTTGCGATATATATCGGCTTTGATAATTGCCATTTACGAGCTGCGCCCATCGTTCTGCCTTTGTTAAACTATTTGTTTTTGTATTTTGTTGATTTCCTCTGTATTGTAACACTTCAGCTTTTCGTCGCATATTCAACTGATCTTCGGTATATTGCGGGTAGGGTGATACCAATGAAAACCTCGATGGAGGTATGTTTAAATTATTGAGGCGCCGACGAGTTTCCAGTATACCTTTACAATTGTTATCCCCCATTCCTCTATTTGTACTATTGTTAGAATACTTATTATGTTTTTGAAGCATACCACAAATTGGATAAATAGTAAGAATATCCGAGAGAGGTATAACTTGATCCTAAACCGGCCGAATTTGTATTTGGACCGGCTACAATGACACTATTAATGTCCATTACAGAGAGGGCATGATCGAAATATCGTAAATCGGCGAGTGATCCCGAGAATCCTCCTTGTTGACAAACCAAGACATCGTTGTAATTTTGCTTGGGAACATTTTTCATAACAAGTCTCGATGCGACGGTTCCATTGATATAAACATCCATCACGGTATTTTCCATTCGAATCATACAGTTGAACCATTTATTGAGCGGAACATTGCTCACATCTACAGTTTCCATGGGGTTGGATGTTTTTACTGTGCTCATCACGACGTGAAGGGAATTGCTACAACAGTCTAAATACAATCCTGGACCATTGTTGACTTTTGCTACGCCTGAACTATCCCACGATTGATCCCCCTTGTTGAAAATGTGTTGATAACGCGTGGCGTTTCCATATGCAATATCGTTGATTTGTAGCCAAACAGACCACGTAAATTCTAAGCCTGTCGTCTGATTGTTGGAGCGATTGACTTGCACGGATGTTTTGTTCTTGGGATCTTGTGGAATCAGGGCACTATTATTGCCATTGATGAGTCCGGAAATGACATACGGACTCGATGGTGGAGAGGTGAAATATCCCATGATCAAAACGCCTAAATTCAATAGAAGCATAAACCCAATCACGACCAAGATAAGAAATACGAATTTTGCAATGATGGTATTGGTTTGCAAAAAATCTTGACCTGCTTCACCCAAAGATTTTCCGGAAAATTCGTCTAGAGCATTGGTTACGGATTCTTTCGTATTGGCAACGGTTTCTGAGAAATTTCCATAAGCACCTGCAGCGGCTTCTTTGGCGGCATCTACTGTTTCTCCCATCTTTCCCTGTATATCCATTTTTTGAATTTGTTCTCCAATAGGTTGTTGAAAATTCATCCAAGGTCTTCTTCTATATATCGCCGCGATATTCTATTTCATGAGAAATCATTTATTTCCAATCATAGAGACATAAAGATTGTAATATATACACAATTATTTATATATGGATAATCATACTATACCGGTTATTTATTTGTCCTCTGATATTGGTTGGGAGAATGATTTTATTCGATACGAGTTGTTTCCAAAGAGTCGTTTTTATAATATTACGCATCCCGAAGCAACGTGGTATTTTGATCATGGCACAGATTCTTTCCAAGAATATTGGGATAAACATGAAATCTCTCCTGAAACATGCGCGATTGTATTTTCTACAAATTGGATTGATAGTATAAAAATAAATTGGCTTGTTCAGAAAATGAAACCCATGATTACTATTATGTTATCGGATGAATGGGGACAAGATACACATTATAATGATATATCTAGGCATACAAAATTGTTGATACGTCATTATCATCATGCTCATCATAATTTGTCTCAATATACCAATGTAGCATGCGCGCCTCTTGGATACACAAACAATATGATTCGCGGAGCATTTCATACTCTTTCTTTTCCAAAGAAAAGCATGGATCGGAAATATGTGTGGTCGTTTATCGGGAATGTTGGATGGTTGTGCGGAAATGATCGGGAGATTATGCGCGATCGATTTACTAGTTCCGAATTGGGAGAGTATGTATTTCGATCCGGAGTAGACAAACCGGAAATGTACGAAATTTACAAAGAAAGTGTCTTTGTTCCTGTTGGCAAGGGAAACCATAGTCATAATTGTTTTCGTATATACGAGGCTATTATATCAGGAGCATTGCCTGTCATTGCCGGACCCAGGGCGGAGCTGGATGTGTGTTTCTTTTACGAGAAAAATCATCCATTTATATTGGTGGAAACATGGGATGATGCTATCATTGAATGTAGGCGATTGTTAAAAAATCCGGATGAATTGCATGAGAAACAAGTGGGTGCGTGGAATTGGTGGAAGAGGCGTATTGCAGACTTGAAATGCGCAATTGATGGTTGTTTGGAACAAAATAGTGATTTTTGTTAACCATAGTTTGTTATTTTACACCTTTGAAGTTTGTAATCCGCACTTTGTGCAGATAGTGTTCAAAAACAACGTTACCGATAAATGAATTAAAATGTCCATTGTGTGGGCGGATTTAAATCTTCATTGGTGTAAATTATGCAATGCTCAATTTTTATAAAATATTTAGAATAAAAATTATATAATCATATGATATAACTAAATAATGAGTGCTGAGGGAACAAAGGTTACACTAGATGATGGCGAAGAATATGCCGCGGTAGATACAGATGATATAGATGGTCATGAAGTAACTAAGAGTCAAGTTGTTCGTTATAGTATTGAAGGCGCAACTGGAAAACAATCTGAAATAAATGGCGATTATGAAAAAAAACTATTAGAACCAACAGTAGATATAAAAGACGATTTTGGTGATAATATAAACTTTGATCAGAATTCGGACACATATTATTGTGAAGAAAATAGAAAATGGCTTTGTTTTATCCACCCATACTGGGTAGTATGTAAAGAACATGAAATACCAAATGCTTACTTGAGTATAGATAATGAGAGTATTATAGCGCGTTGGAAAACAAATTCACCAACTCCATCATCAAAAAGTGATTATTGGGAAGTGTACGATGGTAAAAAATTCACTATTGATACAAATATTAAAATGACAAGGGTTGTTTCTTATGGAGGCAATAAACGATCATCAAGATACAAAAATAGTAAATCTAAACGTGCAAAAAAATCAAAAAGAAAATATAAGATTTCCCGAAAAAAAACATATAAACGTAGAAAATAATATACTATTTTAAATGTATGCCAAGTTTCAAGTTTGTATTTAACCAGCTATCATGTTAGCTATTTTCTAAGTAAATGAAATTCTTTATATATTGGATTTCATTTCCAAACACATTTACAAAGTACCTTTCTGTCTGTGGTCGATAGTACCCTTTTGATTTTTTCCAACAAAAGTAGGACGCAATTTTCAAATTTGGACATTTATAAATGTCCAAAATCCAAAAAAGCTACGGAGAATTTTGTAAAAAAATCGAGTCCACTCGTATACGAGCAAACTACCAAAATTATGATTTTAACTTGACTGCATACTTTTTCATCCGCGTTTTTTCGGCGACTTTTTTGGTTCAATCTGATTGAACGGAAAAATCGCCGAAAAGTCGCCAGTTTTACGCACCGTTACATGACACATCATATATGCATTGTATATATGATTTTTGACGCATATTTTTGCACTCGGTGACGCTTTTTTGAACCGCGATTGAACCGAAAAGTCGCCGAAAAAGCGCAGTACTGCATGATCGAGTCAGTAATGATGATATATGTATGTCGGTTCGTTACCATATACTAGCTAAATAGCGCCCTTTTGTCTGTGGTGGGTGTACCCTTTTGATTTTTCCAACAAAAGTAGGACGCAATTTTCAAATTTGGACATTTATAAATGTCCAAAAACCAAAAAAAGCTACAGAGAATTTTGCGAAAAAATCGAGTCCACTCGTATACGAGCAAACTACCAAAATTATCATTTTAACTTGACTGCATACTTTTTTCAAAGAAAACACGACGACTTTTTCCATTCTATATTTTTCGAATGAAAAAGTCGTAAAATTCTATATTCATTGGTTATGATAGTTTCGCACCATATATGGTAATACATGTTCGAGAATAGTGTAAATTATTGCACTCGACGCGAACGACAAATCAACGAACGATAGAATGGAAAAAGTCGTTCATTTGTACCCTTTTGATTTTTTCCAACAAAAGTAGGCCGCAATTTTCAAAATTGGACATTTATAAATGTCCAAAATCCAAAAAAGCTACGGAGAATTTTGCGAAAAAATCGTGTTCACTCGTATACGGGCTAATTACCAAAATTATGATTTTAACTTGACTGCATAAATTTTCGGATTTTTGATTCGGCAAAGATTTAGACGACTTTTCTATTCTATATGTATAGAATGAAAAAGTCGTTCAAAAACGACAAATTTTTTAAATGTACATTATGTCACTATATATGCAGACGAAATACAGATTTATCCAAACACCTTTCTACACGTAAACATCAAAATAGAATAGCATCGAATGAAAAAGTCGTCGAGACCATAACTCTCGAAAATCTAAAAAATTCCTCACTGTTTGTCTGCAAGATATGTAATAAATCTTATGTTGCAAGAAGTAGTCATTGGTATCACGAAAAGAAATGCAAAGAACAAAGTCAACAACGCAAGCAAACCACCTCGAATTATCATGTAATCACAGGTCAACCAACAACTTTATACGATGAAGACGTTTATACAAACGAAAACACCCCCCAAGAATATACAAACTCGTTTGTCGAAACGACCGACGAGCCCAATACGAATACACACCAGTACGAAGGAGAGTTTATCGAATACGACGGCGAACCCGGTCTCAATGCCCAAATCATCGCCCTCTTGAAACACGTCTTGAGAAAGAATGCCGAATTGTCCGATCAGGTCATCCAGTTCAAAACCGATGTCAAAACCGATGTCAAAGAACAGTTGACTGAGTTTGTCTCGAATATTCAGCCCAATAATTTTACGACCAACAACAATAACAACAATAATCATTTCAATCTCAACATTTTCTTAAATGATAAATGCAAAGATGCCGTCAATATAAGTGACTTTATCCAATCTCTCCACCTAACATTGGATGATTTACAAACAGTGGTGGAAAAAGGGTTCATCATGGGCAACTATCAGATCATTGCAGACAAGTTCAATGAATTGGGCATCTATAAACGACCGATTCATTGTTCCGATATCAAACGCGAGACGGTCTATGTCCGCGAAAACAACGAATGGCAAAAGGAAACGTCGGAACATCCCCTCTTGCACAAATTAGTCACACATGTGGCACACAAAGTGTCACAACAGTGTAGTTTTTGGCATCGCGAGAATCCGGATTACTTGCAATCAGAAGAGAAAAAAGAGCATAGTTTGCTCATCATGAATAGTGTTTTGGGCGCGGGTAACGGAAAGTCGATTGCAGAGAACAAGGCTCGTATAGCAAAAAATGTACTCGAGTTTGTAGAAATAGATAAGCGAAGCGAGGCGATTTTACACAGATAACAATATAATCACAATACTTTATCGATGACAAACGCTAAATAGAATAGCCGGTCCTATAAAGAAGATAATGAAGAAGATGCAGAAGATGAATACGCCCACTGGACTAAAATTCGGTTTCGCACAATGTTTGAAATAATATCGCGACAACACTTTATCAAAATTGGTATTATTCCCATCAATGTAGACACCCTCTTTGCGATACGTGAGCGGAAAGTTCACGGGAGTGTAGATTCTCACAAAGTATTCCTCTATGAATCCCCGCTTGACCGATTCTGATACGGGTAGATTCCTGTTTGCCCCTTTGATATAGACATGTGTATCCATATAGCGACACATGTCTCGATTGTATGCTCCGTCATAACCATAATGATCGGAGCCTAATATATTCAATGAATCACTGCTGCGTATCCTTGCAAGATTTCGATCTTGCAAGATCGTGCGGTAGTCGTGTGGGGAAGAACTATATCTCCTATTCCTGCTACTGCAATGATATACATGATTTGATCTCACGACATGAAATGTTATCATAAGGATAATGACGACAAAGAAGAATCCGTTCATGTTTGTTAAGGAAAAGATAATGGAGAGGAGAGGCTTTTATACAATGATTTCTCGGACCAAAATCAATTCAATTTTTTACCACCTTAGAAAATCGAAAACTTGGTTTGTTGAACATTGTTTTTCAACAAGGAAATATCGACATTGTAGGAGCCAAACAACTTGCTCAAGGAATACCCTGACTGACTGCCGGCCATGTAAGCATTCCACACCTCCTGAGGTCCAACGGGAGTAGCCCAATTTTGGAAACCGGCAACAAACGCGTCAAAACCTCCACCTGTATTTCCAAGAACAACTGGTGCACCAGTCTCTCCACTATCCCCCGGTGTCTTTGCAACACTGGCTAGTTTGGTAGAAATTACTAATTTTCCATCTAAATAGCAATCCACAAATTGGCCATCGACATTTACAGTGATATATGTCCATTTTTGTATAGGAAAATTGCTTGTAATGATAATGTCTTGTACTGTTCCATTTAACAATGTCATACCACAATGCAACGTTGGCGTGTTTGTATCCAAATAGACATTTATGTTATCGGCGCGAGAAAAAATCGATTTTGTATTACTAGTATCCCACGTATTGACAAAGACCCATATACCATATGCGTATCGCGTTGCTGTCGGATTGGTTAGTTTGGTAATTTTCGGATTGGATACTTTTAAACTAGCACTCGTCGACAATGTAGAAACGCTTGTAGTGAAATATTTATAGAGGATATAAAGAAGAATGATGATGACGACAAATAAAATGACAGTGGTGTAGTTCATGTTTATGATTCGACAACTATCCTATGTATATTATCCATATACATTTTGTCTATGAAATTATCGATGGATCGACAATGTTGGCGGATTGTTGAATCGCAAAATACTATAGGAATTAGCAATCTGTGTCTTGGTGAGAGGGACGTTGTGATAGACCATGTTGCAGATGGCAGCATCTAGACCATTTTTATTGGACCCCACCGTAATCATGTCTTGAATCGTATAGGTGGGTACTCTTTCCACGCCGCTAAATGGGAACGATCTTTCTAAATTCCCGTTGATAAAGAGATCTACGCCTCCGCGCGTATAATTGAAGACCACTTGATTCCATCTTTGCATTGGCATAGATACTTTATATCGCATGTTAGGATTTTTCACGTCATAAGGTGTGGTGTCGGGATATTGTACGAAATAAAATGTATATAAATTAGTTGTTCCATTGTAAAAAATACTTGGTTTTACAAAACTATTGATACCATATTTCATGATTTCTGTATCTTTTGAATAGGCAGCTGAAGATGCCGCTTGCGGATTGACAAATATCCACATTGAAATGGCATAATTTACTCTAAACGACGAATTCATTGATGAATAATCCACGATCGTATTGGTGTTTGACGGGATGGCGATTTGGCTGGCCGTTGCAACGGTTGACTTGCTATCGAGAAACATGGGCGTATCTACCAAGAGTAACCCGTTTTGCACAAATGTTTTTGCCATGACGGTGGGCAAATAAAAATACAGGAAAATAAGAATGATTTCTATAATGAAAAGTACAAAGACAATATTGGGAGTTAGTTTATACTGCGCCAGCATAAATTGGATAAAATCGGCAAACAGACAGGGAATATAGAAGATAAATTGAATGACAAACCCCGTCCATCCCTCTTGTTTTTCTAAATTGTTAATGGTCGTGAAAAATAAGATGGCTAAACCGACAATGACAATCAATATCGTGATAATATTGACTAAATAGGTGGCGGCTGACAAATAGATGCCCGATAAGTGGGTATATCCATACGAGATGCCAATGAAGATGAGAATTGCGGCTGCAACAAGACCGAAACTCATGTATGATATTTCAGAATTGCCAGCAGTGATGATGATCGCTGAACCGATAATGCTTGGTATAACGAGCAAGAACAAATACAGGTAGGCTTTGCCTTGCAAGGCTTCGGGGTCGGCGGATGCATAATACATAATAACGGAAATATAGACAATAAGTCCGACAATACCGAGAGGTTTTTGCATACGTTTTAAAATTGAACCTATTACACCTGTGGTTCCATTATTCTCCATTTTTATTATATCATCATATATATTTTGACTGCGTTATTGGCCTATATTACAAGTTCTCAATGGTCGTCTTTTTCCCGTGGCATTCGCGACACAAGGCCACTAAATTATCTATATGATTACTGCCGCCATATTCTAGCCGGATTTTATGGTCGACCTCGAACCAGGCTGAAAGCTGTTCGCCACAATCCCCGCATTTCCAGTTTTGTCTAGCGGCGACGAATTTCTTCTTGGTTTCACTGACGGAACGTTTCGTCGGTTTTTTTCCGGAGTTCATGAGACGGCGGGTGTAAGGATCGGAGGAATCAGATGTGCCGCCAGCACCAGCGCCACCGCCAGTACCGGTTACAGGATCCATCATCATATTGTTCATAGGGTGAACTGGATAATTCATTGAACTATTTCCACCGGAAAACGCATGTTTTGAGGTAAAATCGAGAATGGGAGATAATATATCGGATGTATTGCGATCCACTGGTAAATATTTGATATAATCATTCGATGTCGCCAACATTTCTTTAGCACGAAGCGGGTTTTTCTTGATAAGCCAATAGAGGGCAAATGCGCCGAGAGCGACACCGATCATTTGGTAATATTTTTTGAAGGAGAGGGCCTTTTTTAGCAACTTTCCCTCGGTATAAATATTTAGAATAATCGCAGCAGCAATGAGAAAAAGAATGATTTCAATGCGCATGTTTATTTATAGTTGCGTTTGATTTTTATTTATAGTTGGCTATATATTCTCTAGAAATAGTATAAGGTAATTATTATTAATAGTGAATTTCTTTAAATATGCCTGAAGGCGACAAAAGAGATAGGGGGAGAGAACCGGAGAGAAGGACATCCGCGTCCGCACCTGAGTATTCCCGTAGTGATAGATCAAGATCGAGAGAGAGATCAAGATCGAGTGAGAGATCAACATCATCCGCATCTGCATCCTCATCCGCATACGCATACGCATCCGCACCGGCGTCTTCCCGTAGAGATAGATCCGCATCTTCTTTCTATGCAGATAGAGAAGAGAGAGGTAGACACATTCAAAGAGAAAGGTCTTTGTCAGAAGAAGGTGAAGATTTAAGAAACAATAGATATTACCAAATAAAAATAAAAAATGCAAACCTTAAAATATCTGTCCTACCAACAGAAATATCAACAATTGAAGCACAAATAGAAAAATTTACTGAAGAACTATCTAGATTAGTTGAACAAAAAGCCCGTGGTAGTGCCGAATATGAAGCAAAAGTTTCGGCATTATCTAGATTAGTTGAACAAAAAGCCCGTTTTACTAGAGAACTAAATGAAGCTAGAGATCTAATTGAAGCAAATAAAACATTAGAGGGACAAAAAGCTGGTAAATCGAGACGGCGTTATACATCGAAAAAAAATAAAAGATTGTCTCGCAGGAAAAGAAGAAACTAACCAAGCACTTATGTTTCGCGCGGCCAATAAAGATAAATAAACACGCCACATGCCACGACAAACCCCGCAACAATCACATGTTTTCTCAGCCCCGTTTTTTCCGATATATACACCGGCCGCAGTTTATATTCAGCCAAATAGGCCTCTCTCGCAGCAAACATCGACATTTCTTCGCGGCCTAACAAGACATTGAATTTATTGTGAATAAAATGAACCCATCGCATAAAGGAATCGCGGTTGTCTAAATAAGGCGTGACTGGATATCGATCCAACATGGCAGCAAACCGATCACTTGCATCAGGATCGGGAATGAAAATCGGCATGTTTTGTATCAAATCGTAATACTTACGTTTTGTTACTGCATTCGGCGTTTCGGGGTATGCATGCGCAATGGTGTGTAGAAAAAACCAATAATGGGGTCCCCACACAGCGGGATCGTATTTCATTCGCTCGTGTAAACTATATAGAAAGCTGCGACTATATTCAATAGAAATGTCGGCGTTTTCTTCTGCAAAACCATCACCATCGTCCTCTATAAAAATAAATAAACATTCGCATACTGTTTCAAATTTTCATGTAGCCTCTCAGCAACATGCTGAGATGATCTATTGCAACAATTGCGGAAAACCGGGTCACACATTTCATCAATGCAAAGGCCCTATTACAAGCATTGGCATCATTGCCTTTAGAATAGTAGACGGTACATACCAATATTTAATGATACGCCGACGCGATACTTTAGGATATATCGATTTCATGCGTGGTAAATATTCGGTATCGAATCGGCCCTATATTTTGAACATGTTGAAACAAATGACGCGTCAAGAAAAAGAGTGGCTGAGAACCGAGAGTTTCGAAACCCTATGGCGAAGAGTGTGGGGAAACAATGCATTGTCGTCTCAATATCGTTCCGAAGAGATTGTGTCTAAAGAGAAATATTTGACATTGTATGCAGGTGTATATAGCCATTCATCGAAACATGCGCTATGTAGATTGAAAAACGGTCATATTATCGAACCCCCGCCCGGAATCTCGAAACGATTATTATATTCGCTTCATACACTTTTAGAGGAAAGCAATTGCGAAAATACGTGGGAAGAACCCGAGTGGGGATTTCCCAAGGGACGGCGTAATTATCACGAGACGGATTTTGATTGCGCCCGACGCGAGTTCTTCGAAGAAACGGGCATGTCGCTCGAACATTTGCATCATATTGACAACATTTTGCCGTTTGAAGAAATCTTTATGGGATCCAATTATAAATCGTATAAACACAAGTATTATTTGATGTGTTTAAAACCAGCGTGTTCCGAAGAACAATATCCCCACTTTCAGAAGACGGAGGTGAGCAAAATGGAATGGAAAACCTACGACGAATGCATGGACTGTATTCGATCGTACAATTTAGAGAAAAAGCGAATGTTGACTAAAATACACACATGTTTGACGCAATATCAATTGTGCGTCATATGATTTGCCGCTGTTTTTGGTAGCTAAAATATAGATATATATCAGAATCATATAGTTTTGATCTATGTCAGCAGATTTTGCAAAGACGATTGAGAAAACGAGAAAACGTAGAGCGAGCGTTGGTACGACTGGGACACGACGTGTAATCTTGAAACCGGGTGATGCATTGCCAAAAGAGACAGAGGCAGTGCAAGCAGCGCAAGCGCCAGTCCTTTTGCCACCAGTGGAAGAAACCAACGACGCCATCCGCGAAAAGGAAAAACAAGAGTATGAAATCAGTAAAACGGACAAAACCTATGATGATTTATACCCCACCTTGGATGATGCCGCCTTTTCTGCAAAGATTGCGAGTAGAAAAGAATTTCGCGACACCATGTTTGACGGGACAGTGCGCAACGTCCAAGAACGTGCCGATATATTGTGCGCGGCGAAATACGAGCTCTTGCCACACCAGCTCTTTGTCAAAAATTTTCTCTCTTTTCAAACCCCTTACAATAGTTTGCTCCTATACCATGGTCTTGGAACCGGCAAAACGTGCGGCGCCATTGGTGTAGCAGAAGAAATGCGAAACTATATGAAACAGACAAACATAAAACAGCGTATTATTGTTGCCGCATCGCCCAACGTCCAGGCCAATTTTAAATTGCAGCTGTTTGACGAGCGCCGTTTGACGCAGGAAAACGGAATGTGGAACATTGAGTCGTGTATAGGAAATACGTTGATCAAAGAGGTCAATCCGACCCAATTAAAAGGGTTGACGCGTGAAAAGGTGATTTCGCAAATTAGCACGCTGATAAATCAAAACTATTTGTTTATGGGACACATTGGATTGGCCAATTATATTGCCAAAAAGACAATGGTATCCGCAGACAGTGGATATAGCGAGGCCGAGCGAAAGAAAATGGAGATACGAAATATACAAAAGTTTTTCAATAATCGTTTGATTATTATTGACGAGGTTCACAATATACGCATCACTGGCGAAAATACGACGAAAAAACGCACAGCACAGAGTTTGATGAAAATAGCGAAATATTCGGATAATATGCGTTTGTTGCTCTTGTCAGCAACGCCTCTTTATAATTCGTATAGCGAGATCATTTGGCTGACGAACTTGATGAATTTGAATGATAAACGCGGCACTATTTCGACGGATGAAATTTTTGATTCCAATGGCGAATTCAAAGAAGCAGCGACGGCCGATGGCGAAAGTGGTCGCGATTTATTGAGACGAAAAATGACGGGTTATGTATCCTATATCCGTGGTGAAAATCCATATACCTTTCCTTATCGCATTTATCCGGTAGATTTTGCGCCGGAACATTCTTTTTCAGAACAGGGCGGAATGCCTTATCCGACTGTTCAATTGAACAAAACGCCAGTCTTGGAACCATTGAAATTTATACCCGTTTATCTTACAGATGCGGGTTCTTACCAAGAATATGTTTATCAATACATTGTAGAAAAATTGCAAACACGAAAACCGCTTATTGCTACAACGGCAGATCCAAATGCAAAACCGGAATTGGATTCGTTTGGATATACAAAATTGCAATTGCCTTTGGAGGCATTAAATATGGTTTATCCCAATGAGGCATTTGATGATTATATTGAAAGAAAACGTGGATCAGAGTCTGTCGGAACAAATATTGTACCTATTGGGTCGAGTACTGTGGAAGAAGAAGAGGAAGAAGAGGTTGAAATTCCGCCACCCATTTCCATGGACCAAGGCAAGGAGGAGGAGGAAGACGAGGAAGAGGGTTCTGAAGAAGGTTCGGAGGAAGAGGGTTCTGAAGAAGGTTCGGAGGAAGAGGGTTCTGAAGAAGTTTTGGGTGAAGATTCACAAAAAACCAAGACGGCTGAAATACAAACGTTGACTCCCGAATCCGAAAAAGTCGAGTTGGCAGATCTCCAAAAAACCAAGACGGCTGAAATACAAACATTGACACCTGAATCCCAAAAAGTCGAACTAGCAGATCTCCAAAAAACCAAGACGGCTGAAATCGAGACATTGACACCTGAATCCCAAAAAGTCGAACTAGCAGATCTCCAAAAAACCAAGACGGCCGAAATACAAACGTTGACTCCCGAATCCGAAAAGGTTGAATTGGCAGATCTCCAAAAAACCAAGACGGCCGAAATACAAACGTTGACCCCTGAATCCGAAAAAGTCGAATTGGCAG